>Ga0310342_100002796_pt1 | contig 11313 bp, 6 predicted proteins | sample S15DNA20500_MG_FD_206155 | JGI IMG/M metagenome (GOLD analysis project Ga0310342, IMG submission 206155) | Marine microbial communities from station ALOHA, North Pacific Subtropical Gyre - S1503-DNA-20-500_MG | ecosystem: Environmental > Aquatic > Marine > Oceanic | place: Pacific Ocean: North... | reverse complement strand
GGTCATCTTCTCGCCCATCGCCCACGAGGACGTGCAAAGCCGCTTCCTTCCTGATGGCACGGAAAACAACAAGAACCTCCAGCTCTACACGAACGCGACTCTAGAGGTTTGCCGCGCCAAGGACGTGATCGGAATCGACCTCTTCACACCCACCCTGGCTCTGTACAAGCGCGCCCCCGAACCCCAGACGATGAACGGCATTCACATGCTGCCTCACGGGAACAAGGCCCTGGCCGAGATCATCCTGCAGAAGTTATTTGGAGATGCCGGAAAAGTCACCGTCAGTACCAAGCAGATTGACAGTATCCGCGAGGCAGTACTCGACAAGAACCTTCACTGGTTCAGCCGTTACCGTGTGGTGGACGGCTACAACGTCTATGGCGGTCGCTCCAAGCTGGCCTGGTTTGGCCAGTCCAATGCCGATGTGATGAAACGGGAGATGGAGATCTTTGATGTCCTGACTTCCAACCGTGACCAGCATATCTGGTCCGTTGCCCAGGGAGGGGACAGTACCATCGTGGACGACAACCTCCCCAAGCAGTTACAGGTAAAGACCAACAAGCCTGGCAAACTGGCCGAGCAGAGACACCCTTACCTGTCGGCCGAGGAGTCCGCCGCCGCGATGCAGATTGCCGAGGGAATGAAGGTCAATGTTTTCGCTTCCGAGACAATGTTCCCCGAGATGGTCAACCCGGTACAGATGGCCGTCGATACCGATGGCCGACTGTTTGCCTCGGTCTGGCCCTCCTACCCTCACTGGAACCCGACCGACCCCCGCACCGACCGCATCGTCTGCCTGCCGGACGAGAACCGGGACGGCGTTGCCGACAAGTGCGTGATCTTTGCCGACCAGCTCAATAGCATTACCGGTTTCGAGTTCTGGGGAGGGGGCATGCTGGTTGCCGCACCGCCGGAAATCTGGTTCCTCAAGGACAGCGACGGGGACGACAAGGCCGACATCAAGATCCGTGTCCTGCAAGGGCTCTCCAGTGCCGACACACACCACTCTGCCAACGCACTCACCATCGGCCCGGACGGAGGGCTTTACTGGTCGCGCGGTATTTTTAACGTCTCGAGCATCGAGACGCCCAGCGGGACTTACCGATCCGGCAAGTCCGGTGTCTATCGTTTTGATCCACGCACGTTCGAGATGAGCTTCGTCTTCCCCATCGGCCCCAACCCCCATGGGGACGTGTTTGACCAGTGGGGATACCAGTTTGCCAACGACGGCACCAGTGGCACCGGATCCTACGTCAATATCGGCGGGGGCGTGGGCAACAAGCAATGGTTCAAGAAACGAGTCCGCCCGGTGGCGGCCACCGGCATTCTCTCCAGCAGCCATTTCCCTGCGGAGAATAACGGGAATTTCCTGATCTGTAACTGCATCGGTTTCCTTGGCGTCCTGCAGCACGAGGTCAATTACAACGGGGCCGATATCACGGCCACCGAGGTTGAGCCGATCCTGGTCTCCACCGATCCGAATTTCCGGCCCACCGACATCGAGATCGGCGGTGACGGTGCCATTTATGTCTCCGACTGGTGTAACGTCCTGATCGGACACATGCAGCACAACATGCGCGACCCCAACCGGGACCACAGTCACGGCCGCATCTACCGCGTCTCCTATCCAGGGCGGCCGCTTGTGGCGCCGGTGAAGTTGAAGGGGACACCCATCGAGCAAGTACTTCAGGCGTTTTATGCTCCAGAGAATGGCATCCGTTACCGGGCACGCCTTGAACTGAGCGGTCGAGACCTGGATGAAGTCGCCGCCACGGTCAGCCGCTGGGCGAGTCGTCTGAGCCCGGACAAACCGGATGATGCCCAGGCCCTGCTGGAATGCCTGTGGGTCCTCGAGGAACAGAGGTCTCCCAACCTCGAACTCCTGGCAACCGTATTCCAGGCCGAGGAACCACGCGTTCGCGCTGCGGCAATCCGCACGCTTGGCCACTGGGCCGGGAAACCACGCCTGACAAGGCAGCCCGAGGTGAGCGACCTCCTGCTGCTGGCTGCTGGTCGCGATCCGTCGCCCCTGGTCCGAGCCGAGGCCGTCAAGGCCGCTGTCTTTTTCCAGGGACTCTCCGCGGCCGAGGTGGTCTTCGAAGTAGCGACCCGGCCCACCGATCCGGAACTGGATACCGTACTGAACTATGCTCGCTCCCGGCTGAACGTGGACCAGATTGTGCAGGATGCGATCAAATCGGGAACCCCGCTATCGACAGCAGCCCAGACCTACGTGCTGCGAAATGCCTCGGTCGAGGACCTGCTCAAGCTGGACCGGACCGAGGCGGTTTACCTGGCCATCCTCTCCCGTCCGAAAGCAAACGTGACCCAGCTCAGTGACGCGCTGGGGGGCCTGGCCACGATGAAGAAATCGACACCCCTCGACCTGGCGCTGAGCATGATCGAGGAAAAGGACGGCCAACCGGGCGGCACCCTGGCGGGCCTGGGCCAGGTCCTTCTGCGGCAACCTGTGGCGGATCTTGCCGGTGCGATCGAACGGATCGATGCGCTGGCGACCAGCGGCAAGGACGCTTCAACCCGGCGGCTGGGGTATGCCGCACTGATCACCGCGGGCCATGCCGACGACGCCCTGCTCGCCGCCAGTACCGACAAGGATCAGTTAAGGGCCTTCCTCGAGTCCATCTCCTCGGTACCAGGAAAAGAGCAGCGGGCGGCACTCTATCCCTACGTGCAACCGCTGACCCATGAACTTCCCACCGCCCTGGCGGCGGAACCGGGCGGTTCTGCTCTCAAGCAAAATGGAATCCATGTTGATTACTTTTATCCACATGCGGGCAACGCGGCGATCGAAACACTCGCCAAGATGAAACCGACCTCAAGCGGTATCGTTCCCCAGATCGTGATCAACGTTCCACAGCGGAAACAGGCCGACAAGTTTTCATTGCGGTTCACCGGTTTCGTGCAGGCACCGCGTGCGGGTAAATATACCTTCTTTGCCAACTCGGATGATGGATCGCGGATCTACGTTGCCGGGCGCCTGGTCGTGAACAACGATGGGAACCACGGCCCCATAGAAGTAGCTGGCCAGATCGATCTTCCGGCCGGAAACCACCCGCTGGTCGTGACCTATTTTGATAGCGGCGGCGGTGACCACCTGAGTATTCAGTGGGCCGGACCCGGCATCAAGAAGCAGGCCATCCCTGCCGCCCGGCTGACGGTCGGTGGGGGAGATACCCTGCACGACCTGGCAATCCAGGCACTCTCCCGGATCCCCGGATTCGAAAAGGAAAAAATCGTCGACCTGACCGCCCTGGTCAAGGCGGGCCGTAATCAAGGTTCGGCGATCCACGCGCTCCAGGCGATTCCGGTCAAGTTCTGGCCGGAGAATGAAATCCGGCCCATGGTAGACAACCTGGTTAGCTACCTGAGCGAGATCCCCACCGAATTTCGCACGGGTTCCCAGGCAACCGAGGCCGTGAAACTGGCACGTTCACTCTCTGGCACCCTGCCAGAAGCGGACGCCAAGGCCGTACTGGACCGCCTGGCCAACCTGGACGTTCGTGTGATTGCCGTCGGTACCGTGCCGCACCGGATGATTTATGACAAGGAATTGATTGCGGTACAGGCCGGCAAGCCCGTCGAATTCCGCTTCTCCAACTCCGACAATATGCCCCACAACTTTGCCATTACCGAACCTGGTTCGATGGCAGATATCGGCCTTATGGCCGAGGCTACCGCGCGTGATGCGGATGCCATGGCGCGGCACTACATCCCAAAATCGGACAAGATCCTGCTTGCCAGCCGGCTGCTGCAGCCGGGTGAGGTCCAGGCCCTTGTTTATGACGTTCCCAAGGTACCTGGTGTTTACCCTTACGTCTGTACTTACCCGGGACACTGGCGCCGCATGTACGGCGCCCTGTACGTGGTCGGCAACCTGGACGAGTACAGGGCGGATCCGGCTGCCTACCTGGCCGCCAACCCGCTGCCGCTGAAAGACGAGCTGCTCAAACTCAACACACGTGGCCAGCAGTGGAAACTCGAGGACCTGGTGGAGGAAGTGAAAACACTTCCACCCGGCCGTTCTTACGACGTCGGCAGGGAACTGTTCAAGGTGGCTAACTGTGTGGCCTGCCACAAGATCAATGACGTGGGGCAGGTCTTCGGTCCTGACCTGGTCAAGCTGGATGTCAAGAAACACACCACCGAGTACATCCTGCAGTCGATCCTGGAACCCTCCAAGGATATCGAGGACAAGTTTGTTTCCTATGGCTTCCTGATGGACTCGGGCAAGGTCATCACCGGAATGATCGTCAAGGAATCGCCGGACGAGGTCCAGATCGTGATTGACCCGGCAGCCAAGGGGAAACCGACGCTGCTGGCAACTGCTCAGATCGAGGCCCGCAAGAAATCACCCGTGTCGATCATGCCCAAGGGCCTGCTGGACAAGCTTTCACGCGAGGAAATTCTTGACCTGATCGCGTACATCTACGCCCGGGGGGACAAGGAAAACGATCTCTTCATGCACGACCACCAGGAGTGACTGTCAGGCAACAAGCGGCAGGTTGTAACTTTTCTGGGCGCCGAATCCCTGGATCACCAGGCGATCGGAGATGGTCATGGCGGCAAAACTCGCCTGGTAGTGTGTTGCCGCCATCGTGATGTAATGGGTCCCACCATACATCGTCCAGCGACTGCGGTGCTTGTGGCCAAAAAAGCAGGCAAGCACCTTCCCGTCACGGGCGAACATGGTGCGCAGCTCCCAGCCGTTATCCACATAGGACGTTTCCTTTCCGACCGGTGGAAAGGGAGTATCGCCGCCCTGGCCGGACCCCTTCACCGCGGTATGGTGAAGTTCCTCGTGGCAGAAAACAACCTTGGGCTTCTGGTGGTGTTTTGCCAGGTCCTCTTTTAACCAGCGCTTCTGTCCGGCATCCATAAAATACCCGCCGACCACGCCATCATGCCCACGGTCAGGAGTACTTTCATCCGGACCATTGTTTCCATCCAGGACGATCACGTGGATACCCCCGGCATCAAACGAGTAATACCGATGTTCTGTCCCGGTCACCTCCAGGAACTCCTGCTTGGTAATATCCTCTCCCGCATGCCCTGTCCCGATAAGGTCTGCCGGGGTGATCGTCTCATCGCCACCCTTGATCCAGCCCACATCGTGGTTTCCCATCACGTGGTATCGAGGACATTCCAGCTGGCGAAATACCGACACATGGTGCCTTAGCCCTTCCAGTTGCTTGTCATGCATCTGCTGGGTTGTCGTCCCTTCAGCCACCTGGCAGCCAAAATCCCCCAGGTCGATGGCAAAGTCCGGTTTCCAAGTTTTCATCTGCTCCACAAAAACAAGGAAATTCGCCTCGTTGCCAGGGCTGCGGCGCCCCAGCAGGTGCGGGTCGGCGTTCACACCCATCCGCAGTCGGACTTTTCCCGTTTCCTCTGCCACGAGCGACTGGGCCAGCGTCCCACCGACACAGTATCCCACCGCATTGGCGGCCAGGAATCCTCGCCGCGACAACTGCTTTTGGCTCTGCACTTTCTTCACCCCCTGGATGTTCTTTTATTTTCAATCAGGAAAAGGAACTCGCGATGCGGCGTTCCCCTCGTGCCGGTCCAGTCCCCGGTCCAGCTCATGCTGGACATCACGTGACGGCGGTAATCCACTTCCACCGCGTCAACGAGTTTACCATGCTTGGAGATCACCGACCTCAGGTTCTCTGCCGTCCCTCGTCCGCCGGAACTGTAGGACAGGATGATCCAGCGGGCCCGTGTTTCACTGAGCAGCCGTTCGATCTGCTCCACGGCAAGGAACCTGCCGGTTTCAGGATTGCGGCGAAAATCCTCATAGACGCTCGTGCTACAACGGTCCGAGGAATCACAGCGCCTCAGCGACTTGCCAAACACCTCGGGCCGATCATTCAGGCAGACAGTCGTCCAGAGATGATAATAAGCTGCGTACCGGACCCGCGAGGGCGGCATCTTTTCATTGTTGGAGCCATAGGGCGGGTCATAATAGGCCAGGTCCACTTCCCGATGACAGCATTCCAGTACATCCCCTCGACAGACCTGGTGATCCAGACCACCTTCCACCAGCCGTGGTACTTTCATTTCCAGGGCCCGGTAGGAACGGGGCGCCCACTCTCGCAAGTACGAGACCTGGTGTCCCACGGTGTTGTCCACGCGATCCAGTGCCAACATCAGGCTGGCGAGGGCAACTGCCCTCTCCACCGGAAGAAGCGAAAGCTGCTCGATCTCCTCCCGAATGGCATCCAGTTTTCGGGTGTTATGAACCTGCCACGGTTTTTTCAAGCCATCCCATGCCGAGGACTTACGCTCGCCGGCACTTCCACCATAACAGTCGGTGAACCAGCCATCCCGGGGCACCAGGTTATTGAGGTGGTCGACCAGCGACTCGTAATCCACCCCTCCCTGCCACCCCTGCAGGTAACAGGTGGCAAACACCTCCGACCAGGCGGCAATGTCATTGGCAATCACCCGATAACCGCTAAGGGCAAAGGCCTGGGAAACACGCGTCGTCCCAGAAAAACCATCCAGTACGGTGGAGGCGCCGGTCCGTCCCGCCAATTCCAGAATGTGTGGCAGGAGCGACCGCTTGGAGCCGGCATACTTGACCCCCTCGGTAACCAGGCCGCGGGTGGGAGAAACGCCTGTTTTACTTATCGCATCTGCCATCCGGAAAATGATGCAGATTCACTTGTGAAAACTCAAGTCCAATTACCCTGTTAACCGGTCAATCACGCCTGCGGTAAGAGAAGTGAAGGAGACGAAATCCACAACCCACAAGGAAAGGAGATAAAACGATGAACGCTCGACGAATCTACAAGGCCAGTTCGATGACCAGCATTGCCATGATCCTGATTGCCGCGTTCGTTGCCATGCTAATGATCTGGGTGGACTTGTCCGGTGCGAGGATCCTCCGCAACATCTGGCTGTCCATTGGGACGCTCTTTTTCGCCGCGGCATCGGTGTCGATCATCACTCGCGAGGTGATTCGAACAACATCTTCTGAAACTCCCTAAGGGGTCGTAACCAGGCCAAAAGAGCTGGCCAGGCTCACTCCCTGCGACCTGTCCTCCCTGCCGACAGCTCGATACTGGAAATCACCACCCCCTTCCGAGGAGCATCGTCGGCAATCCGGCGATCCACATCAAAGCAGGATAGAAGCAATCCTTGCTGATTGAATCTCAGGTAGCGTCCAGTATTCGGGGCCGGGTCCTTCTGGAGCACCTTCGCGGCCTGCTGGTAAAGCTGGTCGAGAGTCACGGCCGCCGCCCCCTGTTTGTGGGATCCCAGATCACGTTTGCCTTCCACCCAGCCCCCGGGATCTGCTGGTTTTCCGGACTCCTCTGGCGGAGGTGCAGGCCGGCGGCGATTAAATTCCGTAAAGCGCCGTTCCACCACCCTGTTTCGTTGCACCACCACGACCGTTTCATGCCCAAAGCCGGCAAAGCTCGACCAGCGGACGCGGTAAGAATAATTTCCACCGCACGCCTTCTTCAGCTTTTGCCATGCCTGGAGGCTTTTTTCCAGCTGGGCACGGTGATCCACTTCCTTGTCCTGGCCGACACCCACGGTCGATAGAAGCAACAACACGGCCGACGCAATAAAAAATAACGTCCTGGTGGTCCTCATGACACTTGTCCTCCGATTCTTGGAAATCACTCTGTTTTTAGTTGCCCCCGGTCACCCGTTCCCCGAGATTCAATAACCACCAAGGTCTCGTCCAGCGGCACCTCGGCAATCATCTGCGAGGCCCCGCTCGGCCATGTGATGGTAACACCGGTCACTTCCACTCCCTCCGCAACGCCCCAGTAGAGTCGCAACTCATTCTGCGACATGTAGCTTCCACCTCCCTTGACCATCCGCAACTGGTTACCAGCGGACGATTCCAGAACGGCAACGGCCCCGATGGCGTCCCGGCTTCCATTACGTCCCACCAGCCGCAGCCGAACAAAATGGTTCTCGTTACTGGTTTGATTGGCCACGATGGCACAGCGTTCCTGATTATTGGCAAAGAGGATCTCCGCTCTGCCATCCTCATCCAGGTCACCCATTGCCATTCCCCTTCCTGCATGCGGAGTGGAAAAATACTGGTCGCCAGAAAACCCCTGTCGATGGAAACGGTGGCCCTGCTGGTTTACCAGCAAAAGTGGGAGCTGGCGGACCTGTCCAGAATCGGGGTGATTAATCACATGGCCATTGGTCACCAACAGGTCCTCATCGCCATCCCGGTCCAGATCCCAAAAGGCCGTCCCAAAACTGACGAAGACACCCCCGAGCGTTCCCAGTCCGATCCTATCACTGGCATGCAGGAACATGCCCTGCCCCTGGTTTTCATAGACGCCAAAAGGTTCCTGCTCGTAATTCGAAACACACAGGTCAGGCAACAGGTCCCCGTTAAAGTCGCCCAGGTCCAGCCCCATGCTTCCATTGGCACCTCCCCTGGAATCAAAGGCGACACTTCGCACGAGACCACGTTCGCGGAAATTCCCCAGCCCATCATTGATGTAAAGGAAATTCGGCGTGGTGTCGTTTGCGACGTAGATATCCAGGTCGCCATCCAAATCGACATCTCCGAGCAGGACACCCAGTCCCTTGGAAAAAGCGACCTCTTTTCCCTTTACGAGTCCCGCGCTGTCGCTCACGTCCCTGAAGGTCCCGTCTCCATTGTTGAAATACAGCACGTCCGGGATGGCCTTGAATTCCCGGGGGGAACAGATATCCGGCTGGTTATTGGAGCTGATGCAGGTGGGGTGATTCGAGAATGACCAGTCCACATAATTACAGACATAGAGATCGACAAAACCATCTGCATTAAGATCCCCAAAGCCGGCACTGGTACTCCAACCGGCGTTGTCCAGCCCGGCCTGCTCGTGAATCTCCCGGAAGGTACCGTCCCCCTGGTTGTGATAAAGCTGCAGGGCCCCGTAACCGGTCACTAGCAGATCTGGAAACCCGTCATTGTCGATGTCAGCAACCTGGCACCCATGGCTATAGACTCGAGCGTGGTCCGTCCCGGCAAGCGATGACAGATCACGAAACCCAGTACCTCCCAGGTTGCGAAGCAAGGCGGCCGGGTAACCGCGGATCTGCTTGTCTTCGAACTGCCCTCCCCCGGGAAGGAAGATGTCCAGAAAGCCGTCTAGGTCAAAGTCCACCAGCCCGACTCCGCTACCCATCGTTTCCAGGATCGTCCTCTCCCCAGCTTCGACTCCATTGCGATAGGTAAAATCCACTCCCAACCGGTCAGTAATCTCCACCAGCGTGATCTGCTCCAGCGTCCCGTGTAGATTCTCCACCGGCCGGCCATCCATACCCGGCCCTGGTGAAACCACCTCCTGCCGCTCACATCCGGCCAGTCCGATCACCAGCAGGATCAGCGTCCGCAAGAATCCGCTGGTGGGATTTTTCTTTTGTGAATAAAACATGGTTCAGGGGGTCAATTCTTGCAGGCGTTGCTGAAAATCGTCGCGGCGATGTTGGGTCTCCCGGTCATCGGGATACTGATCTGCCTTACGGGCGTAGTACTCGTAAAGGGCCTTGAGCGCCTCGCGGTGCGTGTCGTCGACACGGATCGCATCCACCAGCCAGCGCAGGCCCTCCTGTTCGGATCCATATTCAAATTGCAACTGGGCGATCTGAACGCGCCGATCCACGCTCTCCGTTCCCTCGCCGAGCCGCTCAGCCAGTTCGTTCGCCAGGGCCAGGTTCATGTTAATCTCCATGACGGCGGAAAAATGTTCTGCGGCCTCCTCCTGCCGGTCAAGTTGCCGAAGGACCTGGGCATAAATATAACGGGCATCGACCTTTCTCGAATCCTGCTCCACAAGCGGCTCCACACGTCCCAGCGCAAGCTCAAACTGACCCTCGTCAAGGTTCAGTTGTGCCAGTTCGACAATCGCTGTCCGATCTTGTGAGGCTTCAACCATTTCTTTCAGCACCGCCCGTGCCCGTTCCGGCTCGGCGAGTGCCCGATGACAACGGGCCTTCCTGATCATCGCATCCGAATAGAGATTTTCATCCCGGGCGGCAACCTCAAGGTATGGAACCGCGAGATCGATTTTCTGTTGTGTCATCAGTACGACAGCCAGGCCATAAGCGGCCCGTACGTTTTCCGGATTCTCACGCAGGATTTCATCAAATAACGCCCCCGCCTCTTCCCACCTGCTCATGTCGACCAGCACGCTACCAAGAAGCTGTCGCGGGTAGACATCCCCCGGATAGTCCTTGCACCATGCCTCGAGCATCTCGACAGCGGCCTGGTACCGCTCTACTCGGACCAGGCCCTTCACATAAGCCTCAACAATTGCCAGTTCATCCCCACGTGGGTCGGTCAACATCATCGCCATCTGGCCCGAGAGCAGGTTCATGTCACCTAACTCGGCCTGGGCAAGCCACTGTTCCCGGGTAATCGACTCCGCGTCATAACCGAGTTCCTTCGCTCTCTGCAGATGCTCACTCATGCCGTCAGGATCCCCTCTTCGCCGGGCAACCCGGGCCTCCAGGAATTCGGTTCGAGCACTCCGCATGGGAAACCATTGGGCGCGGGCAAGCCAGGTGTCAATCGCCGGCTGGTCATGCTCGGTCATCGCCCGATGCACCTGGTTCTGCACATACCAGGTGGAAAAGTAGAGACCGCCGTAGACGATCCATCCAAGGAGAACCAGCAGGACAGACCAGCCAGTGACGCCTCGCGGACGGTGGAAGATTCGACGTTTCATCTAGCGAGGATCTCAATACGAACAAGCCGGTGACATCATTATCTTAATCGATCGCGACATCCAACTTTCCCATCGCGCCCTACCCTCTTTAGACAATCTGTTCGAATTGTATCGGCTCTAAATCAAACATCGCCGCATGAGAAGGATGACAGGTGAGCAAAATGATCTGCTTTGACGTGGCATATTGCTGAATCAACTTCACCGTCGCTGCCTGGCGCGCGGGATCCATATCGACTAGCGGGTCATCAAGGATGATGAATCCATCGGTTTCTGCCAAGAAATGCTCTGCCATCGACAGGCGTAACGCGAATCCCAAGATCGTTTTCGTCCCGGAGGACAACTGCAGGTAGTTGATCTCCGTTCCATCGTTTCGCTCGGCGGCACCCTGTTCGACATGAATCTTCCTATAACGACCTTCGGAAAGATTCCCCAGCATGGTCTCCAGGTTATCAACCCATGGTTGAAGAGGGTCGCTACTCTGCCGGTCCCGAATCGTCTTGATTGCATTCTGGATGCGGAGATAGGCGGCATGTTCTTCCCTGACGCGGTCAAAATTCGCCTCTGCAACTTCAATATCAACCTTCAGATCCTGGACACTTAA
>Ga0310342_100002792_pt1 | contig 11317 bp, 6 predicted proteins | sample S15DNA20500_MG_FD_206155 | JGI IMG/M metagenome (GOLD analysis project Ga0310342, IMG submission 206155) | Marine microbial communities from station ALOHA, North Pacific Subtropical Gyre - S1503-DNA-20-500_MG | ecosystem: Environmental > Aquatic > Marine > Oceanic | place: Pacific Ocean: North... | reverse complement strand
AATGAGCCGATATTGGCCAATCCCACATTGCAATCCAGGTGGAGGGCAATCCCTGACGCAAGCTCAGGGTTGGATGTGCCGGAGAAGATCTTGATTTCGGAGATCATGGGGCGCCTCGTTTCCGCGTGGCCTCACAAGCCGAGAACCGGCCAGGGAGGGCTGGGGCGGTAGGACTCGAACCTACGATTGCCGGTACCAAAAACCGGTGACTTACCAACTTGTCTACGCCCCAACGAACTCCTTTGGAGCGTCCCATTTCTATAAGACGGGCCCGTGTGCCGCAAGGTGGATTACGCCATCATTTGATGATCTAGGCCCTGGGCTATTCCCCGCCCTCACTCGCTGCCGCGCTGATCACCTCGCCCAACTCTCCAGATTCATGCATCTGTCCGAGAATGTCGCTCCCCCCGAGGAACTCTCCCCCCACATAGATCTGGGGAATCGTCGGCCAATTGGAAAACTCCTTGATCCCCTGACGAATCTCAGGGTCCAACAACACATCCACATGCTTGATGGGCTGGCCATAGCCGCGGAGAATGGCCACAGCATTCGCGGAGAAGCCACACTGCGGCTGGTCCGGATTTCCCTTCATGAACAGCGTGACCGGATGTTCACTGACCACACCGGAGATGAAGGACTGCGCATCTTGATCGCCACGGTCCGAGGCTGGCGCCGTCGGGAGCGTCGGGGCTGGGCTGGAAGCAGGTGCTGCACCGGCCGCACTGGATGATTCGCCGGTAGCTGGTCCCGTCGTGGTCGATCCGCCACCGGCACCAATGACGGGCAAGCGTCCCTTGATTCGCGAGATGATTCCCATGATGTTGCTCCTTATCAGCCCCTCGATAACCCAATCATGACCCGAACGGTTCGCTCTTCCAGAAGCGTAGCGGTACGATGGCGCTACGGGGCGATGCGATGCAATACCTGATCTTGCTGTTCCTGTCGGTCTTATGTGCCTCCATCCCCATGGTGGTCATGCTCGCCACAATCTGGTGGCTGGATCGCTACGATCGAGAGCCTGTCTGGCTGGTGGCCCTGACCTTCTTGTGGGGAGCAGTCGGCGCCATAGCCCTCTCGCTCATCACCGGGGGCATCGGGGTCTTTGCGCTGGAAATGACCATGGGCAGCGGAGCCGCGGAGACGATGTCCCCGATTCTCATCGCACCCCTCACAGAAGAGCCAACGAAGGCGTTGTTCCTGTTCCTCGTGGCGACGTCCAAGCACTTCGACAACACCACCGATGGGTTCGTCTATGGGGCCGCTGCAGGTCTCGGTTTCGCCATGACCGAGAACTTCATGTACTTCAGCGTGGTGGCCGCGAAGGGAGGGGTGGAGCTGTGGGTGCAGTCGGTGATCGTGCGAACCATGTTCTCCGCCGTGATGCACGCTGCAGCCACTTCGGTGGTGGGAGCGGCCATTGGATGGGCCAGATTCCGACGAACCCGGGTCCGGATTGTCGCGATCACGGCAGGCCTGGGTATCGCGATATTCATGCACGGGATCTGGAATGGCTTCATCGTGGCCAGCGGCATCTACGACCAACCAAGCCTCAGCCTGGTGGGGTTTGGCATTCTGCCCCTCGAGGTCATCGCGATCTTGGCGATCTTCCTCATCTGTGTGGATGGAGAGCGACGAGTGATTCGCCGGCATCTGTACGCCGAAGCCTACAAGGGCGTCCTGCCCCGGCAATACGTTCCCATCATGGCGAGCTACCTCAAGCGGCGACGCATCGGATGGCTGCCCCCCGGCATCCCTCAGGAGCGAGTGGTCACCACCGCCACCAGCCTGGCCTTCAACCTGGAGAAGGCACGCGTGGCACCCGAAAGAAGCCGTGGCGAGTTTGTGGAGGAGGCCGACCGCTTGAGGGTCGAGCTGCGAGCGCTCCTGGTCAGCGCTCAGACCTGAGGCTCACCCCGATGGCTGAGCCGCATACCAGACCGACAGGCTCGTCGACGCGGTCAATCCATCCCGGTCACGCGCCAGCACATAGAAGTTGTTCTGACCCGGCGTCATCGCGCGCTCCACCGTAAAGGGCAGCGTGCGCGTCTCATCACGCCCACCGCGGTAGAAGATCTTGTCTTCCCCGTGGAAGATCATCACATCTCGAAGCCCCCGGTCTTCCTCCACCATGCCGCTGATCACCACACCCTCTTCTTCGGATCGCTCTCCGGGTGCCCGGGTCACCGAGATCCGCGGCGGGAGGCGCAGGTGGTTCGACAGCGTTCCGCCCGGCGTGAGCGTGAGCTTCTCTTCCAGCTGGAAATACTCATAGAAGCCGCCTCGCTGGATGGTGGTGTAGTCGTAGGCCCGGACATCCCCCACCTGCAGCTCCAGGTTCCAGTCCCCATCTTCCGGCAGCAACTGCAGCGTGAACCGTAGGCGGGTCTTGAAGACCTCCCCAGGGTCCAGGCGGTATTGGCACCCGCTGGTTTCCGGCTCGCATGGTTCACCATGGCGATCTCGCGGCGTGCCCACCTCTACCGAACCCTTGCTCAGGTCCAGCGCCCTCCCGCTGCGGTTCTTGAGTCGCACGTAGGCTTCGCCAGTAGGTCCTTCACCCACGTTTTCCACCTCAAGCTCCAGCTCCACCACCTCGCCCAGCTGAGGCACACCATCTCCGTTGCCCTCCGACTCCCCAGACCCATCGTCCACCAGTGTCAGCGAGTAGGACAGGCGCGGCAGTTTTCGAGAGACGGTCCGGACGGTCCGGCTGACCTTCTCCACCACATCACCGCCGGACTGCAGCGAGATTTCCACGGGCACCTCTTCTTCGGAGTAGCCATCGTGGAGGTGAACCCGGCGCTTGAAAGAACGTGTCTCTCCAGGTGCGAGACGACCAAAGTGGAACTCCCGCCGGTTCAGACCGGGGTTCTTACTCTCCGTGACCGCCGAGAGCTGGGAGATCACGGTCTCGCCGGTGTTCTCCACGGTGAGGCTCACATGCTCGGGAATCCCCGCAGTCAGCACCCCATCTTCTCCCAGATCGAGCGAGACCTCCAGACCTGGCTCGGCCGTCTCTGTCGCATCTGCCCAATCGATTCCAACCGCCTTGAAGGCCGCCTGGAGGCGCATGTCCTCTTCGGCCTGGAATCTACTCACCACCGGAGCCGCCGAGCGAAGCATGTCCGCACGCCGAGCCGCCGTCGACCCCAACACCACGTGCCGAGCGAACTGAACCTCCCAGTCCTTCTGGGGATCGATGTCGCGTGGCGCATCCTTGTCTGGCTTGTCCATCAGGTAGCGGACCTCGTAGACAGCCTCTTCGGCCGCCTCCGCGACCGCGCCAAGGTTGTTGTCCAGGCTGGCTTCCCGGTCCAGATGATCACGCGCATACATGGACACAATGGGCAGCGGCCCCAGTCCCCACGGATCTTCCTCCTCCTCCTCCTCTGCGACCTCCACCCTGCTGGGGATCAAGCGAATGTCGGGGGCGATCCCTACGGACTGAATGCTCAGGTCACCAGGGGTCAGGTACTTCGCCACAGTCAGCTTCAGCTGACTGTCGTCCTTGTGCCGGTAGAGATGCTGCACGCTGCCTTTGCCGAAGGTGCGCTCGCCGATGATTACGCCCCGGCCCTGGTTTCGAATGGCGCCGGCAACAATCTCCGAGGCGCTGGCTGACGATCGATTGACGAGCACTGCCACCGGATACCGCGCCTCGGTTCCATTCGATGTCGCCCGCTGTTCCGTGCGCTCGCCACCCGCACCCTCAATTGTCGCGACAATCACGCCCTCGCTGATGAACTTGTCTGCCACCTCCACCGCCTGATTCAGGTAGCCGCCCGGGTTCATGCGAAGGTCAAGGACCAGCCCACGAATGTCGCCCCGCAATTCCCTGCGAAAGCGAACAAGCTCTGCGCCCAGATCCCACGCCGTGTTTCGACTGAAGCTCTTGATCCGGATGTAGCCGATGCCCCCCTCCAGCAGCTCTCCCTCCATCTGGTTGATGCGAATTCGTTCCCGTACGATGGTGAATCGCTTGGGGGCCGAGAATCCCTTCCGCATGACCATGATCGTCACCGGCGCACCCACAGGTCCTCGGAGCTTGTCCACTGCATCCTGCAGGTCGATGTTGATGGTGGACTCACCTTCGATGCGGACGATGTGGTCCTGAGGCTTGAGTCCCGCACGGAAGGCCGGTGTGCCCTCCAGAGGAAGCTTCACGATCAGGCGGCCGTCATTGGCGGTGATCTCGATCCCGAGACCGCCGAACTCTCCGTTGTTGTCCACCTCCATCTCTCGCGCAGCCTCGGGAGGCATGAGCAGAGAGTGCGGGTCCAGGGTGTCCAGCACACCGTTGACCAGCGCGTACTCCACCTCAGCGCGATCCACATCGTCTGACATGTGCTCATCCAGCAGCTCCGCCACCCGCAAAAGTTCCTGATGCAGATCCGCAAAATCGACGATGGGATCGATGACCATCACCGCGTTGTAGGCCCCGACGGACACGTGAAGGCGCTGGCCATTGGGCTCACGGGAGAACATCACCTCCGCAAAGTCGCGCTGCACCTTGTCGAGGGCCCCCTGAAACATCGAGCCCGGGTTGAAGCGATCCTTGTCTACGTAGCGACTCTCAATCCGGAAGAGGTCCCGCTCCAGGAGCTCGAGATCGGCAAGGCGATAGTCCGACCCCAGGGAGAACTCCTGCACCACACGCTTGAGGGCGTCTGATCCCAGAACTCCGCCCATGCTGCCGCTGCCTACCGCCACATGGTACCCGCCGACACTCGCAGAGAGGGCAACCATAAAGACCAGGCAGTGCTTCAGAAAATTCCGCATCGTGTGACTCTACTTCCCCGAGAGCGAGGACTCTACCCGGATCTCAAACATATCTGGGAACAAATGTACCCCCTTTGCGTGTCCTCAACGCCCCACAGTGTGGCATCCATCCCACCACCACCCTCAGATGGAACCCTGTGCCACGGTCTACGTCCAGCCTGAGGTGTTGGACGAGGCCACACAGGCGCGGTAAGTCGAACTCCCTCCCGGTGCGCAAGACACCCATGGCCCTCAAGATCACCTGTCCACACTGTGGCCATCCCCACAGGATTGGCTCCCCCTACCCGGTCCCGGGCACTGAGCTGCAGTGCCAATGCGGGCGTGTGCTCTCCATCAGCTACCCCAAGGGAATGATGGATCGCCTGCGGGAGCGCGGCGAGACCTTTTCCGACCCCGCTGCCGCCCCCACCAAGCCCCCACGTCCCAAGGCGCCCGTCATCGAGCAGCGCCGTGGTCCCCCGTCCGCAGACCACCTTCACCAAGGTTCCACACCGGTTCCGGAAGGCACAGCGCAGATGGAGCGGACCCCGCTCATGCCCAACGCGCCCAAGGACCGGACATCCCAGGAGGCCAAAACAGTGGCCGGGCGCATCTCTACAGAAGCGCCGCCACAACGAGCAGCCCCCCCTCCGGTGCCGAAGCGCAAGACTGCACCCTCCGGGCAAGGGACCAGCGCGACGAGTACGGCCCCCAGGGACCCCCGCAAGGCCCCGAAGAAGGGAGGACGGGGTTTCGGCAGGAACCGCCACGGCAAGGGACTCAGAGGTATCCTCAAGACGCTCATGAAGCTGACGGTGGTCTTCGGCGTGCTCGGGGCCCTGTCCGCGGTCTTTGGCTACCTCTATTTCAGCAAGGACCTTCCCGATCACGTGGCCTTGGGTCAATACGAGCCTCCCACCGTCACTGTGGTCTACGACGCCAAGGGCCGGGTGCTCGGCGAGATCTACGAGAAGCGGCGGTATGTGATTCCCCTCGACCAGATTCCTCAGCACCTCATCGACGCCTTCATTGCTGCGGAAGATGCCAACTTCTGGAAGCACGAAGGGGTGGATCCGATCGGCATCTTTCGGGCGATCCTGCGCAACCTGGCCAAAGGAAAGAAGGCCCAGGGTGCGTCCACGATCACCCAGCAGGTCGCCAGAAACTTCCTCCTGACTCGCGACAAGACCTTCACCCGAAAGATCAAGGAGATGATCCTTGCCAACCGGGTCGAGAAGGTCTTCGACAAGGAGCACATCCTCTACCTCTACTTGAACCAGATCTACCTGGGCTCAGGTGCCTATGGCGTCGAGGCCGCCTCCAAGACCTACTTTGGCAAGAGCGCCAAGGAGATCACGCTGGCCGAGGCTGCGATCCTGGCTGGCCTCCCCCAGCGCCCCAGTGATTATTCCCCCCATCGCCACTGGAAGAAGGCGCGAGCGCGGCAGCTGTACGTGCTGGACCAGATGAAGAAGAAGAACTTCATCGATCAGGCCACCTTCGATGATGCCCAGGGACAGCTGGTAGACATCACCCCGCGGACCAACGACTTCTTGAAAAAGGCGCCGCACTTCACCGAATACGTACGACGCCACCTCGTCGACACCTATGGCTTCGACAAGATCTACAACGATGGCCTTACCGTGGATGCCACCTGTGATCTGGATCGACAGAAGGCAGCCCAGGAAGCCCTGGTCTGGGGCGTCAACCGAGCGGACGACAAGCGGGGCTGGCGAGGGCCCATTGACCACATCCCGGAGCGCGAGATCAGCGCGCGCCTGGACACTACGGAGCAAAAGCTCCGGAACGCAGAGTCAACGCGCACACTCCAGGTGGGCTCCACAAAGGAGGGGGCGGCCAACTACGGCGGCTACGCACCCCTTCCCGGACGCTCCGTGCTCCGAAAAGGCGACAAGGTAGAGGGCGTCGTGCTGCAGGCCCAGCGCTCTCACGCCATCGTCGGAGTGGGCGCCCACGAGGCCATCGTGCCGCTCGCATGGACCACCTGGGCCTACCCGGTGAATGTCGGGCGGAGCCACAAGTACCGCCGCCAGGACTCCCTGGCCAATGTGGTCAGCCGTGGAGATGTCGTGCGCCTCGAGATCATCGAGCCGAACGCCAAGGACGCCGAAGCCACCCGGCCCTGGGCATCCAAACGCAGTGGGACCAGGGCTGCGGCCAAGCTGGACCAGGACACCCTCCTGCAGGGGGCCCTACTCTCCTACCGGCTGGACACCGGAGCGGTCGAGGCCATGGTGGGCGGCATCGACTACGAGAACTCGGAGTACAACCGAGCCATTCAGTCCCGTCGACAGGTCGGCTCCACCTTCAAGCCCATCGTCTACGGCGCGGCCATTGGCACCCGCCAGTTCACGGTCGCCACCATGCTGCAGGACGCACCCACGGTCATCGGACGCTCCGGTGGTCGAATGTGGAAGCCCAGCAATTATGGCGGCAAGTACCTGGGCAACATCACGCTGCGTCGCGCCCTGGCCATGTCCCGAAATGTCTGCACGGTGCGGGTACTCGATGCGATCGGGCCGGACACGGTGTACCAGCTGGCTGGCGAGCAACTCGGCATTGGCCTGGTCGAGCCCAAGTGCGCTCGTCGGCACATTGGCCAGGATGAGGAGTGCATGGGAGAGCGATCCGCCTCAGCGGTGGAAGGCATGAGCTGGTGTGAGCACTGTGATCCCACCTCGTGCCCAGTGGCCCGCGTGCCTGAGCTTCTCGACCTTCGACCCGCCGGCGTGTGTATGGATGAGCCATGGGAAGAGGATGGGGAGCAATGGTGCCACTCCTGCGATGTGAACATCCGTGCCTGCGACTGGTTTGAGAAGGACCGCATGGACGAAGGGCTGCCTTGTCCAGGTGCTCGGAAGCGGAAGCGAGACGGCAAGATCATGTGCCGCGCCTGTGACCTGTCCATGGGACTGGGCTCCAGCTCGCTCACCATGGTCGAGCTCGCCCGGGCCTACAGCGTCTTTGCAACCTACGGCAAGCTGATCGAGCCCTACTGGATCGAACGGGTGATCGATCGCGACGGCACCATCATCGAAGCCAACGAGGTCCCAGAAGAGTGGCCGGAAGTCATGGACCCCGCCACCGCCTTCGTCACCCACTATCTGCTGCGATCCGTCGCAGAGATCGGGACAGGCAGTGCCACCAATGACCTGCACCGCTGGGCGACCGGTGATCCCAACACGAAGGCGCCCCACATCCAGGTGGCCGGAAAGACCGGCACCACCAATGACTATCGAGACGCCTGGTTCATGGGCTACAGCGCCGACGTCGTGACGGCAGCCTGGACTGGCTACGACAAGCCCGAGAACATGGGCGCAGGCTACACGGGCGGCGACATTTCCTTGCCGTTCTGGATGAAGTACATGGCGAGTCGATACCCGGACCCACGAACCGCCGGAAAGTTCGAAAAGCCACCCACCGGCGTGCTCACCGCCAGGATTGATCAGGCCACCGGCCGGGTAGTTTCCGCCGGCGGCTTGCCGATGTACTTACTGAGGGGTACCGAACCCCAGAATGAAATCGGCGACGCCGGACAGGTGACCGTCGAAGACCTCCTGACTGAGGACTACTGAGCCCATGCGGACCCTATTCCTACTCCTCGCCATCCTGTCTGGCTGCGACGAGGCCACCAACCCGCTGGCACAGCGCTGCGATGTCTACCTCTCCGCGCTCGCCCCAGACGCGGCCCTTCCAGGCAGCCAGGTACTCGCGCACGCACGCCCGGTCACCACGACCTGGGACACCGTGATCTATGTGGGAAGCACCACCGCAAAGGTCGACGCACTCACTCGGACCGACTGCACCGCCTGTGACAGCTGCCGCGCCGAAGAGAACTGCTCCAACTGCGATGCCTGCAAAGCCTGTGACGATGAGTGTCGGGACACCTGTGTGGAGACCGTCCAGTTCACTGTCCCAGAGGTCACAGCCGGCAAGCACTCCGTATCCATGGTCAACCAACACGGACATAGTACGAGTCTACCGTTTACAGTCCTTGACTCTCCGGACACCGGAGGAGAAGACACCGCACCACCGGATTCAGGTGAGCCACCAGCTGACTCCGGGGACATCCCCAGCCCCTGAAAAGCCTTGCGCGTGACCCGCTCACGCGGCTATGACCCATCGCACGTCCCGTACGGGCACCCACCTCTCATTTCCCCACCGGAGCACCCATGCGCACCACGTCTCGGATCGCCGTGGCCTTCATCGCCCTCCTCAGCACGTCGTCCACCGCCCTCGCCGGCGGCATCGGCATCATCACCAACGCCGGGCTGCACCAAGAGCGCGCCTACTACTACGGCGGAAGCCAGCAAGCGCTGGATACCCAGAGTCGGCCCAACTACGGAGTCGGACTCGAAGGCCTGATCGGCGACAAGGACGACAAGGTTCAGGGAATGCTTCGCATGTCCTGGGTCATGGACGAGGGTCCAGTGTTGCCAAAGGAGGCCAAGAAGGCCGGCGCCACACACCCGAACTACAAAGACCCCGAGGCATGCAAGAAGGCTGCTGAGAACGGTCGCGACCGCCCGGAAGAGTGCAACCCGAATCACGTCGGTGTCATCGCGCTCGGAGTGCAGTGGGGCGTCCTGGGAGATCCGGGCGGCACCCAGCTGGTCATCAACTCTCTTGTGGGCAGTGGCTTCATCACCACAGACAACACCGAGTACGTCCTGGTCGAGGCCGGTGTCGGCGGAACCCACAACTTCACGGATAGCCTCCAGGCGGTGGTCAATCTCGACCTGGCCATGCGCAACCGGAAGTACATCTCCTTCGGTCCCGCATTCCACGCTGGTATCCGCTACCTGTTCGACTAGGTCGGTGACCCGACACCTTCCGGTACTGGCACTCCTCGCCGGATGTCGACTCGGCGTGCCCGACGGCCACTGGACCGACCAGCTCTCCCCCGAGGGAATGTGCTGGGCGGTCAACCTCTCGGACGGGCTGGATGACGCCTCCACCGATGAGCTTCATGCACTGTTTGCCTGCCTGAACCGTACCGGGAACCTCGAGCCACTCGCAGAGCTGGATGAGGTGATGGACGAGCGGTCTCGGACCGACGACCCCATCGGCATCACCGTCGTTAAGCTGATGAACCGGCTCCCAGCTTCTGGGTTTGATGTCTTTGGACTGGCAGGGAAGGCCCTGCAGGCGCTGCAGGACGAAGATCTCGAGACCGAGCTGGTGCTCCACATTGCGGTGGAGCTGATGTACGGCCGACCCTACAGAGAGGTCGCCAGCCAGGTCGACCTGAGAGCGTCCACGGAGCTGGACCAGGGCTTGATTCGGCCAGTATTTCCCTTGATATCTGCGCTTGCAGAGGTGTTGCTGGATGATGGTGACGATGTCCCGGACCTCGCGGTCAACATCCTCAATTCGGATCGACTGGACGATGCCGCATGCACGGTGGCCGCCCTGTTCGACGCCGATGATCCAGAGCTGGTGGCTGTCAGCGAGACCCTGCTGCCCACCGTTGGCACAGCTTTTGACGCGGTGACGGATGGCAGCAACGACCTGTGGAGCGACGCGAGCGGAAACAGCGCCAGGGATCTCGTAGACGCCCTGCTGCTTCAGGCGGGCTCCGACGGACAGAGCTCCGTGGAGGCCATCACACCGGCCCTCCAGGCGCTGCTCGCTGACGATGAGCTTCGTGACCGAATCGCGGCGGGGCTGGCACTGGCCGAAGCCCGCGGGCAGCTCGACCAACTACCCACCCAGCTCAGCCACTTGATCAATGTAGATGTCGACGGCTACCCCATCGTGGGCGGTCGGGACTCCGCACTCTACGCCGGTATCCGGATGCTCCACCGAGGCGATACCGATCTGGTCTGCTCTGCGGGCATCTTCTCCATCAATCTGGGGAACCTCTCAGAGACCATTATCGAGATCCTGGCCGATGAAGGGATTGATGGCATCACCGATCTGGTCGACTTTCTCGGGATCGTCCTCGACATCCCCCTGACCGAGCTCATTCTCGAGGAGGTCGCAGAGGAGGGGTACTGTCCCCCGATCGATGCCCAATTCCTCGAAGACATGCGCATCATCGAGCGCTTCCACGACGACGAGGTGCAGGCCCTGCTGCCCATGACCATGGAGCTTCTGGACGCCATCCACCCAGACCGGGGAACCAGTCGGGTGCCTGAGCTCCTGGACGTGCTGAGCATCCTCTATGAACGAGATGCCATTCCTCCGGCCGAAGAGGCGCTCCGAGACCTCGCACCGACCCAGCTGGCCCGGGACGCGATGACGCTGCTCCCCTACATCCTCGACCCAGCGGATCTTAAGGTGCAGGCCTGCCCCCCAGGAAGCTCCCCGCTGGACTTCCAGACCATCTGGGTCATCGCACAGGACACCCTGAGCGCTCAGGATGATGGAGACACGCCGCTGGAGATATTGGAGCCTGTGATGCGCGTACTGCTGAACCACGAGGCCACATGGATCACAGGGGCCAACGCTGCCCGCCTCGCGCAGGAGCCGTCGGCAGAGATCCAGGAGCTGCCCCGACTCGCAGTCCAGGGGCTGGATGCCATCGAGGATGGGT
>Ga0310342_100002789_pt1 | contig 11320 bp, 9 predicted proteins | sample S15DNA20500_MG_FD_206155 | JGI IMG/M metagenome (GOLD analysis project Ga0310342, IMG submission 206155) | Marine microbial communities from station ALOHA, North Pacific Subtropical Gyre - S1503-DNA-20-500_MG | ecosystem: Environmental > Aquatic > Marine > Oceanic | place: Pacific Ocean: North... | reverse complement strand
CGGGATCCGGATCTCCTCGCCGGCACCTCCCTGCGTCCCAGCCACTCATCACGCTACGTCTTCCTTGATTGTGAGGCCCGCGACGGAGAGCCCGCGGTGATTCGCTTCGGCATACTACGGCATCCGCGCCCCTACGCCTTCAGCCGCCAGGCCCACGAGGTCATCGAATACTACAGCTACGACCTCTCCGGACCACGAATCAAGGTGGACGAAGGCCTCAACCTGACCCGGCTGCGGGGACAGGATGCCTGCGATTGAATTCCCACGCGAGAATCAGCCGTACTTCCTGGAGAGCTCCTTGAAGTTCGACCGCGGCGCCCGGATCAGGCCGCCCTTGAGCTTCTCCCCCTCCGGGTCGACGTAGACGCGGCTGGTCGGCAGCCTGGGACCAGGGCGTTTCAACCCGAAGACGTGAATATTGAAGATGAAGCTATTGTCGGTAAGGGCCTCGAACCAGTGAATGTTGTCCTTGTAGTCGGAGATGGTCGAACACTCTCCAGGCTTGAACTTGCGATCGATAGTCGGCTTGATGATCAGGTGCTTCGGTTCATCCTTGAGACGATCGAAGTGGCGGCCGTGCAGGTCTCCCTTGAGAATCAGGAACGCCGTGACCATGTTGTTGTGCCCGTGCGGGACGACCGAGTTCCCCTTATTGAGCGCGAAGATCTGCTTGCCGAAGGCCAGCCTCGCAGGCGCGCCCTCCACCTTGTTGAAGTTGAACCGCAGGCTGGTCTCCGACTTCGACTTGATCTTCAGGTTCTTCGTCAGGCGTTCGAAATTCACCAGCTTGAGAAGCTCCTCGAGCGGCACCTCGGAAAGAAGCTCCTCGACCTTCTCCTGCCAGATGACCTGCTTGATCGTTTCGTCTTTCAGTTCCCGAGCCACCTGGTTGACCTCCGCAAGCCACTTGCCCGTCAGGGGCTTCACCTCATCCGCGAAAGCATCGTTTTCAAAAAGAGTTTCCAGCAGCGAAAAAGTCAGGACGGAGCTGATGGCGTCCCGTGTGAAATCTCTGCGTGAGAGCTTATCCATGGTAGTTCCTCTGTTCAGAGCCCGAGGGCCCGGTCCATTCGCTCAGCAATCTCCTTGAGACGCTCTCTTCCTCCACCGCCCACCTCGGCCGTCGCCCAGCCGCTGAAGCCGATTTCCGTTAGCGCCTTCCGGACATCCGCCCAGTCTACGTCTCCATCTCCAATCTTGCAAAAACCGTTCTTCCTGCCCCAGCCCTTCACGTCAAGCTTCACGATCCTGCGGCCCAGCGTCCGGATCCACTCCGCGGGCTTGCCGTATTTCTGGTGATTGCCGATATCGAAGTAGGAGCCGACCCAGGGACTGTTGATCGCATCGAGATACTCCGCCAGCTTGTCGGCGGTCTGGTCAGCCGGACCGTTGTGGACATAGCAGAAGCCATTCCAGACGTTCTCGATGAGGATATGGATTCCCAGGCGGGAGCTCAGCGGCAGCACCTTGCGAATCTGCCCAATCGACCGCTCCCAGACCTGGTCCTGGTTCTCCTTCTCGGCATTGGCGACCCTTCCGGGCACCAGCAGTACCGAGGAGCCTCCGACCAGGTGGGTATCCCGAACGGCCGTCTCAAGACCAGCGCGACCTTTCTCCCGAACCGCCGGGTTGGGGTCGGAAAGTCTCGTGCCCCAGTGGATCGAATCGACGGCCCCGTGAATCGGCAGGCCGACCGCCTTGCTCGCGGCCAGCGCCTCCTTCTTATTGCAGCCACCGGGACTGTTCAGCTCAACGCCGTCGTAGCCGAGCTCCTTGAGAAGCTCGAACTTCTTCTGGATGGAAAGCTTCCCGCCGACCATGCCGAATTTTACTGATTTATAGATCTTCCCCCTGTGCTCTCCCGTTGATGCCTGCAGGGGGACGGCGAAGAGGCTCGTCATTCCCATTGCTGAAACGGCGCCCGCCGCCGAGGCCTGGATAAATTGTCTTCTTCCCAATGGTTCCATCATTGATCAGCTCCGCTGGATTCCGGTCCTTGTTGATTTCAAGCCGCTGACAATGTAACCCGAATTCGCCTCCGGCGGGACATAAGATCCGGCCTCCGGCCCACGGCCCTCGGGCGCAGCCCAATAGACTCGAAAAAACCAGCGCCATCACTTAGGCTGTCCCGGTCGTCGGCAAAACAACCACTCGAGAATCGAGGAAACGATGAGCGAGCTACAGGCGTATATCGATGAACGGAAAGAGCTGAACCTCCAGGAGCTCATCGAGCTGCTGAAGATCCCGAGCATCAGCACCGATGAGTCGATGGATGGTGAGGTCAAGCGCTGCGCCGAACGTATGAGCGAGCTGATGGCCGAGGCCGGCCTGAAGACCGAGGTCTTCGAGACCGCTCGTCATCCCATCGTCTACGGCGAACGCCTCGAGGCGCCCGGGGCGCCGACGGTACTCGTTTACGGCCACTATGATGTGCAGCCTCCCGACCCCGTCGAGCTGTGGCGCAACGGGCCCTTTGAACCGACGGAGGAGGACGGCTATCTCGTCGCCCGCGGGGCCACCGATGACAAGGGCCAGTTCTACGCGCTGATCAAGGGCATCCAAGCCTCTCGCGAGGTCAACGGCAAGCTCCCCTGCAACATCAAGGTGCTCTGTGAAGGAGAGGAAGAGGTCGGCAGTCCGAATCTCGACCCGTTCATCCGCAGAGAACAAGACCGCCTGGCATGTGATATCGTCTTCATCTCCGACTGCAGCCAGTTCGCGATCGACATGCCCGCGATCACCTACGGCCTCAAGGGCCTCTGCTACCTGGAGGTCTTCGTCGACGGTCCCTCAAAGGACCTCCATTCAGGATCCTTCGGCGGCTCGGTAGCCAACCCCGCCAACGTCCTGGCCTGCATGATGGCCGCCTGCCAGGGCCCGGATGGGAAGATCGCCATCCCGGGGTTTTATGACGATGTGCGTCCACTCGAGGACTGGGAGCGGAAGATGATGGCGGAGCTGCCCTTCGATGAAGAGGAGTTCCGGGCCTCCGTCGGGGCTGCGAAGCTTTTCGGCGAGGCCGGCTATACCACCCTCGAGCGAAAGGGCGCGCGTCCGACCCTCGACATCAACGGAATCGTCAGTGGCTATACCGGCGAGGGCGCCAAGACCGTTCTGCCGGCGACCGCCAGCTGCAAGTTTTCCATGCGCCTGGTGCCCGACCAGGACCCCGAGAAGATCACGGCCCTGGTGAGCGACTTCCTGAACCAGGTCGCTCCCGACACCGTCAAGGTAGAGGTGCGCCCCCACCATGGCGCCAGTCCCGTCATCGTCTCGCGCGATGGCGCCGCCGTCAAGGCGGCTGAGAAAGCTCTCGAGACCGGCTTCGGGCGACGACCGGTCTTTGTCCGGGAGGGAGGCTCCATTCCCGTCGTCAACACCTTCCAGGAGGCGCTGGGAGTGGAGAGCCTGCTGATCGGTCTCGGGCTCCCCGATGATAATCTCCATGCTCCAAACGAGCACTTCCGCATCAAGGACTACCATCGCGGGGCGGTAACCATGGCCGCCTTCCTCGAAGAATACGGAAAGACGAAGGCCTAGAGGAAGAGACGCGTCGCGGGACCCGTTGTTACTTCGGCGCCCGCTGACCGCCCAGCCCGCCTCCGGGAGGGCTCGCGGCAGCCTGGGGCGCGGCGGCGGCCGGACCGTTGAAGACCTCGACGCGCGTATCGGCTCTCAGGCGCTCGATCAACTGGTTGTAGGCGAGCCTGCGACGCTCGGTGAGAAGCTTGTTCTCTATTCCAACCTGGACTTCCTTGAAGGTTTTAGGCTCACCCTTGATGATCTTGCCCATCTTGAAGAACCAGAAAGCCCCCTGGGCCTGGTCGGGGCCGGAGTGTTCGCCCTCTCGCAGCCTCTTCAGAATGACCGGGATCGGGAAAGGAAAATCCTCGAGCTCCGCGAACTTATTGTTGAATAGGGTCGCCCGCAGCTTGGGATTCCCCTGGAACTCATCGGAAAAGGCCCTCGCCAACTCGCCAAACGGCGTGCCTGCCTGCAGGCCCGCCTGCACACCCTTGATCTTCCCCAGGCAATTGGCGTCGTCGAAAATCTTGATCCGCTGATAGCTCACCGCCTGCGGAGTGGCGAACGCGTCGGGGTTGTTTTTGAAGAAGGCCCGCAGCTGCGCCGGGGCGACAAACCGATCCAGCTTGCTGTAGACCTCCTCCCAGAGATACATCTCTGAGAACATCTTTTCCCGAATTTCACGGATCGCCTCATCGCGCCCAATACCCAGCTGGGCCTCCTGGGCCTCAAAAAACTGCTGCCGGGTGACAATCTGTTTCTCACCCGCCTTGCGGAGCCTGTCGATTTCCCTGTCGACGAAGGCCATCACATTATTCATCAACACCAGATCCTCAAGCTCTCTGCCGGGATAGACGGCCAGCTGGGCCTGCAGGATAAGCTCCTTGTTGATCATCTCATCGAGGATGCGGAGCTCCTCCCGTCGGCGGTTAATCGCCGCGGCGGCGACCTGTCGTTGAGCCATGATCGCGCGGATTTGCCGATCGACCTTCTTTCTCAGCCGCGCCCGCGAGATAACCTTATCACCGACAATCGCGGCGATGCCTCCAAGCCTCCTCTCCTGGACCGCGGCAGCCTCCTCCGCTGGAGGTGCCCCTGCGGCTTCTTTCCGGGCAGCCGCGGGAGCTTTACCGGCAGGCTCCGGGGACGCCTGGCCCCCATCGGCGGGAAGCGTTTCAGAGCCTCCGCAACCACAGAGAGCGATCACGAGAAAAACAAAGGGGCTGACCTGGATCAACAAGACGGCCTTGCTCAGCATGAATAACTCCCACTGCGACTGCTAACGTACCCCGTTAAAATAAGGGTTCACTTCGAAATGTCCACAAATCGTCTTCCAAGCCGCTTCGATCGCGGAAATACGCCGGTTTTCAGCCACTCTGCCACGAGCCCGAACACCTGCTCTCCCGGTTTTCGCCCCTGCTCGAGCAGACCTTCTTTTTTCAGGCAGACCGCGGCCGTCGAAGGATCCAGCACGACGACCCTGTAAGGACAGGCATCGAGTAATTCCTTCATCTTTTCACCGCCCCTGAGAATGAGGTTCCCGTCCTCACAACCGACGTATTCAATTCCCCAGGAGCTGCAATCCAGCCGCGCCGCCTGTAGATCGAGCAGCTGCTGAACCTCGGCTGGAAACTTCCCGTAGCAGTCCCTGAACTCATCACCGAGATCCTCCAGGGCCTCGCGGCTCGGGGCGCTGGAAATCTTCCGGTATATTTCGAGTTTTATCTCCTGTGACCTGATGAAGTCATCGGGAATATGCGCCTGCAGGACCAGGTCGATCTCGACGCTGACCGGCTCGCGGTAATCCTCGTTTTTCATCGCATGAACGCACTTCTCCAGCAGGCGGCAATACAGATCGTAGCCTACCGTCGCGATATGCCCGCTCTGCTGCTTGCCAAGGATGTTGCCGGCGCCGCGGATCTCGAGATCTCTCATGGCAATCTGGAAGCCGGAACCCAGCCCGGAATACTCGACGAGGGCCTTGAGCCTCTTGAGCGCGTCGGAGTTCACATGCCGATGCTCGGGCAGGAAGAGATAACAATAGGCCTGGTGCTTGTAGCGCCCGACCCGGCCGCGAAGCTGGTGGAGATCCGCGAGACCATAGCGATCGGCCTCGTTGATGATGATCGTATTGACCCTGGGGATGTCGATCCCGCTCTCGATGATCGTGGTGGCGAGCAGGACATCGGCCTCATGGCGCATGAAAGCGCCCATACGCGCCTCCAGCTCTCTCTCCTTCATCTGTCCATGCACGACCAGGATCCTCGCCTCCGGAACGATCCCCTCCACCTCCTTTTTCAGCGTTTCGATATCCAGGACCCGGTTGTGGACAAGGTAAATCTGCCCATCCCTGTTCATTTCCCGAACGATGGCCTCCCGCAGGCGGTTGGAGTCGAAATGGCTGATCTCCGTCTGGATCGACATCCGTCCCTCGGGCGCGGTCGACAGGCTGGAGATGTCGCGGATGCCCAGCAGGGCCATATGAAGCGTCCTGGGTATCGGGGTGGCGGAAAGGGTCAAGACCTCAACCTGACTGCGCAGCCGCTTCAGCTTCTCCTTGTGGACGACTCCGAATCTCTGCTCCTCGTCTATGATGACCAGGCCCAGGTCCCTGAAGCCGACATCGGCGGACAGCAGCCGATGGGTCCCTATCAGGATATCGAGCTGCCCCTTGCAGGCTTTTTCTACAGTCTCCTGCTGCTGTGAGCGCGAGCGGAACCTGCTGAGCACGTCGATCGACACAGGAAAGCCGGACATGCGATCGTTGAAGGAGCTGTAGTGCTGCTGGGCCAGGAGAGTTGTCGGGACCAGGACAGCCACCTGCCGGCCTCCCTCAACCGCCTTGAAGGCGGCCCGCATGGCGAGCTCAGTCTTACCGTACCCGACATCACCGCAGATCAGCCGATCCATAGGCCTGGGCTGCTGCATGTCCTCCTTGATGGCTCTGGTCACCTCTACCTGGTCCTCTGTATCCTCGTAAGGGAAGGAGGCCTCAAACTGGCGCTGCCATTCACTATCCTCCTCATAGGCCGTGCCAGGATGCTCCAGCCGGGCCGCCTGGACATCGAGCAATTCCGCCGCCAGGTCCATCAGCGCCGCCTCGACCTCGTCTTTCTTGCGCGACCAGCTCGTTCCCCCGACCTTGTCAAGCCTGGGGGCCCGATCTCCGCTGCCGACATACTTCTGGACGAGATCGATCTTCGACACTGGCACATAGACCTTCACATCCGCCTTGTAAACCAGCGCGAGGAACTCCTGCTCGACACCATCCTTCTCGAAAGACTCGATACCCATGTAGCGGCCTATGCCATGTACGAGGTGGACCACATGGTCCCCCTTCTTCAGCTCCAGGAAGCTGCGGATCGCCTTGCCGGGCGCCTTCCGAGCTCGCCGCGGCCGCCGCACCACCTGCCGATTGAAGATCTCCCGGGTGGTCAGCACCGCCCGCGAGAGCGAAGTCACCTCGAAACCGCGACGCAGCGGCCCGACCTCTATATCGATGCGTTCGGAATCCCTGAGCTGGTTGTCCCTGAGCAATTCACTGAAACGCTTCGCCTCCCCTTCACTCTCACAATAGACCGTCACCTCAACACCATCACAGAGGCGGGAGCCGATGGATTCAAAGGCCCTGGCGATATCGGCCGAGCGTTCCTGCTCGACCGAGCCGAAACCAAGATTCATGGCGGGCACCGATTCGGACACCACGGGCATGCAGGAGGCATGGGCGGCGGCGCAGTCGCGAAGCTTCAGCATGAACTGATCCCGGGCGACATCGCCGCCGGGACCCGATATGTTATGGAAGACCTTCCTCACCCGGTCAAAAACAGCATCGGCCTCCCACAGGACAACCCGGTCCGCCTCCTGGAGATAGTCAAAGAGCAGCGCCTCTTCTCCCCTATAGCAATCGCGGAAAACCTTGTCGCTGGCGATGAGCGTGAGCTCGACCCGATCCTCGACGGAGCCGGGTACCGAGCGCTGGGTGGCGGGATCGTACCTGCGAACCGATTCGATGGCGTCGCCGAAATACTCCAGGCGAACCGGGGCGTCATGCGAATAGGGAAACACATCGAAGATGTCGCCACGGCTGGAGTACTCGCCGACCGCTTCGGCAAGGGGGACGTTGCGATAGCCCTTCGCGGTGAGAACCTCAGCGAGCTCCGTGGGAGGGAGTCGGCTGCCGGCAAAAACCTCAAGGCGGGCGTCGCGCAGGAGCTTCGGCTCCGGCACCGGCTGAACGAGCGCATGGACTGGCGTCACGATAAAAGAGCCGCCCTCTCCAGACCCCTGGAGAGTCTCCAGCACCTGGAGACGGTCCCCGTAGACCAGTGGGTCCGGATCTGAATTATCGAGAAAGAGGGAATCCCAGGCTGGAAAGGACGCCACGCCGGTCTCGACGAAGGCTTCGAGCTCTTCGAGCAACTCATCGGCATCCTCCTGGCAGGAGGTGACGAGAATGCAATTGCCGGCCTCATCTTCACGGGCCTTGTGCCACGCGCCGAGGAAGAGGGCGAAAGAGCCGCCCCAGAAGTCCCCCAGCCTGGCGAAGCCGGCCTCCAGGAGTGACCTTGCCCGACGAAACTCATCGGAGCGCAGATAGTCTTGAAGCAGTGAGCCTTTCACTTTTTCTCCACAAGGGGGGAGTCGGTTTCATCCAGCATCTTCAGGGTCTTTCGCGCCGCCTCCTGCTCAGCCTCCTTCTTCGCCGCCCCGGCTCCGATGGCGTAGCGCTTGTCGCCGATGACGGCGACGACCTCGAAAGACTTCAAGTGATCGGGTCCCTGCTCTGAGACAACCCGGTAGGTCGGGGTGAGACTAACGACCCTCTGCGCCCACTGCTGGAGCAGGGACTTGTAGTTGCGCGGGTGGCGATCGCTGGCTACGTTCAACACCTGGTGGTAAATGTTTCTCAGGATGAAGCGGCGGGCGACCTCCAGCCCTCCATCTTTGTAGATCGCGGCAACCACGGCCTCAAAGACGTTCGCCAGCAGCGAATTCGGCAGCTTCTTGCTCCGGGTCACTCCCTTGCCGACATTGTAATGCGCCCCCAGTCCAAGGCGATGGCTCTCCGCCGCCAGGACATTGGTCGAAACAACCACCGACTTGATCTGGGTAAGCTCACCCTCATCGTGGTGCTGAAAAAAATTATAGAGGAACTCCGTCATCACCAATCCGAGGACCGAGTCTCCAAGAAATTCCAGACGCTCATTGGAGGGGTTCTCGAGCGTCTTGATCGATGAGTGGGTAAGGGCCTGGTGCAGAAAACGCAGATCCCTGAACCGGTAGGTAACCTTCTTCTCACACTCGTGGAGATTCCTGAGATCCGACTCCCCCAGCTCCTCCGCCGCCCAATATTCCATCGTTTCCGTCATTCGCTGCGCACTCCTGTGAAGGGCTCTGGGAACCATCCGGGAGGTCATCCCGAGAGGCTCCGGGTTCTGCGTACTCCCCGGGGAAACAAGCTCCCCGCGGGCCTGCGGCAAGAACAACGAGAACGGGAAGAACTTATCGGCATCCACCCGGATGCGATCCGTTTTTCTCGGCCTCGATTCTCCGTAACCTTATTATCGGCGTGTTTGCGCCATCATGTTAACAACTGTTTGGGATCACTCATCGATGGGAAATAAACCTTTCTCCCAGTAAATCCGCCGTACACGCGGCCAGAAGGACCTCGCTGAGAAACGAACGCTTACGGCATCGAGACGATAACTCTCGGGTTCACGCTCCAGGCGCGCCAAATAGGCACGGCAGGCGCGGCGGAGAAAACGTCTCTTGGAGGCATCGATTCTCTCGAAACCTTCGCACCAGGAGCCTTCGCTGGTCGATTTGACCTCCACAAAGACCAGGGTCTGCCCCTGCCGGGCGACCAGATCAATTTCGGCGCCGGAGAGACGAACGTTCGCCGCCAGGATTTCCAGCCCGTTACGGGCGAGATAACGCGCCGCGCGCCTCTCTCCAAGCCTGCCGAGCGCCCCGGCATCGATGCGAAAGCGCTTTGAAAACCACTCCCGGATCCGCCTGGCAGCCTTCAATGATCCTCCGCAGGGGGAAGCCTGGGGGCGAACAAGATCGCAGAGCGCTCAGACACCCGCGGCCGCCTCGGAAGATTCCTCGATCTCGGGTTCATCGGCAGCTTCCTCCACCGACTCCTGGTCCGGGGCCTTGGCGGAGCCCGCTTTCGCCGCGGCGCTGCGGGGATCATCTCCACGACGTTCCTTGACACGGGTCGCTTTGCCGATCCTGTCGCGGAGATAAAAGAGCTTGGAACGCCGGGCCTTTCCTTTGCGGCGGACCTCAACGGCCAACACGATCGGGGAATGGAAGGGAAAGGTTCTCTCGACGCCTTCGCCCGCCACGATGCGGCGGACCGTAAAGGTCGCCCGGATCGAATGTCCCCCCTGGATCTTGATCACCGTACCGGTGAAAATCTGGACCCGCTCCTTCTCGCCTTCGCGAATCTGGACATGAACATCGACTGTATCGCCAACCTGGAAAGCGCCGAGAGGAACCTCACGCTTGTGCCGGGCATCTATTTCATTGATTATATCTGACATTTTCGTGCTCCAGTCCGCATTGTCGGCGGACATTTTCATTAAGGTACTGTTTTTCGGCGGACAGGCGAGACCGCGCCGGATTTCCAGCGCATAGCCCAGGTATTATCCGGCTCCTGCCCCTTTTTCCTGTAATTCCCTATTCTCGAGCAGATCTCCACGACGATCCCTGGTTCTTTCAAGGGCCTGCTGTCGGCGCCATTGCTCTATTTCCGCATGGTTTCCCGAGAGGAGGACATCCGGGACTTTCATCCCACGATACTCCGGCGGACGGGTGTACTGCGGGTATTCCAATATTCCGTTTTCAAATGATTCCTCCTCGGAGGACTCCGGATGCCCCAGGGCGCCGGGAAGAAGACGCACGACGCCATCGATAAGAACCATGGCGGGAAGCTCTCCACCGGAGAGGACATAATCCCCTATCGAAACCTCCTCGAAATCGAGGCCCTCGATGATGCGCTCGTCAAATCCTTCATAATGTCCGCAGAGCAGGACAATACGCGACTCGCCCGAGAGCTCGCGCAGCAAGGACTGATCGAGCCTGCGTCCCTGCGGGGTCAGGATAATCTTACGTACACCCGCATCGGCGGCCGATCCGACCTCGCCGAGAACACTCTCGACCGCGTCGAAAACCGGCTCGGGCTTGAAAACCATTCCCGGACCGCCGCCATAGGGGCGGTCGTCTACCGAGCGATGGCGATCCTCGGTGAAATCACGAAGATCGACACGCTGGATCTCGACAAGTCCTGACTTCACGGCGCGGCCAAGAATGCTCTCTCCCACTACGGAGGAAAACATCCCCGGGAAGATAGTGATGATATCGAATCTCACGGCCATGGTTCTGCGACTCGTCGAAAAAAAATACGTTCCTGCGCGACCCGGCGATCCCACAGACTGCGGAAACTCTACCGGCATCAGGCCGGCCCGGCGCACAACAAATGAACTTGCTGTAATGTATTGAGCGTTCTTTCAATGATCCCTATTCGCTGGAATCCTCGGACTCTTCAGCGTCTTCAGCGGGAGCTTCCTCAGCGGGAGCTTCCTCGGCGGGAGCTTCCTCAGCGGGAGCTTCCTCAGCGGGAGCTTCCTCGGCGGGAGCTTCCTCGGCAGGAGCTTCCTCAGCGGGAGCTTCCTCGGCAGGAGCTTCCTCAGCGGGAGCTTCCTCGGCGGGAGCTTCCTCGGCAGGAGCTTCCTCAGCGGGAGCTTCCTCGGCGGGAGCTTCCTCGGCAGCGGGGGCCTCGTCTACC
>Ga0310342_100002788_pt1 | contig 11323 bp, 7 predicted proteins | sample S15DNA20500_MG_FD_206155 | JGI IMG/M metagenome (GOLD analysis project Ga0310342, IMG submission 206155) | Marine microbial communities from station ALOHA, North Pacific Subtropical Gyre - S1503-DNA-20-500_MG | ecosystem: Environmental > Aquatic > Marine > Oceanic | place: Pacific Ocean: North... | reverse complement strand
ATCTTGATAAGTATATGTGCCGATCCCTAGCGGCGTGACACGCACTGGTGGTGCCCACGTCTCTCCACTATCCTCAGAACGCCAGAAAAAAGGTGGGTATTCCGTCGGTTATCGTCTGGTCTTCGCATCGCTGCCAACCCGATACTCCTGCCAGATAGACGGACTAGAGAGGCACCGCTCCCGCCGACTTTATCTCCATCGGTACCGGTATACGAAAACGGATCAGACCAGGTGATGCCTCCATCATCAGAAGTGGTGAAGATTGCACCCGCAGCCTGCAGGATACGTCCGTCTTTAAGCTCTGCGAAGGTGGACGAGTGAAAAAAATAGGGCGTGTCATGGGAACATTGCTCATCGGTTCTCCTTTCTAAAACTGTCCGACCGAAGGTCGGCGACTATCCTTTGCTGAAATAGTCCAACTTTTAGCAGATAGATAACCTTAACAAACGTAGTGCGTTTGTTTTTTTCCTTTTCACCTCACTTATGATTGAAGACGATTTTGATGTGCGAACCAGAATCAAAGATGGCTGAATAATGCTTGCTCCCCTGCTGGTGCCCTTTGGTTACAGTTGGTTTGTGAGACCCAGAAAAATGATGACCAACCGACCTGGTGGGACCAGGCTACCATTATTGGTCATTTTTCACGGCCTCGGCAGATCGAAATCCTAGTCAACCAGGTCGGCTACGATCTGGAGGCTCCGAAATGTTTCACTATCCAGACTAACTTTCTGCCGACTGACGATAATGCGGTCAGTGGTCAATTGGTTGACCTAATCCGGTACTCCAGTTTGCCCTGTGGCCTCGAACCATCGCGGTTGGATAAAAAGCGTATTTGACAACGACTGGGGCCGGAATACTGGCGCGGCGACTTCACAGGCTCCGATACCCCTGGACACTATCGGTTGAAGGTCAGTATAGACGGTCAGACGACGGTCTCTCACTCTTTTCGCTTGGGGCCGAACCTGCTCTAGGATCAGACTCACCGTCGAGCTTACTGGTTCTTTTACTACCAGCGTTTAGCTGCCAATCCTGTCTGCACGGGGCTGGGCTTCTCGACCGGCTTGTGGGCCAAGTTGTTTATGTCGGGCAAGATGAATCAGAAATCACCTTTCTGGCCGGCACTATTTACGGTAATGGAGCAGATGCCAACGGTGGCTGAACGTTTACCCAGACGGAAAATCTTGGGCTAGCATGTACCGTTGGCGAGGGATGTAAACCGGGTAGCAGATAGCGTTGATAATCAGTACTTGATTTCATCGAACTATATAGACTCTCGGTGGGTCAGGAGTTGGTAGATAGGGCCGTAACACTGCCGTTGTTGATCGGGCAAATCAGTGTTATAATTCTTCTGTCCTAAATATTTGACTCAACCCTTTTTTCAGACTTCAGCCTGACATGGAAACTCCCCTAGGAATTACGCAGTTAACTAGTACAGGGATTTTCTAGGTAAGCGTGCACGGCGGACCGTGTCAGTCCAATTTCGGCCTCAAACCGACGCAACCCAGTTCGGAAACGATAGCGCTCTAGAGCAAGAAAGGCTCCTAATACCAAAAACCTAATGTGATTACGTTGCCCTTTGCTGGAGCCAACTTGTGCCCGTTCGATTCCAACAAATTGTTTAATGCCACGATGATATTCTTGAATCCTCCAACACAACTTAGGCCGTTGAAATCGTCTACTTTTTTCGCTCATCTCTAAACCAGTTAGTTGCCCAATAGCCAATGTCGCCGTTTTTGGCGGCTATCTTGAACACCTTGACCTGAACCATATCTTTTCAGATGAATGATGCAACCATTGGTCCCAATCTGGAGCTGATTGGGACTAAGCCCGAACCATCAACATTAACTAGACAATTCTTTTTCAACCGGCTCAGACAGGTCCAACCCAGGTTGCGGATTGTTTTAGCTTGTCCAAACCTGAATGCCAGCAACCCAACAGAACACATTCCGCTTTTAAGCTGCCCTCAATCGGTTTTTGACCATTGGACAGGAGTAATCAGGTAATGATGCAGAACAATTTTTTACGACATTTACAACAGTTGTACACCGAAAATTCACGTCGAATGCGATTTCAAGGCGCAATTCAAACCTTTGAGTCGTGGAAGGCAGAGGCTCGCTCACGGGTCATTGAATTACTTCAGATCGCAGATCTACCCACCTATACAACTGAATGGGATTTCAATCCAGAGTTAGAAACCGTAGCAGAAGAGGAGTTCCCCAATTACCGGTTGACAAAGGTGAAATACCAAACACTGCCGCATCTCACAGTTTCAGCTTATCTGTTAAAGCCTAAAGGAAACGACCGCCCCCGACCAGCGATTCTTTGCCCACCTGGGCATGGGAAAGGAATTAATCAGGTGATGGGAGAAGCCGAAAGCGGCTATCATCTTTATCCTATAAAACTGGCTGAGGCCGGATATGTGGCTTTTGTGCCGGAACATATCAGCTTTGGTGAGCGGGCTAATCCAGAGCCGTATCACGGTTGTCGCTTTGACCATGAAGCTCTCAACTTACTCGGTAGTACTGTCATCGGTTATCGAATGTGGGAATTACAGCGAGCGCTCGATATCCTAACCACGTTACCGGCTGTAGATTCAAATCGAATCGGCTGTGCAGGGTTGAGCCTAGGAGGTGAGATGACCCTCTACCTGGCGGCTTGTGATGAACGAATTAGAGTTGCTTGTATCGCCTGTTTTTTAACCTCTTTCAAGGGTACTTTTTTGAAAGAGCCTCACTGCATTTGCGGCTACGTCCCACAGATGGCAAAATACTTTGAGCATGCTGATATTGCAACGCTGATTTCGCCTCGCCCCTTGATGATTCAAGCGGGAGAGAAAGATCCCAGTTTTCTGGTTTCAGATGCCACTGAGGCTTATAATCAACTCGACGATCACTACCGGGCACTCGGTGTCGATAATCGAGTGACACTGGATGTCTTTGCGGGTGAGCACGAATTCGATGTTGGACCGGCTATCGATTGGTTCAACCAATGGTTATAACCCTAATCCTAATGATATTAGAGGAAGATTCATGAAAAATATCATCGTTCTGTTGATTGATACGTTCCGCTACGACAATTTAGGCAACCGGGCTGAACGACCTGTTCGTACGCCAGAAATCGACGCGTTCGCTGCCAAACGTGCTACTGCGGTGGAAAAGTTCTACATGAACAGTTTCCCTACCATCCCGCATCGGACAGACTTCGCTACCGGTGTCCTGGGTTGGCCTCACTATGGTTGGCAACCGATTGATGTTAGTGGTCCAAATCATGTTGCAAAGATGTTAAGCCAACAGGGGTATACAACCCAATTAATCTGTGATTGCCCCCACTTATTCAACGCCGGATTTCAACATGGGTTCGATGCTGCTTTTCAGCATCGCGGACAAGAAGGCGACCTCCCACTTTTGCATTTGAATGACCCAATCCAAGAAATTGTTCCGTTAGAAAAGACAAGACCTGGGCCTAGTTTTAACGGTCACACCTTGCCCAATAAGCACCGATGGACTAACCGATACTACGAATTAGAGTCCGAGACCTTTGCCGCTAAGACCGGTACGACCACAGTTCGTTTCCTGGAAGAGAATGCCAATCACAACCCCTTCTTCCTCTGGGTTGACTTTTTCGATCCACATGAACCGTGGGATCCTCCAGAGTACATGGTTCGACGCTACGACCCTGACTACGATGGTGCACCCATGTTGCATCCTAATTATGGTCCTTCATCCGTTTACACTGAAGCTGAACTCTATAACCTATGGGCACACTATGCGGCAGAATCTGAGCTGGTTGACCGTTACATTGGGCGAGTCTTGCAAAAAATCGATGATCTGCAACTTTGGGCAGACAGCATTGTGGTGGTGATGGCTGACCATGGCATGTCGATTGGTGAACACGGTCGAACGGGTAAGTCCAATATCTCCTCCGAAGATAAACGTTTCTGGCCAATCTACCCTGAGATTGGTCACGTACCGCTCCTGATTGCTGGCGGAGGTGTACCCAAACAGCAAAGCCTGGACCTAATCGCTCAACCGATTGACCTGCTACCCACGATTTTCGACCTGGCTAACGTCGAAATTATAACCGAGAAAAGGACAGATGGAATCTCCTTTGCCGATCAGATTCGTAACAGTACAACCAAACACCGTGATTTTGCGGTTAGCGGTTGTCATATTAGGGCTAAAGGCGCAAGACCGCAGCGGGCAACCACACCTTTCTTAATCACGCATCGGTGGGGCTACGCACCTGTCGGCGAGGATGGATCACCTGAACTTTACGATTTAACCATAGATCCACTAGCCAAATACAATATTGCAACTGACAATCTAGATATTGCGGCTGAATTGCATCAGATTTTCACCAGTCATTTGGCCGATCATCACGCACCGGACGAATTTCTGGCTCTTTGGCAACGATCGGTTGGTGGTCAAACTGGCCGCGGTAGTTGGGCCGTTGACTATGCCGATCAGTAGATACCTGCGGGCTTAAGTCCGTGGCACTTTGAATTCGAAATCCTCTTATGGTATTTTGGTTCTTTGTGCTAAAATGTCGGTCATCTATCTCCATCTACAGGTTATTGGCGATATTTCAACGACTATAGGGAGGCAAAGCGGAAAGTGGACCTCTGCTGTAAACCGATTGAAGATTTTTACTGGGTGAATAAAAATCTTTTAGCTAGTGAATGTCCGGGCCATGTCAGGTTGCTGAAGCCCGGTTGCGTCTGCTTCGTTTCTTGGCTGAAGGGCTCGACTATTTCATGGATCTAACCCGGGCGAAGGAACTTGAACCTTATAACCTGTTGCTGGAAGAGGAAACCAGAGGGTTGGAGCTAAGCCCAGTTCATGTTCGGAAACCGATTGTAGATTACTCGACCCCTACCAAATCGGAGATGATCGAAATTCTAGATTTACTCGACTCCGTTATTGCTGAACGAAGACAAGTGGTGATATACTGTTGGGACGGTGTCGGTAGAACCGGAACAGTAGTTGGCTGTTATTTGGTGAGACAAGGCCTTGCGGGGGAGGACGCACTGCAGATGTTGCGAGAACACTGGGAAACAGTCCGTCGAGAAAAACGGTGGCGTCACCCCAATACACCGTAGTCACCGGCGCAACATCAGATGATACTCGACTGGTAAGAACCCTAGGGGGAAAGGAATAAAATGGCAGCTTGGCCTAATCCCAATGTACTTCTAATCAGCACCGATCATTGGCCGGCGGCTCTACTGGGCGTAGCTGGCCATCCGGTAATCCAAACACCTACTTTAGATAGTTTAGCCAGGAGTGGCACCCGTTTCACCAATGCCTACGCCGAATGCCCGGTCTGTATTCCGGCTCGCCGGACACTGATGACAGGCACCATGCCAAAAACGCACGATGATCGAGTTTTTAAAGAGAAATTGGTTATGCCAGAACTACCGACTTTAGCTCAAACTTTTCGTAATGCAGGCTATCAGGCTACTGCGGTGGGGAAACTCCACGTTTATCCTCAAAGGAATCGGATCGGCTTCGACGATGTTATTCTGGATGAGGAAGGGCGTACCCAGTATGGTGTCATCGATGATTATGAAATCTTTCTCGCCGATCGGGGGTATGCAGGGCAACAATTTTACCACGGAATGAGCAACAATGAATACGGTTGGCGGCCCTGGCATCTGCCAGAAGAGACACATGCCACCAATTGGGCGACGCAACAAATGGCACGCACCATCAAGCGTCGTGATCCGGATCGTTCCGCCTTCTGGTTCGTCTCGTACCGCCACCCTCATCCACCTCTCGTCCCATTACAAATCTATCTCGATCTCTACCACCAACTGGAAATCGATGATCCACAGATTGGCCGGTGGATAGCTGAAGAGAACTGTTTTGCCATCTGTGGCAATATTGACCGGGGCGTACACTTCCAACAACAGGCCTCGTCAGCAGATCAGATTCGCTTGGTACGACGGGCATTTTATGCTCTATGTACGCATATTGATCATCAACTTCGCGTGCTGATCGGAACCCTGAGAGAAGAAGGCTTACTCAGCAACACCGTCATCTGTTTCACCTCAGATCACGGTGACATGTTAGGTAACCACGGCATGTGGGCCAAGCGGCTATTTTACGAGTATTCGGCTAATATCCCGATGATTCTAGTGGGAGCAGATGGTGACGATCGGGTGGGTGTTAACCGGGTCGACCATCGATTGGTGGGCTGGTGTGACGTGATGCCGACACTGCTGGATTTAGCTCGAGTCGAGGTCCCAGCAACGGTAGAAGGTCTCTCAATGGTCGGTGATCAAAAGCGAGACTGGTTTTATGGAGAGGTGGGCGAGGACGCTTTTTCCACCCGAATGATCCACGATAGGCATTACAAGCTGATCTACTATCCGGTGGGCGACCAGCGACAGCTATTCAATCTGGAGCAAGACCCAAACGAATTGGTTGATCTATCGACTTCCCCCTCCCATCGACAGAAACTTGAAGACTTGACCCAAATTTTGATCGCACAACTCTATGGTGCTGATCTGGAGTGGATGGTCGATGGAGAACTGAAAGGACTACCAGATCGAGATTTTGTAGTCGGAGCCAATAAAGGTCTGACCAGTCAGCGGGGTGATCATTTCCCCCCACCACCTCGAACCAATATGCGCCAGATTCAGTGGTTCTCGGACGGTAAGAAAAGGGCTCCATGACCACTATTGTTAGTTAAAGCTCAGATTTAAGCGTTGATAATAACGGCAAATTGACGGTAGCCCGAATGACAATCAGGTTGGAGCCAACACCAACTGCCAGAACCAGAACCAGCGTAATTACTAGAGAAAACAGAGGGATCGGGTTGCCCATCGACAGCAGGTGAGGGGCAACGGCCAGTAGGGCGGACACGGTTCCAATTCCTAAACCGACCAGGATCAGAAAGCTATTCTCGATTAGCAGCATGGCCGATAAGGTCAACTGGCAAAATCCAAAGGCGCGTAACATCGCCAGTTCCTGTTTTCGTTCGATGGTATTTCGCACTAGCACAATCCCCAAGCCCAGTGTGCCCAACATCAATCCCAGCCCGCCAATGGCCTGAAACACCGACATATAGGTGTGCTCCACCAGATGGAAATCTCTTAATTTCTTGACTGTCGAGACTACGTCCAATCCGTAGTCGCGGAACTGCTCTTCTAATTGAGTAGCAATATCCGGTTGACTCGACCAAATCAGAAACCAGCGGTATCCAGCTTGGCCGGGAAAGTGCCGGCTCAAGTTGTCGGCAGACATGATCAACTCACTCTGAAAAATGCTGCCTTTTAGCAAGCCGGCAATTCGCAGTTTGATGGTCTGACCCAATTCGTTCTGAATCTCTAAATCTTGACCCAGTCCTAGATGCAAGATCCACATTACCGAGTTGTAGTCGCCAAAAACGGGAACCACACCATCACCCAGATCCTGTTTTAAGAGTTGCCAAGGGTTATCAAACTGTTGCTCAACCGTTTCTTGGAACTGGAATCCGCCTCGCTGAATTAGGTCGTCTGAAAAACCAAGTAGCCGTGGTTGGCGCGGTTGAAATAGATTGAGACAACTGGCATCATCACCCGGTAAGAGCCGGCAGGGAAAAACGGCTTGATTCATACCAACGGCTGAGTTGAACTGTTCAATATCATTCAGAATCGGAATGTCTGTTTCTGCGATGTAGGTAAAGCCACCGGTTCCCGTCTGCCGGTTGTACTGGTGTGAACGACCGCCCAAATTGGGCGTCGTATACCGGTTGGCCCCAACCGCTACGATGACAAAACTGGCACAAGCCACCAGGGCTACACAGAACAGGCTTCGGCCCGGGCGACGTCTGGTGTTTCTAATACCGGTTTCAATCTGACTGTTGAAGCGTTGGCGAGGCCGATTGTGAAGCCAGACCGAGAAAAAGAGTAGTCCAGACAATAGCAGTAGTGTCCCCGCCAGGTAAAATAGAGTTGGTGACAGTCGCGTTAAGCTGGCGTAAAGCGTGGCTAGAACAGCAAAAGCTAAACAAATTGTGGCAATCGTACTTTTCAGGAGTTGCGGGTTATTCCGGTTGGATCGAGAGGTAGACTCTGTTTGGAGTTGACGACGAAGTAGAGGAATAATAGCGGTTTGGTGAAGTTGCCAAACGGTCCAGGCAATGGTCAGTGGTGCCATGATCAGGCTGATTGCCAGACCCAAAAACAGACTTGTCGGCAAAACGTGAAGCGTAAGGGCAGTGGTACCAACGGCGCCAATCCACCAGGTCCGTAACCCATACATCATTAGACTAGCGTAGCCAACTGCTATGATTAAGCCGAGTAGAGTTCCCACTACCGACAAGATCAGGCCTTCTAAAGATAAACGAATCTGTACCTGTTTGACCGAAAATCCGGTTGCTCTTAGCAGACCGACCTCGTTGAGCCGTATTTCGACTCCCAGACGAAATAAGAGACCAATCATCAGGATAGCGGAGATAATCAAAAAGAGGTTCAGGCCAATGAACAAACCGCTGAAATCGGTTGATCCTTTGGAGGCAGATAACCCCGCCGACCTGACGTTCTGGACCTGGAATCCGAGTTGCTGTGGCGTTAGGCGGTCTAAAACCGCCTGCTCTAGCCCCTCCTGAATCTGGCGAATAGATCGATCTAAACCAGAAATCCGAAGTGCAGTCAGGTTGCCGAACCGGTTGGCCCACAATTCTTGGCCAGCCTGCAACGAAATTAACGCCTTGGGCGTGGTCCGGTAGAGATCCCAGTACTGCTCATCCGCTGAGCGAATCTGACTATAATCAACAGGGAAGGGCACGTCCCAATCTGACATATTCCCGGCAGTTTGGACACCCGGCAGTTTAGGGGTTAGTTGTTGGTCGATAGTATTCATCTCGATGACATCCACCAATCGAAATCGAGCCGTCTTGGTCTGAAGGTTTTCCTCGGCGTCAGGAACAAAAAATTGGATTGTCACCTCGGGTCCGCTCGTCTGAGTTAAGCCAAGATCGTTGAATGCCCATCGGTTGAGCAGAATCGGTGAGGGCAAGTTAGCTTGATCTGTGTGGCTGGCAATAGCGTGTGCGTCCAGGTCCATGGCGGTGATGGTCGAGTAAGGGATATGCTGACCGTTAGCCGTGATGCGATTGGCCAGATAGGTGAAAATCGGTTGCCATTGTAAATCCAACGCGGTGGCTGCTGATTGTAGGGCAGAAGCCAGATCCGGTGGTAACAGAAAATCCCGACTCTCAACAATAAGATGTTCATTCCTTGAGGACTGACCATTGTTATGTCTAAAAACAAGACCGAGGTCTGAGAAGCGGAGCCTCTGTTTAAGCCGAGCAACAAGATCTGTTGAATCTGGTCCGGGGACGGAGAGTAAAACTGTATTAACCTGTTTCTCCCGATCTACAACTTGCTGTAGAAATTCAAGATCGAGATAGGCATTGGCCGGAAAATGCTGGCTGGATTGTAGACCGAATCGACCGATCCCTTGATCGGTAATAACTTGAGTAACCGTTAAACGCAGCGACTGAACCAGATCTTCGTACTCTCGTCGCCCCAGGATAAACTCTCGGTGAATATTGGTGGGGCGTTCGAAAGAGAGAACAATTGTATCTCCAACTTCGACTTGTAGTTCTTGCTGAAGGGTTCGGTTAAGCATCACAGAAGGAAAAAGTTGATTGCCCGTTTTCTGCAAATGATCGGTTGATGCTTCCCTTTGATCGGGATCGAGGGGAAATGCGGACGGAGTCTGCCAAAATTGACCAAAGTCGGTCGGCAGACCATAAATATTGACTTTGGAGCGTCTGGCTTTGGTCTGAGGTTGGATCGCCGTTCCGGTCAAAGAGATGATTGGCATTGACTCAAGTGGTAAATCTGTCCTTGTTGCTTCAGGCTCAACGATTTCGTCAGCTAGAGATTGTCGAAAGAAGCCGGTCGTTGTTAGGGTATAATCGACCGGTCCAAGCCGATCCAAGGTGAGGTGCCTCAAACTACCGCGAACCGAATCACCAACCAGCAAAGCGCCAGTGAGTACCGCAGTAGCAACTGAAACGGCCAGCAAAACCGCTAAATTCATGCGCCAGAAATGAAATAGGCTACGAAACATCATGAGAGCCACAAGAATCAGCGTCGAAAAGTATAGATGGAAATGGCATACGTCGGATTTTATCAATAAGGTCGAAAAAAAGTCAAAGGATTCCAGTGCGGCGATTTAAAAATAAAGACAATAAAAAAATCGCCAATGATCTTTTACACATGGGCTTTGGTGAATTCACAAACCAGTGAAAATTAGTGGTAATCTCAATGTGGCGCCTGCCAATTAATCAACCGGTATATAGACTGATGAACGGACAATCGAGGCCGTGGTTCGGGATATTCATCAGGTTCTGATGGTGAAAGTCGCTTTTCTATCGAGTATTGAGATGCCAGAATTACAAGAGGAAGAAAAGAAAAATGAAGAGTTACTTGAAGCCGGTAGGTCTTGTCATGTTGCTACTGTTACAGGGCTACTTATATCAGTAGCGGACAAGTTATGGCCCCTGCCGGCATGGACCGAAGCCAGACCAGAGGATGTTGGACTAGAGCCAGCACAACTTGAAAAGGTCCGCGACTACGCACTAACCGGCGACGGAGCCGGCTATATCATTCGGTGCGGTAGGCTGGCCATGTCGTGGGGAGGTACTCCCCAACGGTACGACCTGAAGTCTACTACCAAGTCGATCAGTGTTACCACACTGGGGCTGGCTGTGGCAGATGGAAAAATCGGTCTGGTAGATAAATGTTATCAAGCATCATCCGGCATTGGCGGTCCCACCGGAGCCTAACCACGAAACCGGCTGGATTGAGCGGATCACGATCACACACTTGGCAATACAGACAGCAGGTTTCGAGAAGCCGGGCGGCTGCACCAAACAGATTTTCGAACCGGGAACGAAGTGGGCCTACAGCGACGGTGGTCCTAACTGGTTGACCGAATGTCTCACGCCGGCTTACAAACGGGGCGTCTCCAAGTTGATGTTCGAGCAGGTGTTTGCGCCACTGGAAATTGCACATGAGGACTTAACCTGGCGGCAGAATAGCTGTCGCCAAGCCAAGATTGACGGCGTCATGCGGCGCGAATTTGGATCCGATATCAGTGCCAACGTCGTGCCATGGCGCGCATCGGTTATCTCTATCTGCGCGGTGGTCAGTGGAACGGCAAGCAGATTATTCCTCAGGCATTCGTAGCCGCGGCCAGCACTGCTGTTGCGTCGGTCATCGGCTTGCCGGAGGATCCCGAACACTACGACAACACATCAGATCATTACGGGCTGTTAGGTGGAACAATGCGGGTGGAACGCGGAACAACGTGCCGCCTGACGCTTACTA
>Ga0310342_100002784_pt1 | contig 11329 bp, 9 predicted proteins | sample S15DNA20500_MG_FD_206155 | JGI IMG/M metagenome (GOLD analysis project Ga0310342, IMG submission 206155) | Marine microbial communities from station ALOHA, North Pacific Subtropical Gyre - S1503-DNA-20-500_MG | ecosystem: Environmental > Aquatic > Marine > Oceanic | place: Pacific Ocean: North... | reverse complement strand
GCAACATATGGGGGGTCCCACCATTCCGAAATCGGAGCTGCGCTCCCCTACAATTTATTGCGATTCCCTACAAAAAGAGTCCCCTAGACGCGACTGGCTGGGCTCGGCAAATGGGATAGACCCCCACCAAGGGATCCCCAGCCCCTCTTCAAGCCTACCAGCTCGGGCGGTAGGGCCCGCCTAGGCGCTGTCGCCTGCGCTTACAGCAGGCACGTCAGCGCCTGCCTCGTCTACGACCTCGGCGGTATCCGATGCGCCCCCTTCGTCTCCTTCGAGGTCGCCATCTAGCAAGCTCGCGAGTTCTCCCCGGAGGACCTCGACGCGCTCGGGGTCGAAGTCGTACACGAAGACGCGCCACTCCTCCTTCCGGCGAGGCTGGCGAACCATCATGGCCTCACCCTCTTTGCCGCGGTGCACCTTGACGAGCTTCAGGCGCCGCTTGCGCATGAGCATGAGGCACAAGAGAAAACGCAGCTCCCGAACCTTGTCCTCAGAACGACCCTCGAGCTGGAAGAACAGCCGCTCGATCAGCTCGAAGTCGAGAGCCAGGGTCGACTTAGCCTTCACGGCGAAGCGGGTCGCCCACCAGAAGATCGCGTCAGTCGGCTCCTCCCAACACTCGGGGTGATGGTCCTCGCGCACGATGTCGTCTCCATCGAGCCTGACCTGAGTCAGGATACGCTCCCCGTCGGTCTCGAACGGACGCTCACACTTGGCGCACTCCCCGCGGAGCCTTCGAATCTTCCAGTCACTCATGGTGTCCCCGAATCCTACGCGAGCGCGGCTTCGACCCCTACCCCCCTTTGGTATCCCCGAGCTTGAAAGAGAGCTCTCGCCACGCCGAAGGAGCGAGCTCCTGCCTCGTTCCGGTCAAGCCCATGAGCGCTGCCTGCGCTGCGCGCAGGTGATCCAACCCGGACCCCATATGCACCAGGCGCTCGAGGTGATTGATGAGCGCCGGGACCGCTCCAGCGTCACCGAGCTCCTCGAGCCCGCGGCAACATGCATCCTGCACCCGCAACTCCGAGTCCCCGAGTCCGCGCGAGAGCGCCACTCGCACGCGCGCCACATTCCCAGCCGCATCTGCCCTCGCCACCAGGCTCGACGCCGCCTGCGCGCGGCAGATCCACATCGGATCGTCTCCCAAGGCGCTGAAGAGCTGCTCCTGAACCGCGCCCTCATCCGTCCCTGCGTATCTGAGCCCGGCGAGAGCGGCCAAACCCCGAAGCCTCGACCGCGTCGGCGCGCCCCCCAGCGCGCTCGCCAACATCGGAGCCGCCGTCCGCTCTCCTCCCTCGGCCAAGAGATTGGACGCCAGCTTCGCGCCGACGTCGTTGCCCACGAGCACCAACTCCACGAGGGGCTCGACCGCCAAATCACCCAACCCAATGAGATCTCGACAGGCGCGCTCGAAGCGCCCGCTCCGCTCTCCGATCGCCGCCACACCCTCTGCCCGATAACTCGCGACCATCACCACCACCAAGTCCTCAGCCCAGAGGCGTGAGAGCTCTGCGTCTCCGTCGAGCCGTTCGGCCTGCGTCTTGAACTCAAGAGGTCCCGCAGACCACGCAGCGTAGAGCGATTGCCTCTCTTCGTTGCGTTCGTCGACGACCTCCGCCGGTGCGACGCACGCCGCAAAGAAGGCGATCGCTCCCACGACGCACCTCACACCTCGGTGCTCGGCGGGGTCGTGCAGTTCTGGTCCCACTCCTCCTCAGCAAAGCTCGACATGCGCTCGTCGTACCACTCTCCCTTCGACACCCCCTCGGTGACACCCTCGATGCGCACCGCCTCGTAGTGTTCGATGAGCTCAGCCGCCCGCTCGTGCGGCCTCATGACTCGCGCACTCCAGACCTCCTGCTCGAGGCGCGCGAGCTCCGACGGCGAGCGAGAGAGCTCGTCCAGACAAGCCGCAAGGGAGTCGACATCCTGCGCCTTGTAGAGCTTGCAGCCGCCCTCCGCAGCGCGCTCCACAAACGCCCCCGCAGCCGGCAGGACCGCAGGCATCCCCAACACTCGCGCCTCGTCCAGGACGAGCCCGTGGCTCTCTCGCGCTCGCGTCGCCGAAGCCATGACGTGGGCAGAAGCGACGGGATGATCTTCGAGGGTTTGGCGATCGAACTCACCATGCCACATGAGCTCGAGGTCAGGGTGCTCCCGCAGCTGGGCATCCAGCCACCCCGGCTCCTGCTCTCTGCCAGCCAACTCCAAGCGGACGCGGCCAGGCTGCAGCTTCGAGGCCGCGCTGAGCAGGAGGTCGATCCCCTTCAAGGCCGAGACCTGCCCCCACACCCCAACCAAAAGGGGCGACCCAGCAGCAGGCGGTTTAGGTCGCGCGCGCTCCAGAGGCTCCAACTCACATGCGGGACGTGACACCTGGAACTCGACGTCGAGCCCGTGCGGCGCCCAAGCGCGCGCCAAGGCCTCTCCATGCGCCTGGCTCGGCACCAGGACCAGGCGAGCAAGCTCCAGCTCTCGCGCGAGCCCACGCGAGCGCTCAGCCAAGAGGAGGCGCGCCTCGCCGGCTCCCACCCAGGGGGTCGCCGGAGGCAGGTGTGCGGCGCAGCCCAGGCACGGGTCGGCAGCCAGCGGCACCTCGCAGGGCACCGGATTCGATGGCGGCACTCGGAAGGAGACCAGGCAAGTGGTGAAGTGGTCATGCAGGGTCACGACCGAGGGCACCCGCTTGCGCGCAGCGACGAGGACCAGGTCCCGACTCAGGCGCGTCCAGTGATGCACATGGACGACATCAGGACGCTCCTCGAGCAAGATCGCCTCGAACGCCGCCGCGACTCTACCTGACTTCGATTTGTGCCAGTGGTCGAAGTACAGGTCAGGTCTCGCAAGAGTATGAACCCGCACGCCGTCCTCCCGGACCTCGAGGTCCCTCTCCACCAGACCCTCGCCACGAGCCAGGGTGCCCGCCACCACGACGACCTCACAGCCAGCCCTCGCGAGCGCCGCCGCATCTGTCGCGGCGACGAGCTCCGTTCCACCGTTGAGCTCCGGAGGAAACCCATGCACCGCCAGGAGGACCTTCAAGACGCGCCCTCCTTCGCCCCTTTCACCTCTTCGAAGACCTCCAAGAGACGGCCAAAGTGTGCGTCCGCCCCAGGCGCTGGCGGGACCTCCATCTCATCGAGCGCTGCAGGTGAGATGAGCAGCTCCTCGAGCTTCGCAGCCAACGCAGCAGGGTCGCCAGCGGCGAAGCGCCATCCCCCCTCAGAGTCCCCGACCGCCTCGGACAGGCCGCCGAGGTCGCTGACGAGCAGCGGGACCCCCGCTGCCCGAGCCTCGAGGACCACCAACGGCAGATTCTCGAACCAAAGGCTCGGAAGACAGACGAGGTCGGTCTGTGCCAACTCTTGCGGGACTTCTTCACGCCTGAGCATGCCACCCCAGCGAGCGCCGGACTCCGCCACGGCGCGCTCGAGGTCTGCCGTGTACGCCGCATCGTGTCCAGGGGGGCCGAAGAGCACGAGCTCGCCGCGCGCGCGCGCCTCCGCGCTGAGTCGTGACCATGCGTCCACGAGGACGTGCGCTCCCTTCGATGGAATGAGCGACCCCAAGAAGCGGACGCGGACCACATCACCTCGCGGAACGCGCGGGGGCGTCTCACCCTTTGCCAACCCCGTCCCCAGGTGCTCGACGCGCTCTCTCTCGAGCCCCCAGCGCACGAGCTCATCCGCTACGAAACGGCTGGGAGAGAGGAACCTTTCGACCCCCGCAACGAGCGCGCGCACCCCGGCGTCGCGCTCGCGCACGGCCTCCCCGAGCTCAGCCGCGAACTCCTGCGTCGGCTCGTCCTCGGTCCCGTGCTCCGCCACGATCCGACGCGCTTGACGCGCAGCCTCTGCGAGGTCCAAACCCGTGGTCTCCTTCAGCCGGACGAGCCAGCCTGAGATGCGCTCCTCCATGCTGGTCTGCGCGAACTTGGTGTGCCCCATGCACTCACCACAGCGTGCGAGGTCCACCTCTCGACAGAGGACTCCATCCCACCCCAGGCGCTGTCCCCATCGCGGGCAAGAGAGCCACAGATCATGGAGCGTGAACACGACAGGGACGCCCCGCGAGGACGCCTCTCTCAGGCATCCGAGCGAGAGGTACATCAGGTGGTTGATGTGCACGACATCAGGTCGGAACTCGTCCAGCACCGTGCCGAACGCGCGCTCGGCCTCGGGGAGCTCCCAGGTCTCTCGCAGGCCGGTGAGGTGCAGGTTGTTCACGAACTCGTGCACGCGCACCCCCTCGTGCTCTCGCACCCTCAGGCTACGGTCCGGCTCGCCGATCGCCTTCTCGGCACAGAAGACCTCGACCTCTTCACCTGCGGCCTGGAGCCGCGCTGCTACCAGAGCGGTGTAGACCTCCGTGCCCGCAGAGTTTGCAGGCGGGTAACGATGACTCACGAGGAGAACGCGCACGCGCCGCATCCAACCAAAGGAGGAGGCTCGGTTCCACGTAGGAACGCGCTCTCCGGAGGATTCAGGCCGCCAAAAGGCGCGCCAGCCCCCACCAGGCCTGAGTGAGGCCCGATAGCGCGCCATAGACCACCCCGCGCAAGCCACGGACTGCATCAGGTGTGGGGGTGAGCGGTCCGCCCACCAAGAGGTCCTTGTCACGGAGGAGCCGACCAGCGGCGTTTCTGCGGCGGGCTGCCAAGCTCTTCCTCAGACCCTTGAGTGCAGCGATCTCGCCCTCAATCCATGAGAGTGGGTGCCCCGAGGCTAGCGCGAGGGAGAGACCTCCGAGCTCATAGAGGAGGAGCATGGGCGACAACAAAATGAGCGTGCGCCAGCGCAGGTTTCGCAGGAGGAACATCCAACGATTCCTCGCGTGGAAGTAGAGGCGCCGCGCCGGATAGCTCGGCCCCTCTCGGAAGCTGACCCCCGCTGTCCCCGCCCGATGTCGGACGCAGACGTCCGCCGCAAGACGCAGACGATGCCCACGCGACCTAAGACGCCAGGAGAGGTCCAGGTCTTCGAACAGGATGAAGTAGTCCTCGTCGAAGCCATCTACAGCGCTCACGGCATCGGAGTCGCACAAGAGCACGAGCGAGATGACGCAGTCAACGTCCCGCGCACCCTGTCCTTCGGCCTGCGCCAACGGAGCGTAGAAGTTGTCGAGAGAGACGAGCCCGAGACAGTGCGGCGAGCCACCGTCGTAATGAACGACATCAGGGTCGTCATCGAGGACGCTCCTCGGCTGGATGAGCGCCACGCCTTCAGACGCCGCAGCCAAGAGGACCTGGAGCGTCTCAGGAGGACAGATGACGTCGTTGTCAACGAGGAGCACCCAGCGGTTCTTCGCGGCCTCCAAGCCGACGTTACGTGCCACAGCCGGCCCGAGGTTTCCTCCGGTCTCCAGGACGGTGACTGAGGGCAGGAGTTCGCGCGCGATGCGTACGCTGTCATCGGTCGAGGCGTTGTCGACGAAGATCACCTCCGTCACCTCGCCCTTGAGGGAGGCGAGCGCGGGCAGCGTGTGCTTGAGGTGCCCGGCACCCTCATAGTTCACGACGACTACGGAGACCGGCGTCGTGGGCGCCAGCGGAGCGTGAGTGTGGGCATGCTCGTCGTTCATCACTCTAGGGGCAACTCGAAGTCGGAGTGTCGCACCGGGCGCCGGCGACGCAAACAGTAGGGCAGGTTCCACGCAACGCTAGCCGCCGCCTTCACGAGCACCCACCAAGCTCCGGGCGTCTCACGCAGCGCGCTGCCGATGCCGATCGTGCCTGTCGCGTCGGTGATCCCGCCAGCCTCTTCTTCGGCGCGTGGCCGCAGCACGACCCCCTTCAGAACCAACCACGGGAGCTTGAGGAGCGCGCCGAGGGGCGCGTGCTTCAGCATGGTGATCCCGGCGTTGCGAGCGTGATAGTAGAGGCTGCGCTTGCCGCGCTTGATGCCGAACGGGGTCTCGTGGAAGACCTCGACCCCAGGGAACTGCAGGACTCGGTAGCCAGCGTTCAGGAGGCGGCAGGTGAGATCCCGCTCATTGCCGTAGATGAAGAGCCGCTCGTCGTAGTAGCCGACCTCGGCGAGGGGCGCCAGGCGGGCGAGCGAAGCGCATCCACGGAAGGTGCTCATGTATCGCTCCGTGTTCACAGCTTCGGAGTCGCGGTAGCGGTCCGGCATCCCCGGCTCAACCACTTTGGTCGAGAGCACGGCTGTGGTCTCCGGCTCATCGATGAAGCGGGCGGTGGCCCCCTCGAGCCAGCCCGGAGGGAGCACGACGTCGTCATCGAGGATTGCGATCCAGGGCGTCTCTGCCTGGGCGAAGCCGACGTTGAAGGTCTCGCAGGCCCCGTAGCGAGAGTGCGGCATCTCGACGAGGTGCACTGCGGGGAACTCCTCGCGGATCATCTCCGCTGTCCCGTCTGTGGAGGCGTTGTCCACCACGACCACTCGCGCGAAGGGGCGCGTCTGCCTGAAGAGGCCCTCGAGATTTCGTCGCACGCTCTCGATCTTGTTCCAAGAAGAGATGACGGCCGTCGCTGCAGGCTGGCCGTCATCCACGGTCGGCGCGAGCTGGTCCGCACGCCGCGCGAAGCTCGCGAGCTCTCGCGCGCTGACATCGCTGAAGGCCTCACAGGCTTCGACCGCAGGGTCATCGACGTTGATCGTCGCCGCGCGACCGAGGGCCTCCGCCTTCTCCACGAGTCCGGTCGCGAGGGACTGGCTCGCGTGGGCCTCGAGGGCAGCGCGCTTGGCCTCGCGCCAGCGCGTGATGTCGAACAGCACGCCGCGTGGCGCTGGTTGATTCACGCCATACAGGAGGCAGCGGAAGTCCTGACCATCGGCCGCCTTGACGAGCGCGCGCAACGTCGCGCGGTGGTCCGGGTGGTGCTCGAGCGGCGAGGGCGCGTACACCAAGTCAGGTGAGTGCTCGGCCACCTCGCGCGCGACACAGGCGCCGAGCTCCTCCTCGTCTGCGAGCCCTCCGTCTGTGAACCCGTGCACCCTGGGAGCGTCGAGCCCCAAGCTGCCAGCCGCACGAACAGCCTCATCCTCACGCAGACTCCCCGCACCAGTCAGAAACACGACGCGCACCGAGTCGCCGCGTGCGGCGTGGAATGCCAGCATCCCACCGCAACCCAAGACCTCGTCGTCAGGATGCGGTGCGAGCACGAGGACGCGGCTGGGCAGCGTCAAGGGATCGACGATCGGCGGGAAGTCGGTCCACACCGGAGGCGCCGCAGTCAACGCTGCGGGTCGAGTCGGATCGTTCGGGATGAGGTCCAAGGGATCACGAGGCGCGCCGCTCTTCCACCGCGACGGTCGCGGTGTACAGGCGCTCGAGCTCGCGCGCTGTGTGCGCTGCGGTCGGGAGCCAGTCGGGCAAGACGGCGCGCGCATCCTGCAAGAGCCCCTCCTCCGTCACAAGTCCGCGCAGGCACTCGGTCCAGGCATCGAGGTCTCCTTGCGGCAGGATGCGGCCTGGAAAGCGCCCTCCGCGCCCCGCGCTCGCGAGGCGCTCAGGCAGGGCGCCAGCGTCCGAGATGAGCGTGGGAAGGCCCAGGGCGAGGGCCTCATCGACCACAAGCCCATAGCTCTCGGCGGCTCGCGACGGGAACGCAGCCAGATCTGCTGCCTCCGCAAACTCGACGAGATCGCAGGGTGAGTATTCCCCATGGATCTCCAACTCCTGACCTCCAGCTGCACGCCTCAACTCAGCGTCCAGGCCAGCCTCTAGCTCCCGTCCACAGAAAATGAGCTTGACGCTCCCCTTCGGCAGTGCCGCAGCGGCGCGGACGAGATCGAGGGCGCCCTTGATGCGGGCGCGGTTTCCAAAGTGAAGGACCGTGAGCGGTCCCTCACGCCCAGGTTCCGGGCTCTTTGCCAGAGCACGTGCAGTGGAGAGTTCACTCCCCTCCCCTGACTGAAGGCCACTCATGGAGAGCTCCTCACAGAGCCCGTGCGGGACGACGTGAACCCCGTTCTCGGGCAGCTTCACTTGAAGCGCCAGGCTCTTCTCGAGCCATCGGCTCGGGACGAGGACTTCGCTCGCGGCGGCGAGGTCAGCCTCGAAGGCGGCACGCCGGTCCTTGAGACGGCGCAGCACCTCCCCTCGGTTCCACCCCGGAAGGTCCGGAAGGAGGCAGGTGGCACATTCGCTGTGCTCGCGATCCGTCGGACAGGTGGCGCCGTGCTCGGGCGCGCGGAAGTACCGCGGGCAGGCGACGAAGTGGTCGTGCAGGGTGAGGATGACCGGCGCACGCTCAGCGAGGCGTCGGACGAGGTCGCTGGAGAACGGCCCGTGGTGATGGACGTGGACGATGTCGACGTCTCCTACGGCGTCATCGACGCGCTTGGAGAGGCCGGGTCTGGCGTGCTCCGTCGCAGTCCGCTCGCCGGCGTGTCGCGGAACGCGACACACGAGCAGGCCATCTGCGACCCCAACGTACGTCTCCTCGGGATAGTCCGTGGCCGCGACGAGGTGTACGGAGTGCCCGAGGCGGGCGAGCTCTCGGGCCTGCGCGAGGGCGACACGCTCCGTGCCGCCTTGGAACTCAGGCGGGAGGAACGGCGAGACGATGGCGATCCTCATGCGGACCCTCCTGCCAAGGCGCTCAGGAGCTCGGAGTCAGCCTCATCCGGCGAGCCAAGCTCGCAGAAGGCCTCAGCGCGAGGAGCCTCCCCCGGCGAGCACGTCTCTCCCAAGAGGTGCGCGCGGCGCGCCGCATTGGCGCGCGCTATTCCGTAGAGGTCCGTGTGGACCAGCTGACTAGCGTGCTCGCTGACAGCGGCTCGCTTGCACTCCCAAACTCCTGTGACATCTACCAACCAGCGCGGCTCGAGAGGAGTCCAGACCTCATAACCGAGAGCTAGCCCCTCGAACGCAGAGAGGGCCAACCCCAGACGGGCAAGCCTCGCAGCGTGGAAGTGATCTGCGTGCCCTTCTCCGATCCAAGGCGCGTAGACGAGGGCAGGCTCCGCCCCACAGACGCGCATGGCGAGGCGCAAAGTGAGCGCACCCAGCACGCCGGCGTCCGGCTCGTGCCCCTCCGGCAACTCCCAGAACTCACATTTGGAGACGCCGAGAAGCGCCATACCTGCCTCCGCCTCCGCGCGACGCTGGCGCACGAGGTCCAAGTCGGTGCTCCCATCGGACGTGCCGAGCGCTCCGTCTGTGAGGACGATGACATCAACCTCATCCCCACGCGCGACGTGACGCGCGAGGGTGCCGCCACAGCCGAGCACCTCGTCGTCTGCGTGCGGGGCGATCACGAGCACCCGCCCGCGCGGGAGCTCCTCGAAGTCGTAACGCATCATGCAGCCTCTTTTGTTCTTGGTTGAACCATGAGCCCGTGGACCACTCCGTCAGCGCCGCCGAGCGCGACGGGTTCCGTGCGGGCTGGCTCTGTCTTCTCGAAGGACCACGCTCCGAGGTGGCGACCGGTGTGCGCGCACGCTGCTCGGACATACCAGCGACCTGGGAAGAGCCAGCCCCAGAGGGCGCCGGCCATGCTCCACTCTCCGCCTGCCGTGACGGCCCCTGCTGCGAGCGGGAAGAAGGGGCAAGCGGAGACCTCGATCAGGACCTCCTCTTCGGACTGGAACGTGACTTCCGGTGACGCCGCTCGAACCCCGAGGTCCTCGAGCTCGTACGGGAGCTCGACCTCGACGCGCTCGAGGAGCGCCTCGGTCTCATGAAGCGCGCGCCTCGCACGGAGGTCGCCGTGGCGCTCATGGAATAGCTTGCGGCCGAAGGCGGCGCGTCGCGCGGGCTCACCAGCGAACTCCTCACCGCTGCCTGCAGAGCGGGACCAGTGGTGGAGGACGCGTGAGGCCGGCACGACCTTCGAGGTGAGCCCGAGGCTGCGCAGGTCCTGCGCGAGCTGAGCGTCCTCGTAGTAGAGCGGGTAGGCACCATCGAGCGGCGCCCCGAGCGCCTCTACGGTCTCCCTCCTCATCACGACGCAAGCGCCTGAGAGCATCGGCACCACACGCGGCCGCGCGCTCTTGTAGAAGGCAGCTGCGCTTCGCGCGCGACGCGCGAGGCGCGCGCGCAAGGAGATGGGATCGAAGCGCGCTTGCAGGGCGGCGACCTCATCAGCCACGTGCGGGAGGTCGAGGCGCGGGTGCTGGATAGTCTCGTCTTCGTCCACCGACATTCGCGGGCCCACGGCGCCGCAGCCCGGGTCGCGCTCCAGCTCATCGAGGAGCGGAGTGATCGAGCCTGCGCTGAAGTGCAAATCCGGGTTCAAGAGCGCCACCGCTCCGCCCTCTGCTTCTGGCTCGCTCTCCCCTTCGAGCGCATGCCTGTACCCCAAGATCATTCCACCCGCATAGCCAAGGTTCTCCCTAGAGCGAACGATCTCAGTCCCCTCCTCTTCGATCAGCGAGAGCCAGCGCTCCTCCTGGGCCCCTGAGGCCGTGTCCACGACGACAACGCGGAGGTCTGCGTCGTCGCGGCCCTCAAGGGTCCAGGCGCGGCGGAGGCTCTGGATGCAGCGCGCGCAGAACGCGCCTGAGCGATGGTTGACGACGAGCGCGAGGAGGCTCTTCAAGACGCCACCTCCACAACCTCCGAGACCACCCAAGGGTTCAACTCGGGCGCCTCTTCGACTTTCCAGGTGTGGTCGAGGCGCACGAGGCCGACCTCTTGCCGATCACCTCGCACCACAAGATCGTGGTCTAGCGCCGTCTCCTGGTAACGGAAGACGCCTGCGTCGTCGAAGAGCCAGAGCTTGACGAGGAAGGTGCCTGCGAGCAGCGAGAGGCGCGGGAGACGAAGACAGCAGGCGCCACCCGTGCCAGCGAGGCGTACACCGTCGTGATGCGTCGCGACGGCAGCGCAGAGGGTCTGATCCCCACGAACGAAGCCGACTCCTAGCTGAACCGGGTGTCCCTTTGGGTCCGGGTTCTCCCACTTGATGTGGATCTCCACGTCCTCACCCGTTCGCACGACGCGCGTCGGGAGACCTGTGTGAGTGAGCACCACCTCCGCACCGGTGATGCGCGGCCAGTCCGCGCGGGGAGTCTGCGCGGCCTCGAGCCGACGACGCCCTTCTTCATCGCGCTGACTCGCAGCGTAGGCATGCGTGACCTCGCAAGCGTCACCCACTCCGGCGACGCGGCCCTGCTCCAACCAGAGGGCCTCGTCACACATCTGACGCACGTCGTAGAGCGCGTGGCTGCAGAGGACGAGGGTCCCACCCCCAGCGCGGAACGCGGCGAGGCGATCGACGCATTTCTTCTGGAAAGTGAGGTCGCCCACGGCAAAGACCTCGTCGAGCAGGAGCACCTCAGGCTCGACGCACATCGCCGCAGCGAAACCGAGCCTCATAGCCATCCCCGTTGAGAAGGTCCCGACGGGCTCATCAGCGAAG
>Ga0310342_100002782_pt1 | contig 11330 bp, 6 predicted proteins | sample S15DNA20500_MG_FD_206155 | JGI IMG/M metagenome (GOLD analysis project Ga0310342, IMG submission 206155) | Marine microbial communities from station ALOHA, North Pacific Subtropical Gyre - S1503-DNA-20-500_MG | ecosystem: Environmental > Aquatic > Marine > Oceanic | place: Pacific Ocean: North... | reverse complement strand
GTGCCGGGGGAGAACGCGATCGATACCAAGCAGTTGGCGAAGAACCCGCGCAGCAACATCACGCTGCGGCGCTGCCTCTTCTATGGCTGGAAGAACGGCTCCATCAGCAATATGGCGGCCCTCAATCTGAAGGAGAATATCCGGGCGAGGATCGAAGATTGTGTCTTCCTGGAGAACGAGATCACCTTCAGGCTTCGTGGAGGCGTATCGGAGAGAGGTGGCGCGCTGGTGGAGATAGCCGATTGCGCCGTCTATCGGTGCGCCGTCGCGCTGCGCCTGGAGGACGGGATCCGGGATTTACGGATCAGGCGGCTGGGCATCGGCTCCGGGGTGGAGCGGGAAATCCGGCGGGCCGGCGGTGGGCCGGGCAGGGGCTACCTGTTCGAGGGCAGGTACGCTGCCCCCGCGTCCGGGGTGGTTCTCGAGAAGGGGCCCGCTGCCTGGCTGAAGCTCCAGGGCGTTCGGGAGAAGGCGGACTGAGGACTCAGCTCCCTTTCCCGTTTTTCTTCCGTTCGAGGTAGTCCCGTACGAAAGCTTCAATGACGAGCTTCTTGATGCCGCTGGCCTTGGCGACCTCCTTGGTGCGATCGACCGGGATGCCCCACCTGGCGCCAATGTAGAGTGACCAGAGTCCCCAGATCCGGTTGCCGTTGGAGCCGTTGAGCAGGACGGGTTTCTCGGCATCTGTGAGCAGCTTGATGAAGCTGTCGGCCTGGGCGTCGTCGAAGGTCTCGGGCCCGACCGGGAAGTGGACGAAGGCCATGCGGATACTGTCGGCGTGGGGTTTCATCTCGAAGCCAAGGCCGCCCAGCTCCCTGTCCATCCTGACGTTGATGATCGTCTTGACCCCTCCGTCCTTGGCGAACTGAAAGTCCGGCTGGGGTAACTGTCCGCTGAGGATGTAGTCGCCGCCCATCTCGAAGCAGCGCCCTCGCAGGGGAACGAGGTCCTCAGATTCTACCGGATTGAGCAGGGCCTCGGAGAAGGCCTCGTCTCCGCCTCCCTGCCGGCAGCAGGTCTGGAGTGCCCGGCAGCCTCCGAGGGCGATGGCGCCGGCTATTGCCAGGGTGATAGCCAGGGAGCTTCCGGAAAAACACTTCGAGTTAAATTTGTTCACAAACACAGGCTCCTGTTTTCCTTGGAAGGGTTCATCCACCGCAAACCGGGGATGGCGTAAAGCGAGAGTATAAACCGGCCTCATTCCGGCCTGAAAGTTACTTTTGTTCTTCTGTGACGGTCATCCCCACCCGGATATTCACCCCTCGGTGGCCGGGATGGGGCAGATGAAAATTTTGTGTCAATCAAGCCCTTTATCCATGTCCGTGGGCGACTTATACTAAAAACGGAATTGAAGTTACAACCTGGGCTAACCTCCGAACATGAAATTTTTTCGACCCGTCGCGTGCTCTCTCTTCCTTTTTTTCTCGGCCCCGATGGTGCTGGGGTCCGGGGCTGAAGACAAGCTTTCGCCAGGGCAACTGAATTTCTTTGAAAACAAGGTCCGGCCGCTGCTTGTGGAGAAGTGCTATAAATGCCACTCCTCAGGCCGTAAGAAGCCCAAGGCAGATCTCTACCTCGATACCCGCGAGGGAGTGCTCAAAGGGGGAGAGAGCGGCCCCGCCCTTGTTCCTGGCGATCCGGCCCGGAGCCTCCTGGTCCAGGCCGTGCGGTATGAGAACCCCGATCTTCAGATGCCGCCCAAGAAGAAGCTTTCCCCCGGGGAGATCTCGGTGCTGGAGAGGTGGGTCAAGATGGGTGCTCCGGACCCGCGCGGAGGGGGGACGGCCGCCTCCGCCGAGACGGAATTCGATCTCGAGAAGCGAAGGAGCGAGCACTGGGCCTGGCAAGCTGTCCAGCCGGTCGAGGCTCCCGGGGTAAAGGGCAAGCGTTGGCCGCGCGGCGACCTTGATAGGTTTATACTCGCCGCCCTTGAAAAAACGGGACTCGAGCCGAATCCTGATGCTTCGAAGAGATCTCTGATCAAGCGCGTGTTCTACGCACTTACGGGGTTGCCCCCCGGCCCGGAGGAGGTGGAGCGTTTCCTCGCTGATAATTCCCCCGGCGCGTTCGCGGCCCTGGTCGACAGGTTGCTGGAGTCGCCCCATTACGGTGAGCATTGGGCCCAGCACTGGCTGGATCTCGTGCGCTTCGCCGAGACCAAGGGGCATGAGGCTGATTATCCGATCCCGGAGGCCTGGCGCTACAGGGATTATGTGATCCGGGGGTTCAATGGCGACGTGCCCTACGACCGATGGATCCTGGAGCATATCGCCGGTGACCTGGTCGAGAGCCCCAGGGTGGATCCCGAGTTGAAGACGAATGAATCCATCCAGGGGACGGGCTTCTGGCACCTGGGGGAGGCCACCCATTCCCCGGTCGATATCCGGGGGGAGGAGGCGGATCGCGTTCACAACCAGATCGACGTTTTTTCGAAGACCTTTCTGGGCCTGAGCCTCGGGTGCGCCCGTTGCCACGATCATAAATTCGATCCGATCAGCCAGGCGGACTACTACGCGATGTACGGCTACATCCAGAGTTCGGGCCTCCAGCTGGCGGATGTGCTCGATCCCGAAAAAAAGAAAGAGGCTGCTTCCGCCCTGGAGGCCCTGCGACGGCGGGAGGGCAAGAAGGTCTTTGAATCTTTCGCCAGGCTCAAGCGGACCCAGCTTGAGAGGCTCCCCGGCTATCTTGTCGCCGCCGCCGAGGTCCTTCGCCTTGGTCCGCTCGCGGCAAAGCCGGCCGGCGATTCTCCCGACATTCTCTTTGAGGACTTTGAGAAGCCCGGCTACATCGGCTGGATAGTGAAGGGCCTCGCTTTTGGAGAGGGACCGAGGACCCAGGCGAACCTGCCCGGGCACCAGGGAGATGTCGGCGCCCGGGGCAAGGGCTTCGTGAACACGCACTCCTATACCATCCGGGGGAAGGTGCATATCGGGGACAAGTTCGTCGGCAGCATGCTCTCCTCTAGGTTCAAGATCGAGAGGCGTTTCATCAACCTGCTTGTCGGCGGGGGAGCCCACAAGGGGGCCACATGCGTGGATCTTATCATCGATGGAAAGCCGGTCGCTTCGGTACTCGGCCCCAACAACAACCGGATGGTCGCCCGCTCCATCGACGTCAGCGGCTGGATTGGCGACAAGGCGCAGATTCGCATCCTCGACAATGAGAAGGGAGGCTGGGGGAATATCGGCGCAGACCATATAGTCTTCAGCGACCGGGCGGTTACTGGGCCTGCTGTGGCCGGGGACAACGCGGGGCTGGCGGGGCGGATCGCGGATGTGGCGGGGAAGCGCAAGCTCCACCAGGGGGTGTTGCGCAGGGTGGTAGCCCATGTCGAGCGCGCGAAGAAGGACAGCAATGATCCGCTCCACGCGTTCGCCAGGCTCTCGGAACTCGAGGACGCCGCCGAGGCGGCGAAGACTCGTGAGGAGATCGAGTCCCAGCTGAAGCAGGCGGCCGGGAGCTACAGGCAGCGTCTTGACGCCAGGAAGGTGATCAAGCACGTAAAGGACGGGGAGCGCAACTACAGCAAGGTGGAGCGCCCCTGGTCGAAAGCTACCGACCTGGTGGTGGACTATGGTGACCCTGGCCCTGAGGACTGGATCGTCAGTGGCCACAGGTACGGAAGCCGGCCGCTGGCAGAGGGGGAACTGCTCATCGGAGATGAGGGGAGACCGGTGCGGGAATTTGTAGAAGAGGGGCGGGCGGATGCGGAAGAGTTGTCGAGGAGGTTCTACGGCTTCCTGCGCACGCCGACCTTCGAGGTCGTGGGTGACAGTCTCTGGTACAGGGTGAGGGGCAGCTGCGATGTATTCCTGGCCGTTGATTCTCATCGAACGGTATACGGGCCTCTCCATGGGGTCGTCAAGAAGCGGATCAAGGGGGACGCGAAGACCTGGAGATGGCATTCCCACCCGGTCCGGGACTACCTGGGCCATCGGATTCACATCGAGTTTTCCAATGTCAGCGAAAATTTCGCCGTGGCCAGGGTCGAGTTCAATGCCGGGACCCCACTCGAATCCAGTCCCGTCAACAGCGTTGTCCTGGCTCATGTCGCTGGGCTGAAAGAGCCCGGGCCCGGGGCGGCCGGCGCCGCTTTCGCCAGGCTGCTGATCGACAGCCTCGAGGTCCTCGCCCGGGCCGATGCCGTCGGCCAGGATCTCTCCGGCCATGCCCGCCTGCTCAATTGGGTCATCGCACGCGAGGACATGCTCGAACCCCAGCCGCTGGATTCGCTCCGCGATATGGTCAAGACCTACCGAGTCGCGAAGGCAGAGCTCGAGAAGACAATCCCCGGGACCCTGAAGGCCCTGGCGCTGCTGGACGGCAGCGGCGAGGATGAGCCGCTGCACATCCGCGGCAACCACAAGAATCGGTCCAGGGAGTTCGTTCCGAGATCCATTCTCACGGCGCTGAAGACCCCGGGAGAGAAAGGCATCGCCGCGAAGAAGGGTAGCGGACGGCTGGCGCTGGCCAGGCGCCTCATCTCGCGTCAGAATCCCCTGGTCGCGCGTGTCATGGTGAACCGGATCTGGCATCACCTCTTCGGGAGGGGAATCGTCGGGTCCTGTGATGATTTCGGCGTGATGGGCATGCCGCCGACTCATCCGGAGCTGTTGGACAGGCTGGCGCTCCAGTTCATGGACAATGGCTGGTCCGTCAAGAAGCTGATCAGGAGCATCCTCCTGTCGAGAACCTACGGGATGTCGAGCTCGCCCCAGGAGAGGGGCAGTGAGCTTGATCCGGAAAACAAGCTGTTGCATCGTATGCCGATTCTTCGCCTGGAGGCCGAGGCGATACGGGACAAGGTCCTTGCCGTTTCCGGGCGCCTTGACAGGCGGCTCTATGGAAAAGGGGTCATGGTTCATATTACGGAGTTCATGAGGGGAAACAGGAGCCCCGGAGGCAGTGGCCCTATCGATGGCAACGGCCGCAGAAGCATTTACACCGAGGTGAGGCGCAACCATCTCTCCTCCATGCTGCTGGCCTTTGACCGGCCGATCCCGTTCATGACGATGGGTAAGAGGGTGCTGTCAAACTCGCCGGCCCAGGCCTTGATCATGCTCAACGACCCCTTCATCCATCAGCAGGTGGGTATCTGGAGCAAGAGGCTCCTTGCCCAGCGGGGCAGAAGCGATGAGGAGATTCTGCAGCAGGCCTACCACGAGGCGTTTCAGCGCCCCGCCAGGGCTGAGGAGATCGCGGCGGCGGTCGAGTTCCTGGCCTCACAGGCCAGGCTGTACGACAAGGTTCCCCGCCAGCGCGCCTGGGACGATCTTTTGCATACGCTGATGAACGTCAAAGAGTTTATCTTTATCAATTAGGCATCCGCTTATCATCCAGGATTGACAGAAAATGCATTGCCGGAGATATTTCGAGAGACCGTTGAGCCGGCGCCAGATGCTCAGGAACAGCTCCGTGGGATTTGGCGCTCTCGCCCTGAACGTATTGCTTGCGGAGGAGGCCGCCGCGGAGGTGAAGGGGCCGCTCGCTCCCAGGCCGACTCACTTCAAGGGCAAGGCGAAGAGCATCATCTTTCTCTACATGGATGGGGGCGTTTCCCAGGTCGATAGCTTTGATCCCAAGCCCCGTCTCAACAAGGAGCACGGCAAGCCCTTCAGTCCCAAGATGGAGCCGACCCAGTTCAACAACATCGGCACCGTCTATCGTACGCATTGGGGATTCAAGAAATACGGGAAGTGTGGGATGGATGTGAGCGACCTCTTTCCTCATATCGCCGGCTGCGCCGATGATCTCGCCCTGATTCGGTCGATGACGGCTCCCTTCTCGGAGCACAATACCGCGAATTTCTTCCTGCATACCGGCTTCGGGGTGCAGGGCAGGCCGAGCATGGGGGCCTGGGCGACCTACGGCCTGGGCAGTGAATGCCGGGACCTGCCCGGCTATGTCGTCCTCAACGGAGGATTGATCCCCTCCGGCGGCATGGATAACTTCAACAGCGGGTTTCTTCCCGCCACCTACCAGGGCTCGATCTTCAAGGCAGGCAAGAAGCCTCTCGCCAATATTCAGAGGCGGGAGGCCAGCGATGGCATCCAGAAGTCGAAGATATCCCTGATGAAGAAGCTCGATACCGGCGGCCTCGAAAGGATGGGGCGTGTCGATAAGCTGGAGTCGGCCATCGCCAACTACGAGATGGCCTTTCGCATGCAGGCGGCGGTTCCTGATCTGGTGGACATCAAGGGGGAGGATAAGAAGACCAGGGATCTCTACGGACTCGACTCATCATACGGCCCGACCCGGTCCTATGCTCTTCAGTGCCTGATCGCCAGGCGCATGGTCCAGAGGGGGGTGCGCTTCATCGAGCTGACCTGCCCGCGGATTTCCGGCAATGACCGCTGGGACGCCCACGGCAATATCAAGAAGAACCATGGAGACAATGCCCGTGCCGTCGACCAGCCCATAGCCGGATTGATCAAGGATCTCAAGGAGCGGGGATTGCTGGATTCAACGTTGATCGTATTCACCGGCGAGTTTGGCAGGACTCCCTTCGCTCAGGGCGGCAACGGACGGGATCACAGCCCCTTCGGGTTCTCGCTCTTTCTTTGCGGGGGAGGAGCCAGGGGAGGCGCGATCTACGGGGCGACGGATGATTACGGCTACAGGGCGATCGAGGACAAATGCGATCTCCATGATCTCCACGCTACGATGCTCCATCTCATGGGTATGGATCACAAGCGGTTGACCTACCGCTTCAGCGGCCGTGACATGCGGTTGACGGATGTGCACGGCAAGGTGCTTCACGACATCGTCGCCTGAGCTCTGTGGCGGCGAAGGCAGGGGAGTGTGCCCTGCCTTCCGCGGCCCCCTGCTGCCACTTGCCCGCCGGGGACGCTTCTGGCAATATGTGAGGCTCTCGTTTTCAGCAATCAACCAGTAAGAGAGCGATACCATGTCAGCATTTCCTGAAGTCGAAAAGGTCGTCTACGAAGGCCCCGATTCGAAAAATCTCCTCGCCTTCCGGCACTACAATCCGGAAGAGGTCGTGGAGGGGAAGAAGATGAGTGAGCACCTGCGCTTCAGCGTGGCCTATTGGCATACGATGCGAGGCGCGGGCGCTGATCCTTTCGGGGTCGGCACGGCAATTCGTCCGTGGGAGGCCGAGACGGATTCGGTCGAAAACGCGCTCAACCGGGCCCGGGTCGCCTTCGAGTTCATGGAGAAGCTCGGGGTGGAGTTCTACTGTTTTCACGACAGGGACGTCGCCCCCGAGGGCGCCACGCTTGCCGAGTCGAACTCTAACCTCGACGAGGTGGTCGCCCTACTGAAGGTGGAGCAGGAGCGCACCGGCATCAAGCTGCTGTGGGGAACGGCCAACCTCTTCAGCAATCCGCGCTATGTGCATGGGGCTGCGACCAGCTGCAATGCGGATGCCTTCGCCTACGCCAGCGCCCAGGTGAAGAAGGCGATCGAGGTGACCAAGGAGCTTGGTGGGGACAACTACGTCTTCTGGGGCGGCCGGGAAGGCTATCAGAACCTCTACAATACCGATCTCAAGCGCGAGGTCGATCACCTGGCGAGGTTCATGCACCTGGCGGTGGATTATGCCAGAGAGATCGGGTTCGACGGTCAGTTCCTCTTTGAGCCCAAGCCCAAGGAGCCTACGAAGCACCAGTATGATTTTGATTCGGCCAATTGCATCAACTTCATCCGTAGCTACGGGCTCGAGGATCACATCAAGCTCAACATCGAGACCAACCACGCCACCCTGGCCGGCCACACGATGGAGCACGAGCTGGAGTACGCGGGGAGCCAGGGATTCCTGGGCTCGATCGACGCGAATACCGGCGATCTCCTGCTGGGCTGGGATACCGACCAGTTTCCCACCGACATCTATCTCACGACCCGCTGCATGCTCTCGATCCTCAAATACGGAGGGCTCGAGCCCGGCGGAATCAATTTCGACGCGAAGGTCCGCCGCGAGAGCTTTGAGCCGGTAGATCTTTTTTATGCCCACATTGGCGGTATGGATGCGTTCGCGCGCGGCCTGAAGATCGCTGCGGCCATTCGGGCCGAGGGGCTCCTCGATGGCTTCGTGAAAGAGCGGTATTCCAGCTGGGATTCCGGTGTCGGGGCCCGGATTGAAGGTGGCGAGGCGTCCTTCGCCTCCCTTGAAGAGTACATGATCGAGAAGGGAGATGTTGAGCCCAACGCGAGCGGGCGCCAGGAGATGCTCGAGAATCTCATCAATACCTATCTCTGATGGCGGCCGAGTACCTGATCACCGGCGGCCAGGGTTTTTTCGGCGCCTGGATCGCCCGAAGATTGCTTGAAGAGGGCGCCTCTTTCGTTCTGAGTGATCTCCAGCCGGATGACTCCATCCTCAGGCAGGTCCTGGACCCCGCCGCGCTCGGCTCCCTGGACCGCAGGTTCGGCGATGTGGGCGATGGGGCCTTTGTGCGGGGCCTCGTCGAGGATGTCTGTCCTGAGAAGATCATTCATCTCGCGGGTCTCCAGGTGCCAACCTGCAGGGAGGACCCGGTTCTCGGCGCCCGGGTCAACGTGACGGGAACCCTCAATGTTTTCGAGGCTGCTCGCAGGCAGGCCGGCGGAGTGTCCTGCATAGCCTATGCTTCGAGCGCGGCGGTGGCCGGTCCCCAGGAAGACTACGACGGAAAGATAGGGGACAGCGCCGCCCACGCCCCGAGAACCCACTACGGAGTCTTTAAATTATGCAATGAGGGGAATGCCCGGCTCTACTGGCAGGAGCACGGCATCGCCAGCGTGGGGCTTCGTCCCCTCACGGTCTACGGCGTGGGAAGGGAGGTTGGTATCACCAGCGGTCCGACCAAGGCGATCCGCGCTGCCGTATTGGGAGAAGAATTCACTGTGCCATTTACCGGCGTGACGGGTTTCAATTACATCCAGGACATCGCCGATGATTTTATCGGGGTCTCGCGAAATCACAGCGAGGGAGCACTGGCATTGAACAATCCCGGGGAGAACCACGATGTTCGTGAATTTCTCGATATTATTGAAGATGAGGTTCCCTCCGCGGCGGGGCGCCTGGGGTGTGACGGAGGACCCGTGCCGGTGGCCTGGGACTTCCGTGAGGACGGGCTGGAGAGGCTCCTCGGAGAGGTTCCTCATACTCCGATCGGAGAGGGGATCCGGGCTACGATTCGAGGATTCGAAGAGCTCAGAGAGCGGGGCCTGCTCGGACCCTGAGGGGATCAGGGAAGGGAGGTTGAGCCGACGAGGTAGCGGTCCACCTCCCTGGCGGCTTCGCGGCCTTCGTTGATCGCCCAGACAACCAGGGATTGGCCTCTGCGGCAGTCGCCGGCGGCGAAGACACCCTCGATGCTGGTGGCGTAGCTGCCGTAATCAGCTTTGAAATTGCTGCGCTCATCGGTTTCCAGGCCGAGCTTGCCGACGATGGTGTCCTCGGGGCCGAGAAAGCCCATGGCAAGGAGCACGAGGTCCGCCTTGAATTCTTTCTCGCTGCCGGGGATCTCGGCCATCTGGAAACGTCCCGAGTCGTCTTTATTCCACTCGACCTGGACGGTTCGGATGCCCCTGACCTGTCCGTCAGCGCCGGCGATGAACTCTTTGCTGAGGATACTGAATTCCCTGGGGTCGTCACCGAATTTCGCCGCGACCTCGGCGTGTCCGTAGTCGACCCTGAAGATCCTGGGCCATTGGGGCCAGGGGTTGTCCGGTCCGCGGCTGTCGGGCGGCCTGGGGAGAAGCTCGAAGTTCACCAGGCTGGAGCAGCCATGTCTCATCGAGGTGCCGATGCAGTCCGTCCCGGTGTCGCCGCCGCCGATGACGATCACGTCCTTGTCCCGGGCGCTGATGAAGTTGCCATCTTCGAGATTCGAATCCAGGAGGCTGTTGGTGTTCAGGGTCAGGAATTCCATAGCGAAATGGATACCGTCAAGCTCACGGCCGGGTATGGGCAGATCGCGGGGCGAGGTGGCTCCGCAGCAGAGCGCGATGGCATCGTTGGCGTCGCGCAATTCCTGTATATCAAGATTTACTCCGACGTGCGCGTCGGTCACGAACTCGATACCCTCCTGGCGGAGCAGGTCCACCCGGCGATCGACCGTGTCCTTGTCGAGTTTCATGTTGGGGATGCCGTACATGAGGAGACCCCCGATACGATTCGCTCTCTCGTATACCGTCACCAGGTGTCCCGCCTTATTAAGCTGGGCGGCGCAGGCGAGTCCGGCCGGCCCCGACCCGATCACGGCAACCTTCTTTCCGGATCTCTCGGCGGGCGGCTCGGCCTGGATCCAGCCCTCGGCGAAGCCCCGATCGACGATGGCGTTTTCGATGTTCTTGATGGTGACAGGGGGATCCGTGATGCCGAGAACGCAGGCGCCTTCACAGGGCGCGGGGCAGACCCTGCCGGTGAACTCGGGGAAGTTGTTGGTCTTGTGAAGCCTCTCGAGGGCCTCCCTCCAGCGTCCCTGGTAGACCAGGTCGTTCCATTCCGGGATCAGATTGTCGACAGGGCAGCCGGTAGCCGACTGGCAGAAAGGCACTCCGCAGTCCATGCACCTGGCGCCCTGGGTCTTCAGGTGCGTCTCCGGCACGTCGGCCAGGAACTCGTCGTAGTTCTTGACGCGCTCCTCGGGCTCGGTGTAGGGCACCGGCTCTCGATCGAATTCCTTGAATCCCGTTACTTTTCCCATCTCAGGTTTCCATTCCAGCTGCGGGTCAGGCTCCAGCTCCGGCCTTCACCTTTTCCTCTTCCAGCACCCTCTTGTAGTCAACGGGCATGACCTTGACGAATCTCGGGAGCGTGTCTTCCCATGTGTCGAGGACCTGTGAGCCGAGAGCGGACCCTGTGAGCTCGCGGTGTTTTCCGATCAGGTCTTTCAGCTCGGTGATGTCTTCGGGCGCCTCGACCTTTTCAAGGACGACCGTTCCAAGGTTGCAGCGCGTGATGAGCTCGTCGTTGCGGTCGAGCACATAGGCGACGCCTCCGCTCATGCCGGCGGCGAAGTTTCTTCCGGTCGAGCCGAGGATGACGACCCTGCCGCCGGTCATGTACTCGCAACCATGATCTCCTATTCCCTCGATCACCGTGTGGGCCCCGGAGTTGCGTACGCAGAACCTTTCAGCGGCGCAGCCTCGGAAGAAGGCCTCGCCGCCGGTGGCTCCGTAGAGCACCACATTGCCGACGATGATGTTTTCTTCGGCTACGAAGGTCGAGTTTCGCGGCGGGTAGATGACGAGTCGCCCGCCCGAGAGGCCCTTGCCGACATAATCGTTCGCATCGCCTTCGAGCTCGAGGGTGACGCCCCTGGCGAGGAAGGCCCCGAAGCTCTGCCCGGCCGAACCGTTCAGGCGTATGTTGATGGTGC
>Ga0310342_100002781_pt1 | contig 11331 bp, 7 predicted proteins | sample S15DNA20500_MG_FD_206155 | JGI IMG/M metagenome (GOLD analysis project Ga0310342, IMG submission 206155) | Marine microbial communities from station ALOHA, North Pacific Subtropical Gyre - S1503-DNA-20-500_MG | ecosystem: Environmental > Aquatic > Marine > Oceanic | place: Pacific Ocean: North... | reverse complement strand
AACGTCCGCAAGCAAAAACACCAAACGCCGTTTACACGCGAATTGGAAGGACAGGATATCGGTGAGCTCTTTCGCAAATCGATTCGGAAGCACTTGGAGGTAGAACTACCGCTTACAATTGCGAACGATGGAGTTGCGGCACTTCACTACTTTCTGTCTGCAGAGAATCTCGTGGAGTACCGACAGATCGGTTTGTTCATCAACGGCACCGGCGCGAATTTCGCCCTCGCCGAGCCCTACGTAGTTCGACCGCAGGGAGTTGTCAGCCAAAACGGCGAGCAATATGAGCCGATCCGTCTGAGAGCTGCGCCCACGCGCCGCGCGGGCGACTCGATCGAACTCTACTTCGTCAACTACGAGTGCGGCACGATCGCCCTGAACGAAACTCGCACTCGTTACGACGTGGACAGTCTCTGCCCTCTCGAAGAGAACGCCCTCTCAGGAGGCAACGCCTTCGAGCAGCAGTTCCGGGAGGTTGTAAGCGACGTCTCGCCCGACCTTTACGCACGCGTTCTCGCAAACCATGTCGAGCACCGGGACACGGGGGCGCCGGCGGGTCCCGAGGTCTCACGACTCGCGGCAGGCGGCCCCGCCGCCATGGAGGAGGTGTTTCCAGGTGCGAATCTCGACCGCTCAGAGGCTGAGTTGGCCTGCCTCGCCGCTCTGGCCACAGTCGAACGTTCAGCGCTCCACGCAGCCCTGGTGCTCGCCGCGGCAGGGCTGCGTACGGGGTTTGGCAGTGGTACCGTCCCCGATCTGCTCGCGCTCGAAGGCAGCGTGTGGCGAGCTCCGGGGTACCAGAAGCTTGTGAGAAACTACTGGGAGCAGCTTGCGAAACCCGCCATACTGAACGTAGAATTCGACCATGAACCAAGCTACGACGCGAGCCTGATCGGTCCTCTCCACCTGGCAGCCCGGCACCGATAGCGGGGAACGGCCGCCACTCGACCGAACCGAACACGACGCTTCATAGCGCCGTTCAGAACCCCACGAACGAGCGCACGAAAAGGTTGAAAAGTACGAGCCGTAGCTAGTAAACTTAGAGCTGCCTTCCTTCTTCTCGAGCCGGAAGCTCCGGCTTTCGAAACAACAGCCGTCTCCGCAAGCTATTCGGCCAGCATGGTTTGGTCGCCGTTTTGTTGCTTGTCCTTCCTTTTGTGCTGTTGAGATCTCGGTAGGCAAGTAAGTAATGAGGAAAGGTTGATTGGAATGGGTCACTCTCTTCGCCCTCGAGGAGTTGCGCTAGCTTGGTGGAATCGCTTTGCTCTCGCGGCTTCGTTTGTTGCCGTTCTTGTATTTGTTGGCTGTAACGATAGCTCCAACGAGCGCAAGGTTTCATCGGGACTCTTTGAAGCACCTGTCACTGAGACGGGGACCGTGGGACAACCCGGAGGCGTGCAGACGCTCGTCGACAAGGTAACGATCCTGACGCCGATCGACCCGACGCGACTCGCAAGCGAGATCCGCGAGACGCAGTCGGCCGTGACCGTTCTCGGTGAGCTGCCGAGCGACGAGATCGTCGTCTACGAAGGACAGAGCCGTGCCGTCCTGACCGTCGACCTCTGCGACAACCCGGACGATTGCCTTGCTGCGGGTGCTGAGCCTTCGCAGCTCCACTACAATTCGAATGGGCTGCGAATCGATCAAGCCCAGGCTCCGGAAGCCGCCATCAAGACGTCTGCGGACGCGATTGTTCTGGACAACGGTTGGCTGCTTACGATCGACGCCCGAACTCGCAATATCATCGCGTTTCGATCCGTCGAACCACGGCAGGTGACCAACGACAGCGGCGAGGAAATTCTCCTGCCGTACCGTTCGACCCTCAACCCAGACAACCCGAACTTCGGACGTGGCAACGGCGTGGTGCTCTCGGTTCCAATCTCCGGTGAAGGCCTCCGCGCAGCCGTCGGAGACGACGTCGTGACGCGCATTTTCGAAATCGAGCCGAACAAAATTCTCGTGCTGTTCGCGTCCTTGCCGTCGATCCACCTCATCGAACTGGAAGAAACAACAGAAGAGCGCGACTGGGATCTTGCAGTCGATTCGGCGACTGGCTACGACTTGCAGGAAACTCCAATTCTGGTCGGTACTGTGAAACTATTCCCGGACTCCTCGGGAGCGCTGACGGCTCCCTTCGTTCCGTTTAGTGAGATTGCTGCACGCGTTACCGACAATCAGCTTGTCAGTATCGACGAGTACAAGCCGGTCACCGTCCCAGAGGACGGAAGCGCGCTCATGTTCGACACCGAGACCTTCACGTTCTTCCGGGTCTCTCTCGATCGTGATAATTTTGACGAGGTCATTGGCGGCACGCCAGAGCTTGCGATCACCCGCACCGAGCTGTTCTTTGTGCTACGCGAAGCAGCGGGAATCTCGATCGACGGCGCCCTCGACATCTCCCGATCGTTCTATCACGAGACGGAGCCAGAGATCTGCTTCATGGAAGAGGACACAAACAACGTCCTCTGCTACAACTACACAAAGCCGCCGAGCTCGAACCCACTGTCGGTTGACCAATCGGCGGTCCGAGTCTTCATTCGTTCGAACGCCATCCTCAACGCGATCGACCCGGGCGGCTCCACGAACGCTGTTATCACTAGCACGGAACCCGAACTCATCTTCGCAAGCGACGACGTCAAAGAGAGCCGTTTGGCCTTCGACCTAGGTGGACGGCAGCTTCTCAGCCTCAGCTACGAAACGTCGAATGTAGTCATCACTGCGAATCGAGATCAGATCGGCTTCGCAACTCTGAGTACGATCTCGGACCTCACCTACACGCGTCCTCTTGACATCAATCGGGTGAGAGCGTTTGATGCGCAGTCCGTATCCCTGCTGTCGATCGACCTGAACTATACTGCGTTCCCTGTCTCGGTGAGGTAGCTCCGAACGTCTCACCGGATCTCGACCCCGAACCCGGTGGGTGCACGCGAGCATGGAATTCAAATCAGCGTACGATCTTCTTGCTCCACAGCGAATCGTTTTCGGCTGGGGGCGTCGACGGGAGGTGGGCCGCTGGGCACGCACTCTCGGAACGCGCGCGTTCGTGGTCAGCGGATCAAGGACGTTGGAAAGCTCCGGCCAACTTGGCACGCTCTATGACGACCTCCGTGAAGCAGGAGTGGAAGTCGTCGAGCTCGGCGTGATTTCCCGTGAGCCGTTAGTAGAGGATGTCGACACGTTCACGGGTCGGATTCGCGCAGCTCGCGCGGACACGCGCGACGGGGATGTCGTCATCGGTATCGGCGGAGGGGCCGCGATCGATCTGGCAAAGGCAGTCAGCGCGATGGCCACAAATACGGGAAGCGCGACCGTCAAAGACTACTTAGAGGGTGTCGGCGCCGGGCTTCAACTGAACACCGATCCGCTGCCAACGGTCGCCGTGCCGACGACAGCAGGCACCGGAAGCGAGGCGACCAAGAACGGCGTGATCTCGAACCACGAGCCGCCATTTAAAAAGAGTCTCCGATCCGATCGTATGGTGCCGCGCGTCGCGATCGTCGATCCCGAGCTTAGCGTCTCTTTACCGCCCGAGACGACCGCCCACACAGGCATGGATGCGCTGACTCAGCTGATCGAGAGCTACATCTCCCGACGAGCTCAGCCGATCCCGCAAGCCCTGGCGCTAGAAGGCCTTCGCGTCGGAGCGCCGTGCCTCTCCGATGCGGTACATAACGGCTCGCACCGCGAAGCTCGCGAGGCGATGGCACACGCTGCACTGCTGAGTGGCTTGGCCCTCGCCAATTCGGGCCTCGGAATGGCCCACGGCGTCGCTCCGGCGTTGGGCATTCATTGCGACGTACCTCACGGTCTGGCATGCGCCGTTATGCTCCCGGCCACACTGCGCGCCAATCTTGGCGTACGCGAACGGGAGCTCGCTACCGTTGGCGAAATCCTGACTGGTCGACGATTCACCAATCAGCTCGAAGCCGCTCGCTACTGCGTCGAGAAAATCGAGGAACTCTGTGAAAACATAGGTATCCCCTCGCGCCTCGGCTCGGTAGGCGTCTCGGCTGTGGACATTCCGGCCATCGTCAAGAGTTCCCGAGGCAATAGTATGAACGGCAATCCGAGGGAAATCTCCGACGAAGAGTTGACCACAATCCTCGAGGGAATGCTGTGATCGTGGAGTCCGCCGAATGATCGCCGCCGCGGGCCTGACCCCGGCGTGGCAGCTCATGATGGTGTTTGACCGGCTCGAAGTCGCCGAAGTAAACCGAGCGACCGAGACTTACGCGACCTCCTCCGGCAAAGTGACCAACGTTGGATTGGCGCTCCACCACCTGGGCGGACGAAGTTGTACGATCGGGGTAGCCGGCGGCACGGCGGGGCTCAATATCGAGAAAGAATTCCTTGCGCTCGGGGCCGATGCCACCTGGATTCGAACGCAAAACCCAACGCGCACTTGCACGACGTTGATGGACCGCGCCAGCGGCGAAACCACGGAACTTGTCGAAAATGGCAAACCCGTCACGACTGACGAACTCCAAGCCTATGTGAAGACCTTTGCGGAAAAAGCGAGTGACGCCCGCGCCGTCGTCATGAGCGGCTCTCTACCCCCAGGCGCCGGGAAAGACTTCTACAAGCGTCTCTGTGAGCTGTGCGGAGCGGACACGCGCGTCTTCATCGACGCTCGCGGCGAAGAGCTGTGCGAGGCGCTGTCGCTGCGACCCTTTCTGGTCAAGCCCAATCGCGATGAACTCGCGCTGACCCTCGGACGAAGCATTGAATCCGACGGAGATCTGATCAAAGGAATCCGGGACCTGCAGGAAGCTGGCGCGCAGAATGTGCTGATCAGCGACGGCACTCGCCCTGCATGGCTCGGCACCGCGGAGGCAGTGTGCAAGCTGCAGCCTCTGGAGATCGATACCGTCAATCCTATCGGTTGTGGAGACTGCCTGGCCGCGGGAACCGCCTGGGGATTAGAGCGCGGATTCGATCTCGTCCAAGCGGCGCGTTGCGGAGTAGCCGCCGCGGCGGAGAACGCAACCATGATGCTGCCATCCCGACTTGACCCAGAACGTGTCCTCAAGCTCGCGGATCAGGTTCGAGTCGAGTAGCCCCGACATTAGCCTACATTTCTCACCACTGCCTACTGCGACACTGGAAGTTACACTACAAAATCGGTGAGAAATGCAGGCTAGCGCTCTAGGATCGGCAACAATCGATACGGCAACTGCAGAACAATGAGAACCATCGCGGTGGCCTGGACCTTGTTCTCTCGCGCTCGCGGCGGCCAGCCCCCTTCTATGTTTTGCAGCGCGAGGAGGCGATCGCGCATGAACGTAAAGTATTCCCTCCAGTCCTTCCCACCCGACTGGAACATCGCCTGCGAACAGTAGTACTGCGCGTAGTACGGATAGAGGTTGGGTTTTCGATAACGCCCACGCAGATAGGAAAATCCGCGTCGGATCGCGTCGGTGTTGTAGCCCCCGAGGCTGTAAAGGATACAAACTCCGGCGGCAGAGCGAGGAAACGAGCTCTGATCCATGACGTAGGCACCCTGCTGCTGGCGATATCGAAAACCACCGTCGCCGTTCTGCGCCTGCTGAATGTAGCGCCGTGCTTGCGCGATGACGGTCGGGCTGACGGCGAGGCCGAGATTGCGTGCAGCACGGAGAGCCATCGCTTGGCAAACGGTGATGGAGGTATCGCTCGCACCAGTAACGGATCCACCGCACTCCGCGTGCGGCTCGTAGTCCCAACCTCCATCAGCGCCCTGAGAGATCTCGATCACCCGAATCGCCCGCCGTAGCGCGGCTTGAATCACCTTGGGCCGGTGCGACATACCGTAGAGCTGCGCGAAGTAAAGCGTCGCGAACCCGTGGCCGTACATACGACTCTGTCGGTCGCTGAAATAGCCGCAAGGAAGTTGACGACGCAGGAGCGCATCGGTGCACGAGCGGACGGCGGCGGTGTAGTTCTTCGGTCCAATGCGCTCTGTATAACCACCCGCCAGAAATGCCAAGCCGACCAGCGCGTCCGCCGCAACAGGGTATTCCGCGTCAAAGTCTCCAGAGGGTCGTCGCTGTGTCAGCAGGTAGTGGAACCCGCGGTCGACCGCCGTCCGCAGTTTCGAGGTGACTTCGCGTGGAGGCGCCGTGAGCCCCGAAGGAGATCTCGTGGGCGATTGCGCGGAGACCCATGACAACGGTAACACCGCCAAACAAAACACCAGCCCCACCCAAAACAGCGGGAGATGACGCCTTCCTCGCCTGCCTGCAACGATAAGCTCAGTGGCCATACGCCTAACTCCTCACAGCGCGGCCCGCAAGCACCAATAGATCATGGAAAACATATGTATGATAAGACACTGGTGAGGAGATTCGATCACGTCTTCTGCTTTTTCGGTGAATAGTCGTGCCTCCTGAACCCGGTTCTCATACACCCGTTTTCGCTTTTCCAAAGATCTCTCAGTTTGGTAGTGTACCGTCGAGTGTGAACTGAAGGGTAGCGGTCTGGTTTCTGATGTCCGTTCGAGTTGCTCGATAGTACTTTCCTCCGGTCGACGAATGAATTTCGACAAGCTGCAGGACGATCCCGGGTTTCGATCCTGGATCGAACGATTGATCGAGGACAAGATAGGCGACGAGCTGCGAAAGCACGAAGCTCGCCGGTTCCTGGAGTCGTTTGCGCTGATTTCGGTGCGCCCGAAAGATCCTCTGGCTGCCGCCATCGCGAAACACCTAGGGAAACCGCTCGTCGACGCTGAGCTTCTGACTTTTGGCGACGGTGAAAAAAAGACCGTCATCAAAGAGAACCTTCGTGGCAAGCATGCGTTCGTCATAGCCACCGTCGGCGACGGTGAAGATCCGGACGTTTCCCTGGCCAACACCTGCAAGTACATCGCGACTCTGCACAGAACATGTAAAGTCGCCAATATTAATCTTGTCGTGCCCTGTCTCTGGTACCAGGCACAAGACAAGACCCACGCTCGCCGCGAACCAATCACTGTTCGCGATATCGCAGATGATTTGTTGCGCCGTGGGATGAACCACGTCATGGTGATCGAGCTGCACGCCGAACAGATCGAAATCGCTTTCGATAGCTTCGACCACATGAAGATGGCTCCGCTGTTCGCCGACTACATCGAACAACGCTTTGGCCAAGAGGAGCAGGGGCTGGTCCTGATCTCTCCTGACGACGGGGGCGTACGGGCTCGCGAGGAGTTGCATAAAAACCTCAGCACACAGCTCATCGCCGGCCAGGCCTCCGTACACCAACTGCGAAAGCGCAAATCTGTTGACGAAAAGGAGCTCCTCGACTTCGTCGGCGAAGTCGAGGGCAAGACCGGTCTGATCCTCGATGACATGATGCGTTCGGGAACGACTATGTTTCAGGCCGCTTCCGCGGCCAAGAAGGCCGGCGCGCGGCGCGTCGTTGGAATTGCGACCCACTTCTACGGCATCGACAGCTCAACGCAGGGTAGCTTCGAACAACGGCTCCTGGACTCAGACCTCGACGAACTCATCGTCTCGAACACGCGGCCGTACGTCGCAGAGAGTGTTCAACGGAGCGCTGCCCTACAGTCTAAAATGACAGTGTTGGACGTATCGCTCTACCTGGCTCGGGCAATTCGCAACTACGAGTCGGGCGGCACGATCAAAGACATGCTGGGTCGCTTGCGAGACAAGCGGGAGCTGTACGACGTGCTCCACGAAGCCGCTTCGGCAAAACACTAACGGACGAAAGTTGTTTTTGCTGGCGGCTACCCTCTAAGTGCGGTACAAGGCGCCTCCGTTCAACCATGTGAAGAGAACGTATGAGGAGAATCGTATGCAGGCCGCGCAAGTCGCTAGAGACCTGGACGAGCTGACACGTAATCTCTGGTGGAGCTGGAGTAACGACGCCGTCGATCTCTTCGAGCGGTTGAGCCGAGAGATCCCTCCTGCGCGACGCGGCAACCTTCTTCGGGCTCCGCGACAGCTCTTCGATTCGTTGAAGCCACGGGCGTTTGGGGTATTGGCGTCCGACCCGGCCTATCGGAAGTTGCACGCTCGTGTGCTCAAGGCTATGCGACAGGCGTCGCGCAAGACCTCACGCGTGCGCGGGCTGTCCTGGAAACACCCCGCGGCCTACTTCTCGATGGAGTTCGGCCTCCATGAGTCGCTGCCGATTTACTCCGGCGGACTCGGAATCCTTGCAGGGGATCACGCCAAGGCAGCAAGCGATGAAGGCGTCCCGGTCGTCGGAGTCGGAATGCTTTACCGCAAAGGCTACTTCCGCCAGGAGCTCGACGGCGCCGGCAAGATGAAGGTCCTGTACCCCGCGCTCGACTTTGAAAAGACGCCAGCGTGTCCTGTAACGAACCGTTCCGGACGCGAGCTCCGCATTCCAGTGGAACTCCCGGACGGAACCTGCCTCGTTCGTGTCTGGCGCCTCGTAGTCGGTCAGGTCGAGATCTACTTGCTGGACACCGACTTCCCCGAAAATAGTCGCCGCCACCGTACTATCACTCATCGCCTCTACGGCGGAGACCGCGAGAATCGGATACGGCAGGAAATCGTGCTCGGAATCGGGGGGGTGCGGCTATTGAAAGCCCTCGGGATCGAGCCCGGCGTCTGGCACCTCAACGAGGGTCACGTCGCCTTTCTGGCGCTCGAGCGGCTTCACGACGTGAGGATGTCGCTGAAGCTCTCAGTGTCTGCGGCCTTGGAGGCGATCGCTGGCGACACGGTCTTCACGACGCATACACCCGTGCCAGAGGGCAACGAAGAGTTCGACGTCGCGCTTGTCCGTGAGTACGTTGCGCCCTTCTGTGCAGCCGCGGGAATCTCACCCGACGAATTTCTCGACCTCGGAGTGGACCACACGCGTGACGACCCCATGTTTAGCATGACCGTCCTCGCGCTGCAGCTGTCTCGTTTTCGCAACGGAGTGAGCAAACTGCACGGCGAAGTCGCACGGCGCATGTGGTCTTTTCTCTGGCCCGGTTTTCGCGACGAAGAAGCGCCGGTCGACTCGGTGACAAACGGGGTCCACATGACCGCTTGGGTCGCACCGCAGATTGAGGAGCTACTCAATCGTCACGTTGGCAGCAACTGGACTCGGCATCTCGCAGACGAAGCGTACTGGCGCGGCGTGCGTCGCATTCCCGACAAGGAGCTGTGGAGGGTGAAGCGCGAGCTCAAGGTAGAGCTCGTCGACTTCGTTCGTCGCGTCGAAGATCGCAGGCTGGCGCGTTTGGGACATTCGCAGGCGGCGCGCACAAAAGTGGTGTCGAACCTGCTCGACCCAAACGCTCTCACGATCGGTTGGGCACGCCGATTTGCACTCTACAAGCGAGCGGCGCTCTTTTTTAAAGACGCCAAGCGGGCGGCACGAATTCTCAATTCGACGAAGCGTCCTGTACAGATCGTCTTCGCCGGCAAACCACACCCGGAAGACCCAGACGGCAAGAAAGTCTTCGAACAGGTCGCTCGATTGGCGCGGCGACGAGAGTTCCGTGGCAAGGTCGTCCTTCTGGAGAACTACGACACCGAAGTGTGTCGCTACTTGGTTCGCGGGGTCGACGTCTGGCTCAACAATCCGCGTCGCCCGCTTGAGGCGAGCGGAACGAGTGGACAGAAGGTTCCGATCAACGGCGGGCTAAACCTCAGCATTCTCGACGGATGGTGGTGCGAGGGCTACACGCCGCAGACCGGGTGGACCTTTGGGAAAACTAAAGACTATGACAAACCTGAGCTGCAAGATGCGGAAGATGTAGCAGCGCTCTACCGAGCGATTGAGCGAGAAGTCCTACCTCTCTATTACACCCGCAACAAATCTGGTCTCCCCAAAAAGTGGATCAGTATGCTCAAGGGTTCGATGGCGGCACTCACTCCGCAGTTCAGTAGCAACCGGATGGTGCGCGAGTACGCCGAGCGTTTCTACTTGCCTGCGTTCGAGAACGGTAAGCGATTACGAGCACGTGGCGGAGCACTGGCGAAAGAGCTAGTCGAGTGGCAGGAGAGCGTCGCTACATCGCTTTCGCTCGTCCACTTGCGCGGTGGGCTCGTGCGCTCCAATGGTACGCTCGTGATCGAGGCTTTCCTCGGCGGTCTCGACCCGAAGCACCTCCGGTGCTGGGGAGAAAACGGCGATGAATATCCGGTCAAGATCGCCCGCGAGCTAACGTCCGGGCTTTACGTCATAGAAATCGGGCGCGGGGCCTCAAAGAAGAGCCGCCTGCTGCGTTTATTTCCTAGCCACCCTGGACTGGTCCATCCCCACGAACTTGGCGTGACCATTGACCTGGTGGCAGACTAGCAGCAAAAAGCGAGGGGCTTTGCCGCTTTGCCCCGCGTCAGCTCGTGGTGATCTCGTCGGATCGGCTAAGAAAGCCGCTCAGACCAAGGAGTTCTTTGACCTCGTCGAATGACACCATGTCGCCGTAGCAATTCTTCGCGTGCCCGTGGGTGAGGTACGCGTGAGCAAGTTTTTGCACCGCTTTTACCGTCACTAGAAGTGAAGCGATCGGCGAAACAACGATCTTGTACCCCATGGCCTCAAGATCGGCCGCCGAGAGCACGGGCGTCTTCCCGAACGATAACATGTTAATAAGCTTTGGCGCTTCGACGCGCCTACTGATGATCTCAAGCTCATCAAGCGACTCGGGTGCTTCAACAAATGCGACGTCGGCTCCAGCATCGCAATAGCGATTGACGCGGTCGATCGCTTCGTCCAATCCCACCGGTGCCCGGGCGTCCGTTCGCGCTATAAAGAGGAAGTCGTCGTCCTCGCGGGCTCGGACCGCGGCCTTGAACTTGGCGACCATTTGCTCGGTCGGGATGACCGCTTTCCCTTCAAAGTGACCACAGCGCTTCGGGAAGACTTGGTCTTCAAGAATCATCCCCGCTGCCCCGGCGGTTTCGAACTCGCGCACCGTACGCCCGACGTTGTGCAGGTCCCCATAGCCAGTGTCACCATCCGCGATCAGAGGCACACGGAGAGACGCGGCCATGCGCCGCACCGCGTCGGCCATTTCCGTCATGCCAAGGAAGTTCAGATCAGGAAGGCCGCAGAGGCTAGCGCTCGTCCCAAAGCCTCCGATGAACACCGATTCGAATCCCGCCTTCTCCATGATGAGCGCACTCATGACGTCGTGTGCTCCCATCGACCGAATAATTCCTGGGCGTGCGAGCAACTCGCGGATCTGCTTCGTTGGGCGTGTCTTGGCCATCGGTCTCCTGCTTCATGAAGTGTAAGTTTCCGGCATCTTATCGCGCCGACGCGTCGAGGCGTTAGCTTCAACCTGGCCCTCCGTACGAGCGATCGTTAGCATGAAGTATTCTTGCCATCGACTCCCAAGAACGAGGTCAACTGGAACTCTCCATGTGCTACCGACACTACGCG
>Ga0310342_100002780_pt1 | contig 11331 bp, 6 predicted proteins | sample S15DNA20500_MG_FD_206155 | JGI IMG/M metagenome (GOLD analysis project Ga0310342, IMG submission 206155) | Marine microbial communities from station ALOHA, North Pacific Subtropical Gyre - S1503-DNA-20-500_MG | ecosystem: Environmental > Aquatic > Marine > Oceanic | place: Pacific Ocean: North... | reverse complement strand
GTGCGGCAGGTGCCGAACTCTCGGCGGGCGCAGCAGGCACAGCAGCGGCGACGTCCCTCACCGGCTCGAGTGTGATTTCGATGCGTCGGTTGCGCGCGCGACCCTCGGGCGTGGCATTCGAAGCCCGCGGACGGGTCTCGCCGCGCGATACCGCGCTGAGCCGCGCCGGATCGATGCCCTGCGTCTCGAGGATGCGCACGACCCCCGCCGCCCGGGCGCCCGCGAGTTCCCAGTTCGTCGGGAAACGCGCCGAGCGGATCGGCACGTCGTCCGTGTGTCCCTCCACCACGACGCGGTGGGGCACGGCCTTGAGTCGCTCGGCAACCTTCCCGAGCACCGCGCTCCCCGAGGAATTTACCTTCGACGCTCCGCTGGCGAAAAGCACGTCCTGGGTCATGTTCAGACGCAGTCCGCCGCGCAGCTGCTCGATCTCGATCTGCCCGGAGGCGACTTCCGCCTCCAGGTCGGCGAGGAGTCCCTCGTAGGTGCCGCGGAGTTCGCCCACTTCCTCGAGACTGACCGCCAACTTCGCTTCACTGCGGGTCAATCGCTTGGACAGACCGGCCTTGGAACGCTTGAGCCGCGCGACGTCCGCATCGAGCTTCTGCTGGGCGATCCGCAGGTCCTCGATCTCGCCCATGAGCTTCGCCCGCTCGGCGTCGAGGCTCCGGGTCGAGGCCTCGAGAAGCCCGACGCGCTGCTGGAGATCGTGGTTCGCCGCCACCACCCCGTCGTACCGGCCCTTCGTCACGCAGCCGGCGACGACGACGAGCGAGCCGACCAGCGCGAACAGCGCGCTAGGACGCGGGGGCCAGGGTATGCTCGAGCGCCTCATCGATCTGTCCCACGTACTCGAGGTCGAGCCCCTTCAGGAGTTCCACCTCCACCTCGTCCACGTCCCGCCGGTTGCGCTCCGGGAGCACCACCCGTTCGATCCCGGCGCGCTTGGCCGCCAGGATCTTCTCCTTGATACCACCCACCGGGAGCACCTTGCCACGCAGGGTGATCTCGCCGGTCATCGCGACGGCGGCGGGCGGGGACCGGCCTGTGAGCAACGAGGCGAGCGACGTCACCATCGCGATTCCCGCCGACGGTCCGTCCTTCGGAACCGCGCCTGCCGGCACGTGTACGTGCAGGTCGCGCTTCTCGAAATCTTCGGCTTCTATCCCGAGATCCCCCGCCCGATCGCGCAGCCAGGAGCGCGCCGCCTCCGCGGATTCGCGCATCACGTCGCCCAGGGAACCGGTGAGCTTGAGATCTCCCTTCCCGGGCATGCTACTCGACTCGACGAACAGGATATCGCCGCCGGCGGGCGTCCAGGCCAGACCGACCGCGACGCCGGGATGGCCCGCGCGCTCGGCGACATCGGGTTCGAACCGGACGGGCCCGAGCAGCCCCGCCAGATCATCGGAACCCACGCGGGTGGGGCCATCGGCCTCGTCCTCGGCCACGCGTCGTGCATGCTTGCGGCACACGGCGCCGATCTCTCGCTCGAAGTTTCGAACTCCGGCCTCGCGCGTGTAGCCACGGATGATGCCCCGCAGCGCGTCGTCGGAGATCTCGAGGCCGATGCCGGACACGCCGTTCTGCTCGCGCTGCCTGGACACGAGGAACTGCCTCGCGATCTCGACCTTCTCCTCCTCGATGTAGCCCGGCAACTCGATCACTTCCATGCGATCCTTCAGGGCCGCCGGAACCGGGTCCATCTGGTTGGCCGTCGCGATGAAAAGCACCTGGGAGAGATCGAACGGCACCTCGAGATAGTGATCGCTGAACGTATAGTTCTGCTCCGGGTCGAGCACCTCGAGCAGGGCGGACGAAGGGTCACCGCGCACGTCCGCGCCCACCTTGTCGACCTCGTCGAGCATGAAGACCGGGTTGCGGGTACCCGCCCGCCGCAGGCCTTGGACGATCCGCCCGGGCAGCGCTCCGACGTAGGTGCGACGGTGACCGCGGATTTCGGCCTCGTCGTGCACGCCACCGAGCGAGATGCGCTCGAACTCGCGGCCCAGCGCCCGGGCAATCGAACGCCCGAGCGAAGTCTTTCCGGTTCCGGGCGGCCCGACGAAGCAGAGAATCGGGCCCTTCAGATCGCGCTTGAGCGACAGCACCGAGATGTACTCGATGATCCGCTCCTTCACCTTTTTGAGTCCGAAGTGGTCCTCGTCGAGGATGCGGCGCGCCAGTTCGATGTCGAGCCGGTCCTCGGTGCGCTTCGACCAGGGCAGCTCGACCATCCAGTCGAGATAGGTCCGGATCACTCCGTATTCGGCCGCGGCGGGTGGCATCTGCTCGAGGCGGTTTAGTTCGCGGACCGCCTGCTTCTCCGCCTCCTCCGGCATCCGGGCGGAGGCGATGCGATCGCGCAGCTCCGCGACCTCGGACTCCTCGTCATCGGCCTCGCCGAGTTCCTGGCGGATCGCCTCGAGCTGCTGGCGGAGCATGTAGTCGCGTTGGGTCTTTCCGATGTCGCTCTGGACCTTTTCCCGAATCTCGCTTTCGACCTTCGTCGCGTCGCGCTCTCGCTGAATGCCCTCGAGCACCAGGCGCAGGCGCGCCGGAACGTCGAGTTCCTCCAGGAGCGACTGCTTGCCCGTGACGTCGAAGTCGAGGTTCGAGGCCGCCAGATCCGCCAGGCGCGAGGAATCGTCCATGCTCGTGCCGAGAAGCTGGAGCTCGTAGGAAAGCCGACTGGTCTCGGTCACGAGCGCGGCGAACTGCTGAGCGACGTTGCGCGTCAGTGCCGTCGTCTCCACCGAGTCGAGGTCACCGCATTCCACCAACCTCTCGATGCTCCCGCGCAAGAAGGGATCACTGCTCTCGAACTCACTCACCCGCGCACGCGCGACGCCCTGGACCAGAAGCCGGTACGAATCGTCGGGAAACTTGAGCATCTTCGCGATGCGCATCACGGTCCCAATCCGGTACACGTCGTCCGGTCCGGGGCTGCCCTCCACCGGAGTGCGCACGGCCGTACACACCAGGAGCCGGTGGGGTGTCAGGAGAACCGCGTCGATGAGCCGCTTGGACCGCTCCGAGTTGACGAGTAGCGGCGAACGCAGGTGCGGGAAGAGCACCGTGTTCTTGAGCGGCAGCACGGGAAGCGAAGAAGGGATCTCCGTCGTTGCCGACGGCTCGTCCGCACCGCTCCCGACCGCGACCTCCGTGCCCTCTCGGGTCTCCTCGGGCTGGATTTCTTCCGGTTTTCCCGTCATTCGTCGTCCGTCTCTCGAACCACCTCGATGGGTCGCTCCACACGGGCGCGCTTGGGCAACTTCACGGTGAGGAAGCCGTCCGCCAGGTGGGCGGTCACGGCCTCCCGATCGAAGCTCATCGCGACGCGCAGGTGCCGTTCGAAGGGCCCGGTCGCGATCTCCATCTGCTGGAGGCGCACCACGTCCGCCGGCTCGGGCGCCAGACGCACTCCGCTGATGCGCAGCGTGTCGCCGTCCACGGTCACCCGCAGATCCTCTCTCCGAACCCCGGCCAGCTCGGCGCGCACGACGATGCTCTTCTCGGTCTCGAAGATGTCCACATCCGGCCGCCAGCGATCGCCCTGGAGGCGTTGGCGGAACTCGCCGTAGAACTCGGCAAACGGATCTTCGGGGCGTCCCTGGCTCACAGTTGAAAGGCCTCCGGGAAGGATTCTAGCCGTCCCGGTTCTCCTCCGTGTACTCGGCGTCCACCACGTCCGCGTCGTCGCTGGCCGGCGATCCCTCTGATCCGCCGGGGGCGCCATCGGCGGCCGCGGCCGTCTCGGCAGCCTGCGCCTTGTAGAGCGCCTCCGCAATTTTGTGGAGTTCCTGCTCCAGGCGCTGCCGCGCGCTGTCGAGCTTCGCCGGGTCTTCGCTCTCGAGGTCCTTCTTGGCTTCTTCGACCGCGGCCCGGACGCCCTGGGCGTCCGCTTCCGGGATCTTGCCCGCATCTTCGTTGAGCGTCTTCTCGGCCTGGTAGATCAGGCTGTCGAGCTGGTTGCGCTTCTCGACACTCTCGCGGCGCGCACCGTCCTCGACCGCGTGCTCCTCCGCCTCCCGCATCATCCGATCGATCTCTTCCTGGGCCAACCCTCCACTGCCCTCGATTCGGATCGACTGCTCCTTGTCCGTAGCCTTGTCCTTCGCGTGCACAGACATGATGCCATTCGCGTCGATGTCGAACGCCACCTCGATCTGCGGCATGCCCCGCGGCGCCGGCGGGATCCCATCCAGGATGAACTTGCCGAGCGTCCGGTTGCCGGAAGCCACATCGCGCTCGCCCTGGAGCACGTGGATCTCCACCTGGGGCTGGCTGTCCGCTGCCGTGGAGAAGATCTGGCTTCGTTTCGTGGGAATCGTGGTGTTCTTTTCGATCAGCTTGGTCATGACACCGCCCAGGGTCTCGATGCCGAGCGAGAGCGGCGTCACGTCGAGCAGCAGGACGTCGTGCACGTCGCCCGCGAGCACACCACCCTGGACCGCAGCGCCCACCGCGACGACTTCGTCGGGGTTCACCGTCTTGTTCGGCTCCTTGCCGAACAGCTCCTGGACCTGCGCCTGCACCAGCGGGATCCGCGTCGAACCGCCAACGAGCACCACCTCGTCGATGTCCGAGGCGGAGAAGCCGGCATCGCGCAGTGCCTGGCGGCACGGCTCGAGCGTGCGCTCGACCAGGTCCTCGATGAGCTGCTCGAACTTCGCGCGGCTGAGCTTCATGGTGAGGTGCTTGGGACCGGTCTGGTCCGCGGTGATGTAGGGCAGGTTGATGTCCGTGCTCTGCGCACTGGAAAGCTCGACCTTGGCCTTCTCCGCCGCCTCCCGCAGCCGCTGGAGGGCCATCGGGTCCTTGGAGAGATCGACGCCCTGGTCCTTCTTGAACTCGGCGACCAGGTAGCCGATCACCCGGTGGTCGAGATTGTCGCCGCCGAGATGGGTGTCGCCGTTGGTCGCCTTCACCTCGACCACGTTGTCGCCCACCTCGAGAATCGAGATGTCGAAGGTGCCGCCACCGAAGTCGTAGACGGCGATCTTCTCGTCGCCCTTCTTGTCGAGTCCGTAAGCGAGGGCCGCCGCCGTGGGCTCGTTGATGATGCGCTTGACGTCGAGGCCCGCGATCTTGCCCGCGTCCTTGGTGGCCTGGCGCTGGGCGTCGTTGAAGTAGGCGGGTACGGTGACGACCGCCCCCGTGACCTCCGCCCCGAGGTGGGCCTCGGCGGCCGCCTTGAGCTTCTGGAGCACCATGGCCGCGATCTCGGGCGCCGAGAAGGTCTTGTCGCCGATCTGGACGACGGCCGTGCCCTCCTTGCCCTCGATCACCTGGTAGGGAACGAGACTCATCTCCTCGGACACCTCCGACAGTCGGCGTCCCATGAACCTCTTGATCGAGTAGACCGTGCCCTCGGGGTTCGTGACCGACTGGCGCTTCGCGACCGCGCCGACCAGGCGCTCGCCGTCTTCGCCGAAGCTCACGACCGAGGGAGTCGTGCGACCGCCCTCCTCGTTCGCAACCACGGCCGGCTGGCCGCCTTCCATCAAGGCCACCACCGAGTTCGTGGTGCCGAGATCGATTCCAATGACCTTGCCCGATTCCGCCATGTGTGTGTCCGCCCTCCTGCGGCTCCCGTACCCGGGACCGCGATCGGAATAAGACTGCGAACGCCGCGGCGGCTGTCAACGCGGCCCGTGTGAAATACCAGAGAGGGGTGGAAATCCCACGAGTTGAACCCCTGGGGTGCGAATGGTTTCACAAGTTGCGGAGCGAGCCGGCCGATAGGGGTAGACACCGGCCTAACTCCTTGGAATCACGAGGGATCCCGTTGAGTCGCCGGGGTACCTGGGTATACTCGCCGCTCCGCTAGACGGGCGGCTGATGGGGAGCCTATCTAGGCTTATGGGCCGATACCTAAGCTGGCTCGCGAACGCGGGGCTCCTGGTCCTGTGCTGTTTCCTCGTGGCGAGCACGGCAAACGCAATTTTCGCCGCGTGGCTCCTGCCCGGGCCCGTACTGGCGGAGCTCGCGGTGGCCGCCCCGCCGTCGGTGGACCGCTCGTGGGAAGCCCGCGAGGGCATCCTCGCGCGCAACCTGTTCCACGCGATGCTGGCGCCGCCGCCGCCCCCCCCGCCGCCTGTCGTCGAGGCGATCGTGGCCACGAAGCTTCCGCTCACCCTGATCGGCACCGTAGCTTCGGAAAACCCGGACCTGGCCTGGGCTGCCCTCAGCGACACCAAGTCGCGCGAGCATCTGGTCGTCCAGGCCGGCGACGCCATCCAGGGCAAGGCGACCGTGAAGCGCATCGAGGCGCGCCGGATCCTGCTGAGCGAGAACGGCCAGATCCGGGAGTTGGCCCTCGACGACCATGCCGCCGCGCCGCCCCCCGCCAAGAAAACCAACCGGAAAAAGAACGCCAAGAAAGCCCGCGCCTCGCGCAAGGCCAAGGCCCGCCGGGCGAAGCAGCGCGCCGCACGCACGGCGCCTCCCCCGCCGCAGGCCCGCGCCACGGCCCCGGCGCCCCTCTCGAAGTTCCTGTCCGAGGTCGAGATCGCCCCGAACTTCGATGGCAACGGGACAATGACGGGTTTCGAGGTCACCGAAGTCGAGCCCGGTGGGGTTCTCCAGGGTCTCGGAATCCAGAACGGCGACGTGATCACAGAACTCAACGGGGTTCAGCTCACGAGCCCGGAAGACGGCGCCCTACTCTTCGGCGCGGCCGGTTCCGATGAACTCCTCAACGTGAAGGTCCTGGGCCCGCAGGGCGAGCAGGTACTCGCGATCCCGATACAGAGGAAGGAGTAGAGCCACTTGAGCCCGCACGACCACCCGATGCGCCCCCCGCGCCGCACCCTGCGAGCGAGGCGTGTGCCCATGCGGGCATTGTGTGCCGCTGTGCTCACCTGCGTGGCGTTGGCGTCCGCCCGCGCGGACGACATCGATACCGACTCGGAAATGGTGCAGCTCGACTTCCAGAACGCCGAGATCACCGACGTAATCGACACGATCGCGAAGCTCACGAAGACGAATTTCATCTACGACGACCGCGTGCGCGGCCGCGTCACGATCATCTCGCCCACGCCGGTGACGGCGGACCAGGCCTACGCGGTCTTCGAATCGGTCCTGCAGGTCAAGGGCTTCACCACCGTGCGGACGCCCGGCGGCGCCCTCAAGGTGATCCCCCTGCGCGAGGCGAAGGAGACAAGCGTCGAGACCAGCCGCTCCACTGCGCCCCCGCGAAACCGCGACACCTTCATCACGCGGCTCATCCCGCTCCGCTACATCGAGGCCGAGTCGATCGTCACCACGCTCAAGCCGCTTGTCTCCAAGGACGCGGCCATCGCGGCCTACGGACCGACGAACACGGTGATCCTCACCGAGTCCGCCTCGAACATCCGGCGCATCATCGCGATTCTGGAGAAAATCGACATCGAGACCTACCGCGAGGAAATCGCGGTGATCCGGATCGAGTTCGCGGACGCCTCGACGATGGCGAGCCAGATCGCGGAGATCTTCGGCGCCACGGTGACGGCCGCGAGCAGTCGCCCCGGGCGCGCCGCCCGGCGCGGCGGCGCCAAGCCGGCGGCAGCCGCGGCGGCGACACGGATGGCCGGCGACCTGGGGAAGGTGCGCATCATCACCGACGAACGCACCAACGCGCTGATCGTGCTGGCCCCGCGGACCCAGCTCCAAGAGGTGCGCCGCCTGGTGCACAAGCTCGACGTGCCCGTGACCGGGGGCGGGCGCATCCACGTCTACTACCTCCAGCACGCCGACTCCGAGGAGCTGGCCCAGACGCTGTCGTCGATGATCAGCGGCTCGGGCCCCAGCCGGTCGGGCGGCGCCTCTGCCCAGGGCGGCGGGGCCCAGGCGATCCGCGCCCAGGTGGCCGGGCTCGCCGCTGGCATCGGCGTCACCGCCGACCCGGCGACCAACTCGCTCGTGATCCAGGCCAGCCAGGAGGGCTTCAACACCATCTCGGCCGTGATCAAAAAGCTCGACGTGCAGCGACCCCAGGTGCTGGTCGAGGCACTCATCATGGAGGTTCTCGCCAAAGATGGCGAAGACCTCGGCTTCAACGGCCTGGTCAAGATCGTGCAGGGCGACAACGAGTACGTCATCGCACTCGCGACCGACGCGGTGACGTCCGGCGCGCTGGGAGGGATCCCGGCGGCCGCGAGTCTGGCAGGCTTCGGCGACCTGATCGGTGGTGCCCTCAGCGGCGACCCTTCGAAAAGCGAAACCGCGATCCAAGGCATCCTCCGACTCGCCGCCGAGGATGACAGCAAGAACATCATCTCGGCGCCCCACATCCTGACCTCGGACAACGAGGAGGCCGAAATCCGGGTCGGCGACAACATCCCGATCGTGTCGAGCCGGGTCGAGGCCGCCGCCGGAGCTCCGGCCCTCTCGACTTCGGTCAACGTCGAGCGCCAGGATATCGGTGTCACCCTGCGCGTTACCCCCCAGATCACCGAGGGCGACACCCTGCGCCTGGACATCTTCCAAGAAATCACCGCCGTGAACAACACCCTGACCGACGACATCAAGGCGTCCACGCCCGATAGCGGCGTGGCGCTGTCGAGCCGCCGCGTCGAGAACACGGTCGTGGTCAGCGACGGCGAGACCGTCGTGATCGGCGGGCTGATCGATGAGACGTACGAGGACAACGTGAGCAAGGTGCCGTGGCTGGGCGACATCCCCTTCCTCGGCTGGGCGTTCAAGACCACCTCGCGCCAGGTCGTCAAGAAAAACCTCCTCATCTTCCTGACACCGCACATCATCCGCACCCGCGAGGAACTCGAGAAGGAGACGATCCGAAAGCGCCAGGAGTTCGTGAACAGAAACAGGCAGGGCCTGCGCCTCAGTGAGCGCGAACAGGCCTGGGAGCGCAAGGAGATGCAGCGCGCCGCCGCGGCCGGCGAGCCGTACGAGCCCGGCCGCGGGCTCAACCCCGTGCGCCACGCGGTCCTCAACCACTCGGAGCGCTACCCCGTGGACCGCATGCGCGAGATCGAGCGGCTCGAGCGCGAGGAGGCCGAGCGCAAAGCGGCGCAGCCCGCCGCAGGCCCCGCGTACTTCCTCCAGGCCGGTCTGTTCGCCGAAGAGGATCGCGCCGTCGAGGTGCTGACCGAAATCCTCGATCTGGGCTACGACGGCTCGCTGGTCACGGCCGACCGCGCCGGAGGGTTGCTCTACGAGGTGCGGATCGGGCCCTACGAGACGCTCGAGGAAGCGCGACTCGCCATCCGGGTGATCGAGCGCGCCCAGGGCCTTTCGCCGAGCGTGCTGGTGGAGGCGCCGGCTCCGTGAGCGAGGTCCACGCCACCGTGCCCGACGCACTGCCGGCTTCGAACGGCGCGCTCGATCTCGGCGCGATCCTGCTCGAGACGACGTCGCTCAGCGAAGAACAGCTCAGCGAGGCGCAGCAACGCCGGGTGGAAACCGGCCAACGGCTCACGGACCTGCTCGTGGCAGCCGGCTGGGTATCCGCCGACCAGGTGATGGAAGCGCTCTCGCGCCAGCTCGACCTGCCCGTCCGGCCCAGCATCTCGCCGGAGGCGGTGGACGAAGAACTGGTCGAGCGCATTCCCATCGGCTTCTGCAAGAACCACGTGCTGCTGCCGCTCGAGCGGGACGCCGACGGCGCGGTACGCGTCGCCGTGTCCGACCCCCGCGACCTGGGTCCGCTCGACGACCTGCGACTGCTCTTCTCGGGGGCGGAGATCCGGCTCGAACTCGCCAACCAGCGCACGATTCTCGGGGCGATCAACGAAGTCTACGACCGTGGACCGGATTCTACCGACGCCCTGGCCGAAGACGCCGCCGAAGACCTCGACCACCTGGCGGACGAAATCAGCCACGAGCCGCAGGACCTGCTCGAGTCCGCCGACGACGCTCCGATCATCAAGCTGGTGAACTCGCTGCTCCAGCACGCCGTGAAGGACCGGGCCAGCGACGTGCACCTCGAGCCGTTCGAAAACGAGGTGCGTGTGCGCTTCCGGATCGACGACGTGCTCTACGAGCCGATGAAGCCGCTGCCGCGCACCATCCAGGCGAGCATCGTGTCGCGCATCAAGATCATGGGCGGGCTCAACATCGCCGAAAAGCGCTTGCCGCAGGACGGCCGCATCCGCCTCAAGATCGCCGGGCGCGACTACGACGTGCGCCTCTCGACTGTGCCGATCGAGCACGGCGAGCGCGTGGTGATGCGGCTCCTCCCGCGCACCCAGGAGATGCTCGACCTCGAGAGGATCGGCTTCAACAAGAAGCAACTCGAAACGATGGCGCGGCTCATCGCACGCCCGAACGGCATCGTGCTCGTGACCGGGCCCACCGGCAGCGGCAAGACCACGACGCTCTACGGGGCACTCTCGCGCATCAACTCCACCGACAAGAACATCCTCACGATCGAGGACCCGGTCGAAATCCAGCTCTCCGGCGTGAGCCAGATCGAGGTGAAGCCCAGCATCGGCCTCACCTTCGCGAACGGCCTGCGCTCGATGCTGCGCCAGGACCCGAACGTGATCCTGGTCGGCGAGATCCGCGACCTCGAGACGGCGGAGATCGCGATCCAGGCCTCGCTGACCGGTCACCTGGTCTTCTCCACCCTGCATACGAACGACGCGGCGAGCGCCATCACGCGACTGGTCGACATGGGCGTCGAGCCCTTCCTGGTGGCTTCTTCGTTGGTGGCGGTCCTCGCCCAGCGACTGGTTCGGGTGCTCTGCAAGGAGTGTCGCGAGGCCTACGATCTGACCCCTGCAGAACTCTCTGAACTCGGTTTGCCGGCACCCGATCACGTCGTGCCCGGCTTCAAGCCCGGCGGCTGCGCGAACTGCAACTACACCGGCTACCACGGACGCCTCGGGATCTTCGAGCTGATGCTCGTGGACGACTCGATCCGCGGCATGGTTTCCCAGAACATCGATTCGAAATCGATCAAACACGCCGCGCAGCGGGAGGGCATGCACAGCCTCCGCTCGGACGGCGCCCGAAAGGTGCTCAAGGGCATCACCTCGGTGGCAGAGGTCATGCGCGCCACCGAGGAAGAGGGCGTCGTCGCCCAGGTTTGAAGCCCTCGTGCCCGTCTACGCATACAAGGGAGTCGATGCGGGAGGCAAGGCGCTCCGCGGCCATCTGGACGCCGAGAGTCCCCGCGGCGCGCGATCGCGTCTGAAGCGCGACGGTGTGTTCGTGACCGACTTCCAGGAAGCCAGCGCTGAAGCACTCCAACGCTCCGAGTCCGGCCCTCGCTTCAACGTCTCGATTTCGATACCCAGCCTGCAGCGGGTTTCGGCGATGGACCAGGCCCTGATGACGCGCCAGCTCTCGACGCTCATCGGCGCCGGCATTCCTCTGGTGGAT
>Ga0310342_100002779_pt1 | contig 11333 bp, 12 predicted proteins | sample S15DNA20500_MG_FD_206155 | JGI IMG/M metagenome (GOLD analysis project Ga0310342, IMG submission 206155) | Marine microbial communities from station ALOHA, North Pacific Subtropical Gyre - S1503-DNA-20-500_MG | ecosystem: Environmental > Aquatic > Marine > Oceanic | place: Pacific Ocean: North... | reverse complement strand
CAGAAGAGTTGCATACCTAACTAGTTCTTTGAATCGATAAATATGGTGACGGGGCCATCATTAATCAAAGAAACTTGCATTTCCTCTTGAAATTTTCCAGTCTCCACCTTTAATCCGGATTCTTTGAACTTTCGAACTGTAATATTGAAAAATTTTGATGCATGGCTAGGTTCCATAGCACTTATAAAACTCGGCCTTTTACCCTTTCTGGTATCTGCGTATAACGTAAATTGGCTCACTACTAATAAATCGCCTTTTATGTCTTGAACAGACAAATCGAATTTACCTTTGTGATTGTCAAAAATGCGAAGTCCTAGAGTTTTACCTACAATGTAATCGACATCTTCGGCATTATCCTCAGCGGCAATTCCAACAAGAACCAAGAGTCCCTTTTGAATTTCCCCAACAACAGAATCCGAAATTTTTACATTCGCAGAGTTAACTCTTTGCAGAATTACCCTCATTATTCCGGCTGGGAAGTGGTTTTAGATCCTGATGAAGCAGAACTATCCGATGAAGAGGATTTTGTGTCGCTTCCCGACTTCGGCTCTGTTGACGAAGATGACTTCGTATCTGAGCTCGATTCACTAGTAGTATCTTTAGTACCTTCGGTTTCAGGGGAATTAGTGTTCTTACCTGACGAACTACCCTTTTTACCGTAGTCGTTAACATACCAACCGCTACCTTTAAAAACTATCGGCACCACGGAAAATTGCCTTGTCGCCACCTTGTCACACCTGTTGCAAGATTGATCCACAGAGTCGCTGAAACGAAGCCTCAGCTCAAATTCTGAGCCACACTCTTCACATTTATAATCATATGTCGGCAACCTTAACACCGTCCCGTTATCATTATTACACTCAAACAATTAATCTAGCATTGGGTATATGCCGTGTCAAACCCACTTGCTCCTACTACTAGCAAATAAAGCAAGAAAACAGCCCTTTAAACCCCAACCATCCATGCATCAGAAATTTCAGCAACTGAGACATCCAGCAGCCCGGGAACATACAATCGCTCACCGCCAACGCTACCCAGATTTAACACTTCGACCTGATAGTCAATGCACAATTGCATCACCTCATCGATATTATCTTTCTTAACAGAAATCACTATTCTAGATTGTTGTTCTCCAAAAAGTTGAACATCCCATCGCCCTCTAGTTTCGAATTCACCTTTAAACCCAATCTCACCTTTTATACAAGATTCTGCTATTGCAACTGCTAATCCACCTTCTGAACAATCATGGGCCGATTTCACCAAATCATGTTGAATAAGATTTCTACATAATTTTTGTACTGAGATTTCTTTCTCCAAATCTATCGATGGCTGACCGGCAATTAAATCGTGGAAAATTTCCAGATATTCACTTCCAGCGAGGTAGTTAACGTCACTGACAACCTCAGAGGATCCAAGCAATAACACCACATCATCATCATTCTTAAAGCTCATATCTACATGATTTCTGACATTTTCAGTGAGGCCCACGGCTCCTACAACAGGAGTGGGATATATAGGAGTATCTTGTGTTTCATTGTATAAACTCACATTTCCGCTTATCACTGGACTAGAAAATTTTGTACTGGCATCTGCCATACCCTTAACACAATTTTCAAGTTGGAAATACACTTCAGGTTTTTCCGGATTACCAAAATTCAGACAATTTGTGAGAGCTATTGGTTCGGCCCCCGTACAAGATACATTCCTGCAAGCTTCAGCGACGGCTATTTGGCCACCTACATATGGATCCAGATATGCAAGACGGCCATTCCCATCAGTGGAGGCTGATATACCTTTATCAGTTCCTTTTATGCGAATGAGCGATCCATCGGAACCAGGTGGTATCACCGTATTGGTTTGAACCTGATGATCATATTTTTGGTACACGGACTGACGACAAGTTAAATTGGAAGTGGACAAAAGCCTCATTAAAACCATATTCGGAGCGATATCCGGAATATCTATCTGATTTAAATCGTAGTTTTGTAATTGTTTCAGATATGGGGGGGTAATTGAATCTATGACATATTGCGGAGGGTCTGTAAGCAATCCTACCGGTAGATCGGCCAATAATTGAGTCCCTCTCACGATATGAACTCGATTGGATGTAGTAACTTTGCCTATTATCGAATTATCGATGTCCCATCGGTCAAATATTTCTTTCACACTTTCAGCATTCTCAGGTTTAACAGAAACTAACATACGTTCTTGGGTCTCAGACAACATAACCTCATATGGAGACATACCATCATCTCTCCGAGGTACCGAATCAATCTCAATCTCAATACCAGTTGAACCACTGGCGGCGCATTCCACCGACGCACTAGTTAGGCCAGCCGCTCCTAAATCTTGCATTCCATCAATCTTTCCCGATCTAGCAACTTCAAGACAAGATTCAATCAGTATTTTTTCGAGAAAAGGGTTTCCAACCTGGACTGTCGGCCTTAATTCCCTCTCATCTTCAAAACTCCTTGAAGCCAAGCCGGAGGCTCCATGAATTCCATCTTTCCCCGTCCCAGATCCTGCTAGTATCAATAAATTTCCACTGCTCCCAGAAGTAGCTTTAACAAGCTCATCCACCTTTAATAATCCTATACACATGGCATTTACTAATGGGTTGCCAGAATAACACTCAGCAAAAACAATTTCCCCTCCAATGTTGGGAACGCCTATACAGTTCCCATATCCAGAAATACCGGATACGACTCCGTCAAAAATATATTTATTTCTTTCATTTACCAAAGGTCCAAACCTAAGTGAGTTCAACAGCGCAATAGGTCTCGCACCCATGGCAAATATATCCCGTACTATCCCTCCAATACCAGTGGCGGCCCCCTGGTATGGTTCTATAGCGGATGGGTGGTTGTGAGACTCTATTTTGAAGACAATCGCATACCCATCTCCTATATCTACTACCCCGGCATTTTCTTCTCCAGGATTTACCAAGAGTCTCGGATTATCTGAAGCAAACAATTTAAGTAACGGCTTTGAATGCTTGTACCCACAATGCTCGCTCCAAAGGGATCCAAACAATCCGAGTTCCAGATGGTTTGGCTCTCTACCTAATCTTTCTACAATAACCTCGTATTCAGCGGAAGATATTGCGAGTTGCTCCAATATATTCTTGTCAAATGCCATATTTCTTACAATCCATATACCTTCATTAAGTTCCAAACCCTACAAACAATACTCCAATGACTACAATTATCGCCCCAGCAACAGTTTGTTTGGTAACCTTTTCTATTCCTCGCAAAAATAATGATGCCGCTAATATTGTTATTAGAGGGTAAACAGCTACTATAGGGGCTACAACCACTACATGGGTTACATTTAGGGCCAAGTACCATCCCGAGACACCTAAAGCAGAAGCGCATCCAGACAGTCCAATTAGTAGCCAAGACCGCCCCGATAAGTTTCCGACCTCCTTGGTTACAGTACCGAAAAACACTGACCCTGTTGCAATCAACCCAAACAAAATCGAAAATGCTGAAGCAACCATGGGAGATGAGAAATCATCCGTGATTTTCTTCCCCACCAAGGCCGACAAGGCATAAAAGAAAGCCGCACAAACGGCGAAAAGGAATCCATAATAAGTAAGTTTTTTTTCAGTATCCCTCATTCTTGTATTACCACCAACGTAATCCCAACAACTATCAACAAGGTTCCAATACCTAGGATAAACCCAACAGTCTCATTTAGGAACAGCACAGCCAATATAGCGGCAAATAACGGAGTCGATGACACTACTGCCGATGCTTTTGAGGCGCCAACCAGGTTAATTGAGTGAAAATTAAGAAATCGACCTCCCAAAAAAGTAATCAATCCAGCCAAAATGAACCAGATAAAGGCCCTAGGGGCTAAAGACAGAATTTCTTCATAATGCAACAAAAATGCTACAAGCATGGTGACAACAGTGGAGGAAATAAGTGATATTACTGTAGCTGTTTTTACACTCACAGAGGACATGCCTGCCTTTACCAAAACTGCACTCAGCCCAAAACCTAAGGCGGCCATCAGTGAAAGTAATATCCCTGTAATCAACCTACGTTTTATTCCATAAATAATCAACCAAGGATCCGAATATCAATTTGCCGTCAGTTCCTCCCAGCAGGGAATCACAGCAACGTTCGGGGTGAGGCATCATACCTAAGACGTTTCCTTCTTGGTTAGTCACTCCTGCGATATTATTTATAGACCCGTTTGGGTTATTAACAACGTCAATATCGCCATTCGCGCCACTATACCGAAATACCACCTGTCCGTTGTTTTCAATCTGTCTCAAAGTCTCATCTGGAGCAAAATAGTTTCCTTCACCATGCGATATGGGAACTGAAATTACTTGCCCGGCCTTGGCTCTACTGGAAAATGGGGTGGAGATATTATCAACTCTTAAATCTGTCCATTGGCATCGAAACTGCAGATGGTTATTACGAACCAAAACCCCCGGGAGTAACCCCGCTTCACACAAAATCTGGAACCCATTGCATATCCCGAAAACTAATCCTCCGGAACGAGCAAATTTGGTCAAGGATTCCATCACCGGAGAAAACCTCGCAATAGCCCCGCATCTTAGATAATCACCGTATGAAAATCCCCCCGGCAATATTATGCAGTCATAGGTTGAAAGATCCGTCTCCTTGTGCCAAACATATTCAACGGATACGTTAAACACCTCATCCAGCACAGTGTAGCAATCCACGTCGCTCCATGTGCCAGGGAAAACAACAACTCCAAATTTCACAACGTTTACAATGCTCTCAGTTTTTCAGTTACGATCGTATTCACAATTTTACCGTCGGCACGACCTCTAACTTGAGGCATAACAAGACCCATAACTTTCCCCATATCACTCAAACTTGAAGCTCCCATCTCTGATATAGCAGTTTTAATGATCTCCTCGATTTCTTCTACAGGGAGCTGTTCCGGAAGGTACACCGATATGATATTGATCTCTTCTGTTTCTTTATCAACCAGATCCTGTCGATTGGCATCAGCGTATGCTTCCACGCTATCTTTTCGTTGCTGCACCTGCTTAGTAAGAACAGAAATTATTCCCTCATCATCTAAAGTTGTCTGGGAATTAATCTCAGCGTTACGTATTTCAGATAGCATTGTTCGTAATACTGTTCGCTTCAAAGCTTCTTTGTTTCTCATAGCGTCCTTGAGATCTGAATCTAAAGTATCACGTAGCATTTCTTTGTATATATTCCTCTAGGTTTTGGTTTCAAAATCATGATTCCGAGTATAAATTTTGACTGCCTGCTGGTCAATCTTAATTCGATCATGGCAATTTGGATTTGGCAACATTCAATAGTTCCAGAACTCGACTGCGCCCTAACACTTCCAATGAATCAAATAGAGGCGGTGATACCTTCTGTCCTGATGTAGCGACCCTAATGGTACCAAGCAAGTTCCCAATTTTAACATCCATCGAATCGGCCAACGCCCTTAATTCAACTTCAATGGCACTAGAGGAAAAAGTCTCGATTTTTGAAACTAACTCATTCACTCTATCCAGTATTCGGGTTGTAGATTCCGCATCCATCTGTTTTTGTATTAGCTCATTTGGATCGTAGGTAATTTCATTCTTGAAAACAAAGGCCACCAAACCTGAAGCTTCAGAAAGGACTTTAATTCTTTCTTGAACTAATTTAGAGACTTCATCTACCTCACTCGAACTTGGGGTTCTATCAAAAATTTCTGGAGGAAATTCTCTCCAATAGCTTCCAAGTATTTGTGATAATTCCAAGCTACTCATGGACCTAATATAGTGCCCATTCATCCAATTTAGCTTTTCTATATCAAAAATAGCACTTGCAGAACTTATCCGACTGGGATCAAATTTCCTAACCAAATCTTCTTTAGATATTATTTCAGTGTCTCCATCAATAGACCAGCCAAGTAGACTTAAAAAATTAAACATGGCTTCCGGTAAATAGCCTGCTTTCTTATATTCCAAAACGGAAGTTGCCCCATGGCGTTTACTAAGTTTAGATTTATCAGGTGCGAGTATAGTTGGCAAATGAGCAAATAACGGTATTTCCCATTCCAGAGCCAAATAAAGCTGGACATGTCGTGGCACACTTGACACCCATTCCTCACCTCTCAACACATGGGATATGTCCATGTAATGGTCATCAACAACCGAGGCTAGATGGTATGTAGGGTATCCATCTGATTTCAGTATTATAAAGTCATCAGAAAGGGAATTATCGAATTTCAAATGACCCCTCACCAGGTCATCCAATTCTGATATGCCCGAACCTGGCATCTTGAACCTCACTACGAAGGACCCAGAATTAGATTCGTCCGATTTTAGAGACCTGCAATGCCCATCATATCCTACTAGAGTCGCCTTACTTTCAAGTTGTGCCTTTCTCAAATTTGACAATCTCTCTCCATCACAAAAACATTTATATGCCTTCCCATTTTGCATTAGGCGCTCAGCCACATCGGTATATAAAGTTAGTCTTTCTGACTGTGTGTAGGGACCATACTTCCCATCCAGTCCAAGTCCTTCATCCCAATCAAGTCCCAACCACTTAAGAGAGTCTTTTTGTAATTCAATAGCCCCTTCCACTTTCCTTGCCTGGTCTGTATCTTCAACCCTCACTATGAATTGCCCTGAACTGTTTCGAGCTATCAACCAGTCGAAAAGAGCCGTCCTGATATTTCCAACATGAGGTTCGCCTGTTGGACTTGGAGCATATCTAACTCTTATTTTGGGAAAGTCCATAATTTAATCAAAAACTCAATTGTTCTATCAATAATCTATTTGAATACTAACACTCGCTAAATTTTAACTTAGAGAGTGTTTAAATTTAAGCAGTTCCTGCGGTAACGGAGATTTGAATTCCATAAGATTATTGTTAATAGGGTGTGATAAAGAAAGACTTTCGGCATGCAAGAATTGCCTGTCAAGCCCAGCAACCCCATTGCCATATAAAATGTCCCCCGCTACCGGATGCCCTAACGAACACAGATGAACCCGAATTTGATGAGTCCGACCTGTTTTTGGTTTAACACCCAAACAATCAAATTGTGCGAATCTTTCGGCGACGGCATATTCTGTCTTAGCATCTCGTCCATTTTCGATTATTGCCATTTTCTTCCTATCGTGTGGATCTCGCCCAATCGGACCATCAATTATCGCTTTTTTTTGGTGCATATTTCCTTCAACCAGGGCCACATACCTTTTAATAACCGTGCGATTCTTAAACTGATCTGATAAAGATCTATGGCTTCGGTCGTTTTTGGCAACAACGATTACTCCAGAAGTATCCATATCTAGTCGATGTACAATGCCTGGCCTATTTTCTTCACCCACTCCGGCTATATCAGGGCATAAAGCCATTACAGCATTAATCAAGGTACCATCAGGGTGGCCAGGTCCTGGGTGAACAGAAAGCCCAGCAGGTTTATCAATAACAATAAGTGATTCGTCCTCGTAGATTACTGATAATTCTATTTCCTGTGGCTGTAGAGAAGTCTTTTGGTACTCAGGAATAATAGCTGTGATTTGTTGTCCGATAGCTACCTTTGTCGAAGGTTTTCCTATCTTACCATCCACTTTCACTAAACCTTTTTTAATCAGTTCCCTTGCCGCAGAACGAGAATAAGCTTCAATAACACACGAAACAATTTGGTCCAATCTAATATCGTCTCGTTGGGCCACAAATTTTATTTCATTCATGAATCATCAGGCCGACTTTCATCTGAAGTGGGAATCCAACCAAACCTTTCTCCAAGCAACAGGATAAGAACCAATAAAACCATTCCGACGCTTATCGAAGAATCCGCCACATTAAAAGCAGGCCACCATCCGACACTTATGAAATCCACGACTGCACCATCTTTCAAACGATCAACCAAATTTCCTAAAGCCCCTCCGACTATCAACCCTATACTCAGCCGATACCAGATAACCGTAATCTCTTGTCTCTGAAAATAATACAAAACCACTCCGATTCCTACTATAGATGCTATGATCAAGAGGTTAGTGAACCCAGAGAAAAGCCCGAATGCAGACCCTGTGTTCAACCCGTGAACAATCCTCAAGAACCCCTCTTCTGGCCAAGAGTCATATAAGGGAAGATGCCGACGAATCACCTCCTTGGAAATCTGATCCAAAATAAATACTGCGATAGCTATGCTGTAGAAAACCCAGTCTTTATACCAAATCATATTCTTTAAACTTTGATGAATTTATGAGCACCTTATGTGGTAACTAATACTATTACATCATATTGTATCGGGTTTAAATTACACCCGATTTAAGCCAACTCCCTCTATAAAAATACCAAAGGAATGCTAAACATCTCACCCCATTCCCACAGGCGATGCCCCATGGAACTCCTCCAGAATCCAAGGGTGTTAAAAGAGCCAAGCCAAAAGCCATAGGTATTTCAATTAACCACATGGTTGTAAGAGTTATATTCATTGGAGCCACAGTTGCACCAGTGTTACTTATACCGTGGGTTAACACTTGGACTGAACTCATCGGAAAAGTGGCTATGGCAAGTATTATCAACCAGGTAGTCATATGCCCTATAAAATTAGGATCCCCATTAAATACAGCAGCAATTTCTTCTGTAAATAATAAATACAAAGTCATGGCTATAGCGCTTAAAATGGCAGAATAGACTAGTGCCCAGCTCAAAGAGCTTTTAGCCCGGTTGAGGTACCCAGCCCCCAAATTCTGCCCAGCCACTGCTGCTGAAGCTCGACCCAAACCCCTGCTAGTATTATTTACTATATTTTCAACTCTTCTTGACAAAGCAAAGGCCGCAACTGGGGCATCACCAAAGCGTGAGACGCAAACCAAAAGGACCAACTGAGAAATAGATCTTTGCATAGAAGTCATGGCAGCTGGCAGCCCGACTCGAAACAATCTCCATATCAAAATGATATCAACTCGATAGGATTTAAAAGACAGTTTTAAACCTGAATTTCCTTTGTGTAACACTACTAAATTCATAATCAGACCCAGTAACTGAGCCACTATGTTTGCCGCAGCCGCGCCAGCTATACCCATGTCAGGAAACCAAAACCACCCAAAAATAAAGAAAGGGCTCGACAATATGTGAACTCCACGACTTACAGTTACAGCCTTCAGCGGATTTATACTGTCTCCTGCTGCGTTCAAGGCCCCACCGGTGAGGCGTATAAAATTTTGCATCGAATATGCCACAAATTGAAGTTGCATATACATGGTTGCTGACTCAACCACAGCCCCGCTCACTCCAACCATCGACAATAATTTATCTGTGAAAATGATTCCTAATCCACCAACCACTAAAGTCCAAATGAAAGTCATTGTCAGAGCTTGTAGTAACACATGGTTTGCGTACTCTCTATCATTTGCCCCAATAGCCCGAGATATCATAGCCCTCATGCCAGCATCTAGGCCTATCCTAGCTGTGGAGTAAATCAATATATAAATTTGAGCTACCCCAAGGCCTGCTATTGTCTTGTACCCCATTCTGCCGGCCCAAAAAAGATCTGCAATTTGATCCACAACGGTAAGGGCACTGTCGGCCATTTGAGGCCATGCCATGTTCCACAAGTTTCTGGGCACACTACCGCGTGTTAGGTCTCGCCTCGAGGCATCACTGCCCTGCCCTCTCGAATTGGCTCGCTGCATTAAGACACTTTAGGAATTCAAAGAATTAGTTGGAAGTGACAGCTTCGGTTTTTTAACTAGTAACATCACAAAAGCACCGGCTAAATTTATTATCGCATAGGAAATAAATGGGACAGTATAACTGCCATAATTATCAAACATCCATGCAGCCCAAACTGGAGCGATGGCCATTAGAACGCCGTTCGGTAGCATAGACCAACCCATTATGGAAGCGAAAGCTTTTCTACCAAAATAATCGCCCCTTATCGCAGTCATTAGAGGTATTCGTCCTCCAAAGGCTGTTCCATACAATATCGCGAACAACAAGGCCATCGGTAAACCATTTGCCATGGTCAATACTATGGTGGATATCCCTTGCAAAAACAAAAAAAATGCCACCAAGTATTTTTTCGATAATTTATCTCCCAGCCATCCAGCTGCAAAAAGACTAGGAAGGGCGACCACAGAAGATGCCAGCTCTATATAACTGGCGGTAGTTGAAGTTAGACCAATATCCTGCAATCGGGCCATTAAATGAATCGACAGGGTAGCTAGGGAAATAGTAGAAGACACATGTGCGACTGTGAGAATCCAAAAAACTTGGGTCTTCAAAGCCTGTCCTACTGTAAATTCCACTTCGCTGTCTTCAGAAGTTTTATTATCTGAAACCACCAAACCCGGGTCTGGCTCGTGTGAGCTTAGAATCTCCCCGTCTGGCTGGAGACCCAATTCTTCCGGATGATTTCTAATGATTTTCACGCAAGGCAGTGCAATCGCAATAATTATCAGCCCGAAGAAAAACACGGTGAGACGAAAACTATGGTTCAGTGCGATTGTGTAGGGTGGAACAAAAATACCGGCAATAAGAACCCCTGACATTGCACCAGCCATCGCTATTGTTCGTTTCTTTTTGAACCAACTATTTAAAATAGTAACGACTGCCAACCATCCCCCAATACCGTTGCCAAGGTTTATCAGAATAAAAACAGCATAAAATTGCCATAATGATTGAATAGAAGAAAAAAGTGTAAACCCAACAGCCATAATGGAAAATCCAATTAGTACCATTTTCCGAGCACCCATCCGGTCAATTAAAAAACCCTCAACAGGTCCTAGCGCGGCCCCTTCCACTCTGGTCAAAAGAGAGCTTAAAGAAATTTGTGTTCTAGTCCAGCCAAATGTATTCTGAAGCACGGGCATCATAGGACTCATGCCCCTAAAAACACCAAGTGAGCTAATGGACAGTAAAAAGACACCGACAACGACAAGATACCAACCATAAAAAACATTTGTTGATTGAGAATCCTGTCCTAAAGATTCAGTGTCGTTATGTCCCGGAAGTTGCATCCTGAAGATGGTAACAGAAAGATGTCGAATTCACAGATTTTGAATCCTTTTTGTTGGATATATTTAAGTGGCTTATGGGAGGCTTTTATTCATGAAAATAACAGATTTAAAAGTGTGGGTAACGGTTCCGGAAAGATCTTCCGTTGATGGGTCCCCAAGCGGGCGAAGTTATGTATTTTTAAGAGTAGACACCGATGAGGGTATTTCCGGTTTTGGGGAAGCTACTAGTTCAGGAGGAGGCGGAAGTATCGTAGTAGGTAACATGATCAAGTTTCTCAGAAATTCGACTGCGGAAAGGGATTTCAGGGAAACGATAATAGGTGAGAACCCCGAACATACGGAACTAATTTGGCATAAATTGTTT
>Ga0310342_100002778_pt1 | contig 11335 bp, 9 predicted proteins | sample S15DNA20500_MG_FD_206155 | JGI IMG/M metagenome (GOLD analysis project Ga0310342, IMG submission 206155) | Marine microbial communities from station ALOHA, North Pacific Subtropical Gyre - S1503-DNA-20-500_MG | ecosystem: Environmental > Aquatic > Marine > Oceanic | place: Pacific Ocean: North... | reverse complement strand
GCGAGCAAGGTGGAACGAGTAGAGGTCTACCCCTCGGAGTACGAGTTGACCGGGGTTCGCCAGCGACTGCAGTTGGTCGTCACGGCTCATCATCGCGACGGTTCACTTCAGGATGTGACCCGGATTACCAGGTTCGCAAGTAGTGACCCGGAGGTTGCCGAGGTGGTCGGTAGCCAGGTACAGACGCGAGGCAATGGAGAGGTGACGATTACAGTTCGGGCGGGAGGCAAGCGATCGCAGATGAACCTCACGGTCTCGGGACAGGACCAGCCGGAACCGGTCTCCTTTCAATATGAAACACTCGCGGCGCTCTGCAAGCAGGGTTGTAACGCCGGGGCCTGCCATGGATCTCCCAGTGGCAAGGGGGGATTTCGCATGTCCCTGCGGGCATTTGACCCCACGCTCGATGAGGTCACCTTGATCCGTGAAGATTATGGCCGCCGTGCCAACGTGCTGGATCCTCCCCAGAGCCTGCTGTTACTCAAGCCGATGATGAAAGTTCCTCACGGGGGTGGGCGGCACCTCAAGTCCACCGACCCGTCTTATGCCGTTCTTAGCAACTGGATTGGTGAGGGCTGCCGGCTTGATGATGCGGATCGTCCCAAGTGTGTGAAGCTGGAAGTTTATCCACCCTCGGGCCGTGTTCTGAAGCGACCGGCACATACCCAGCAACTGAACGTGCTGGCACATTTTGAAGATGGCTCGGTGCGTGATGTCACCCCGCTGGCTGTCTATTCAAGCTCCAACGAGGAAGTTGCTTCGGTCAAAGTCGATGGGCTCGTTGTCGGTCATGACCGGGGTGAGATTGCCGTGGTCGTTCGATACCTGGAATTCATCGAGTCCACCTTCCTTACCTTCGTCAAGGACGTGGATGGATACGCCTGGCAGGAGAGCCCGCAGAACAATTACGTGGATGAACTGGTCGACAAGAAGCTCGAGCAGCTGAAATACCTGCCCTCGGACATTTGCAATGATGACGAGTTCCTCAGGCGTGTTTACCTGGATACCATTGGACTCCTGCCGACGGTGGACGAGGTAGAGCAGTTTGCCGCGGACACAGCGGGTGACAAGCGGGCACGCGTGATTGATCACCTGCTGGAACGGCCGGAGTTTGCCAAGTTCTGGGCGCTCAAGTGGGGTGACCTGTTGCGACTTACCAGCAGCCAGGTCGGAGGAGATGGAGTCTACAAGTACCATCGCTGGGTGGAACGGGCCTTCCGGGATAACATGCCCTACGATGAATTTGCTCGGCAGTTACTGACCTCGACCGGCAGTACACTGAGTAACCCACCAGCCAACTTCTTCCGGACCGCGGGAGACATGAATGACAGCGTGGAGACCATCTCGCAGATTTTCCTTGGCGCACGGTTGCAGTGTGCCAAGTGCCACAATCACCCCTTCGAACGATGGACCCAGGATAATTATTACGGGATGGGTGCCTTCTTCAATCGCATCCAGCGAAAGAAGACGCGGAGAGCGGACGAGCTGTTTGTCTGGGTGAACTCGTCCGGCGAGGTGACCCAGCCGCGGACGGGCAAGCAGATGAAGCCATGGTTGCCCGGACAGGGGGAACTGGAGGAGGCAGATGAATTCGATCGCCGCAGAACATTTGCTGACTGGCTGACAAAGAAGGAGAACCCCTTCTTTGGCAAGATCGAAGTCAATCGAATCTGGAGCCACCTCTTTGGCCAGGGTATCGTCGAACCCGCGGATGATTTCCGTGATACAAATCCACCCAGTAATGCCGAGCTCCTGGACGCCCTCGCCAGGGACTTTGCCGAGAATGGATTTGATCGGAAACACATGTTGCGGACGATGCTCAATAGCCGCACCTACCAGTCGAGCTTCCGGCCGAATGACTTTAATGAAACGGATGCCCGCTGCTTTTCCCATTACCAGCCGCGGATGCTGTCGGCCGAACAGCTCCTGGATGCGATCTGTCACGTGACAGGACTTCCCGAGACGTTCGGGTCGCTTCCCCCGGGAACACAGGCGACGCAGCTTCCGGCTCCCGACCTGGTCAAGAATGATTTTCTCAAGATCTTTGGCCAGCCGGAACGCCAGACTGTCTGTGCATGCGAGCGAACCAATGAGTCGAACCTGGGTATGGCAATCCAGTTCTTCAACGGCCCGCTGGTCTATGGCAAGTTGCGGGACGAGAACAATCGCTTCCGCAAGTTGATTGCGGAGAACAAGACGGATGAACAGATCGTGACCGTGCTTTACCTGGCAGCCGTCTGTCGCAAGCCAACGGACAAGGAACTGGAAGCGAGCCTGGCTCATATCAATTCCAAGGAAGACCGCGTGGCCGCCCTGGAGGATGTCTGCTGGGCGATTATCAATACCAACGAGTTTCTTTTCCAGCACTAGCATTCAGTTTCTTCCTGGAGAAAAACCCGCACGGCCACCCCGAACGCGAGAGGTAGGAGAATACGATGAAGACAACCAGGCACATGGCATTTTCTCTCTGCCTGCTCCTGCTCGTACCGCTTGCCGCGGTGGGACAGGACGAGATCAGCTTTCGTGCACAGGTGGCCCCGTTGCTGATTAATAACTGCCTTGCCTGCCACGGTCCCAAGAAGGCGGAGGGTGGTTATCGTGTCGACAGCTTTGAACGCCTTTCCCAGGAGGGAGACTCTGGAGCGGCCGGGCTGGTTGCCGGCAAGCTTGAGGAGAGTGAGCTTTTCCGCCGGATTGTATCGGAGGATGAAGAGGAACGGATGCCGCTGGAAGGGGATCCGCTCCCACCGGAACATGTCGATCTGATCAAGCAGTGGATCGAGCAGGGTGCCACGTATGATGCCGAGGATCCCAAGGCGTCCCTGGCGAGCATCGTTCCCCCGCCGACCCACCCAGAACCGCCGGAAATCTATCCCAGTACATTACCAGTGACGGCTCTCAGCTTCAGCCAGGATGGCCAGCAGCTGGTCGTTGGTGGCTACCATGAACTGACCGTCTGGAATCCGGCCGATGGGGCCCTGCTGAGACGGATCAAGAACGTGGGCCAGAGAACCTATGCGATCCAGTACAGTCCGGATGGCAGCCTGCTGGCGGTCGGTTGTGGTGCCCCCGGTCAACTTGGAGAGGCGCGGATCTTTGATCCAGCCAGCGGTGAACTGAAGATGGTCCTGGGAACCTCCTCGGATGTTGTGCTGGATGTCGCTTTCAGTCCCCAGGGGGATCGGATTGCCATCGCTGCTGCCGATGGGGTGATCCGGATCTACGAGGTTGCCGGTGGCACATTGCAACTGACAATCACCAGCCATTCGGACTGGGTCATGGCGGTTGCCTGGAACGCGGATGGAACGCGACTGGCTTCGGCAAGCCGGGATAAGACCTCCAAGGTCTTTGACGCAAGCAACGGGGAACTGGTGGTGACCTACGCGGGGCACGGGCAACCTGCCAAGGGTGTTTTCTTCCATCCCAAGGGGGAGGAAGTTTTCTCCAGTGGGGCGGACAACAAGATCCACCGCTGGAAAATCGCAGATGGAAAGAAGAGTGCCGAGGTGGCACTGGGTGGTGAGGTGTACAAGATCTCCAGCGGTGCCGGTTTCTTCTTCGCGGCCTCGGCCGACAAGACCGTTCGCCAGTACCAGGCCGAGGATCAGAAAGAAATTCGAAATTATGGTGGCCACTCTGACTGGGCACTGGCAGCCTCTTATCACGATGGCAGCAAGCGTCTTGCCGGTGGTGGTTTTAATGGCGAAGTGAAGATCTGGAATACCGAGGATGGCAGTGATGTTGTCACCTTCGTCGCAGCGCCCGGTTTCAAGAAAAAATGAGCGACCTCTCGCTTCATTTTTACGGCGTAGACTCCGGGACCGTTGTCCTGTTGGCCCATGGTGCAGGAGCAGGCCAGGACAGTTCGTTCATGCAGGCCATGGCTGTGGGATTGGCTGATCAGGGCTGCAGGGTAGGACTGTTTGATTTTCCCTTCATGCAGCGGGCCCGCCGCGAGGGCCGTCGCCGGCCACCGGATGGGATGCCGCGGCTGATCGAGAGCTGGCAGAGGGTGATCGAACAGGTGGTCAGCCAGGGTGCGACCAGGCTGGTGATTGGCGGAAAGTCGATGGGGGGACGGGTTGCCAGCATGATTTATGAGGATCTGGCAGATGCGGCGGGGCTGGTCTGCCTGGGGTACCCTTTCCACCCTCCCGGGAAACCGGACCGCCTGCGAGTGGAGCATCTGCGGCGGATCAAGAAGCCCGTGCTAGTGATCCAGGGAGAGCGGGATGCCCTGGGAAACCGCCAGGAAGTGGATCGGTACCAGCTTCCACAACACTTCCAGGTGGAATGGCTTGAGGATGGAGACCATAGCTTCAAACCCCGCAAGGCATCGGGATTCACACAACAGCAACACCTGCAGCAGGCGATCCAGGTCATGGCCGGCTGGTTCAAGTCAATTTCCTGACGGCTGGCCAGGTCCCTTGCTGCCTTGGAAGTGTGCCGTTACGTTAACCACGTCGGTAGCTTGTGTCCCAGCGGGAGTAGGGTCTGATGCTTGAACTTTTTGGCCAGATCGAAGAAGCCGTCGCGGTGATTCGTTCCAGGTGGGAGGGCACACCCCATGCCGGGATAATCCTGGGAACCGGGCTGGGGAGCCTGGTCGAGGAAATAGAGGTGCAGGAGTCGTTTGATTACGGCGAGATCCCGCACTTTCCCCAGTCCACGGCAATCAGCCATGCTGGCCGACTGCTCTGCGGGACCCTGCAGGGACTTACAGTCGTGGCGATGGAAGGCCGCATGCACATGTACGAGGGGTATCCGCTCAAGCAGATTACCCTGCCGGTACGTGTGATGAAGGCCCTGGGAGCAGACCTGCTGGTGGTCTCCAACGCCTGCGGGGGCTTGAACCCGGACTACCAGTGTGGGGATATCATGGTGATCGATGACCAGATCAACCTGATGGGAGATAATCCCCTGATCGGGGTCAATGATGACCGTCTTGGCCCTCGCTTTCCCGACATGTGTGAGCCATACGACAAGGCACTGGTGGCGAGAGCCCTGGAGGTGGCCCGGCAGGAGGGGATCACTGCCCACAAGGGCGTCTATGTCGCCGTCGCCGGACCTAACCTGGAGACGCGGGCCGAGTACCGCTTCCTGCGCACGATCGGTGCTGATGTGGTCGGCATGTCCACGGTTCCAGAGGTCCTTGTCGCGGTGCATTCGAATATGCGAAGCGTTGGTTTTTCCATCATTACCGACATGTGCCTGCCGGATGAACTCACGCCCGCTGATGTCAACGAGATTATTGCCGTGGCCAACGAAGCGGAACCCCGGCTTCGATCCCTGGTGCTGGGGGTCCTGGCCGCAGAAGCGACAGACTGACGTTCCTGGTCTTACGTGGAGGTGCAGTCCAGGTGGTTGATGGGCAGTTGATTGACGACGCGGTTGCCCTGGTACGTCGTCGCTGGACCGTGTCACCGCAGATGGGAATTATCCTGGGAACAGGGCTGGGGGAGCTGGTTGAGGATATCCAGGTCGAGGAGATTTTTGACTTTGGCGAGATACCCGGTTTCACCCCGGCAACCGCGACAGGACATCGCGGGCGACTGGTCTGTGGTCGGCTTGGTGACAGGCCGGTGGTAGCACTGGATGGGCGACTGCATCGCTACGAGGGGCATGATGCCAGCCAGATCACCAGGGGGGTGCGGCTATTGCGCCAGCTTGGAGCTGGCGGATTGATCGTCTCCAATGCCAGCGGGGGAGTCAATCCAGAGCTTCTTCCCGGGGACCTGCTTGTCATGGAGAGTCACATCAACTTGATGTTCCTGCAGGCTCGGTGTCCTGGGCAGGGGGTTGCAAGTGATATGGCCGGGACGGATCGACCGGGTCGCTGGCGAACGAGTCCTTATCATCGGCCCTGGATTGAGACGGCCATGGCGACGGCCGCGGCAGGTGGTTTTCGTGCCACGACGGGAACCTATGTGGCGATGACCGGGCCAAACTACGAGACCCGGGCGGAGTACCGCATGGTTCGCTGCATCGGGGGAGATGTCGTCGGCATGTCGACCGTGCCGGAAGTGACCGTGGCATCACAACTGGGAATGAAGGTGCTTGGGCTCTCTGCGGTTACCAATGTGTCGGACCCGGAGCAACAAGAGGGGGCATCGGCAGAAGCGGTTGTGGAGATGGCCCGCTCTGTACAACCTGCCATGCGGGCGATCGTCACGGCCATCGTGGCTGGCGAAAGTCATTCCGACTCATCGCAATAGCCGTCCTGGTCGATGACCTCGAAGATATAACCATTCGGGTCGCGGAAGAAAAACCGGTTAAACGGCGTCTCCCGTTCCGGCTCAATCAGCGTGGCGCCATTCTCCTGGAGCCGCTCCCGGAGCGCCTGGAAATCACCTGCAGGGTGAAACAGGGCTACGTGCCGGCCGAACTCGGCCTCGAAGGGAGATGGCTTGAAGCCTTCCACGTGCAGCAGGTGAACCTGCTGGTCCTCTGTGATCTTGAGCCAGGCGGCTTCCACCTCGATATTTCCTGGCCGAAAAACAGGTTGCCAGCCAAAGCAGTTTTCCAGGAACGTTCGGGTGGCGATCACGTCACGTGTCGCCAGGGTCAGGTGGGCAAAGGTCATTCGTCGCCGCTGTCCTCGCTGTCACTGCCGGTGGCATCAAGCAGGCCACGCAGGCGGGCAACTTCTGCCTTCAAGGACATGACTTCCAGTTGAAGTTCGTTAAACATGTCCCGGGTAATCCAGCCCGTTTCCGTGAGGTCTTTTTCATCTGTCATTGTTCTGTCCACTTCCAGCCAAGTTTGGTTTCCAGTTCTTTTTCGGCAATCCGGGACCAGGGAGTTCCTGCGTGTTCGGTGGTGACCCGCTCCAGATAGTTTCGTGCGTTGTCGATGAGTCGCTGGTAACTGCTTCCAGCCTCGATATTGTCGTCCGGGATGAGGACCCACCGGCTACTGGTGGGGCTTTCGAATATCCGGCCCCGCTTGAGTGCTGCCAGCATGGCGTTGTATCCCTCCACCCGGGCACGGGCGGCGAGGGCCCGGCCCATCGCCAGGTCATACCCTGCCTGCCATCGGGGGCGAGTTAATTCCGCGCGGCCCGCTTCCCCGTTCTTGAGAACATCGTGGACTCTTTGGAGTTCTGGTTCCAGGCGGGCTGCTGCAAGCTGGGCACGGGAGATATCCCGTGTCATCTGCGCCTCGTCCCGGTAGGCGAACTGGGTCACCGGCCGCTCAAGTAACCCCACCGGTTCCAGCTTGGCTGCTTCATGGAGTGCACGGCGGGCGGCATTCTGGTCAAGCAGTTGCTGGTAGGCTACCTCGCTCACGTAGTCCGGAGCGTACCCGCGAATCACGTTCGGCTCGTACTTGCCGAACACGTAAGTCCCGCCCTGGAAGGAGCCACGCAACATCGACGCGGAATAGCCTGGCATGGTCACCGCCAGGTAATCGCCGCCGGAAGTACGACAGAGGTACTCCCAGTTGAAGGGGCCGAAGCCACTGTGTGTACGCTCCATGCCATAGGTTGTATTGGCGAAGGGGATCTGGATCCGCTCGGAATATCGTGATTCGGGACCCTGGCGGATTGCTCGCCAGCCAGCGAGCTCGCCAGCAGGATCGCTGGATTCGACCTCATCGGCCAGCAGTGCCTGGCGGCCAAAGGGAGCAGCCGGGCCAATCACGTAGACCGGAATGGCATAACGGGCCGTGGTGCTGACAGCCGCATCCATCTTTTCCATGTCGTCGCCAGCCTCGTCGGTGACAACCACGATGATCACCTGCATCTCCTTTTCGACCCGGTAAGATATGCAATCCTCCAGAACGCGGGAGATCGCAGTGAAAGCCATTTCCTGCCCGCTACTGTCTTGTTCAAGCTTATCAATGGCATCGATCACGAGCTGGCTGTCCGTGGTCGGTTCCTCGGTGAGCCACCGGGATTCCGCTCCAAATTCAAGGATTCCGGTCAGCAGGGACGAGCGAGATTCGTCTGCCGGTTGCAGGTAGAAGTAACGCAGTTGTGTCGTGACATTTCTTCGCAGTGCCTCGTTGCTCGCCGACTGGTCGATCAGCCAGGCTACCATGGTGGGGGTGTCCTTGCTCAACTCCTCGACAGTCTCCAGGACCCTCTTGACCTCGGGGAGAATAATCGTGTTCGTTCCCCCTGCCTGCGGCGGAATATAGATCGACTTGGCGGGAGGTTTCGGGGAGAGCTGAAGTCGCTTTCGCGGCCCGCTGGACCGTGCCTTGCTCCGCTGGCCCGTCTGTTTGCTTGAGGTCTTGGGCTTTGTGCCCTGCTTCTGCGTTATCGGCTGACAGCCGGGCTGGGCCGACAGCATCAGGACGAGCAGGGCTGGAAGGATAGAACGGATCATTCGTTTTGGCCTCAGTGGCATTCTAGCGGATTGAATGCTATCGGACATGGACCAGGGAATCGACAGATCCATCGCCTGGTTGCTTGAAAACGACGGGAGGTGGTTCCACAATAGAGAACTGTTCGAGAAATGAGTTACTTTTCCGGAGAGATATTATCATGCGCAGGATTTATTCCCTCATTACCGTGATGTCGCTATTGCTTGCCACCACGATCGTCACCTGGGCGAAGGGTCCGAAGATTGCAGATCCTGCCAAGGTCGATGCTGATTTTGCTTTCCAGGGGGAATACAGCGGGCCAGCCGGAGCGGATGGTGCCAAGCTGGGCATCCAGGTGATTGCGCTGGGAGAGGGACAATTCCAGGCAGTTGGCTATGGCGGTGGTCTTCCCGGTGCTGGCTGGGATGGTGATCGTGAAACCCTGATCCAGGCGACTGGCAAGCTGGAGAATGGCGAAGTCAAGGTGGTCGCACCAGAGAAGGGGTCGGCCATCATCAAGAAGGATGGCACCCTGGAGACATTTGACCTGGATGGCCAGAAACTTCATCAGCTCAAGCGAGTGGTTCGCAAGAGCAAGACACTTGGCCAGAAGCCGCCCGAGGGCGCTATCGTGTTGTTTGACGGATCGAGTGCCGATGGCTGGGAAAATGGCAAGATGACGGATGATGGCCTGCTGATGCAGGGCACCACCAGCAAGAAGAAATTCCAGGACCACCAGCTACACATCGAGTTCCGGATTCCATACCAGCCCCAGGACCGGGGCCAGGGCCGTGGCAACAGTGGTATTTACGTGCAGGGTCGATACGAGGTGCAGATGCTCGATTCCTTCGGCCTCGCCGGCAAGCAGAACGAGTGTGGTGGCATCTACTCGGTGAAGGATCCCGACCTGAACATGTGCCTGCCGCCGCTTAGCTGGCAGACATATGATATCGAGTACACGGCGGCCCGCTTTGATGACGCGGGAAAGCTCCTTAAGAACCCACGAGTCACGGTAAACCACAATGGCGTGGTGATACACAAGGACGTGGAATTACCGGGAGAGCGCAACACGACGGCGGCTCCCAGCCAGCCAGGCCCCGAGGCAGGCCCGATTTATCTGCAGAATCACGGCTGCCCGATCCGATACAGGAACATCTGGGTCGTGCCAAAGGCAAACAAGTAGCTGGCCGGGAGGGCCAGGTCGGGAAAACCAGGCTATGGAAATCAGTGTCGAGTTTTTTGGCATCCCGCGACAGCGGGCGGGCCAACCCGACACGACACTCTCGCTGACAGCTCCCGTCACACTCGGAATGCTCCTTGAAGAGCTTGGTCAACGGTTTCCCGGCCTGGAGGGAGAGTGCATGGAGCAGGGAGTCCTGCGGACAGGGTGCCTTGCCAGTTTTGACGGTGACAGGTTTGTCAGTGACCCGGCGGAGGTGATCGTCGAAGGCACCAGTGTGCTGATCCTGTCAGCAGAGGCGGGTGGTTAGGCCGGACTTCAACAGACTCGTTTCAAGCCGTCCAGAAATATGAACGATACCACCAGAACCGGGCCACCAGCAGGCTACCACGGGGCCTACCTGAAGGTGGATGTCTCGTCGGGCACGGGAGAACGGGTCGAATTGCCCGAGGACGTCCTTCGCCAGTTTCTTGGCGGTACAGGCCTGGGAACCTGGTTAATGCTCTCGCTTGGTGCGCCCTCACTTGATCCACTCAGCCCGGAAGCTCCGATCGCATTTGTTTTTAGCCCCCTGGTTGGCAGCCCGCTGACGACCTCCGCCAAGTTTGCGGTGGTGAGCCGTAGCCCACTGACCGGACGGCTTAATGACTCGCTCGCGAGTAGCACCTTTGCCCTGGCAGGAAAAAGGACGGGCCATGACGCGATTGTCATCTCTGGACGAGCTTCGGAGCCCTCGATCCTGGTCATCGAGGAGGACCAGGTGGATCTGCAGCCAGCGGGAGAACTCTGGGGCATGGCGATCGAGGAGTCGGATCGTTATCTCGGAGCGAGCCAGCCGGAGGGATCCCAGGCAGTTGTGATCGGACCCGCCGGGGAAAACCTGGTCCATTATGCGACGCTTTCCCATGACGGCCGTCATGCCGGCCGGGGGGGGAGCGGGGCAGTGCTGGGAGCCAAGAACATCAAGGCGGTCGTGGTGCGGGGGAGCAGGCGCAGTCGCTGGGAGCATCCCGAGCAGCTTGTGGAGCTGGCACGCGACCTCTCGGACCGGTCGCTGGGGCCGGCCACGGCGAAGTACCGTGAGCTGGGGACCGCTGCCAACCTGGTACTGTTTAACCGGCTTCATACCCTGCCGGTGAGGAATTTCCAGCAGGGGCAGCTTGAGGGAGTGGAAGAACTTTCCCCCCAGGCACTCACCTCGGAGCGGGAGAAAACCCAGACCAGCTGCGCGGCATGCACGATCGGCTGCACACATATCTATGGCATTCGTCGTGAGGGAGAAGAGTCAGGGGGGGTTCGTGTCGAGTACGAATCGCTCTTTGCACTGGGGCCGCTTTGCGGGGTCACGGACCAGCAGTTTGTGCTGACGGCGATGCAGCGATGTGATCAACTGGGAATTGACACGATTAGTGCTGGCGGCACGATTGCTTTTGCCATGGAGTGCGTTGAGCGGGGACTGCTGGACGCTCCCTGGCTCCGTTTTGGTGATGGCCAGGCGGTCCTGGATGCGATCGAGCTGATTGGAGGACGCAATGGGCTGGGTGATCAACTGGCCGGCGGAAGTCGCAGCATGGCCCAGGTGATTGGGAAGGGGAGTATCGAGTTTGCACCCCAGGTCAAGGGACTCGAGATGCCCGGTTATGAGCCACGGGCCCTGCAGACGATGGCCCTGGGGTTTGCCGTGAGTTCTCGCGGCGCAGACCATAACCGCAGTGGTGCTTACGAGATTGATTTTTCAGAACAGGGAGATCGACGGCAGGGAAGCCCGGCGGCGGCCGAGGGTGCGATGGCGACGGAGGATCGGGCCACGATCATGGACAGCCTGATCCTCTGCAAGTTCCTGCG
>Ga0310342_100002777_pt1 | contig 11335 bp, 19 predicted proteins | sample S15DNA20500_MG_FD_206155 | JGI IMG/M metagenome (GOLD analysis project Ga0310342, IMG submission 206155) | Marine microbial communities from station ALOHA, North Pacific Subtropical Gyre - S1503-DNA-20-500_MG | ecosystem: Environmental > Aquatic > Marine > Oceanic | place: Pacific Ocean: North... | reverse complement strand
TGATTTAGGTAATCATTGGTATGATGATTGGACTGGATATACATGGAACAACGGCTTGCCTTGCATATGGCAGAAGCATTTGTTTAGAAATAAATTAGTATGTAAAATATGTAAGCAGGATGTTGAAGTTGGAACGTAGAAAAAAGGATGGTAGATACTCAAGTCAGGGTAGAGGAAATCACTATTATGGAGACGATGAGGAAGCATACCGATATACTATTAGTGAAATTGAGGATTTTTATAAAGATGGTCCGAAACAATTTATAGACAAGGGACACGGTATCACGGAAGAAAGTATAAAATTTTTCAAAAGGAAGAGAGGTAAACTAGGACAAATATTACAGATTAACATAGATCAGCATAGAGAATTCGATATGGAAATACGATGTACAGCAGGAACAGTTTTGCTTAGTGGTGTAACTTGTGGTTATGGTGGTACAGGTCCTCATGGAACTTTGAGGATATTGGAGTTGATTGGATTAGATTCGGAAGAATACAAGCAAAAAGTATTTACCAATAAACACGTTAACATTGATCTAAGGGAAAGAGGCACGGCTGGGAGGGTGTATTACTAAATGAAACTTTTTATTTCACTACTCATTCATTGGAGTACACGTTACATATGAACAAAAAAGGAGACCACACGTTATACGGTTGTAACGTGCCGTGTGGGTTGGAAACCAGCCGAGAGGCAGATGGCTCGATCAATGTGAAGAGTTCTGATCAGGACTTTTCGGATATCGGGAGGGAACCATTTACTCCAGAAAATTCTTTTTATTTATCTACCCCATTGAGTGTGAGTATATTATAATGAACGTTTTAAGACACGGTGACTTGTTACTGAAAAGTGACGAGGGTATCGTAATCCCAAAAGGTTCTATAAGCCTAGAAACAGATATTCTCGCCGAGGGTGAGAGAACAGGTCATACACATAAGCTCGTTGGACAAGCACAAATACTTGAACACACTGCAAATGATGGTACGATTGAAAGATTTGTTGATGCCCAAGAGGACAGTCAGTTGACACACCAAGAACACAACACAATTGATATTCCAAAGGGCGTTTACAGAGTCGTACAAGAACGTGAGTTCGATGTCGTCAACGAGATGATTAAAGAAGTGTATGACTAACTCCTTTTTTTTCGTGATGAATTATGTATGAACAATTAAAGAAACCCATTAAGGATTTTCTAATAGGGAGAAATTGTAAAGAACTTAGAGTTGAAGGTTGGCTCTATTCCAGTTATGATGGATGTGATGATCGTGAAATTGATATGGAGTTAATTGACAAAGATGGCAACACAGTTGAGAAAGGCAATAATTTTTGGGGCGATAGTGGTAACGATTTAGCTGACGTAATATCAGATGCAATATTTGATACTGATAGTCCTAGTGCAAATGACGATGACGCATATTACAATGCAATAAACCTCACTCTGAACGCAGAATTAATTGGAAATGAATTGGATCTTGATGTAAGCAGGGACAATAATTTTTCCGATCATGACTTTGAGGGTAATAGTATTGAGGAAGAGATTTTTATTCCAAAACAATTTCAAGGTATACTTGTTAACACTAAAGACTCTGTTCAGATAGGATATTATTCAGGCAGTGGAGATAGTGGTGATTATGATATTCAAGATAGCGGCATACCACTTAAGGATGATTTCATGAAGAATGTTAAAAAACAATATCCAAATATTGAGAGTGAACAAGAATTTGAAAAAATATTTGTAAAATTTAATGATTGGCTTACAGTAGAAACACAAGAGTTTGTTGAACGTTTAGGCAATGAACACAATGCCACCAATTACAATGACGAGGGCTGTTTTGGAACAGTATACGCAAAATTTGGCGAAAGATATCTTACTATGGATACGTCTGTCAATATGGGATTTGTAAATAGTGATGATAAAGGAACAGTAAGGGAGATAATATAATATGCATCCAATGCATCATGCCAAGTCTAGTGCCAAAAGGTTTGGTGGAGTATGGGAAGATTATATAAAAATTCATAATTGGTTTGATGAAACAAAAGCGAATTTTGCAGATGTGCGACACCGAGCAATGAGGCATCATGCAGAAGGGATATTTTGGTGTGAAAAAGTATTCGGCACAGCGTTCAAGAATTCCGATGGACAAGACGTACCTATAAGGGCTATTGGAGAACAACACGTAAAGGAAGATTGTGGATTCATACCATCAATGCAAAGATGGTTACTAGCAATGAAAGTTGAACCTTGGATGATTAAGATGTCGAATGAAGCAAAGAAAACATATGATGAAGTTAAGGTTGAAGTATGATGGTAGCCGAAAACCGCAGACCAGATAAGTACCAATACTGGTTAAGCCATCGGGGTGTAACTCATGAATGTAGGCTTTGTGGGAAAAAATTTGTTTATGGCTATAAACACAGAAAATATTGTAGTGTTGAATGTCGCCTGATGTTTAACAGGCTTTATGATAAAAGATTAAAAAAATTAAGAAAACTAAAAGACGTACGGCTAAACAAAATAAAAAATTGTCTAAACTGTAAACAACAATTTACTATGGCAAATTGGAAACAAATCTTTTGCAGTAAGAATTGTAGAGTAATATTCCATCATTATTATAAATCCACAATCAATTCTAATTTGCTTACTTGTAAAATATGTGGATTTAGAGTAATACGTGGCGAACAGCGAAGCTTGAAAATTAACGCAGGGTGTTGTTATCTTTGTGCAAGAAAACTAAAAAGAGAATTGGGAATAGACCAAATGCGACCAAGAATAGATACTGCAAAATCTAACGCAGGGAATTTACGGAAAAGATACTAAAATGCCATCTTTTATTTATCACTCCAGTGGATGTGAGTAATATATGAGCCAAATAGATTTAGATAATTCAGAAGTTAAGGAACATCTACCGATAAAGCGAATCTTGTCTGGATTAAATGGAAAACGGTTTACGAATAAAGAACTTAAAGCATTTATTGAATTGCATTATAAAGTTACAAATCCTGAGATAATAATCATTAAGGAACCTACTAATTATTTTTTAGAAAATAAGGAATTATATGATGACAAACAGAATTGGAAAATGTTACCATACAATTCAACCTCGAAAGAAAGTGGTAGAGCTTGGGTTGATGAAAGAACGGGTAATAAGTGGACGATAAAGAAAGAGCGTGATTTGGACATGGCAGATTATGGAGTAATTAAAGATGTTGAAGATCTGTTACTAGAACCGTTTAAACGATCCACGCAGGGTACACCTACAAGAGAAATGTTTACTGGTTTTCCTGTTGGACAATTATTTTCGCCAGAAATTAAATTCTTTATGAAAGGAATATTTTCATTATTTGTATACGAGGCAAAAGACCCTAAACAAAAACAATTGGTCAAAACTAAGGGCGGTGTAATAAAATCTAAAGCAATAGTATTGGTTTCACCTATTTGTAAATTTGATGATCGACATACTGAAAATGGGCAATCCAAACCAAGACTACATTCTGTAAGACAGCCAGCAGTTCAATGGGGCGACCTCAAGATGCATTACATACACGGTGTGATATTCACTGATGATGATCCTATTCCAAATTCTACTTCAAATATCAACTCACAAACATTATGGCAACAAATATGTAAAAGAAAGTTAAAGGCTTCACAAGTAATTACGATTAATAATCAAGAACAAAAACGAGTTGCGATTGAGCATTATGGTATGCAGAAGATTTTTTCCGCATTAGATAAGAAACTAATAGATTCGTCATTGAGGGGCAATAAATTATATGAAGTTAAGATAGGCAGTGAAACTTGGAGAACTTACCAATTAGTACTCATGTATAAAGATGTGTCAACAGGGAGAAGATATGTATCAGGTGTACCGAGAAGAGATGATGAGGGAAAAGAGATACAAACGGCAGATCATGCAATGGCTTGGAAATTCAGCTTGACAGAAGATGAATATAGGCATCTTATAGTTGAAGGATAAGTATTTTTTTTATACCCCAAAATATGTGATGGTTTTTGAGTGATTACGAATCTACTATTATTTCTAATGTTAGGGATGATAATGATAATCGACAAAGTGATTGTATAATTATTTTCGGCGATAGTAGTGGTGTTGGTATATACAAAAGGCTTGATGCCAACCCAAAATCCATACAAAATACCATAAGGAGCTTTTATCATTGGATGGATGATGAACAGGTTAAATGGATTGACTATAAGATGGATAGTGATCAGTTACTTGTAAATTTAATTTACTGGATAAAAAGAAAGGAGGAGGACCAAGATTGTTCGTGGACACCTTCAGGAAAAACTGAAACAAGACATACGACAAAAGGCGAATGGCAAACAAATCATAATATTAAAAATTATATGGCGTTACTTACTTATCCTTTTGTTGACGGTAGAAATGTTCAGTATATTTACAAAATTGATCCCGATACACAAATGATGGAGATACTTGAAGGGCATTGGAATAGTGATACCAAAAAGTTTGAGAAACACGAAAGTATCGGTACTATACCAGTCGGACAAAATTATGATGCTACGGAAAGGGTGGAGATACCAAAATGAACGAGAAAAAAGTATATTGGAAAGCTTGGAATCAGCATTTACCTGAAAAAGGCGAAAAAGATTTCTGGATGTTTGTTAAGAAAGGATTAAAAGAAAACTTCAGGTTGTATAGATATTTCAATGATGCTGAACTTTTGTATACGTTTAATCAGATGATACGGGAAAGAAATTATAGAAATGTTGATCTCGCATTAGTCAAAAGGTTCATTCACGAGTTCGCTGGTATCAGTAAGGCACCACAGGGAATATTATTGGTTGATGATATATTGGAAGCAATACAGAAAGCCGACAGAGGAAGGGCATTAAAAGTAGTAATAGAGAAAACTAAACCAAAGAAAAAGACAGGGAAAAGAAAGAACAGCAGGGCAACTGTAACACCTGTGAAATTATTAACAATGTTGGAAGGTTTGACTTGGTTTGATGAGCATACTAAGTTATGGTTTGATCATTTGGATTGGATAGTCAAAGGAATGTGGGAATCATTATTCGAGCCAAGAAATTACAGTAAGAATATGCGTGGTATAAGGGCGTTTGAAAAGTCTAGAAAGAGAAAGAACAAGATACAGAAAGCTGTGCTAAAGAGATGGAATGATGAAAACCGATTTATAAATAAAATCCATAAGAAATTTAGTGATGACTTTACACAGAAAGTAAAAACTAATTCTGGAAAGTTAAAGAAACTCACGTTACATCAGAAAGTTGTAGCAATGTATGCTGCAACAAAGAAAGGATTTATGGACTTGGCTGATACTGGTGTCGGTAAGACATACACTGCGACTTCATTAATCTCACTTGCAGATAGAATGAAATCTTTGATAGTATGTCCAGCAAGTTTAATTCATAGTGGGCAGTGGGAAACAGCCATCAAGAACACATTTAGAGATGCAGTTGTGTATACACAAAAAGATGCACTACAAGAAGATTTCCGTTTCCAAAGAGGTAAAAGATGTTTCTATCTGTTAAGCTATCAAACGGCAAGTAATCTTTCTGGTAAGAATATTCTTAGAAAGATAAAAAATAGCATTGATTGTGTTGTGATTGACGAGGCACAACGGACAAAGATTAGAGATGAAAAAATGCCAAGCAGATGCAGGGTTAGAATTGAGAATATGCTTGTAAAAATTCGCAAGAACAGAAAAATTAACGTATTAATGTTAACTGCAACACCAGTACCAAATACTGTTGGAGAAGCAAGATCATTATTAGAAATGGTATCAGGTAAGAACTTTAAGGAAGTTTCTAACTATAACAGAGTAGATAATTTGGTCGCAATGCACGTAAGATTGAAAGAATTTTCAATGCGATATGAAAAAGTATACCCGGTAAAGCTGAGAGAGAAGACAATAAAATGTTCTGTAAACTTGAAGCTTGGTAAATATAAAAATATGTTAAAGGATGTAGGATTCTTGGGTATGGATCAGATTGCACTCGTTGAAGCTAAGGTACCGAAGATTCTTAAACAAATCAAGAAGACACCAAAGAACCAGAAGATAATTCTTTACACAAAATATGTAACAGGAATGGTCAACGTTTTAGCTGATGAGCTAGAAAGAAAGGGAATATCATATACATACTATACAGGAAGTAGGAAAGAGGGATTGAATCCAAAACAAGGAGCATTGTTTTTCAATGGCAGGAGGGTATTGATAGCGTCATCGGCAGTAGCAGAAGGACTTGATAAGATACAGGATCATTGCAATAACATTTGGCTTGTAGGACACCCGTGGACATACACAGAAAGACAACAACTTGTAGGCAGAATCTATAGAACAGGTCAAAAGAAATCTGTTAATGTCATTACATTTATCGCAGAAATCAACGGGTATCAGTATGATCAAAATGTTAAGATTGACAGGATAAATACAAAAAAGAGTTATCATGATACAATAGTAGATGGTGTGTATCCAGAAAAATTAGTGGGTAGAAATGAAAGTTGGAGAGATATAATAAATGCAATAGTTTCAGGAGAGAAAGTCAGATCGTCTAGGCTTGTCAATGCTGGATTAGTGAGAAGATTAAGTACGCAACATAGGATTGTAAAGAAACGAAAAAGGAAGAGTAGGAAATTGAAATGACTGAAAAAATTATAAAATCAGGAGATGGTTGGGTTGTAATAAGAATGGAAGATTGGAAAGGATCAGAAAGAGATATTGAGTTCATTAAAGATGACAATGGAAACTATAATTGTTCTAACTGTGATTTAGGAGAGTGTAATGGTTGTATAACAGGCTCTGATGATCCATGTGCTTGCAATCATGAGGAGTTAGAATGACTTTCGTTCCATTACAAGTATTTGAAAAGTGTTTACGATCAAACGGAGTACAGGATCGTACTGAATATTATGAGTTATGGAATCGAGGAATTGTACCGAGAAAGTTAATGCCGAAGAAACCATCTGTAACATACGGTGAGAGGGATATCAAAAACCAGAGAAAAGTTGTAAAAGGTGTATGGAAGAATGGTGTCTTTAGATATTTTACAAAAGCCGAAAGAGAGAAACGAAAGAAAGAATATAGAAAGTCAGAAGAATATAAAATAGCGGACAAGGAAAGGGCTAAAAAGTATAGAGCATCTGAAAAAGGAAAGAAGGTAATCAAAGAAGGCAAGAAAAAGTATCACAAATCCAAGCACGGCAAAAAAGTAGTAAATGATTATAGAAAAACACATAAGAAATTATACAGAAAAGCTGGAAAGAAATTCTATAGAAAACATAGAGATGAAATACTTGCGAAAACTAGAACTGAGGAACATAAGAGATATCAGCACGCTAATTACTTGAAAAGAAAGAAGGCAGGTTATTTTGCCTCTTAGTATAATAATCGAATTGCTTCATCCAGATGGTAAACATGAAGAAGTAAGTATACCAGTTACAGATGAGGAAGTTGAATTTTTGGAACGGGCAACTATGAAAGAACGTATGAAATTAGTAGAGGCGTTAAAATGGAAGCATGAAAAAGATCCAAAAAATTGCAAGTGTAAATACCATATTCATACCGAGGGTACAAATTGATACATCTAAAGACAATTAGTTATTGGAAACTCGATGACGAGGATATACCATTTGCTCTGAAAGAAAAGATTCTGGAGAGATTACGTGATGGTATGTGCGAGGATGACTGGTATGCACAAGATGAATACCTGTGTGAGCCTGAAGTATTTCATGGATTTGTACCTACAAGTTATGATATTGGGTATACCCAATCAGGAAATTTTATTCAGTTTGAATTTGGAAATGACGCTAATGGGTTCGGCACAAGAGCAAATGCCAAGGCGGGGTACGCTGATTGTGATAAACGATTACAAGAATTACGAGAATGGCTTGAAATACCAAAATCAACATGGAAGAAAATAGACGTGGATTTCATAAATGACGAGTATAACAATACCAGAATAGAGTTTGAATTTCGAGATGAAGATGACGAAAATTTATTGAGTGATGATATGTATGGTGATGGTAGTTATACATGGGATGAAAAAGCTCTCATAAAGGAGGGATTCTATCCTTGGGATATCACATTCGTACAAAATGCAATAGAAAAGTTTGATAAAATGATGGATGATGCTTTAGACAATCTTGAGAAAGCTTACGAGTATCAATGCTCCGATGAGAATATAATAGAAGTAGCAGAAGCGAATGATTATGAATTTGACGAGAATGGGAATCAAATATAAAATGAATCTTTTTTTCAATCCATCATTTAGTGATGGACGATTCAGAAAAAAACACATCTGAGAGAGATGACGAAGTTTTTAGAGATTCTTTCAAGAACGCAAGAAAAGAAATCAAACAAAGAGGTCTAGACTACTCGCTCTATAGAGATTTTCCTGATTGCAATGGGTTAAAACATTGGACCGTATGGTACAATGGTAAAACAACAGGAACACGTTTCGTAGAGTATAGAGATAAGTTTGTTACCACAACTGGTTTGACGTATGAACTTTTGCCGAATGAAAAAGCTATCAACTTAGTTGAGGAAACACTTCTGGAAAATAAGAGTTGGGGCTTACAACCCGACCAATCCCACAGTGAAGGCAACTGGCACGTACAAAATGGTAACGTTGTCATGTCTAAAGAAAAGGCTAATTGCCCAACAGGAACATCAATGGCGGCTAGGTATAGATTTCCAGACAACATAGATCCAACTGGTGATGGACGAGAATTACATCTTGGTATTTGCATAGTAAATTCCATAGACAAGACACGAGGCTTCTCAGTCATACCCTATCATTATAGGTCAGGCTGTTTGAATTCAATGTATCACGTCATGGCAGTAAACTATACAAAAGCAGGCGAAATAACTTGGTCCAAGAACGGAACAGTTGATTGGAACGATGATGATCTTGTCAGTATGCAAGGCAATGTCAATAGGGAAATAGAACACCTAAACGTTGTAACAGAGGAATTAAAATCCCAAACCAGAGGTATGAGACACTCAAAAAAGTTATTAGATAAGGACTTTGTTAAAGAACAAATTGTTAGTTCCATAGAAACAGTAGGCACAATGGGTCAGAGATATAAAGAGTTAGCAAAGGGAAAGCTGTTAAAGAAAACTGTTGAAGTGATAGCAAATAGTAACTTACCCAAGGTTGTATGGAATCATTTGGAGGGAGTAACAGTAACTGCTGAAAAAGATGCAAAAGGAAATGAAACTGGTAGAAATCTAGCTGAGATTACAAAACCAAAAACAAATTGGGAGATGTATAATCAGGTAACAAACATACTAAGTCACGGCAATCTCGACTTCAATTCCACATTGAAACATATGGGAACTCTCGATTCAATATTTCGGGTGTGGCAGTAATGAGTGAAAGAATGGCTGAAGTAAGTGACGCACCAGAACCACAAAGGGTTCGGAGGCTGTGTTCAACTTGTTTGCACGTAAAAGTGTGTAAAGCATTTGAAGCTATGGTATCAACAAAAAAGTCGTTTGAAATGTTCGACTTTATCAAGTTCCCTATGGAACCTGAACAATTAGCTATAACGTGTACAGAATACTTGAGCCCGATTGCCAATCATGAAGAAATGAATGAAGGCAGATAACCATCCTATTACTTTTTTTTTAATTACCCAATGTGTGAGGTATAATGCCAACATCGAAAGTCAATATAAAATATGGAACTTTTCCTAACGAAGTTACGGTTCCAGTTGTAATCAAAAAGATGCAGGACGATCTAGCCCAACAGTATCAATGGAAGATGGCTTGTCCAGCGTGTGCTGGTGAAACATATTCTGCAATAGGCAGAAAGAACTTTTGTAAGAATAGTGATTGTGAATTTAACAATGAATTTCCGAAAGAACAGGATACATTAAGAACATTAGATCATAAAACAGCCTATAAGAAAGAAAAAATAGATGCTTGCAAGGAAGCACAGAGTAGAACCTTACAGGTAGAAGGCACGAGAAGTATGGATGAATTTCCTAGATATAGAATTATGGGATGTAATTATGTAGTTCCAAACTTAAAAGAGGATGATGCAGAAGCAAGAATGTCATTCATTGTTGGTGGTTTAAAAGAAACTGGGAAAGTACTTGTAGTTAGTAGTAACAGAACTGGTACTGAAAAGGCTGGAGTTCTAGCAGTTGAAAATGGTAATTTAGTATTATTTGATGTAGCATTTGATGAGCAAATTAGAGAACAAACGCAAAAGTTTACACTAGATGAAAGTGCAGAAACTGTTGAAACAGGTGCTGCGTGGGTTAATGAAATTCCTGAATTTGATTTCGCTACAATGGAATCACAAACAAATAAGAATTATAATGCGTTAATAGACGGCAATGAAGTTGCCGTAGAAACTAAGAAAGTTTCAGCCAAAAAGTCTGCAAAATCAATGTTCGCAATAAAGACGGCTGGTATTGTAGATACTAAGAAAGTTGAAGATGTTATCGAAGCACCAAAGCTAAAGAAACCAAAGAAAGAAAAACCAAAGAAAGCAGAAAAAAAGAAAGTTGAAGATGTAACAGAGGAATCTAATAATGTATGAGATGTGTAACTGCGGTCACTTTGGTGGAATGTCGCCAAACAGTATGCATAAACAGAGATACCAAGAGGGACATGGAGCTTGTCGTGAATGTGAATGTTCACAGTTTACTTGGGTTGGATTTTGCGATGCATATGGAAAACCCCTATCTACTGACACTGTAAAACAGATTGCAGTAGAATTAAAAAGACAGCGAGATTATTGATATGAACATTGAACAGAAGATTCAGAAAGAACTAGAAGAACGTCTTGATGCTCTAGAGGAAAATGAGTATGATGATTGGCTTGATGAAATAGATGGTACTGTTAAAATTGGGAATTTAGAATACGCCACCTCAGTAGTATTAAAGAATACAGATCCAACTGCATATCGATGTGGGTTTTCAGATTATCAGGATAGTATGTCAGAAACTATAGAGGAGGACATAAGACAAGAATTAGAAGATAGTGATTTACCGTTTGGATGCCCTGAATGTATTCCGCAAGGAGTGGTTGGTTTTTAATGAGTGAAATGGATGGCACTTCAAAGTGCGAGGATTGTGGCGAGAAGTTTAATAGATTTTCAGGTTATGATTTTGCAGGAAAATTATGTAATAAGTGTCTTGCAAAGAAAGATTCATCACAATCAATGTTCGGAGGAGAAAGCTCAATGTTCGGAGGTCTATCATAATGGGTTATACACATTACTGGAAATTAAATTTGGACTACGAGATTAATAGTGAAAAGTGGAAAGAAATTGTAGATGATTTCAATAAGATACTTGATGTAGAAATTAATATCGCTGACAATAATAT
>Ga0310342_100002776_pt1 | contig 11336 bp, 10 predicted proteins | sample S15DNA20500_MG_FD_206155 | JGI IMG/M metagenome (GOLD analysis project Ga0310342, IMG submission 206155) | Marine microbial communities from station ALOHA, North Pacific Subtropical Gyre - S1503-DNA-20-500_MG | ecosystem: Environmental > Aquatic > Marine > Oceanic | place: Pacific Ocean: North... | reverse complement strand
ATAAGAGCGATGTAGACGTGGCTCCCTTCTCGCCGATCCATGAGGAGGCCAGTGTCTCGCAGCGTTTTCAGGTGGCGGCTGACGGTGGATTAGGGGAGCCCCCAGAATCTCAGTGATCTCGCCGACCGTCAGGGGCGCGTCGCCCAAAAGACGTAGTACCTGCCTTCGGCCGGAGTCACTGAAGGATCGAAATAGGAGGTTTTCATCCACAAATCCGAATATACGGATAATGCTAGGCGGTGGTCAACCCAATTTCGTCTTGTCGACTCATTCCCGGATGTTGGTTATCGTGACATCCCGCCGGTCGACTCCGCCGCGAGTCGAGTGGATGGAAACCTTCACCTTGATCCGGTCCAGATCCTTCAGACGAACCTTCCAGGCAACCGTCCGTGTCTGACCCGGGTCCAGCCAACCTGCCTCGATATCCTTGCTTCGCAGGGACGGCTCCACTACCTGGACCTTGCCTGCGTCTAGCAACTCCTGTGGGAACTTGATCTTGGCCGTGTCCGGCCTGACGATCTTGACCAGCTGGGCCTGGGCGAGGGCGGTAGGCAGATGTCCGGTGTTGGTAAAACTGAGCTGAATCGAGTGGAGGCCGGGTTCCAGGCTTTCTGTTTTCACGCCGGCAATCCGGATTTGAGGAAGATGGCGAGCGAGAAAGAGATTGAAACGGGCGCTGCGCAGAGCCCATTCGAGCAGCAGATCCACGGGTGGGTTCCAGTAGCCAAATTTGGGGACGAGTCCCCCGATTTCGACCTCGCCCAGTTGCGGGTGAGGGTGGGTTTTCCAGGGATGGAAGAGCTCTCCGTCCCGTTCGCGATCGCTCCAGGCTAGGGCGTCGTAATTGTCCAGAATCCCGTCTTCGTTGTAGTCCTTCATTCGACCTACGTTCCAGAGCTCGTCGTTGTACCAAATCGAGCCGAAATAGAAGTAGCCGAAGTCAGGGCCGTGTCCGAACAAGGGAATCGGCTTCGTAGGCTCACCGGTGATACCGTGGAGGGGAAAGAGGGTTCGGTAGTCGTGATAGACGTCCCCGGCCCAAGGGTAGCCACTGATTTTCTTGCCCTGGCGGTCGAAATACTGGTACCACTTCAAGTCATCCGGCGCCATGGATTCATGGCCTCGACTGGTCGAAGGAGGACGTAGGTGCATGGCCATGGGGGTGTCCATCGATTGCCCAATGGCCACGTTAGGATGGGTCAGCAGGAAGAGGACGACGGAACGGGTTTCCGGTTCGGAAAGAGGGTACTCTCCCGCGCCCACCTGGGTCCGTCCGCGGCCGGTCAGCTCACGGCCGGGCTCGGGTCTCCAGTTCTCGGGGTAGTTGCGGTGCAGGTCCAATCCACCGATCCCATCTTCGTTATATTTTCCGTCCCCATCGTTGTCTAGACCCTCTTCCTCTACGACTTGCCAATCCCCCTCGCCTTCCGGGACCATTTTCATCAGCCTGCCGCTGGGCTCCCGTGGATCCAATAGGGCGTTCCCCTTACCCTCACCTACCTGCCAGCGCATCTGGTAGAGGACGCCATCTCCGTCCAGATCCTCGCCCGGATCCTCGTCCAGGAGCCCGTCCCTATCTGTGTCGTGGGGACGCACGGAGCTCCGATTGGTCTGAGCTGTACGCAGAAACAGCTCGAATCCGTCAGGATTGTTCACGGGACGGAGGTACAGGGTCTTGGTATCCACCAGGTGGGTGATCTCCGGGTCTTTCTGGTAGCTGCTCAGCAGGTGGTGAACCAGCCATAGGATGGAAACGGAACTGGTCACCTCACCCGAGTGACGGCCACCTTCGGCGAACATGGCAGGCTTGTCCGTGTCAGGGCCCGTCTGCTTGTTGGTGACCGTGACCTGCCAGATATCCCGACCCTCGAAGCTCTTGCCTACCGAGTATAGCTCCAGGATCTGGGGGTATTTCTCGGCCCACTTTTCGAGGAAGCTGGAGATTTCTCCGTAGGTAGGGTAGTGCTGAAAATCGAGTACTCCCTTCTTGAGGGGCTGCACCTCCGGATAGCTCATCTCGGGGAAGAAGCTGGGTCCATCCCGGGTGCCTTTGACTCGGTAGACCCGGGGCGACTTTTCCTCACTTCCGGCTTCCTCCGGCGAAGCTAGGGCTTCGCCAAGACAGGCAGCAGTAGCGAGTCCAAGAGTCAGAAGGAGAAGCGTTTGTTGTTTCACAGACTTCCGGAGGGGATCAAAAGGCTCCATTAGTAGGACTATAGATGAGAGGAGCGGTCGAATGGACCTATCTCGCGACTTTCGCTATCAAGGGCTGGCTTTCGGAACGAAGACCGTCACCCGATTGTGAACCGGTTTCACCTGACTCAGAAAGTCGTAGATCGCTCCCAGATCTCCTTCGCTCATGCCCCCGTACAGAGTCCAGGGCATCACCGTATTCATCTGTTGCGGCCGGACCGGAATCGTGCGGGATTGGGAGCCGTCGAAGGCCTTGAAACGAGCCACGAAGGTCGCCTTTTACCAGTGCACGATACCCGTCTCCGGGTCGGGCGTTATGTTGGTCGCAACCACCTTACCCTGAGGAAGCTCGAACTTGACACCGCCCGACAGATAGAGACCTTGCTTGGACTTACCGGTAAAGCTCCTGGGCGTGTGACAATCTCCGCAGTTGGCCAGAGTAGTAAGGTGCTGACCATATCGAACTGCGTCGTTTCTATCAATTTCGTCTGCCAGACGTACCTTTTTGGGCACGAACGAATGAAAAGTTTTACGAGTGGGTTCAGTCGTCTGGAAGGAACCTTGTACTCGATTGTTTTGAGGGTTCGAAGATAGGTGATAATTGCTCCGCCGTCTGCTTTGGTTAGATGCTGGTAGCTTCGGTAGGGCATCACTGGAAAGAGAACCCTACCTTCCTTAGTTCACGTCGATAGTCATGGCCCTGAGCAACTCGCTTTCAGTCCAGTGCCCGACGCCGGCAGGGGTGATGTTGGTTCCATACACCACACCTCGGACCCCTTGTCTGGCATCGAAGACCTCACCTCCCTGATCCTCGGTCCCAAGAATGATCGGTCCCGAAAACTTGTCCCAGTCGCGCTTTGAATGACAATCCAGGCAGACGGCCACGTGCTCTGCCAGGTACTTGCCACGCGCAAGACGTTCAGGAGTAGGCTTGACGACGTCGACTGGCAGCGCTTCAGCCCTGGGTGGGCGCAGTGTGCAGCTGCTGACGACGCAGATCACTGTAAAGAACAGCACGGCTAGCGCCGCCCGGCTGTGAATGGTGTGGGTTCCTCTCTTCTTCGTAGTCACGCCGTGCCGCCGCGTTACCCTTGCACAAACAACGTCTATTCATCAACCTTCGCGCTCTGAGCCGGGAAGTCTCGATGCATGTTCGTTCGACCACCTAGGGAACATTCCGGCAACAACACTTTCAGTGTAGAAAAGACAGGGAAAAAATCACACCCAGGGTAGCTCGCTTCGCATTGCAACCCTAGGCTACACGCAGTAACACCTTCGGTGTGCGAGGATGTCAAATACGCCTTTCCATCACCAAATCAAACGTTTACGTCTTTCTTGCCTCCGAATCTGAAAATCAAGTTTCAGTGTAGTGGGGCATGGCCTCAGCCCAAGAAAGTGTGTCTATTGTAGGAGGGGCACTCCTACCCGTCGAGGATATTGACGGGCAAGAGTGCCCCTCCTACAGGTCACTGTTGTGTCAGATGTTGTTTTCCGCCCAAAACTTGACTCAAATCTAAGGGTCTGCACAAGAATAACTTGGCATTTTGGCATCTCAGATTCACACCATCTTCGGCCGCTCCTCAATCGAGAAATCCTCAACGTAGACCCGGCTACGCCTGCGGTTTCTCTCAATCGTTCGCGGGCAAATCTGGTGCAAATCTGAGCGCCAATTCTACCAAGTTATTCTTGCGCAGACCCTAAGTTGATAATCATCTACACGGCTTCCTCCGAGTCAGACCCAAAGGACACCCTAGGGATCTGACTCAGAATGAAAGTGTCATTTCAAAGGAGGGAGCACGATGCAACTGTACGCTGGAATCGATCTGCACAGCAACAACTTGGTGCTGGTGAGTGTGGATGAGACGGGACGACACCTTTTGAAGCAGAAGTTGGCCAACGACCGCGGGCCAGGAGGGAGCAAGCTTCTTAGACTTGAGGGACGCCCTCCAGCGCCTGGGCCACCGAACCAACCAGCCGATCCGCGGTTGTGAAGAAAATGTCTTCGATCTGTTTCTGGGTCAGGCCGACGCGAATTGCTGCCTTCCGCATCGCTCGCAGCTGCTCGTAGAGATAGAAGGTCAGCTGACCCCCGAGATTGTTGGTGCGTGGAGTCAGGTCACCCCAGCTTTTCCCGTAAAAGACGATCTTTCCCCTTCCGAATCCGACGTCCCCTGAATCCGCCCCGTAGAGAATCCGATCGACCTCCACTCCTGAAAACAAGGCATCGAAGGACTCCATCGTGCAGACGGCCGAAACTTCGTACCAGATGTTGGGGATGCCGCGCAGTTTTGGCGCTGCTTTCTCGATCGGAAAAGGAGCAAAGCTCCTGGCACCGTGGGCAAGGATCCACTTGGCTCGTGGGTACTTCCCGGTCAGCCTGATCAGGTCGTCCAGGTTCCTCGAGTCGGCAAAGGATTCTTTCATTCCCACGTGAAGCATGATCAAAAGGCCATAGCGGTCGGCGATGGCTATCTGGTGCTCCGGCAGAAAATCAGCGATCCGACACTCTTGCCTTAGGCAGTAACTGGGATAGGGTTTCAGGCCAAGCAGACGATGTCGAAGGATCGTCTTCTCCACCTGCCCCGAAGACATGGCTGGCTCGACCAACATGAGGGCGGCCGATCCCTGTTCTTTGCTGATTTCAGCGGCGATGAATTGGTTGGATTTTTCAAAGTCACATCGCCGGAAGGGGAAGGGAAAGGCCAGGCGGGTAATCCTACGCCCCGGCATTACCACACTTTCCGCTGTCTTTACGACCTCCAGGTCGCAGTCCCTCCAAACCGTTTCGGCGATGAAATCAGTTCGGCTGCTCAGGGCCGCTCGATAGTTCAGATCGAACTCGCGCTGGTACATGTGGCAATGGGCGTCGAAGACTCTTTGGGGAACAAACCCAGAGAGTTCTTCCTCCCAGATCTGGCGATCGAGTGGACGAAGAACAACCGGAAGTTCCTCTCCCTCCCGGGTCGTGATTGGGATCGAAGGCCGTGACGATTCTTTCTGGCTTTCTCCCAGGGGCGTTCCGCCGATCCGGCTTGCAAGTAGCCCCCCAGGAACCCCGGCGAGAAAGCCTCGACGGCTCAGCTTTCTGCCGCCAAGATGCGGGTTTGGGCCAGGCGTCATGGATTGGCTTGGATATCGGTTCATAAGGTTCGAGCTAATCGGGCAACGCGAACGCGAGAAGGTTTCCGCCCGAAGCGATCGCGACGTGCTTTCCCTTGACCGCGTGGGTTATCGGCAAGCCTTTCCAGATCTGATTCGCCTCGAAGTGCCAAAGCGTCTTACCGCTCTTGGCGTCGACCGAAGCGAATCCTCCTCCCGTCTCGCCGTAGAAAACCGCGATTACTGCGGACAGCACTGGCAATCTTCTCTGTATTCCCAATTTTCTATTGCGCACCAGGTATCCGACAGCTCTCCTGAGTGTAGGAATCATTCTCAGGATGGGTCTGAAACAGGCAATAAATCAGAATACGGACCATAAGGCACTTACGCAAGGATCTCGTAGACTATTGGCGTACAAAGTGGATGATGTTGTCGGGGGGACACGGTGGATACAGGACAAGTGAGTTTGCTGTCCAACTCCAACCGGTTCGTGGACTGTTGCAGCGAAGACCGTCTGCATTTGAAACCTGTGGTCATTGGTGCTTGGAACCAATGCCAGGGGTTTTCATCTCATTTCAGCTCAGTTCACCTCAGTACTTACCAGTTTGGAAAGTAGGCAGTTAGCCTCTCCCCATCTCTTTATCTCATTTTCTCTCAGTTCGCTCATTTCGGCTCATCTTGTTAGAAAGTGTTAGAAACCATTTTGTGGAGGCTGGGGATCTCCGCTTGGCAAGGCGCGCACTCTATGAACCAGAAGTTCAACACCACCACTCGGCCACGGAGGGAGCAGATGACCTCGCAGGTTTGACGACGCCTTCGTTTCCAGTAGGGAATGTCCCGGACAGATCCCTACCGGCCCCGTCATCCTGAGAGGACCCCCTTTTACCAGTGTCTCGAGGACTATTGGGACGAGTTCCAGGAGAGTTGCCCCTATTTCTATGAAGCCGAGTACGGGCCCTGGCACCCGGTGCTGGAAAAGACCGTCGACCGCTTCTTGGAGTGTGGCCTCCTTCGCCATGGTTTCGCTCGCCTGAAGTGTGAGGGATGTCCGCACCAAGCGCTCTTAGCGTTCTCCTGTAAGACGAGATATTTTTGTCCTTCCTGCCAGGGCTAAGCGGATGGCCGCCTTTGTCGAGTGGGTCACCGAAGAAGTCCTGGAACCGGTCGATCATTGTCAGTACGTCTGGACCATTCCCCGGGTCCTCCGCCCGGCCTTTCGAAAAGATCGCAAGTTGTTGGGCACTCTCAGTCGCTGTGCCTGGATCAGCCTGCGCTAATACGCCCAGGCCCTGCTCGGCGAAGGCTTCGTGCCGGGGGCGGTGGTGGCGATCCAGACCTACGGGGATGAGCTCAACCCTCACGAACATATCCATATGCTTGCCAGCGATTCGGCTTGGACACCCGACGGCGGCTCCAATTCGATGGGCGAAGTCGATTCTAAAGTCCTCACTCGCCTCTTTCAACATCAGGTCCTCGAGGCGATGGTGACTCAGCAACGGCTCAGTCGGGACTTTGCCCAGAAGCTGCGCAGCTGGCACCCCAGCGGCTTCGGCGTCTATCGCGGCCGCCCCATCCAGAGCGACGACCGTCCCGCCCTGGAGCGTCTGGCCGCCTACCTCCTCCGCCCCAGTTTCGCCGCCAGCCGACTGCACTACGATCCCGAGCAGGGTCGGATCGAATACCGCACCGCCAAAGGCGTCCACCGCTGCCTGGATGCCCTGGACTGGATCGCTTTGGTGACCTCGCATATTCCGAATTCAGGAGAACAAATAAACCGTTATTATGGCCGTTACTCCAATGCCTCGCGCGGCAAGCGGCGCCTGGAGCGCAAGCGAGCCACTGTCAGCACCCCCTGCCCTGAGCTGGACTCGGAGGAGAACTCACCCGCCGAGTACTTCTCCCAGCAACGGCGGCGCAGCTGGGCGCGGTTGCTCCGCAAGATTTACGAAGTCGATCCGTTGAAATGTCCCCAATGTGGCTCCCGGCTCCAGATCATCGCGGTGATCGAACAAGGTAGCGTGATTCGACAAATCCTCCAACACCTTGATCTCCGGGGGGAGCCCCAACGCGCTCCTCCACCCCGACTCTTCCCCCACAAACTCGAACGCTTCCTGGCTTCGATTTCGCCCCAGCAGGCTCAAGCCATCCGAGCCTCCAGCGACGCACTCTTCTGGGACGAGGTCCCGGATTGGCCCGACTGAAGAGCTCGAGCTCTTCAGTCGGCATCAATATCCTTGTGTCTGTTTTTCCCTTCCCAAGCGGCGTCTTTTCGTCTTTTCGCTTCCGCTCCCACCCCGTCACACAATCTCGACCCCCAGACTCCTCATCAAACTCCCCATCCACCTCATTTCAGCCCCTTTTCGGTCACTTCATCCCTTTTCCTAGGACTCCATCTAAAAGGAAACTCCTATTCACGATTTCCTTCTGGTGTTGGATCGCCTCACTTAGCCATCGCTGTTCTTCACCATCGGGAGACCGAGCCAGGCAAAGTCGGAAGGCATGGTCCAGACGATCCTGAGGGTTGTCGGAGGACTCGGTCAAGATTCTCACCGCAAGGGCACGGGCGGCCTCGTAGAAGACCGGATCGTTCAGCAGATTCAGAGCCTGGAGAGGAGTGTTGGATCGTCCCCGATGACAAGCTGGACTGTAACCGGGTGGCATATCGAAATTTGTCATGAACGGATAAGGCGACATACGCTGGTACTGAATGTAGAGGCCGCGCCGATAGCGATCGGGGCCTTTGCTTTCGACCCAGCTGCCGCGTTTCTGTGCAGCTTTCGGCCGAGGGGGACGCACACTTTTTCCTCCCACGACGGGATTGAGGAGTCCGCTGACCGCCAGCGCCGAGTCCCAGATCAGTTCGGCCGACAGCCGTGTCCTTGACTGACGTGCCAGCAAAACATTGTTGGGATCATGTATATGTAGATCCGGTCGCGGTTTGGAGACCTGGCGATAGGTGGCAGACATCACCATGGTCTTGATCAGACGCTTCACGCTCCAGTCCTTGTCGCGGAACTCACAGGCGAGCCAGTCCAGAAGCTCCGCGTGGCTCGGCTTGCTGCCCTGGGTGCCGAAATCCTCCGAAGTGGAGACGATGCCACGGCCGAAGAGCTCCTGCCAGAATCTGTGGGTGATGACCCGGGGCATCAGCGGGTTGTCCTCACTGACGATCCAGTTCGCCAGCCTCACCCTGGAGGGCTGTCCGTGGTTGGGCGATGGGTGTAAGAAGCCGGGCATCCGGGGTTCCACCGATGGGCCAAGTTGTTTAAAATTGCCTCTAACGTAGAGATGCGTCTGGCGCGGTTTCCTCTCGATGGCAATCGTTTGAGCCTGGCTCAAGGCAGGGAAGGCAGCATCCAGCTCCTGTAACTCCTTCAGGAGCTGGGCGAAATTCAGTTGCTCCTGATAGACCTTTTGGGGAAGCACTTGAGAGCTGTAGCGAACGTAGTGATCTGTGAGGATTCTTGCTTCCTTCTCGCTCCGCTGAGCCGGGGGACTTCGGAGTATCTTCTCGCCCATGCCGTAGACCGGATGCATGTCTCCGACCCTCAGGGTTCCTACGGCCTTGTCCCAGTTCTGCCACTTCCCAGGATTGGCCATGGCCTCCAGCATCCTTTTTTCCCAGAAAGGTTGGCGATCCGGGACCCTGTACTTCCCCAGCAGAGCACGCCGTGTCCGGCGATAGGAATCCACCTCTTCTAGGTACGGTCCCAGCTCGCCCGGGAGGGGCGCGTCGATGTTCCTTTCTTCGGCGTCGTTGAAGAAGGCGAAGAGCTGGTAGTACTCCTTTTGACTGAGCGGATCGTACTTGTGATCGTGGCATTGAGCACATCCCACTGTCAGTCCCAGCCACACCGTTCCTACAACGTTGCTCCGATTGATCACCTGTTCGAAGCGGAACTGGTTCATGTCGGTCCCGCCTTCACGGTTGCTGGGGGTGTTGCGGTGAAATCCGGTGGCGACCTTCTGTTCGATGGTGGAGCCGGGGAGCACATCTCCTGCCACCTGCTCGATCGTGAACTGGTCGAAGGGCATGTCGCTATTGAAGGCCTCGATGACCCAATGCCGATAGCGCCAGGCATGTGGTCTGAAATCATCCTGCCGATAGCCATCGCTATCCGAGTAGAGGGCCAGGTCCAACCAGTAGCGAGCCCATCTCTCGCCATAGTGGGGTGAGTTGAGAAGGCGGTCTACCAGGTGTTCGTACGCCTCGGGTCTGTCGTCCGCCAGAAAGCTAGAGATCTCACTGGTAGATGGGGGAAGCCCGATAAGGTCCAGGCTGAGCCGTCTGATCAAAGTGGCCTTGTCTGCTTCCGGAGAGGGCTCAATGGCCCCTTTCTCTAGACGAGCCAAGACGAAACTGTCAATGGCATTGTGCCTCCAGTCGTTCTTGCTGACGCTGGGCTCCCGAGGCCGTCGTAAGGCACGGAAGGACCAGTGTTCTGAACCTTGAGGGGCTCCGGGCAGCTTGGCGGTCGATCCATCATCCGGCGTCCATACTGCCCCCTGGTCGATCCAGGCCCTGAGGATGCCAACTTGTGCGGTCGTCAAGCGGTCGCCTGCGGGAGGCATGATCTGGTTGGGATTGATGGCCCCGACCAGGTGAATGAGCTTGCTGGCATCGCTGTTCCAGGCAGGATAACCTTCCCGGACTTGCCTCCACGGAGCGCGTCCTCGCGTCGGTCCAGGCGCAGCCCCTTCATTTGCTGGCCGGGTCCGTGGCATAGGACACAGCGACCGCGAAGAATCGGTTCAATATCTGTGGAAAAATCGACCGCTCTCCGGCTGTATCCGGTCTATCTCAGGAGTTCTTACCCGTAGTCAGGTTTCATTCGGGTGCGAACCCCTTCGGTCCGTCCGCCCTTGTGATTCCGAAGGTGGAGGTGCTAAGTAATCTGTTCCCGATTGCGGTGGTAAGCTCTCTGGTCAGCGTGTATGTTTTCCAATACGAGAGGAGGTTTTATGTCACATGTGCATAGAGGTTCGATGGTGCTGCTAACGAGTTGTCTCCTGGTCTGTCAGCTTAACGCGGGCAGCCATGGTGAAATCGTTCTCTTTGCCTTCGACGACTACAGTCTGCCCTTTAGCAAGGGACTTCTGCTCGAGTTGGTGCCAGCGCGAAAGAGCAGCGTCAACCAGGGGACCGGAGCCGATGTTCCCTACGTTACTCGTCCGCTTCATCCCAACAAGCCTGTCCTCCCCGTGGGTCGGCCCGGAGACCCGGACCATCCCAGGGTGTACTACTACGGTACGGTCCTGCGCATCGGCGACGAGTTCCGGATGTGGTACACCGGCTGGGACAAGGACAGGAAGAGACAGGTCTGCTACGCCGTGTCCCGGGATGGCATCGAGTGGAAGAAGCCGGACCTGGGTCTCGTCGAATACAACGGGAACCGTCATAATAACCTGGTCCTGTCGGATGGCGGGGGTCCGGTTAAGGCAACCTTCTGCTTGATCCTCCATGAACCCGACGATCCCGATCCCAGCCGCCGCTTCAAGATGATCAGGTACGACCACCCCCGGGCCGTCATGGCGGCCTTCAGTCCCGATGGGCTCCGGTGGACCGATTCCCCCATCAACCCGGTTCTCAAAGGGAGCGGTCTGGAGACAGGTGGCCTGATCCGATTCGATGGCCACTACTACCTGAACGGACAGGGCGGGGCGGTTCCCCATCCCGTCCAAGGTGCCAGAAAGCGGAAGATGACGACTTATCTCTCCTGGGATTTCGAGCACTGGACCGAAGCTGCCCACGTCAGCTTTCGCCGGAACAACCTTCCGCCGCGGCCTCTGTCTAGCTTCTCAATTCACCAGGGGGAGCAGGTCCACATGGGGGCCAGTCTCTGGAACCGGGGCAACGTTGTCCTGGGCATCTACGGCCAATACCACAACCAGAGGGACGACCGACGTTACTCGAGCTGCGACCTGGGCCTGATTGTCAGCCGGGACGCCATCCACTTCAAGGAGCCCGTCCCGGATTTCAAGATCGTACCGGCCTACGAAGAGGCCGACTTCGCCGAGCCCCGCCTGATCCAGGGGCAGGGATT
>Ga0310342_100002773_pt1 | contig 11338 bp, 6 predicted proteins | sample S15DNA20500_MG_FD_206155 | JGI IMG/M metagenome (GOLD analysis project Ga0310342, IMG submission 206155) | Marine microbial communities from station ALOHA, North Pacific Subtropical Gyre - S1503-DNA-20-500_MG | ecosystem: Environmental > Aquatic > Marine > Oceanic | place: Pacific Ocean: North... | reverse complement strand
GGCGTGCGAAGGGGTCGCCTCAACGACGCCTGCGCCGCCTCGTCACTGTTCCAGCAGAAAGACAGGTGTCGGCCCCAGTGGAACCGCGACTTGCCCGGCCGGACATTCTAAGAACGGGTTGGCGCAGACATCCAACAGCACACAAGGGTTCGGCAAGGTGACATCGATCTGCCGGGCGCTGCCATCGGGCACCCACAGCGCCTCCACATGCTCACCGCGACCCTCAAAGGCGAAGGCGAAGACGCCCTCGCCGCGCTCGACACGTCCCAGGCACTGCTTGCCCGACAGCAAGCGCGAGAGAGCGGCTAAGGCCACGTACGTTTCCTTGGGTGTAAAATCCACTTCATAGAGACCCGAGAACGTCCACGGCCAATCCCACGGGCGATCCGAGCCCGGGCACCACAGCACGACCTCCTGGCCCAGGGCAAGTTGCAGGACCGTGGACCGCACGACGTAGTCGCGCAGCGTCGGTTGATCGACCAGGGGTTCCTGGTTCGTCTTCCAACTGATCTCCGTCGACCACATCGGCTTGCCCGGCGCGTTGGCATCGCGCCAGGCACGGAATTGGGTCACCTTCGAGCGCATCTCGTCTTCCGGTGGCGCTTCGACGGAATAGGGGTGCATACTCACCACGTCGCAAAACCTCGCCACGCCACGCTCGCCCAGTTGCCGGATGAAATCCATCATGTCGGTGCAACCGGTGCCACCCATCACGAGCGTGCAATCGGGGTCAGCTTGCTTTGCCCCCCTGTATCCGGCCTCCAGGGCCTCGACGTATTGCTCGGGGCTGAACTGTTCATGATTGGGTTCGTTCACAATCTCCCAGATCTTCTGACGGTCCTTGAATGCGCCCACCAGATCTCGAACGTACGCCTCAAAGCGCGTGTAGTCCTTGAGCGGCCGAGCATGCCACGCTTTCGTTGGATTGCACTGAATCACCGGGATCAGCGTGATCCGGTGGCGCTGCGCCGTATGAAGCACATGTTCAAACGTGTTCCAGTCCCGGTTCTCCCTGTCGGAAAGCTGTTCGGCGAAGACGAGCTGCCCATTGCGTGCCCATTGCATGTTCGCCGCCTGCAACAGCCGGCAGTGCCCGGCGTGCAGGCCCAGCGGCGACGCGGCCGCGATCTGCGGATCCTCCGGCGGCACCACGGCAAAGCCCACCTTCCCCTCGAATACCCGCTGCGCGGTTCGGGCCCTGTAGGACAGGGTGTAGATTCCATTTCGTTCCAGCGAAAAGCAGATTCGGCGCGTGGCTCTGCCGCGCGGGGGCGACACGACTTCGAAAGCCGTCGTCTCAGCCACGGCTGCGCCGCCCCCGTTGCGCACCGAAACTTGAAACGTGGCAGTTGCCTCCTGATCCGTCCCGTTGTCCACCATCAGTAGAAAACCGATCTCCTGCCCGGCACCGAAAACACACAGCCTGCCCGCGTCCATACCGACCCGTTTGGGCCTGATGTACGAGTAGCCGCTGTACGTTGCCACGTCGAGTCCTCGCTCGGAAAGCACTCGTGGCAGGACCTCTTGCTCAAGCGTGTCCAACTCACGGTCATCGACGGGCCCGCGATCGGATATCTTCACATCCATCGTCTGATCCTTTCATGTAATACCTATGGTACATTCTCCCCGCACTGTTACGTTCATCCAACCACGAAAAGGACGGCCTCATGAAATCACTTCCCTTTGGCAAGCCCGGAAAATGGTTTCGTGGGAATCTGCATACCCACTCAACACAGTCGGATGGCCTGAAGGCCCCCGCCCAGGTGTGCGCCCAGTACCGCCGTCGCGGCTATGACTTTATCAGCCTGACGGACCACTTTCTCGAGCAGTACGCCTGGCCGGTAGTGGACACGAAAGCCTACCGGACAATTGGATTCACGACCATATACGGAGCCGAGTTGCACGCGCCCAAGACCACCCTGGGCGAGGATTGGCACATCCTGGCAGTTGGGCTGCCCCAGGACTTCGCACCCACGGGAAAAAAGGAAACCGGACCACGTCTCGCCCAACGCGCCCGCGACGCGGGCGCATACGTCGCGGTCGCGCATCCCGCGTGGTACGACTTGACGGACCGCGACGTACTGTCCATCAAGGCCGCGCACGCGATCGAGATCTTCAATACATCGTGCCTGGGACACAACGGCAAGGGCGACAGCACCGGATACCTGGACCGCCTGTTGAGCCAGGGACACCGTTACCACGCGATCGCGACCGATGACGCCCACTTTAATCCAAACCGGATCGACCACTGCCGCAACTGGGTGATGGTCCGCAGCCGACGGTTGCACCCCGAGGCACTGGGGTCCGCTCTGCGTGCGGGCGAATTCTACTCCAGCCAGGGACCGCAGATCCGCGACGTCAAACTAACCCCAAGCAGCAAGACACTGACCATCCGCACGTCCCCGGTCCGCGCCATTCACATCAGTGGTCGCGGGGCGGCGACGTCCTTCCTCAACGCGACCCGCGATGTCACGAAAGCGGTTCTGGATGTAAGTTGGTTGGATGGAACCTACGGCCGAATCACGGTAGTTGACAATCGGGGACGCAAGGCCTGGACCAATCCATTCTGGCTCGATGCGGTCTAAGGCGACCCGATGACTCCCGGCAATGTTCCGCCCGCCCCGAATGTTTAGAGCTGCGATTAAACGCGAATCTGTCAGGAGCGTCCCCAATGACGTCTAAGAATACCGCCCCGACCCACAGGGAGCCGGTTTCGTTCATCCCGCCCGAGACCTTGTTTCGATTTCACTTTCCCTCGGAGGGAAGTTTTGTCGAGCTCGAGGACAAGCGTCTGCTTCACGTGGTCGCGGGTGTCCACCAGCATTCCATTTCCCCCGACGGTGGACAGACCTGGGAAGAGCACGGGCCCATATGCGACATTGATGGGCAGGAAAACAAGGGTTTCGCTCCCAGTCTCCTGCGCTTGGGGTCCGGCGGCATCGGCCTGATCTACTCGGACTTCACGGACGGCGCATGGTGGGCGCGCCTCGTGTTCAGACGGTCCGACGACGAAGGCAAGACCTGGTCCGAGCCGATCCCGATTTCCGAGCCGCACGTCGCAGTGCCCGTACTGCACGACGCGGCCATCGTGACCACGAGCGGCCGGATCGTGCTGCCCGTGTACTGCGCCGCGGGTCGTGGTGACTTTGTCCCCCACAAGGATGCGGTCGGGACGTCGGTCGCGCTTCGCGATGATGACTGGGAGCTCGTCGGCAGTCACGCCTATGAGCCGTCTCCCGAAATGAGCTGGGTTTACTATTCGGATGATGAGGGCAAGACCTGGCATCGAAACGCCAACGGACAGATGCTGGTGACGCTCGACTACTCGGGGCAGGGGCATTGGACCTGCAGTGAGCCGGTGGCCGTGGAGTACGCGCCGAATCATCTGCTGATGCTCTACCGGACCGAACTTGGATGCCTGTTTCAATCCTGGTCATCCGATGACGGCACTAACTGGACCCAGCCGCGACCAACGCGGCTCTCCGCGGACCAGTCGCCTGCGGCCCTCAAGCGGATTCCAGGGACCAATGACCTGCTGGTGGTGTGGAACCAGTCATCCGGGGACGAAATCGTGCGGGGCATCCAGCGGCACCGGCTTTCGGCCGCAATCAGTCAGGACGGTGGGGCGACGTGGAAATTCCATCGGAACCTCGTATGCATCGACGAGGACGACCCCGCGTACGTGGAGCCGTCGCCGGTGCGCTACTATCGTCCCCGCCGATGGTCGCCCCGCCTGCCTCGGAACATGAACCTGACAGTCTATCCCACCGTCGTGTTCTGGCATGATCGGCTCCTGCTCACCTATGCCGAAACCAACCGCCGCATCTTCAAAGGACCGGGCGATTACGACTACCACAGACGCGGCCCCTGGCTGATGGCCATACCCGTCTCCTTTTTCTACAAGGACCTTGGGACCCGCCCCAAGCGGATTCCCCAGGGGCAAAGAGAGAACGTGCGCCGCGCACTGGCCAGCGAGCCGGACCGCATCGTGTTCGTGCCTCGCGAGCAGAGGGGCCCGGAGGCATGCAATCAGCATTTTCTCGTGGTTGCGACCCGCAGGGGAACGTTCCTGGCCGTGTGGACCCAGGGAACCCGCGAGGCCCATGATGACCAGCACGTCCTGGTGAGCCGAAGCACCGACCGGGGACATTCCTGGAGCGCGCCGTCCATGGTGGCGCCGGACCCGCAATCACCGCAAAGGTGCCTGGCTTCCTACGGGTTCCCGGTGGTCGTGCCGCACTCGGGACGGATCTATCTCTTTTGGAACCAGAACATCGGGGCCGCGGACACGCGGCAGGACCTAACGGCCCTCCTGGCGTACCGATGGTCGGACGACGACGGCGTGACCTGGTCGCAGGATGTCCAGACGCGGACGATCCCGAAGGCCGAGATCTCCGACCCGGACCCGAATGCCGTGGAGAACTGGGTCGTGTATCAGGCGCCCATCATCACGCGGCGGGGCGAGGTCATGGTGGGGTTCAGTCGTTTCGCGCCGGGAAAGGCCAGGCACTGCCTTTCTGAACACGGATGCGAGGTATCGTTCCTGCTGTTCGACAACATTCTTTCCGAACCCGATCCCACGAAGCTGACCATCCGCACGCTACCCGACGAAGGGCAGGGGCTGCGCGTGCCGTGGCCCGACAAGCCGCAGGTAAGCTGCGCGCAGGAACCCACGGTCCATGACCTCAATGACGGGCGGATGATTTGCGTGATGCGAACGATGACCGGCTACGTGTACTTTGCCCTTTCCGCGGACGGCGGCCGCACGTGGGACACGCCCCGGCCCCTGCGCTTCGCTCCGCGGGGCCCGAAGATCCCTCAGCCCGTTGCCCCCTGTCCCCTGTACAAGTTGCGCGATGGGCGGTTCGTGCTTATCTTTCACAACAACGACGGCACCGCCAACGGGGGTTCGGGCCCCCTGGACGCGGCGCGAAACCGTCGCCCGGCGTACCTGTCGGTGGGCCGCGAAATCGCCCACCCGGACCACCCCCTGATCTTTACCGAACCGCGCTTCCTGGCGGACAATGGCGGTATCGTGGACGGTCTTGATGCAACGGAAATCTGCACGTACACAAGCCTCTTCGAGTTCGAGAACGACGTGTATTTCTGGTATCCGGACCGCAAGCACTACCTGCTGGGCAAGGTCCTTTCGGATTCCCTGCTGGACGATTCGGGTTTGCCGTTGTAGCCTCACCGCGTCGAGGTCACGATCTCCAACTCGCCCATGTAAGGGTCCTCCATCGCCCCGTCGCGCCGCGCGCCGGTGCGTATGAAGATCCGGTTCATTCCCTTGTGCAGGGCGGAGTCCGGGATCGAGGAGATGTCGGCTTCGAACAGCTTGAACACGTGGTACCCGATGCCGTCCCCTTCGCCTTTGCGCAGGTTCAGCCACTCCGCCCGGTCGTACAGCGACGTGCCAAGGAGCTCGAGCATCGCCGGCGCGTCTGCTTCCGTGATGGGGTCGCCCGCGAGTAATTCCAGGTCCTTGTATTCCCGGGCACTTTCCCACTGGGTGTCCCCGGGCCCCAGCGTGGCGGTTCTGCACGCCACACGACGGCGCCACTGCGACGTGCACGTGAACGGGATGTTGTTGAGCATCAACGTGGTGAGTTCTCCGTCGCCGGGCGCCATTTCGAAGATCTTGAATCGCAGTCTGGTCAGCTTCCTGTCGCCGGCCTCGAGATCCTCGCCGAAATAGAACTCGAACGCCTGCGTGATATCCCACCACACACGCAGCCCGCACACGCCTGTCGCCCAGCGCTTTTGAATGTCCGGCGTGTCGCACGGCTGAACCGGATACGTGATGTAGTAATGGTGCACGGGGTACCGGGCGACGGATTCAGGCGACGCGATCACTGTCAGTGCCTCGCTGTTAAACGGTATTCCACCTTCTTGCGTGGCCCCATGAAAATGATTGAAAACCTGCACGCCGCCGGCCCCGCCCGCGTAGTAGTTCGCAGCGGCGGCCGCGTAAACTTCCGTCTGACACGTCCGCATGACCTTGGGGGTGTGGCACACGTTCGGGAAGAGACTGGGGATAACGGCGCAGTTCGACCCTTCGCACATCGCTGTGAATTGTTCAACGGGGATATTGAAGATCGTCGAGTGGAAGCCACTGGGCACGATGTAATCCAGCTCGGCCTCGCGGATCCACGCGGGCAGGTCAATGCCCACGAGGCGATTGATTTGCGGTGTTTCCAGTACCCGCACGCCAAAGCACAATCGGTCCTTGCCCCTTTTCTGGGCCGTCCTGTCCAGGAGCTGGCTGAACTGCTTGAGCCACGCGGACATGATGGGGGCAACTTCTTCAAAGCGATCTTCATAGATCGTGCCGAGGCTGCCGACGAAGTGGTCCGGCTGGAACAGGATGGGCCGCCGCAGCCAGTTAAGCTCGAGACCGTTAAAGTCGAACTTCTCCAACAACTCCTCGATGATCCCAAAGCGGTAATCGCGAACGCCCTCGTGGCTGTAGTCGGCGTAACGTGTCGGTTCGCCCGTTCCCGGGACCCGCACCGTGTACTGGGGGTGTTCCTTGAGCCAGAAGCTGATATCGGGGCTTTCGCGCGACAGAAGCTCCACATCGTGGTGGCCGTCGTTCATCCGGACGCCTGCGACCGGCTCGATGCCCATGTCGCGACAACTGTCGATGACGACCTGAAGCGGCTCGCGGTCCTGCTCCCGCATTTTCCGCATGACGCGGCCTGCCGCCCCGTAGCCGCCGTCCCATCCCTTGAACTCCGGGATGTGGTCGTATTTCATGAAGTCGACCGTCGTCCAGTCGGTCCCGCGCTCGGTCGCGAAGTAGACCTTGTTGTCGTACTCGATCGAGTCCATCACATAGGTCGTGATGCCCGTTCCCCGAACGCGCTGCACGATCTGGGCGAGGTCCTGGGCCGTGGCGGGCAGGCCATACGCGTGCTGATCGAATGACATGACTGTCCGGAAGTCGTCGTTGTAGATGATTCGTCGCTTCATGGGTGCTCCTAATGTATCACTTGACCGACAATGCCTCGATGGCACGGGCGACCCGATCACGATGACTTCGCATCACAGGGTCATCTCGCGTCCACTTCGTCAGTGAGGTCACTACCTCGGTCGGAACCGTGAGAAGTTTCTTTGCCCGGGCGATCGCTTTTTCCGGTCTTGCATCAGGGTTGCCGGCCTCTGCTTTTCGGATCGCTTTTTCAAGCAGAACAAAATACTCATGATCTTCCAGCCCGTCCCGGATCGCCTCCAGGCGGATGGTCGAGAGGACCAGCTCGTTCTTGCCCTCGATGGCCCGGGCCAACCGTTCCCGGTACCGCATGTGTATCCGAGGATCTATGTCCGTGTTTTGCGTCAGCAGCTTCACGATCTCGGGCACAGTCTGCTCATCCGCCCTGGGCGCGGGCTTTCCTGCCTTCGCGTTCTGGACCGCTTCATTGAGCAGAGAAAAATATTCGTGGTCCGAAAGTCCGTCGCGCATCGCCTCCTGGAGCATCGTGGAATGTACCTGTCTCTGGGCGGGGTTCGGGTAGATCAGGCATCCGCCGCCCATCAGGTGCCCCAGACCCTTGTCCCACCAGCAGTCGGTGGTCTGCTCAATCCGATTCAGCGTTTTCTGCGCTCCACCGCGCCAACCCCACTCTACGCCCCAGTACAGGAAGCCGGGGATGCGGTTCTTCCAGGCCGCCCAGAACATCAGCCGCGCCCCGAGCAGGTCGTCTATGGGATCCAGCTGAAAGTTCGCGTAGGGTGCATCCGGACCGTTTGTAATATACCACCACACCTCGTCTCCGCCGTCCACCAGTTTCCTGGCCAGCGGCTGGTTCTTGTCCCATGCCCACGTGTGAACGGTCCAGAAGTCCACGATGTCGTCCAGTTCCTCATGAAGACCGGCGGCGATCATGCAGCGGATCTCGGGGTCGGCCTCGTGTATGAGCTTGCGGATGGTCCGCATGTTGTCATAGATATGAGGTTGAGGTTCGTCCCAGAGATACACATAGGTGTCCTGGAGCAATCCCTTGTCACGCAGCCATCGCGCGAACTGCCGATGGTAACGAACGATGTATGCGGCCTGCTCTTCGGTGTACACAAGGTTGTAACCGCCGTGGGCGCCCGGAGAATTGGGGCCCCCACCGTACCAGCCTTTGAAAAGAGGAAGGTCCATGGGAAACACCCTGGCTCCGTTCTCATGCCACCTGCTGATCTGGGCCTCGAGGTAGGGCCTGACTTGCTCAAACTCACGAAACGTGTGAGGTTTGGGCTGAAACATGTGAAATTCAGAGGCAAGCCCGTTGGCGATGTGCCAGGGGATGAGCCGATGCTCGAACAACATGTCCTGCGACGCGACAAAGAAAGCCCCGAAGGCCGTCTGCATGGTGAAGTCACGGGGAACGGCAAAATCGTAGACGTGGACGTCTATCCCGGCGATGAGGACGTGAGGGGATCCGGATGTCCTGATGGTCACCTGCGTCTGGTAGTCTCCGGCCGGGACGTCCATGCCGGTATGGACATCGAACCAGATGGGCTGAAGGTCCTCGCCTCGCAATGAAAAATCTCCGGCCGGCAAAAGGATGTCCGGCCAGCGCGTGCTGAGTTGTCCCTCTTCGTGCATGCCCATGTAGCCCACGGGATGCCAGGTGACCTTGACGTCGGCGGGGATGTCGCCTGTCTGCTTGTGGCGCAGCGGTGCGGTAGAAATCTGCACCTTCCTCGTGATGTCCTTGTCCCAGAGGGGAACCATTACAAGCTGTATGGCTTCGTGCTCATTCCGGGCCAGCGAGATGGAACCGGTCCGGCCGCCTGTCAACACCGTCCTGTCGGGCATCGTGGCCCGCATGATCTTCTTGGTGGGAGGAGCAAACAGAAGTGCGAGCTCGCCGTCCGGCGTCCTGCTGGCATCTTCGTAATGGGCGATGAGTTGCGGAGTCCGCACCGACTCATAGGCGGAAACGACTTCGATCTCGCGCAGGCTGACACTGTCAATCCACAGCGTGCCGCTGAGCCCATCCGGGGGATGAGGCGTCAGGATCGTCGGCACCAGCGTCCGGTACGGCTCTGGGACCTTGCTCTCCTCCGGGATCTTGAAGAGGCTCGAATAGCGTCTCCAGCCGTACGACCCGTTAGGGACGCAGAGGCTGGTGCTGTGAAGTCGGTTCCCGTTCTCTGCCTGGGCTTCGAACATCGCGACGTACCCGAAAGGCCACTGCCGGGCGAACTTCACATCCTGGGCCTTGACCCATACCTCCAGGTTGTAGACGCGGTTGGGACGCAGGCGAATCTTCTCGTTCGGGTAAGCGCCCGCGCGCAAACTCCCGGGCGCAACATCCCTGCCCGTGATGCGCAGTGATTGCCGGCCCGAGTGACTGACCTGATTGTCAATCGCCCAGGTGAGACCCTCGGCGCCGCCCAGGCCCCATCCGACGGGTTTCCCCTCGGCGTTGGCTTCCTCGAATGAGCCGTTCGGTATGAGATTCCGGGTGTCCAGTCCGTCTGTGGTGGCCACCTCCGAATCCGCGCCGTAAGCCGCGGATGCCAGACCAGCCGCGAGAAACAGGAAGAGCATTTTCTTTGTCATACACATGATTCATTCCCCATTTCCTACAGGCGTCGAACCTTACTGTTGTTCCTGGTCTCTGCCGAAAAAGAGTTTATGTTCTTCTTGAACCCGCCAGCATAATCTCATGAGCATTTTCTTTTTCTTAAAGTCAACGTACCCGAATCTGAGATTGCGGAAAAACCCCGCGGGGCCGGCGTAGGCGAACAGCCCCGTGTCCACATCCGCCATCTCGAAGCTGCTAAAGCCGTACGGCCATTTTTCGAATCTCCTGACCGGCCCAGCGGAAAATTCGCGCGGATCGGACGAGACGGTGTAACGCATACCGCGGCACTGTGTGAAAACCAGGTAGAAAAGCTCTGCCCTCTTGAAAGCGCCGGGGGATTCGAGCAGGTCGGTTCCCGTCCCTTCGCCGCCTTTTTGGGGCCGGGAGATGACGTACCCCTCGTCGGACCATTCCAGCAGGTCTTCGTTCCGGGCCAACCTGCTCCCTTTGGATCCCTGGTGTCTCTTATTCATCTCTGGGAGCAGCCTGCCTTGCCGGCTCGTTTTTCAATAATCCTCGCGCTTCTTCGGGACGTACAACTTCAGGGGCTTCCAGATCCCGCCCGGACCCTTCGTGTTGTTGACCCGTATGACCATCAGGTGGCGTTTTCCCGGTCGGATAATCATATCGGCGTCCCGCTGGAAACGCCGGGCCATGTTCTTCTGTTCGTAGTCGTTGAGATTCTGCCGATACAACTCAACACGCAGCCACATCTTTCCATCAATGGGGTAGTTTGTTCCATGGGGGTAGCCACTGACCTTGTCGTCGTCGTCGATCCCCTCGGCCCAGATCCACGTGCAGGCAGACCCCGCCACGCCGCCATAGACAAGGACAAACCTGCGGCCGGCAAGGCTCCTGCCGTTAAGCGTCTCGGGCACGGTAAACCACAGCCGGTACCAACCAATGCCGTCATAAGGATGCCCCTGGTTCTCCCAGAACTCACCGATGCGGATGGGCGTGAACCGTGAGTCATCCACTTTCATATCGACGTACCCCATCGGCAGTTCCGGATCCAGATGAAATTGCCATTTCTCCGCAGTGAAATCCTTCACCAGCACATAGTCTTTCTCGAATTCAGCAAAAGTGGATTCAGATTCGTAATCCGGCCACTCACTTGCGGGGCCGTATTTGCGGTTGTCTTTCTTGAGCGGTGTCCAGTTCAGGTCGTGTGGTTTTCGGCAGTTGAGGATGGCCTGGAGATAAGGCGTGGGCACCTTCGTGCCCGGCGGCATCGGCGCCGGGTCCTGGGTCGGTGTCCACCACAGCGCCGGGTGCCACACATAAAGCCAGACATACCTGTCAGAAAATGTGAGTGCGTTGTAGAGCGTGTGTTCCAGTCCCGGGCCATCTTTGTGGTTCTTCGAGAGGTCGTCGGTATGAAACCCGCCATAGAGGCGTGCAAACGCATCAACCCACACGCCGAAACCGTAGCGCATCCGCTTTTCGAAAACATCCGGGACAGCGCTCTGCTGCTTTCCGAACCTGTGCGCATCTTCGCGCAGCTTCCTGAAGGAAGACAAGAGCATGCGCGGATAACCGATCTCCCCGCCGTTCCAAATCGTCACCTGCGGACCCGCACTCTCGAGAATACCGTCCACAAACGGTACGATCAGCATCTCCTGCCTCTGGTCGTACATCGGAAATCCGGCGATGAAGAAAAGAACGATGTCGGGGTACGCCTGCGTGACCGCTCGTCCCACTTCCCGGCCCCGCGCGCGTACCTGGGCCCGGCACTCCTGCAGCGAGCGGGGCGT
>Ga0310342_100002771_pt1 | contig 11343 bp, 10 predicted proteins | sample S15DNA20500_MG_FD_206155 | JGI IMG/M metagenome (GOLD analysis project Ga0310342, IMG submission 206155) | Marine microbial communities from station ALOHA, North Pacific Subtropical Gyre - S1503-DNA-20-500_MG | ecosystem: Environmental > Aquatic > Marine > Oceanic | place: Pacific Ocean: North... | reverse complement strand
GTAACGTTCGTTGCAATCGCAGTAGCATTCGTCGTACCAGTAGAAGCAATATTGGTAACGTTCGTTGCAATCGCAGTAGCGTTAGTCGCTCCTGTAGATGCTATATTAGTCACATTAGTGACAGTCAATCCTGAAACAGTAGCAATATCACCGGTAGGAGATGTGATTTGAGATGTACCATCACCAAAAGTAATAGAATCAAAATTTCCATCAGCACCCGATCTTAATGGCGACATAATGGTAGCGGGAAGAGTAACAAACACAGTAGAATCACCAACTAAAGTAAGTTTACTGTCATCGCTATTAGAACTTGTAAATACCGTATCTCTTGATAAAGTATTAGCACTAGAATTGTATGTGCCCTTGCCTACCTCAAAAGTAATACCTTCTTCGATAGTATAATAAGTAGTATTTCCATTGCCAATACCAGAGAGAACAACACATCCACTTGTAGCTCCTCCTAAAGCAATGGGACCGGTGCCAACGGTTGAGCTAGTCTCCTTGGCGCGGTCTAAAAACACGATATCACCAACGGGCATGATTTAATTCCTTAGATTAAATAAAGCTATATAGTCGGATCTGTAATCATGGGAGGAGCGTCAAGACCAATTATAGCTTGTTGTCTAGCTAATTTTGCTTCATATGAAATAGTATTTTCTATCAAATATTCACGTACTCTCTCATTAGCAAACTGGTACGGAGTTTGGGGGTTGTCTATACTATCCTGCGGATTATCAGAATGAGGATCTGAAATTGTTGCATTATATTGATAGTTAGCACATAGAGCCGTAATTATCCGCTCTACTTGTTCGTCAGGAATTTCAATTGCGAAATTTGCCATTACTCACCTTTCCTTAAATATATAGATTGGTGTAAGAAAAAATCCGATGGCAGCGAGTGCCACCACCGGATAAATATCCCGTTTTCCAAATTTAGTTAACGTAGTTTAGAAAGCTCCTAGCAAGACACGTCTGGTATCAAGTACAGCAAAGCCATGCTCACCCCATCCGTATAGTCCTGCGCGTCTTTGACGATGCAGAGTATCGTCTTCGAAAACCTCTACAGGAGCACGAACCGGCATAACGAAACTATCGCTATTCCGAAGGTCAAGACCAACTACCAATTCGGTTTTACTACCGGGGAATGAACCAGAAAGATCAGAACTATAGAAATTCTGATACTCTTGACTTTCTCCAAGCTCATCTAAAGTATGAAGGTTTACATTGAAAATGCGCGTCAACAAGCCACTATCGCTAACGATAAGTTCGCGTCGAGTTGTTGGATCAACTTCATCCACACCCCAGTTACGAATATCTTCGATACCTTCAGGGCTAAGATAAAGATCAGTCAACTCACCACGATTAATTGAGGTGGAATTACCTCCTCCGTTTCGTCTCATAATAACCTTAAGAAGCGAAACTAATCTCTTGCTAAACTGACCAGCGGAGGCATCTGCATCGTAAATCATAACGTTGCGATCAGCACCAGCAGAGATCAGGGTGTGCCATCCATCGTCGTTCATTTTCTTAGTGAACTGACCTTGAAGGACATCCATAGCACGCCCAACAACATCCCACCTTGCATCACGGGCATATTTAAGCAACCAGTCAATTGAGGCACCAACGTCATATGTCGGAACCATGACATAGTCACCTTCTACGTGTCGCTCTGGAATACGACCATGATTAGGAATTGTGTAAGCCACAAATTCCTTTTCAGTACCGGGCGCTAAGAAATCGAGCGGAAATTCCGAGGTAGCACCGGGCGCTAAAGTAATCGCCTCAAATACACCATCAAGAATATCTCCACTCATAACGCCCTTGCGAAGAGGAAGCTCTAGTGCTTTCGCTAACTCACGAGTAGCTGCAAGAGATTCCTCTCGATTCATAGAACCAGCTCTGGTAAGAAGCTCGTTCATTTCTGGAGTAGGTTCAAAATACTTTTTAGTAGACATGTAATCTCTCCCTTTATATATTATTAATTAAGTAATGTTGATTTCAACCTTGGCAAAACCATCCGCATCTAAGGTACTAAGAAATCTACCAACTTTAGGTGTAATTGGTCGAGGAATTGTACCATCAAAGACAGTCATAACTCCCTCTATTGCCGTTGCAGAAATAGTACCAACACGAGTAACGTAAGCATCGGCACCAATGGTCGGAGTGCCAGAAATCTGATCAGTTACAACCGTACCACGACGAAGCAAGAGAACCTTACTTCCCTTTTGAACTTCGTCTTTAGCATAATTAATATGCTGTCTGGTAAGATCTAGGTTAACAACATCGTTTAATAACAATCCAGCCGGATTAGTACCACTAACAGTAGTGGCAATTCCAGCGGGCGCCTTTACTAATGCACTTGAGTCATCCATAGCGGCACCGGAACCTCCAGTGTCGTGAATAACTACAATACCTCGCTCAGCAGTTTCGTTCATGAAATAGCTAAGATCGGTTAAATGTTCAACTCTATCTGGTCTTAAAGCCATTTTGTCTCTCCCGATTAATTAATTATTGTTGTCTAAAATAACGGTTTGTACCCAATCTTGAAGACCGGCACGAACTACCTCCAAACCTTCGTCAGAACCAACACTTACATCCGATTCAACGGAAAGTGGGGTAGCGTCTTCGGCCTGAACAGTTTCTAAAACTTCTTCATCAACTTTAGCCTCAACCTCTTCGGTAGCTGCAATTTCTTGTGTTTCGTCAACAGCTTCAACTTCAACAGAAGCTTCGGCTTCGTCATTTTTATCATCGCTTTGTTTCTTTTCAACATCGGTATAAGCAGCTAAAGTTTCCGATAAAGCAGTAAACTGTTCGTCAGAAAGCGAACCAAACGTTTCCATTTTAGCTTCTGCTTCCTCATCAGTTAAACCAGCCTCAACTAGCATGGCTTTTCTAGAACGTGCTTTTTCAGCACCCTGCATCTCTGCAATTTTACTACCAAGATCATTACGATCTGTTGTCATTTCTTCTAAAGCAGTAGTCAGCTCAGAAATGTTCTTTTGGGCAGTTTCTAATTCCGTAGTTAAAGTTTCAATTTGCTCAGTTGTAGCAGCAAGCTGTTCGGCCTGCTCCTTAATGCTCTGCTCATATTTTTCGACATTAGCTTCTCCGAGCTTGTCAGCTAATTCTTTATTTTCTGCCTGAGCAGAATCCAGAGCAGATTTCAAATCAGTGATTTGATCACTTAAAATTTCGTTAGACATATTAGTACTCTCCTGTAAATCAGAATGATTGTAGTTGTCTACTTTTGTTAGTACACCATTTTCATTAAAAAGGGTATTTTTACACGAAAGTGAAGCACTATTAAATTCAAATACTTTATCTTTATCAAAAATAATACTTTCAGGATTAGCCGGTCTATCAACAAATCCTTTACCACTAAAGGTTATATTTCTTAAAAGCCTACCAACCTGATGATTTTGATATGCACCTGTTCCACCATAAGCTCTAAGGTGTTCTGTTAAAAATGCGGTTTCATTATTACGAGCCACAACATGATGTTTGTTATCAGGACCAATAACCGCGTAATCAAATCCATTAAAAATACACTCCATGGAGACATATTTATCTCCAGCTTCAATTTTTTCTATAAGGTCCAAAGCACGTTTACGATAGGCTGGATCTTGCCATTGTTTATAAATAACAGACGACACTAATATATGATAGTGATCTGGGAGTTCTTTAATGGCTAAATTTTCATTAATTATATTAAAACTTTCATCAACAGCCCAATTATCAATAATTCCACCTACTATCTGTCGTTCGTCATGTTCTAAATTGGTAGGCTTATATTTGGGAGTGTCCTTAGAGCCCCACACCTCATCTTTATCAAAAACATCATCATTCTTATTCCATGAAGTACTGACCAAAATTGAGTACACATGGTAAATATCGTCATCGTCTTTGGCTGCAAGAGAGACTGTAGCTGGAAGAAATTTCGTTAATTCATTCTTAGTAACAGGCTTATCAGGCAATAGAACGGGAGACTCATAAGCTATAGACGCATTTGCTATAATAACATCTTCTAAACCGGCGTCTTTTTCAGCTTTATAGACTTGTATTTTATTACTCATAGTATATCCTACGGGTTTTGCACAAACACTAACAATCTACCATTTTTTCGATAAACTCCCCTTCTGGAGTAATAATAAATTTCTCCAGTATAAAGGTCTTTATAGGCAAATTTACCTTCGGTAGTATAATGTTCAGCATAGAAAGAAGCACGTATATTTCTAATTTCTTCAATACTAAGTTTTCTATTGATATCAGATTTAGCGTCAGATATCCATTCTTCACATTTCTCAATTACACCATTTGACAACTTTGCGTTTAATATTGCTTGAATCATTTCTGCTGTTATGGGTTCGAGATAATCTAAAGAATATAAAATAGAAAATTTAATTTGTTCTGATTTATTGTATTCTTCAGCAGTTAAGCTGCGCATGTTCTTTTTGTTGAATTGTTTTAGAATTCCCGGATTTAAAATTTCAGCTATTTTAGACTGTGCTTCCTTAGCCCAAAGCTCAACAGAAGCCTTGATCTTAGGCTTAAACTCTTTTGGCTTTCTAGGCTTAATATCTCTTGAATTTTTGGGTCTTCCGGGTTCGCTCGTGTTGTCTGGTTCGTCCACAGGTTCTGACGGAGGAGTTTCTTTTGGTCGTCTGAGTTCTAATGCAGATTCATCACCATCTTTATCTTTCAACTTTACACCAACCTGACTGGGAGAAACTACACCCGTTTGCAATGCAATCTTCTCTAATCCATGCTCTTTATCTACAGAGTGGTATGGACTAACCTTTTCAAGGTTTTTACTATCTCTACTTCTATTTTCCGACATAACCCTTCTTTGCTCAATATCTGGTTTAGCCTTAATATGCCTTTGAACAAACTCATCACTAACAATATTTCTATCAGCCATTGCTAATAATAGATTGGTCATGGCCGCAGGATCATCAAGATACATAAAGTCAAATTCTACTTGAGCAGGAAATCTAAAACCCATTGTTTCTTGAATAATTTTAATCTGATGATTCCAAAAAGATAATACTATATTCCGAACATAGTTTAATCTCTCAGTTAAAGTTTTTAAAGAAATAAAGTTATTAGTTGTGCCGCTAGCTCCAAATGTGCCGGTAAGAGTCGGAGGAATGCCCAAACAAGCATAGATAGCCATAAGGGTAGGACGATACTTTTCCTCACCTAAAAACCTTTGTACATCAGTGCCAGTTTCAAGTAACTCAATATCTGGACCCCAAACAATATCCGTTGTTCCACCACCTACATTTGATCCTAAAATGGACTGTAAAGCAGAAGCAGCAGCGGGAGTTGGTGCTAGCTTGTGATCTAAACTACCAAGCTTGAAAATTCTTATTTTAGATATAGCTCCATCCAAGGCTGTTTTATCTGCAAGTTTAAGTCGTTCATATAGAATGAGATCGTTAAAACATGCATAAGTCATGGGATCAGCCCATTCTTGCCAATCGTCTTTTTTGTAAAAATAAACAAATGTTTTATCGGGAGGGAGTAAGACACCCTGTTTATTTTCCGCTGCCTCTAAAATTTCTTTAGGAATTTGAGATAATAGTTCTCTTTCTTGAGCATTAGTAGAATTACGCAACTTTCTAATCATATTAGCAATATTAGATGGTAACTTTATCATATATTTACGATCCCCAACAAGCGAAGCAAGAGCGCCTCCAACAACTTCTACTGTTAGGGGATCAATAAAAGAATACTGCCAAGGAATCTCGCCTTTAGAAAAGCTAGAAAGCTTAATGTCTGCATTCATATCAGGAGAGGCAACTGATCGTTGCATTTCTAACCTTTTTTGCTTATTAATTTTAGCAGTATGCATTCTTATAGGTACATTTGCCTCTCGAAACAAAAGGTTGCATAGCCGTTCAGAAGTTTCCTTCCCCTTTACACGACTAAACCAATCGTTATAGAACCTTTCTACACGCTTATTTTGATGAACTAAGCGTACACCTTGGCAAGCAAAATCCCCCATAAGATCAATAGAATTTCGAATCAACCCTATCCTTCTATACGCTGTCCTTGCAAAAGCTATAATATCCTTATGTTTTTCAGGAATAGCTTGGTCCGGTCTGAAATAATCATAATCAGAACCTCTTAAACCGGGTCTTCCACTGAGATGAGTAGTTAAATCCGAGAAATTCCTAGTTCGAGAACCTTGAGATGCGGTAGCAGCTTCTTGAATAGCATTGGTATAGACCTTCAAAGAAGCATTACGTTCAGCCTTCGTACCATCCCAACTCACATAAGCTGGACCATCTGGAGGGAAGTTTACTTTTGCATTTGGAGAAGATTTTTTTGTCACTTTGTTATCCTATAGAAGTAATAGTAATTGAATTAGAATCAATACCTATTGTAGATTACACCAACTGTTTTAATTTCTCTTAATTGCAAAGCAAGTATTGTGATTCATGTTTGCCGCCCACTCTTGACCCACATACATCTTGTTTGAAGGGCTTGTTTGAAACGTGCCCGGTTTAATGACAGTTCCAATATTGCTGTATGCAGGAGCAGGTATTTCTCTTTGTAATTGTCTAGCTATCATATTGGCAATAACTAATGCGCTATAACGATCTTTACGCATACGCCCCTTTTTGCCAATATTAGTTTTAATTTCTGGTGTATCAAATCGCTCTCGACCACCAGCAGTTACAGAAACTACAACTGTCACTAACTCGTCTTTCAGCTCTTCAACTTCCATAACTGCATCTTCTAAAGTATCATATAACCGTAAAGCATTAGATTCTCCTACTTTATCTTTTAATTGTTTGAAAGATATCTTGTCTTTTTCACTCATCAAACTAAGACTTAAGGTATCAAATCTTGGCAATAGCAATACCTTATCTTCCATATCTTTTCTAAGCCCATGATTGGCTTGAGATGTCCATTCTGCTTTAGCAAAATTAATTAATTCAACAATATGATCTCCCGCAATCCTATCTGTATCTTTTTCTTTTTTATCTTCAATAATAGGAAGTATGGGACGTTCACCAGAGAAAAGCTTATCACTATCTCGCAAGCCTTCAGCGATAGCATAACCACCACCCTGTGAATCTATACCTATACGAACGCAAGGAAATACTTTATATAATTCTCTAATTTTTCTACAACAAAAACTGTAATAATCATTTTCTTCTGTTAGTCCAATACGTTTACGACTCTGAAAGTCCTTTTTATTGGTGGTCCACGTATATACAACCCTATGATGCTCTGGATGTATTTCAATAATAATCAAAGCAAAATTATCTTGCTCAGATGCAGGATCAATACCAAACACATACTTCAAGTCTGGATTACCTCTGGTCATAGGATCGAAAGGGTTAACGCACCAATTACACCATCCCGCAGTAGAACAATTTCTATCATGAGCTACGCAACCTTCAATTAAACTTCTTTTAAAAAAGCCTTGACTATCAGAAGTAAAACATGCTCCATATTCCATTTGATATATACCATTATGCATGGTTGCTCTAGAACGTGCCACCTGTTGATCATCCATAAATCCTTCGGGAATCAGCTCATAAGGGATACGCACAATTGAAAATGATTTCCAATCTAAACGCTTCATATATTCAGGAACTTCATCTGATACGTCATCTCCAGCTTCTTCTGCTGCTTTTTGAAAATCACCTTTGGTCTGAATAGTCGATTTATATTTCTTCCAATAAGAAGCAAAGTGTTCAAAGCCATAACCACAAGTTCCAGCAATAATAGACTGATTGGTTTGGCGATCTTTATAATCAACTTCCATAGTCTCATCCCATTTGCCAGAATCCTGCAATAACTTTCTTCTAGCTGCTTGCTTAACATTGTCGGTAGGATTTGCAGAAACCGCCGCAAAACCAGCAACAACAGTCTCATAGATCTCTACAGGAATACTATTAAATTCGTCAGCAATAATAGTATGAGCACGCAAACCTCTTATCTTACTTCCATCTCCTAAAGGAACTGCCATAGCCCAGCTATCATTAATGCGCATAGTACATCTATCTACATCACGACGTGGACCGCTATTATCGGAACATACACTACGTAAAATAGGAGCATTACGCCATATCGTATCCATATATTCAAAAATAACTTTACTTTGTCTAAAGGCCGCACCTACGATAACAATCTTAGTATCAGGAATGAGAATGCATTTTAAAATACCATATACCGCTAAGAGATAGGATTTACCAAATCCACGAGACGCAATATACATTGGAAAAGCGCGATTCCAAAGCTCTTGCAAAATCGCTACTTGTTCTGGTAAGAGTTCTACATTTAATAACTTTTTTACAGTCCATTGAAAATATTTAGGTTTTTGCATTAAACCCAAAATATGTAGATGTAAATTATCCTTTTGTTTTTGTGTTAAATCAATAAGAGGATTTTTGATACTATTAAGATCAGATTGAGCTATATTAAGCCAAGCATGTTCTGCATGTTCTACGTTATAAGTCATGAATATGCCTCATTATTCTAAAGGCCATCTCTTCTGCACGTTTGCTATCTCCACATGCTATTACGTGAATACCATGTTCTATCTGAGCACTTGTAAGCACTCGCATTATATATTTGCCCTTAATGCGTAATTCTTTCCATTTCGCTTTAGGAACGCTAGATCCAACTGGATATTGTTCTATTTGATGCCACCCAAACTCCAATAGAAGAAAGGGGTGGGGAAATGAGGACATTGCTTTTAGTTCTCGCAAAAATCGTTTTTCCCCACAGTTTCCAGCAAGTTCGGAAACTGATTCCTTTCTTTCTATACACAATATGTGCTCTTTATCTTTTATGCTATAGTCGCCAATATCAAGCTTAGTAGTTTCTGTACCTATGCAATAAGCATTTTCATCATACCACCATCCATGTCCTTGTTTTTCTCTTGTGTCTCTAACAACGGTAAATCTACTCATTCACGAGCACCCCACTCTAAAAGCTTTAAGAAAAATATTTCATAATTTTCTTCATGCCCCTTAATTTTGCGATGACAAGACTTACAAAGAGTAATGCCGTTATTAATAGAATAATGAAGAGCCGGATGGCTCTCCCATCTTTTTATATGATGCACCTCTAGTTTCTTTCTAGAGTGACAACCGGGCCATCTACATTTATTTTTATCCCGCCTACGAATATCTTTACGCCATTGCGCATAAGCAGGATCATTCCAATTTCTGTGCTTCATCAATATCGTTATCCACCATGAGTTTAACTAATTCTTCAAAGGTTACTTTAGGTTCCCAACCAAGTTGATCTTTAGCTTTCTTTGGCAATCCTAATAAATATTCCACTTCTGCTGGTCGATAAAATTTTGGATCAATGACTATATATTTTTCCCAGTCATGTATAAAAATATGAGTAAATGCAGCCTCAAGTAATTCTCTGATAGAGTGCGTTTTGCCGGTAGAAATAACATAATCTTCAGGATTTTCCTGTTGCATAATAAGATACATGGCTTCAACATAATCCTGTGCATGTCCCCAATCACGACGAGTTTCGATATTACCCAAACGAAGCTTTGGAAATTGAAAGTTTTGATCTCTAGATGTTCGTCCCGGTATATAGACTTCGTCTTTATCAAACACTAAATCTTTATATGTAATATTGTGTTTATTTATCCACACAAAAAATTCACCAATCCATTTAGTAATTTTCCGCGTAACAAAGTTCTCTCCACGCCTTTCGCTTTCATGATTAAACAATATTCCACAACATCCAAAAACATCATAAGCTTCTCTATAAACCCTGACTAAATTATGTGCAGCTACTTTTGCTATAGCATATGGAGATTGAGGCTCAAAGGGCGTTTCTTCATTTTGATATTTTATTTCAACTGTTCTTCCATCAAACAAATCATTTAACTCTGTATAATTTTTTCCAAACATTTCGCTTGTAGAAGCTTGATAAAATCTTGTAAAAGGTGAAAAACGCCGAATAGCCTCTAAAAAATGCAACGGCCCTAATGCATTAACTTGAAAAGTAAAGTCGGGTTGTTCAAAAGAAGTAGCCACATGAGATTGTGCAGCAAGGTTATAAATTTCATCCGGTTGGTATTTACTAACAACATCATAAACACATCCAGCATCTGAAATTTCGCCTTCAGTAATAATAAAGTTCGGATGATTAATACATTTAGTAAGTCTACTAAAATTATCGGTGCTAGTACGTCTCTTTAATCCTACAACTTGATAATTTTTACTTAGCAACAATTCTGCTAAATAGGAACCATCTTGTCCTGTCACGCCAGTTATTAAAGCTGATTTCATTTTTTACAATCCTGAAAATATTTATAAAATGGAGAATCACTCGTTACTTTATGTGTTCGTTCTTCCAATAGCTCATTATTGGTAGTTGTATCCCAAATTGGTCCAATAGGCATTCTTAACCTCGACTTATCATAAGACTTATGTAAAGCAAACACGTTCTCTACAGTAAAGGGAAAAACATTATGAATATCGATCTTTCGAAGGTGTGGCTTTATGGGAGAAGGATTATGAACTATATAAACTTCGTAATCTAAATCATCTAAATATGAAAATATTTTGTTAGGACTAATTCCCCTTTTGTGTAAACACGAAGAGTTAATTTCTATGTATAGAACTGGCCAATGCTTTTTGATTGTATTTATAGCACCGCGTAAAACCTCGTGCTCATATGCTTCTACATCTATCTTAATCAAAGCACATGGGTGTTGCGCCCCATTATTTTTATTGTACACGTAATCTAATATAGAGTCTAAGGTGGTAGTCTGATACGTATGACCCTCTTGAATTGCATTATATGGGTTGGCTTCTACATTAAAATCGCAATCATATTTACCATCAGACAGTATGGCACTAATTGCACTAACATTATTCAAATTGTTTTTAATCATACTTTGATCTAAACATTTTATACTCTCTATTGAACCATCTATAGCCAGTACATAAAAGCCAACTTTGGCCAGTGGTAATGTAACAGTACCTATATGACAGCCAATGTCTATTATATAACCGTCTGTAGGTAAAACTATACTACGGATATGATCAGGTACAAAAGAGACGTGTTGATGAAAGTGATACGCACAAACAAGACATCCCCATACATTACACCGAGCCCTTAGTTCCAAGTTATTGATAATTACATCTTTCGCCTCGTCAGGATATACCATTGTAAGACCGTCAATCGTTACCGCCTTTAATTTTACTTGAGTTTTTTTCTCGTCTTGTACAGTAGGAAACATGGGAGGCACTTATGAGCCCTTTTCTGCAACAACTTCTACATTTACAGCACCCTGTGTTAAAATATCAACTAAGAGCTGTTTTTGATTTGGACCACTTTCTTT
>Ga0310342_100002769_pt1 | contig 11346 bp, 9 predicted proteins | sample S15DNA20500_MG_FD_206155 | JGI IMG/M metagenome (GOLD analysis project Ga0310342, IMG submission 206155) | Marine microbial communities from station ALOHA, North Pacific Subtropical Gyre - S1503-DNA-20-500_MG | ecosystem: Environmental > Aquatic > Marine > Oceanic | place: Pacific Ocean: North... | reverse complement strand
GTGACCGCGAGTCGGTCGACCAGGGGGTCGCGGTGATTCGTCGGCTGCGGGAGGTGATCGGCGTGGCCGGGGAACTGCGAGCAGACGACGTGCTGAAGGCCATCGGGCAAGTCGGCGAGTCGATCTCGCTGCCGGACGTTGCGGCGAGCGATCCTCGCGGGGATGGGCAGTCCCGGATCGAACTGTTCGAATCGGCCAAGGACGTTCGTTCCAAGACACCCGGGCAGGAGGCGTATGTCGACGCGATTCGTCGCAACGACCTGGTTTTCTGCACCGGACCGGCCGGCAGCGGCAAGACCTATCTGGCCGTTGCCATGGCGCTGTCGGCGCTGAGATCAGAATTGGTCCGCAAGATCGTGCTGGTTCGTCCGGCGGTCGAGGCGGGCGAGAAACTGGGTTTCCTGCCGGGTGACGTGACGGCCAAGGTCAACCCGTACCTCCGACCCCTGCTCGACGCGCTGGCCGAGATTCTCAGCTACGATCAGGTCAAGCGATACATCGAACACGACGTGATCGAGATCGTGCCACTGGCCTTCATGCGCGGCCGCACGCTCAACGAGACCTTCATCATTCTCGACGAGGCTCAGAACGCCACGCGGACCCAGATGCAGATGTTCCTGACGCGGATGGGCCAGGGGTCGAAGATCGTCGTGACCGGCGACATCACACAGGTCGATCTCCCCGACCATCTTGCCGGAGGACTTCCCGATGCGATCAAGCGACTGAATTCGATCGACGGCGTCGACGTGGTCCGCCTGGGAGGGCGGGACATCGTGCGACACCGGCTGGTCAGCGAAATTGTCAAGGCCTACACAAAGAGACCATCGAACGGACGGTGATCCGGACGAGGATCAGCCAAGGGCTTGAGAATGTCGTGGTTCGGACAAAAATCGTCGCGGGCAACCCGCATCCCACGTACCGCCGAGATCGGTGGTGCGATGTCGCTGGGCGGCTGGCTGCGAGGGACCCTGGCCGATCGGAGTGTCCGGTTGCGGTTGCTGATGTGCCTGGTGGCAGTCGCGGCGATGCTGATCGTCGTCGAGGGTTGGGAACCACCCCAGACCTGGCGGGTCGGTGACCGGCCGGCCGAGGGACTCGTTGATCCGGCGGCCACCGCGACCGGCAGGCTGGTCGAACCGGGTGGGACGATCGATGCGGGGACGCTGGTGCGGATCGAGCAGATCCATGCCGATCGACAATTCTCGACCACCGACCACCTGGTTCGAGGTGCCACGGTGGTCGTGCTGCTGGTCGTGCTGCTGACACTGAACGGCATCTGGCTGGCCCGGGCCCGGCCTGCACTGGTGGGCCACGCCGGACGCCTGGGTGTCTACCTGTTGACCCTGGTTCTGGCCGTCGCTTTCGGCCGACTGCTCTCGGTTGATCCCTGGCGTGCCGAGATCATTCCACTGCTCGCGACAGTGGTGATCTTCGCGATCGCCTGGGACCAGGTCGTGGCCATCCTGACCGCCCTGACGCTCTCGTTGCTGCTGACTCTTTCGACGGTCGTCGAGATCGGCCACTTCGTCGTGTTGCTGTCGGTTTCGGTTAGTGTCATTCTTCCGCTCACACGTGTCTCTTCGCGATCGACATTGATCACGGTGGGGTTCTGGTCGGGGGTCGTCTTCGTGCTGGTCAAATGGGGCACGCTGGCGATCACCTCCTCGGAGCCCGCCGGGATGTTGTTCGACACCGCTGAGCTGTGGCCTTTGTTGAGAGGCTTTCTGTGGTGCCTGGTGGCCGGGTATCTGGTCGCCGGCAGTCTGCCGTTCATCGAGTCGTTGTTCGGTGTGGTCACCGACATCAGCCTGCTGGAGATGGGGGATGCTTCGCACCCGCTGCTGCAGGAACTGGTTCAGCGGGCTCCCGGCACGTACAACCACTCGTTTATCGTCGGGGCCATCGGCGAGGCGGCCGCCGATCGTATCGGGGCCAACGGGCTGTTGGTGCGGGTTGCCGCCTACTTCCACGACATCGGCAAGATGCTCAAGCCCGAGTATTTCGTCGAGAACACGACTGCCGAGACTCGGGGTCGACACGAACAACTGGCTCCCGCGATGAGCACGCTGATCATCATCGGCCACGTCAAGGACGGTGTCGAACTGGCTCGACAGCACAACCTGCCGCAGCCGTTGATCGACCTCATCGAGCAGCACCACGGGACGACACGGGTCGAGTATTTTTTCGACCAGGCTCAGCGTCAGGCCGAGGACGAACCCGACGATCGAACCGAACCGGTCGAGTCGTCCTTCCGGTATCCCGGACCTCGGCCAAAGACCCGGGAGGCCGGAGTGATGATGCTGGCCGATGCAGTCGAGAGTGCCAGCCGGCCGCTGCCCGAGCCGACTCCGAAGCGACTCGAAGAGCTCGTGCACGTCCTGACGCACAATCGACTGCTTGACGGGCAGTTCGACGAGAGTGGCCTGACACTCAGCGATCTCCACCTGATCGAGGAGTCTCTGACAAAATCGTTGATCGGAATCTACCACGGACGAGTGACCTACCCCGAGCAGCGGACGGCCTCAGCGTGAACGAGGAACTCGAACCCGGTGACGGTGCCCCGATTGGATCGGAATGGAAGATCGACGTGATCGATCGCACCGACGGCTCTGCCGCCAGTGAAAAACGACTGGCCGAGGTGGCCGGGTACGTGCTTCGGGACGAGGGGGTCGAACACGCCGAGATCAGTGTGGCGGTTGTCGACGATCTCGAGATGGCGAGGCTGCATGCGGATTTCCTTCAGATCGACGGTCCGACCGATGTGCTCACCTTTCCACTCGAAGGTGACAGTCTCGAAGCCTGGACGGGACCGGTCGATGCACGTCGAGGGTCGGGGCGGAGGATCTGTGGCGAAGTGGTCATCGGGGGAGACACCGCGATGCGGGTGGCCGGTGAGGTGGGGAGTCTCCCATCCGAGGAGGTGATCCTGTACCTGGTCCACGGTCTGTTGCACCTGTGTGGTTACGATGATCTCGACGATCTTCAGCGGGACCAGATGCGGAGTCGTGAGGCCGAGTTGTTGGATCTGCTAGAGGTGACGGCGAGGGCCGACGGGTGAACGAACAACTCTCCTTGCTGCTGACGGAGTGTGGCCTGCTGGCGCTGGTGACACTGGCGTCGCTGGCCGACAGCAGCTTGCGGGCGTTTTCCCGCAGTCGCCTTGAAGCGGTCTGCCACGAACGGGGTTGCCCCGAGTTGTTCGGGGTCATCCTGGCCCGAAGGGAACGGGTGCAACTGGCTGTCAACTGCCTGTACGCGTTGAGCCTGGTCATGGCTGCCGGGTCACTCGTCTTTTGGTGGTGGCCGGTGGCCGACGCTGCAGGGGGCTGGTCGCAGGTGGGGATGATCGTTGCGGCGGCATTGGCCCTGCTGATGGCTGCGGTGGTTCTGCCGTGGGCTGTCGGGCGGGTGTGGGGGGAGCAGTTCCTGGTCCGCAGTTGGCGAGTCCTCTCGCTGTTGACACTGGTCCTGGCCCCGGTGTCGATGATCGTCGGGCAACTGGATCGCCTCTGCCATCGGATCGCCGGTCGACCCGAACCGGTCTCCGGCGACCTGGCCGCATTGAGCGACGAGATCCGTAGCGTGGTCGATGAGGGGCAGCGAGGAGGCCGCATCGAGACCTCCGCCCGTGCGATGATTCACCGCGTGATGGAACTGCGGGACGAGGACGTCGCCGAGGTGATGACACCTCGGACGGACATGGTCTGTCTGAGAGCCGACGCGTCGCTGGAGGACGCGCGTCGGCAGTTGCTCGAGGCCGGCCACACCCGTGTGCCGGTGGTCGGAGAAAACACCGACGACATCGTCGGCATCCTCTACGCCAAGGATCTGCTCGGCCACCTGCAGGTCGACACCGCCTCGGCTCCGGGAGGACTCCGGGAAATCGTCCGCGAGCCGTTCTACGTGCCCGAGACGACCGGCATCGACACTCTGCTGGAAACGCTCAAACGCGAGCAGGTCCATCTGGCCATCGTGCTTGATGAATACGGCGGGGTCGCCGGGCTGGTCACCCTGGAGGATGTTCTCGAGGAAATCGTTGGAGAGATCGAGGACGAGTACGACGTGGGGGGCGGGGACCTGGTGAAGACGATCGGGCCGGGAATGATAGAGGTCGATGCGAGAGCTCACATCGACGACCTCAACGAACGCTTCGGTTACGGGCTGCCCGAGGACGAAGACTACGACACGTTGGGCGGCTTCGTGATCACCCGGCTGGGGCGGATTCCCATCCCCGGCGAGACCCTGGACTGGGGTCAGTGGCAGTTCAGGGTCGAATCCGCCGACAAGCGACGCGTGTGGCGGCTGCGGGTCGAGTCGGGACAAGGCGAGGCGGAGCCGACGGCCTGACGAGCCGGTCGGTTACCAATGGGAGTTGGGTCCGGACGGGACCGGCACCCGGATATCCCGCGTGTCACGTCCGGGGTGATTCTCGGCCCGCACCCGCTCGATCGCCTCATCGAAGTCCTCGCGAGTTCTCACCTGCTGAAAAGTGTGCCGCAGGGCGGGACGCACTCGCATGGATTTCAGGTACCAGTGGATCATCTTGCGGAAGCTGATGATGGCCTTCGGTTCACCCTTCTGCTCAACCAGGTACCCGAATTGCTCGAGCAGCAGCGCCATCCGGTCGTCAAAGCTGCCGGGTGGATCCCATTGCCCGGTCCGTTCCCACTGAACCAGTTGGCGGAAGATCCACGGGTTGGCCAGTGCGCCGCGGCCAATCGAGACGCCGTCACAACCGGTGATCTCGAACATCGTCACCGCGTCCTCGACGGTCAGGATGTCGCCGTTGCCGATCACCGGGATGGACTCGACCGACTCGACGACTTGGCGGATGCCGTCCAGGTCGACGCCGCCGCTGAAGCCCTGTTCCCGGGTGCGTCCGTGGATCGCGATCGCGGCCACCCCCACTTCCTCGAAAGCCCGCGCAAACCACGGGGCCGTCAGCGACCGTTCGTCCCAGCCCAGCCGCATCTTGATCGTCACCGGCAGCGACACCGCGTCGACGACGCTTCGGACAAGTTCGACCGTCCCGTCGGCCTGTTGCATCAACCCGGCGCCGGCACCGTGCCCGGCGACCTTGGCCACCGGGCAGCCCATGTTGATGTCGATCGCATCGAGCTCGAATTCCGCCTCCAGCAGCCTCGCCGCGTCGGCGACGAATTCGGGTTCGCTGCCGAAGATCTGGATCGACAGGGGCGAATCGTCCGGGACGGTTTGTACCAGTTCGAGGGCCTTGTGCCGGCCGGCCAGCAGGCTGCGGGCGTTGACCAGGTCGGTCGTGCACAGCCCGATCCCTCCCACGCGACGAATCATCCTTCGAAATGGCAGGTTGGTGAAGCCGGCCAAGGGAGAGAGCAGGTAGCGGGTTTCCAGCGACAGATCGCCGAAATGCAGTCGTGCCGCGTCGACGGCTCTGCCCGTGCCGGAACTCATCTCAGGCTTGCACCCAGGCCGGATTCGCATGAGGCAACCACACGGGCCTGGGCCTCCTCGATTTCCTCGTTGGTCAGCGTGCGTTCGTCCGAGCGGTATCCGATGGTGACGACATAGGATTTCTTGTCGGCGGGAATCTGCTGCCCGCGGTACTGGCCGCCGAAGGAGACGCCGTCGAGCAGGGGGCCGGCGTTGTCGCGGACCACCAATTCGAGCTCGTCCCAGGTGACGTGTTCGTCGAGCACGAAGTTGAGGTCACGTTCGATCGCCGGGAACCGCGGCAATTCCTCGAACCGCCGGGTTGTCTCCACCGCGGCCTCGACGGAGGCCAGGTCGAGTTCGACGATCGTCACTGCGTCGCGGAGGTCGAGAGGGTCGGTGGCCTCGCGAGTCAATTCGCCGAGCCAGCCGCAGGCGATGTCATCCAGCAGCAGGCGGGCTCCGCGCCCGTCGACAAACCCCGGCACGTCCAGCGGCTCGGCTGTCAGTCGTGAGTGGGGAGCCAGGTGAGTGACCAGCGTCTCGCACACGCCCTTGAGTTCCCCGAACGATCGTCCGCTGACGGCTGTCACCCGGGTGGGTTCGGATCCCTCGGCTCCGGGATGGGCCTCCAGGTACACGTTGGCGATCTCGAACAGGTCGACACCGAAGCTCCCGTGTCGTTCGTTTTCCCGTCGAGACTGCAGCAGGTTGGGCACCAGGCTCTGCCGCAACAGGTTCTCTTGTCGCCGTGACGAGTGTTGGACCGACAGGGGTTCGCGGTCGGGTTCGGGTCGGAACAGGCCGAACAGTTCCGGGGTGATGAACGAGAGTGTCATCGCCTCGTGAAAGCCCGCGGCGCAAAGCAGTTCGCGAAGTGTGTTGCTGACGAGGTCCCGGTGGGTGGGTTGAGCCAGTGTCAGCGGGACGCGGTTGTCCTCAGGGATCCGGTCGTAGCCCCAGATCCGGGCGACTTCCTCGATCAGGTCGATTTCCCGGGACAGGTCCCGCCGCCATCCCGGCACGGCGAACGTGGCAGTGGTGCCGTCGGAGTCAGCGAGCTGGCTGAGTCCGAGTTGTTCGAGAATGGCTACGACGTCGGCGGGCGGGACGTCGATGCCGAGCACGCGGGGGACCTGCGCGTAGCGGATCGAGACGGTGGTCGGTTCGTCCGGCGGTGGGTCACCGGTCCAGATGACCCCATCGAGCAGTTCGCCGCCTGCGAGTTCGAGAATCAACTCGCAGCAACGACGGCTGGTCGTGTCGAGTCCATGCGGATCGATGCCCCGCTCGAAGCGAAACGACGAGTCGCTGAACAGGGAGAGGCTGCGGGCGGTGTTCCGGATCGAGAGCGGAGCGAATTCGGCGGTTTCGACCAGCACCGTGCTGGTCGTTTCGGTGATCTCCGTTTCGGCTCCCCCCATCACTCCCGCCAGTGCCACCGGTTTTTCGGTGTCGGCGATCACGCACATGCCGGGAGCCAGCTTGTAGGTGGTGTGGTTGATCGCTTCGAGCTGTTCGCCGGCGACCGCCTGTCGGACGACGATCCGGCCCCCGGCCAGTTTGTCGAAGTCGAAGGCATGCAGCGGCTGGCCGGTCTCCATCAGCACGTAGTTGGTGATGTCGACGATGTTGTTGATCGAGACGATCCCGAGGGTGGCGAGCCGACGGATGAGCCAGTCGGGGCTGGGGCCGACGGTGACACCGCGGACGACCCGGGCGGTGTAGCGCGGACACAGGTCCGGGCAGGTGATCTCGACCGAGGTGACATCCGAGACCTGCGGTTCGATGCAGGGCGGTTGTGGGTCGGGTGATGTCAGCGGGAGGTCGTACAGCACCGAGACTTCCCGGGCGACGCCGACGTGGCCCAGGCAATCGGGGCGGTTGCTTGTGACCTCCAGGTCGATCGCCGTATCGCTTTCGACCGCGTCGGTCCCTTCCAGGTTCAGGCCCGACATCGTCAACCGGGTCGTCAGCTCTTCGAGCGGCATCTCCAGCGAGACGTATTGGCCGAGCCACTCCCAACTGACGATCATCGGATGCCTCGTTGCTCGCCTGGCTGCCTCCGCACCGGCTAATCTACGGCCCGTTCGGACGGATGGAAAGGGTACCTGCGGCGGCGGTCGCCGTGCTATTCTGTCGCCTTGGGCGGTCGTGCGTTTGGCCAATCAGCTCAGGCACAGCAGTCGGGACAGGGAGACGACCAGATGGCGCGGGCGATTCGAGTCAACGATCGGACCAACCTGACCAGCGGGATCGCTCGGTTGGGACAGAGAATGCGTCGCCAGGGGACGGTTGCCGAACAGACTCACGACGGTGACACGCTGATCGTCAGTGCGGTCGGCGACATCGGGGTGCGGTTGCTGGGCATCGACACTCCGGAGGTGAGTTTCCGGTTCCCCGGCTCGACTGAGTTTCTGGGGATCGAGGACGGCAAGTGGAAGACGTTCCTGGCCGACCCGTTCTCGAAGACCTGGCCGAAATTCACCGAGAGCCTGCCGGCGGAACTGGTCGAGTCGCTCAAGGGGCGGTTGCGTGAGAACGCGGCCGAGAATCATCACCGGCATGCCCGGGCGGCCGAGATGGCACTCGAACGGGAAATCGCTTCGGATATGAAGGTGATGCAGAAGACCGATGAGTCGTTCCAGATGTTCATGGTCTTCGGGTACGAGATCATGGACATCTACGGCCGATTCCTGTGTTTCATCAACCGCAACCAGCCCGATCGCAACAAGCCGGCACCCCGACCGCTCAGCTACAACGAGCGCCTGCTGAAACTCGGCCAGGCCAGTCCGTATTTCATCTGGCCCAACGTCAATCCCTGGCGGAAGGAGAAAACGATCCTCAAGGCGGTCCCCGATCCGAAGGGGATGAAGCGACAGGCTCTGCTGTCCAAGTCACTCGGCCGCGTCCGCCGCGATGTCGCGGCCTCCCGAGCCGCTCATCGAGGCATTTTTCACGCGACCGATCCTCTGCAACTGGAGCCGTTCGAGCTGCGGTTCCTTTCGCGACGGGAACGTCCGTCGCGGTGGGTCATCGACCTGAATGCCGACGACGGTGTGTTGCTGAGACCGGAGAACTACCACCGGATTCCCAATTCCGAGGACCGGTTGTTCGTCTCGTCCGAGCACGTCCCGCTGTTTGTCGAGCGGGGATGGAAACGCGAGGCAGGCGGCTGACGATCGCCGGAGGTGGCCGGGACACGTCGATTCGTCGGTGCCGTCAGGTGCGCCGTTGCGCGTGCGGATGTGCCCGCTCGTAGGTCTCCCGCAGCCTGCGGGTGCTGATGTGGGTGTAGATCTGGGTGGTGGTCAGGCTCTTGTGACCGAGAAGTTCCTGGACGCTGCGGAGGTCAGCTCCGCCGTCGAGCATGTGGCTGGCGAAGCTGTGCCGGAGTGTGTGGGGCGACGTGAGTTGATCGAGGCCGGCGGCGGCGATGTGTTTTTCGAGCAAGCGACCGACACTGCGGGCGGTCAGACGGCGGCCGAAACGGTTCAGGAACACGGCGTCGCGGTCCTGGGGTCCGAGATCGGTGGCGGCGGCACGAACCTCGACCCAGTCCGACAGGGCACGGGCGGCAAAACGGCCGACCGGAGCGATCCGTTCCTTGCGGCCCTTCCCGCGAACCCTCAGGATGTTGCTGTCGCGGTCCCAGTCACCGATGTCCAGTGCGACCAGCTCACTGACCCTCAGTCCGGCCGAGTAGAGAGTTTCGAGGATCGCTCGATCTCGCAGACCGGCGGGTTGGTCGGCCGCCGGCGCCTCGAGCAATGCCGCCACCTGGTCGGTTGTCAGGAAATGCGGCAACCGTCGACCCTGGCGGGGGGTTCTGAGCGCGCGGGCGGGGTTCGAGTCGGCCAGTTTTTCACGGCGACAGTACTCGAAGAAACTCCGCAGGCTGGCCAGCCGCCGTGCGACCGTACTCCGGGCGTAGCCCCGTTCGTGCAGGTTGGCCACGTAAGCCCGCAACTGTCCGATCGAGACATCCGACGGGACCGGCAGCCCGCCCTCGGTCGACCGCAGGTACTCGACCAGTACTGACAGATCTTCGCCGTAGGACTTCAGCGTCAGCGGCGACGCATTGCGTTCGATCCGCAGGTAACGCAGAAAGCCGTCGATGGCTGCCTGCATGTGAGAGCCTCGATTCGTCAGGGCATCCGGCCGATGCCGCGGAACCTCAGCCCCGGCAACGGTGCCGATTTCCGAGGAGTTTCGGGCGGCGGCTGCGATGCGATCGGGGCCGGGTGCGATGATGGCGAGGGAACCGTCGACTTTTCGGCGACCGCCTCCTCCTTCAACCTCCGGACCTTTTGGCTGAGCACCGCGGCGTCGTACCAGCTGAAGCTCAGTTCCTTGTCCGCTGCGTATTGTCCCAGCTTCTGCAGGACACTCTCGGTGCTGTCGTCGTCGTAGAGGAAGACGTAGCGTTCCGAGTTCTTCACCAGCGCCAAGACGTTCATTTCCCGTTGCACTTGACGAGTTCCTTGCCCGGGTCCGTTTTTCCCCAGAGGGTTCTATCGGCCGCTACACCCGACAAAACCCGCACTTTTTGCGGTTGCAAGCCATACCACCCGACCACCCGTCGTCACGACCGTTACAACCGGATTGACCGGGGCATGTTGAGTGAATGAGGATCGCGAGGCTTCCGGCACGTTGTAGCGAGCGTTAGGATGGCCGATCCGAATGACTCGAGATGGTGGTGAGAGGCCGTGGAATTCCTGGTTCCCAGTGACTGGTTCCAGACCTTGCCCGAGTGGGGTCTGCTGGGCTTGGTGGTCTTCTCGATGTTCACCCTGATGACCGGGGCGGACTGGCTGGTCGAATCCGCCAGCGCGTTGGCCCGGCGGCTGGGGGTGCCGGAGATCATCGTGGGAGCGACGATCGTCAGCCTGGGGACGACCGCTCCGGAGTGTGCCGTCAGCGTGATGGCGGCGTGGGACGGCAAGAGCGGCCTGGCCCTGGGCAATGCCGTGGGATCGATCATTGCCGACACCGGGCTGATCTTCGGGATCGGCTGCCTGATGGTCCGGCTCCCGGTCAACCGGTTCCTGCTGGCTCGACAGGGGTGGGTGCAGTTTGGCTCGGCTGTCCTATTGGCCGGGCTCTGCTACGCGATGTGGATGTCCGAAGGCGATTCGGCCGAGATCCCGGTATGGGCCGGTGGAATGTTCTTGGCACTGTTGGCCCTCTACATGATCGCTTCGGTTCGATGGAGCATGCAGGTGGACGCGAAGGAGACGGTGTCGCCGGAGACCGACGACGGATCCGACGGCGCGAAACGGGCTCCGGTCATTCTGTTTGTGCTGCTGGTGGGAGCGACCGTTGTGGTTGTCAGCAGCCATATACTGATCGAGTCGGTCACCGTGGTGGCTCTCAGGCTCTCGGTGCCGCAGGTGGTGATTTCGGCGACGTTGGTCGCCTTCGGGACGTCCCTGCCCGAATTGGTGGTCGGCATGACCGCATTCCGCCGTGGCCATCCGGAATTGCTGGTCGGCAACGTCATTGGTGCCGACGTGCTCAACGTCCTGTTCGTGATCGGGGCATCGGCGATTGCGTCCCCGTTGCCGATCGTCGATAGCGCGGCGCGGATTCCGGAGGTGTTCCTCTACGTGCACCTGCCGGCGATGCTGGCGATTCTGGTCCTGTTTCGGCTGTTCATCTTCCGCGCGGTGCGAAAGAACACATTCGAGCGACCGATGGGTGTGCCACTGGTGCTGTTGTACATCGCGTTCGTTGTCATCAGCTTTGCGGTGGGAAGCGATCCGGCCGCTGTGGGGGCGCCATGACCGGATCCTCTCCGGCGATGACCGCGTCGTTGGAACCCGGTTCGGTCGAGGAGTGGTTTGCTTCGCGATTGCCCGCCGACGATTTTTCCGGTCGTCGCGTGCTGGTGGTCGTGCCGGATTCGACACGTTCCGCCCCGTTGCCGCTGCT
>Ga0310342_100002768_pt1 | contig 11348 bp, 9 predicted proteins | sample S15DNA20500_MG_FD_206155 | JGI IMG/M metagenome (GOLD analysis project Ga0310342, IMG submission 206155) | Marine microbial communities from station ALOHA, North Pacific Subtropical Gyre - S1503-DNA-20-500_MG | ecosystem: Environmental > Aquatic > Marine > Oceanic | place: Pacific Ocean: North... | reverse complement strand
CTCCAAGACTTGAAAAAAGCGACTCTCGAGAAACAATTCCTGAAATCAGGAATGGTTCCAAAGTTCCGTCCAAGGAAACTTTGATGTCTTCATCGTCTTGGACCAAGATCCCTTCCAGCGATACATGCGAATCTTCCAGATTACCGCTTCGATAGGAGCCCTCTACGGCCACCTCAATACCTTCATCTATTCGACCATCAGCACGTATATCAAAATCCATAGCACCCTGAAGTGGAAATCCATCCAAAATCTGATTGACTATCTCCATATCCAAAGGAGTCAAATGAACCTTGAGATCTGTTGCACCAAAAGGTGGGTTTAAATGGAGTATTCCTTCTGCGACTGCCTGTGTGTCTCCTGCCTGTGTGTCAGTGAGTGTAAGGCCAGCATTGACAGCGACAGCATCCATATCGCCTGAAAGGTCTAGATGTCCAGAAATCAGACCCTCTAAAGGAATCTGGCTAGCCAGAATTGGGCGTCCAATTACTTTGGGAACGGAAGCTGCGAAAGAAGAAAAAGGTACAGCTGACAAGTCCAGAAGCACATCTTCCAAGATCCGATTACCCCCAACTGGCCTGCTAAATAAGCCATTGGTCATAATCCGTCCCGATCCCAAATCCAATTCCACATTGCCCCATCTCAATTCCAACCCTGCAGGACTTGCTGAAAACTGAAACTCCCCTCTCCCTCTAGCCACCGGCAAAGTCGGGTTTATCCACCTTAAATCGTTAAAATCAAACTCTGGACTAGCCAGATTGAAGGAGAAATGAGACCCTCGATCCTCCGAAAGACCAAATACGACTAAACCTGTAGCTTCAGATTGACCCAACCTAATTCTATCGACCCTAACCTGTAATTCTTGATTAGCCCAAAATAGTCCACCCCCAAAATCTGCGACCTCTAAAGTGTTCTGAAATCCAGTCCCTACAAAAGTCAGCTTGTCTATTCCAATTCGTATATCTTGAACCTCTTCTCCCTCTATAGACATGCTACTGATCTGTGCTTGGATCCCTCCGAACCCTAACCCCTCTTCTACAGATCCCTGCGAAGGTGCTAATCCTCCCCACACAACTCCTTCTGGTAAAACGTCCTGAGGCATAATTACTTTACCATCGAAAACAGTTACTCCTTCAAAGAGGATACCTGATCCATTTTCGATGCTACCCTGAATTAAAGCGGCTTCTGTCAATGAATGGATGGAGTCCGGTCGGTCAAAAAATCTATCCAAGTTAAGACGTCCCGTTTCTTGGTCCCTCTCCAACCTTAGTACTGGACTCCACAGAACTAGGTCAGAAAGATTTACCCTACCCCTCACGAACTGAAAAACAGAGTACTTAACGCTCAAAGAATCGATGGAGAAAACCCCAGACTCTTCCTCTTCAAGTTCTCCCTTTACCCCTACCAATTTGACACCTTTGTGCATCCAATCGGAGTTTATATCCTCCACTAACACTCTGCCTTTAACCGAAGTGTTGATCTCCCGAATCATCCTATCCAACACCCATCTTTGACCCAAGCTGGTAGCGGACAGGAAAAATAGGCCTGAAAGGGTCAGCACTACCACGGCCCCGGATACGAGGATTCCAATCCCAAAGGAACTCTTGAATAATTTCATCTTAGAAGGCCTGGCCGATACTTAGATGAAGCTGAAAACGAGACAAAGAAAATCCTTCGACCTTGCCAAAGGATACTCTGGAATCTAATAGAGCAAGATCATCCATACGAACAAAATCAAAAACTCTTTCACTGCCATTTACCAAACCTCTGATCTTGTCATCATATTGATCTCGATCTGGATCAAACTGACGTATTTGAGGGGTAACCACTTGAAGTTTAGACAATTCTCTGAATCGGTAACCTACGTCGACTCGAATTGGCCCAATAGGACTCAAATAGCGAAAACCGACACCGGGAGTCACTTCCAAATCGCCCGAGTCCGATAACTCAGAAGTGTTCCAAACACGCCCGAAATCTGTAAAAACAGCACCCTGAAACTTCGATGCTAACATCATTCTATATTCGAGACCTCCTTCTACCACCATGTGGCCTCCAGTCGGTCTAGGAGTTCCGAATACGCCGTCAACCAAAGAATTAGCGTCACATCCCAATCCCATTATCTCTTCTGGAGCACAGGGAGATTCCCCAGTCGTCGGGTCAGCCAGGAGCAATTGAGGGGTGTCTATCGTCAATACCCGAGATCCTAGTTGATTTTGTGCAAAGCCTCGGACACTATTTGCTCCTCCGGAATAAAACCTTTTCTGGGGATGGATTACATCTACTCCACCCATAGATAGATTGAAGTTGCCCGAGCCAACCCAACCCGCTCTGATTCGACCTGCCAGCACCTGCCTATTTCCCAACTCTTCATAGCTTCCTAGTTCTGCAGAGATCCGGTTGTACTCGAAACTCGATCCCGTGAGTGCAGATGCGTGTTCAAAATCCACAATCATTTGATAGCCTTCGCTGGGATTGAGTAGGTTATTGGTCCTATTTCTGACCCAACTGACACCGACAGGTGCCAACCAATTAGGATCTTGCAATCCAGAAATATCATCCGGTCGACATACCCTGAAACTGGTACAGAAAAATATTTCTGCTGCTTCCAATTCGGTCAGCTGCGGACGATAGGAGAATGTTAATGAATTGCTAGAGCCCAGGAGTCTCGCCAAGGACAGATCCAAGCCCACCGCCTTACGGACGAAAACATCCTGGAGGCTCTGTTTTTCGAAAAATAAACTAGAACCCAAGGAAAATCCTCTAAAAAGCCTAGGCTGAGAAAAATCCGCTGACACCAACCAGTTCAGTCCTCCGAAATCACCAACTGCCGACTGGCCACAAATAGGATTATATAGAGTCTCAGACATAATATTGGAAAGGCGTGCACGAACCTGCATTCTACGTGCACCGCCCAGAAAATTTCGACTCACCCAACGACTCTCTGTGTTAAGGCAATCCGCAGTACTCCATCCAAAACCTGCCCGCATCCTATGCACCTCTCCCTCCGAAATTCGGACCTGTAATGGGATCAAGCTGTCTGGAATATTGCGTCCTGGATCCACAGTTTCCTCAACGGTCACATGTTGCACCATCTCAATGCCAAAAAGATTCCGCTGACCCTCTAAAGTTTTTGCGGTGGAGTACTCCATACCTTCACTGAATGGCAACAATTTCCTGATCGCCATATCACTGAGTTCTACGTTACCTACCAATGTTATCGGTCCAAAGACTGCGTAGGGACCAGGCCGAACGTCGAAAGTAACGTCTGCCAAGTAAGGGTTCGACTTAGACCGACGGGAAAGAGTCAGCACATCTGCTCTGGGATATCCTCTATTTTCCAGTCTTTGTATTAGCGTATCCCTCGCAGAACTTAAGTCTATTGCACTCAGCACTTCTCCCTCTTCCAGAGGTAATGGTTCAAACTGGTCAAGACCTTCGATTTCTCCCGCACCCCGAACTTCAATTTTTGAAATTCTTAGTGGCTGACCTTCAGAAATCTTAAATATCAGTCTGGCCGGCTTCCCTGGGGAACGTACAATGACTGTATCGACCCGAGTCTCCCTATAACCTCTTCGATTGAAATAGCTCTCAAGTCGAAAAATGTCGCTAGAAAGTTCACGTTCATTCAGAAACTGCCTATCCACACTGAATGGCACACCCATGGCACAAAATGGAGCCAGTAGAAATGCTCTACACCTAGTCGATCTATTGATGATTGTCCTGGATAGGGAATCTTCTGGAAAAGCTGAACTGCCTTCAAAGACTACGGCAGAAAGCTCAGTCAATCCCTGCTGAGCCGACGTTTTTCCCGAAGAAATCAGGACGACAAGGCATAATAACAATGAGGTCTTCATACTTGCTCTAAAATCTCAGCATAAAAATGAATTCCCCTTATAGAAGAGAACCGATCTATTTAAATCCTGCTACGAAAAATATTAGTCTCACGAGTTAAAAATGTACCTTCCCTCTCTTCATACCAATAGGTGTTCACTTTGAAGTCCATGCTACTCAGCTCCAATACATTCAAAGTATTTCTCCTCTTTTCATGTACCCTGCCCCTATTTGATGTAGTAGTACCCGAGTGCACAATTAACATTGCTTCACCTATTCTTTGTTCATCAATATTCGCTTCCAGGTAACTCGCAAAAGCACGGTGGACATGCCCACTCAATATTAGTTCTACACCCATATCGCTAAAACTTTCCAATAGAAAAGTACTTTCGGGTAAAACATCATGTTTCCCCTCATCAGGAGATTGAACCAAGGGGTGGTGCATCACGAGCACTTTGATGTCTCCCGGCGGTGACCCTTTAAAAGCATTCGCTGCAAATTGTAGTTGCTTCGGATTGATCCGACCATTGATGATCGATCGATAGGGATCAGCAGAATTTAATGCCACAAAACTTGCTCCATCCATCCTGGTCACCGTGTCCAGTTCCTGAGAAATGAACTCCTGATAATTTCTGAAAGGATTAATTAGTCTCTGGCCAAGACGATAGAGTGGAATGTCATGATTTCCAGGTGTGACTATAATTGGAATATTGGGCAGCGAATCTAAGAAACTTCTGGCCAATCTATATTCCTCTATCTTAGCTCTCTGTGTAAAATCACCACTTAGCACTATGACGTTTGGATTTATGTTATTCACTAATCGTATAAAATCCAGAGTGACTTGGGGTAGATGAGGTCTTCCAAAATGAAAATCGGATCCGTGCAAGATTTTTAACATAAGACCGTCAGGCGAACTGCTCTGAATCACGGTTTCTAGGCTGCACGATCGATGTCCGCATAATGCCCTGTATCCCGATAAAGATCAGTAACAATGAAATAAGCTGAGCCATTGTAAACATTCCTAGGAAACGGTCGTCTTTGAGCCTTACGAACTCGACCAAGAACCTTTCAATACCTGCTAGAACAAACCATATCCACCATATCCATCCTTCGGCATAACTATGTTTTCGAATCCTCCACAAGAATGCAAAGATCATGAGAGACATGACGACTTCGTAAAGTTGAGTGGGATGCACTGGAATCACTTCCCCGAATCTTTCGACAAAATATGGATCCACTTCTATACCAAAGTGGTTCTCCATAACGCTTACGCGGGTCGGTGGCGAACCCTGAGGGAATTTCACTCCAAACCAAGCATCTGTTGGTCTTCCATAATCGTCACCAACTAAAAAACATCCCATACGGCCAACGGCATAGCCAATTGCCAATACGGGAGCTATCAAATCCGCCATCTGAGCCCATCTGAGCCCACTTTTCTTAACCTCCCAACTCACAGCAGCCAAGCCGCCTAAGAAACCACCGTACCAGACCATCCCGCCCCGAGAAAAAATAGAGCCAATCGGATCTGTGAAAAGACTGGGATAGTTGAGAAGTACGTAATAGAGCTTGGCTCCTACAAGACCCCCAACAACACCCATAGTGATAAAGTCCCACGCTTTTTCTGGGTCTAGTCCTACTCTTTCAACTTCAGGTCGAAGCACCAACCCTCCAACCATAAATGTAAGAAACATAAAGACCCCGAAGGAAGTTATAGGTGAACCACCTATCAGGGGCCACGACTCAGGAATACGAAAAAAAATCGGGTACATTTGTTATGATCTCTTCATGATAATATTCATCGTTGTGGCCCTCTCAGACCAGGCAGGGGAAGATTAGGATCTGCACTTAAGTCTAATTGGGCAGTTTCTCCTTGCTGAAACCTGAAAGCTCCCGCACAAGCTATCATAGCTGCATTGTCAGCCGAAAGCCTGGGAGAGCTATAGTAAAGCACACCTTCAGGAAAAAGTTCCTCGGTCAAGTCTTTCTTTAACCTTGAATTGGCACTAACCCCACCTCCCAACAAGACTCTGGAACAGGCCTTTTCCTTCACTGCACGCATAGTTTTCTTGCAAAGGACCTCCACAGCAGCCGATTGAAAAGAAGCGGCTATATCGGATACACTTTCTTCCAATGTCCCTCTGCCCTTTAGCTCTTCTACTTTTCTAGCTACTGCAGTTTTAAGCCCGCTAAAGGAAAAATCATAATACCCGGAGTCATGTCGGTTTTGGTCAGTTCTCAGCATAGGGCGAGGAAAACGGTAACGATCATCAAGGCCTTGATGACTTCGTTCCTCGATGACCGGACCTCCAGGGTAACCAAGCCCCAACAGTTTACTGACTTTGTCAAAAGCTTCTCCTGCTGCATCGTCCCGTGTCTGTCCCAGAAGCTCATACTCTCCCCATTTTGGTACATACATCAGAAGCGTATGCCCTCCTGAGACTAACAAAGCCACAAAGGGTGGTCGTGCTTCATTGTTCTCTAGAGAAGGTGCAAAGAGATGCCCTTCCATATGATGTACAGGGATCAAAGGTTTCCCTAACCCAAAAGCAAACCCTTTCGCCCATGAAACACCCACCAAAAGTGCTGCTATGAGACCAGGCCCAGCAGTAACGGCTACCGCATCTATCTCCCCTAACTGACATCCGGCATCGTCAAGAGTTTTCCTTACTACTTTGTCAATAAGCTTAAGATGAGCTCGTGCAGCAATCTCCGGGACAACTCCGCCATACAAAGAATGCTCATCTTGTGAAGAAACAACGTGCCCACGAAGCCAGTAAGGAGTTTCTAGTACAGCGGCGGAAGTCTCATCACAACTAGTCTCAATACCCAGAATGACAGATGATTCCATTCACTGATCCATCTGAGAATTATTATTGTTTCCTCTGAATTCCACATTAGTAAAGTGGGTACCTGTATCCCACAATCCTACAGACACTGGGTCCTCCGATTGAGTACTTAATCTTACAATGATCCACAGTAAAAAAGCCAAACCCAAAGCTGCTATTTTAAGCTTCCATGGCCCAGAGAAAATGGCTTTCAAATCTGTTGCCAGTATAGCTTCGCGAAATTTACTAGAAAACCAACTCGTCACTCTGTAGCCTCTAGCAGGCGTTTCACCAGGTCTTTATGCTCAGGAGCATCCCATTCAGTTCCCCCAGCTACTTTTTTATAGATCACGCCATCTCTACCAATCACAAAAGTCTCTGGAACACCTGTGGTTTTATATATCTGTTCGATTGAACCGGAAGGATCATGGAGCAATGGGAAAGTCAGGCTTAATGAGTCTCCGAACGCCTGGATGTCTCCACCCAGTTGATTACGCAACGCATCCATCTGTCCCGTCTCTGCATCCACACTTACAGCCATGATTTCAAGACCTAAGGAGTGGAATTCTTTATAAAGCCTTTCAATAGATGGCATTTCTTCGAGACAAGGAGCACACCAAGTCGCCCAGATATTTACCATCACTACCTTTCCTTGGTGATCCTCAAGCTCAACTACATTGCCATCTAAATCTCTTGCTTGGAAATTTGGTGCTGCCACACCCGGTGCTACCGCACTGAAACGACCCGGATTTAACCAAGCTAAGAAAACCAATAAAACTATTCCTAACAAAGTATAAGCGTAGGGACGACTAGAATGTTTTGCCATTAATCTCGCATGTAATACTCTTGAGCGGAGCTACCCGCACAATATTTTCTTCGATTACCCATGTGTAGTTTCAAGATAACTACTCTAATCAATTTCTGCTCCCACTGGATCGACGACCCACCACTATGCTCACCGACGAACCTGGCGGTACCAGACTATCTGCCTGCGGTCTTTGGTCAACAATACGACCTTGGTCTCGTCCAAATCGGAAACGACTCGTGATTTCCTCCACGACCAAACCCAAAGAGTCCAGGATTTCTTCTCCTCTCTCCTGTTCTACGCCTAATAATAGTGGCATTGCTACTAAGGACGGCCCCTTACTAACAGCAACCCTGAGTTCCATAGGCAGATCAACTTCTGTACCAGGTTCAGGGAGGATTTCAACAACCTGACCCAAAGGCAACTCAGCCTCTAAACTATCTATGATTACTGCAAATCCACTGGACTCCAGAACTGGTCGAGCTGCGGCAAAGTCAATGCGGGTAACGTCAGGAACAGCCCTCCGTATAGGCCCCAGGCTGACTGTCAATTCTACCGTATCTCCTAAAGAAGAGAGCTGGCCCGGTAATGGATTTTGGCCCAACACTTGGCCATAAACAGCAGTTGGATGTCTAAAAGAATCTGCTACTACCCCATATAACCCTATGCTGGCAACTTCCTCTATCGCTTCCTTATAATCAGTGTGACGGACGCTAGTTACTTCAAGGAAATCTCCTTCCAGTTCCGGAATTGGAAACCAAACCTTCGTAGAGAAGCCGTAACCCACCCCCGTTCCAACAAGGAGAAGAACAATGCCTGACAGCACGCCACGCCAACCTGGAATGCTCCGTCTTCTGTTGATTTGTCTCCTGCGAATCGAATTTCCCAGCTTCATATATATCCAAACCAAGGATTAATTACTAAAAAAATCAGATTACAGTCCCGACGCATCAGATTTACCTGAATGATGCAAGGCCTCCCAAGACAATGAGTGCACTAAGTCTCTACACGTCAGAATGTAGTTATGTTTCGAGTTTTTAGGAAATATAGGATCAAGGCCACCAATATTTAACTTGCAAGGTTGCGTACAGATGGCTTTCCGCAACAGAATAGAACAGTGCCTATTGGAACCTTGATGGAGTGAAAATCTAATGATTAGGAACAAGAGAAACCTGATTAAGCATCCACTTACCTTGACAGTCATGGGTTTTGTCTGTGCCTTTTCGATTTTTTCGATTGGCAATTCACAACAGCCTTTCGAAGCCATTGAATCCACAACTCCAATGACAACAGCCGCAGAGAACTACCTGAACACTCTAAATAGAACACAGATGAAGATGGGAACTTGGCCAGTCGACTCAGAAGAGCGCTTCGATTGGCACTTTATCCCTCGGGCAAGACGCGGCATACCTCTCAAAAGTATGACCCAACATCAAAGGTCTGCCGCTCATGCACTTCTACGAAATTCATTGAGCAGTCAAGGGTATATGAAAGCCACTGGTATAATGCAACTCGAAGGCATATTGGGTGTAATGGAGGGGAGTCCTGAAAGAAGAGACCCAGAAGACTATTACTGGAACATTTTTGGCACACCCGCAAGCACTAACCCTTGGGGTTGGCGATTCGAAGGACATCATGTCTCACTCAATTTCTCAGTCGGCGGACACAGCACTTCTGGGCATTCAGAAGGATTACCCTCAATAACTCCGGCTTTTTTTGGTTCCAACCCTCACTTGATCACTGAAGGAGAGCACGCTGGGCAGAAGGTCTTGGGAGCTGAAGAGGAACTCGCTCGCCAACTGCTGTCGTTGTTAGACAGTGACCAGTTGGAGGTAGCTATTTTCCAATCGGATGCTCCAGAAGACATTCTCACCGGAACCAACCGAGATGCTACTCTTCAAACTTACCAAGGGATATCCATTTCTTCACTAAATCAAACAGAACAACTTCCCGTTTTCATGCGACTTCTCAGAGAGTACGTTTACAACGCCACACCTGTTGTGGCAGAGTACCAGATACAACGAATTGAAGATGCTGGAATCGAAAATCTCTACTTTGGATGGGCTGGTAGCAGAACACCCGGAGAAGGCCATTACTACCGTATCCACGGACCCACAATATTAATTGAATATGATAACGTTCAGAATGAGGCCAACCACGTACATTCTGTATGGCGAGACATGCAGCACGACTTCGGAGGTTCATACCATCCTGATTCTGACCTCCTTCGAAAACATTACGAGGAAGCAGACCATCACCAGACGACTCTAAGATGAAACCAGAGAAAAAGAGCTCAAGTCAAACAAGGTGGAAAAGCTCTTCAGTATTAACTGATTCGTCGCATACGTGCAGCAAACGAACCGTCAAAACCAAAGATTTGAGGAACCACTGAAAGTTGACCTTTGGAATCCAAGTATCTGCTATCAACCCCCTTTCCAGGCTCTAGCTGAAAACAGGAATATGTACGAAGAAAACGCTCGATCTGATGGTTGTTTTCTTCCAACTCTAAACTGCAGGTTGAATAGACTAAAATTCCACCAATAGGGACTAGCTTAACCATGCTGTCGAGGATCTTAGTTTGGCGGCACACCATTTCATTCAGATTTTCCTCCGTAATCTTCCAGCGAATGTCTGGATTTCTTCTTAGGGTTCCAGTTCCGGTACATGGAACATCGACAAGAATGGCTCCTGATTCTGCTATTACTGGTTGGTAAACGTCCCCTTGAACTATATGGACTTCAAAAGAAACATTCGCTGACTCTGACTCTTTTAATCTTTGCAAATTGTCACCTAGAAGCTCTAGTCTATTGAACGAGCGGTCGACAGCTAGAACAAAATGTCCTTTTGCAGCCAAAGCCATAGTTTTTCCTCCCGGTGCTGCACAAAAATCAACAATCCTGTCGCCGACTCCTATATCCATATAAGCTGGAACAAGTGCCGCTGCAGGATCTTGAACCATAGAGGGAATCACCGTCATAGCCTTTCCCAGCGAACCTGATGTCTTAAGCATAATGCAGGACGTCCCCTCAACTTCCTCGGCCGTAATTCCAAACCTCTTGAGCCTTGCTACTGCTTCATCGGGATCACTTTGTAAACAATTTAGAAAGATCGGTGGGACTTGATTATTAGCATCCACCAAATGGCAAACTTCTTCGACAGACCATCTGCTCAACCAGCGTTTTACCAGCCAAGTTGGATGTGAACCCCATGTTGACAGATAGGCAACTGGATCGGTTCGTTTATCAGGAAAATTCTCTTGACCGCCATCTTTATTCGCAGCAGATCGCAACACGGCGTTTACAAATCCTGTCGCCGACTTCCCCACTTTTTTGGCCAATTCCACAGCCTGAGAAACAGCTGCATATTGTGGGACCCCATGCATATAAAGGGTCTCGTACAAACCAATCCTCAAAACGTCTTTTACTGCTGGATCAACGCTATCGAAACCACGTCTTATGTTAGGGTCAAGTAGATAATCTATTCGACCTCGAAACCTCTGGATTCCATAAGCCATCTCTCGACACCAGGCTTTTTCCTTTTGAACAAGCACCGTTGTCTCTTCCTCAAAAGACCGATCAAGACGCCTTCCACGACGAACAGCTGAAAGAATATTCCATACGACTTTTCTACTTTGAGTTAGAACCACCCTAGTCAGTCCAACATACCTTTGGTTGGAGAAGAGGGGACCGCTATTTCTTTCGCTTGCATTCCTCCCGAAAGATACGAATACCGCCCCGCTTTAATCGCCAAGCACATTGCTTTAGCCATCATAACTGGATCATCGGCCAGAGCAATTGCAGTATTCATAAGGACCCCATCTACTCCTTGTTCCATTGTTATACACGCATGAGAAGCCAGTCCCACTCCAGCATCGACAATGATGGGGACTT
>Ga0310342_100002766_pt1 | contig 11350 bp, 7 predicted proteins | sample S15DNA20500_MG_FD_206155 | JGI IMG/M metagenome (GOLD analysis project Ga0310342, IMG submission 206155) | Marine microbial communities from station ALOHA, North Pacific Subtropical Gyre - S1503-DNA-20-500_MG | ecosystem: Environmental > Aquatic > Marine > Oceanic | place: Pacific Ocean: North... | reverse complement strand
TGTCTCTTCAGAATCAGATGTCTCTTCAGAATCAGATGTCTCTTCAGAATCAGATGTCTCTTCAGAATCAGATGTCTCTTCAGAATCAGATGTCTCTTCAGAATCAGACGTCTCTTCTGCAGAGGTTTCAATCAGCAGGCCGCTCGACCCGAGCCCTCCCTTGAGAGGCTTGGAAGAGGGTGTGGCGGGTACCTTGACTGTGGTAGCCGTAGCCGAACCGGCCGCTTCTTCGTCCTCTTCAGCCCATTCAACCCGTTTGCGGCTCAGACCAATCTTGCGTTCTTCGGTGTCAACACGCAGAATTTTCACCTCGATGAGATCGCCAACTTTGACAATTTCCTCGGGATTTTCTACCTTGTGGTCGGCCAGTTCCGAGATATGCAATAGACCCTCCAGATTGTCTTCCAATCCAATGAAGACACCAAAGTTGGTGATTTTAGTGACGGTGCCGGTAACCAGCTGGCCTGGTGTGTATTTGCCTGGAATACTTTCGGCCCAAGGGTCGCTGTCCATTTGTTTCAAGCCCAAGGCAATTCGTCGCCGATTTTGATCAACCGAGATGACCTTACATTCGATTTCTTGGCTTTTTTCTAACATTTCGCTGGGATGACTGATTTTCCGAGTCCACGACATGTCGGAGACGTGCAGCAATCCGTCGATACCTTCTTCGATCTCAATGAACGCACCGTAATTGGTCAGATTGCGAACCCGGCCTTTGACCAGCGAGTCGACCGGGTAACGCGCGGCGACTTGGTCCCATGGGTTTTCTTGCGTTTGCTTCATTCCCAATGAGATTTCTTGTTTGTCCTTGTTGATTCCAAGGATGACGACATCAATGTCGTCACCGATCTGCACCAGTTCGCTAGGATGGCTGATTCGCTTGGTCCACGACATCTCGCTGATATGAACGAGACCTTCAATTCCTTCCTCGAGTTTTACAAAAGCACCATAGCTCATCACATTGACAACGTTACCTTTGACAACTGAAGAGACAGGATACCGATCTTCGACTCCTACCCAGGGACTCGGAGATTTTTGCTTGAGCCCCAGCGCAATCTTCTCTTTTTCCCTATCGATATTCAGGATCTGAACTTCGATTTCCTGGTCAATCGAGACCATTTCTGAAGGATGTCCAATACGTCCCCAGCTCATGTCCGTAATGTGCAAGAGACCATCAATGCCACCGAGGTCGACAAACGCACCGAATTCGGCAATGTTTTTCACAACGCCCTTCTGAAGCTGTCCTTCTTCCAACTTGCCTAATAACGATTCGCGATCCTCCTGCCGCTGCTTTTCAATCAAGGACCGTCGACTGACGACAATGTTACGTCGTGCTTCGTCGATTTTTAGAACTTCACACTGCACAACTCGACCGATGTAATCTCCGATATCATGTGGCCGACGAATGTCTACCTGGCTTGCCGGCAGAAAAACGTTGACACCAATGTCGACCAGCAGACCACCCTTGATTTTTCGAACGACGTTGCCGGTTACGACTTGACCCTCCTCGACTTCCTGCATCATCTGCTGCCAGTCGAGAATTTTTTGAGCCTTCTTTTTACTCAGCGTGATCATGCCGTGAGGATCGTCGGTCCGCCCCATCGCGTCCTCAATATCCTCCACTAAAATTTGAATTGTCTGGCCAATTTCTGGTTGTTCTTCCTCCTCTTCCCATTCGGAAATCGGGATACTTCCCTCGCTCTTGTAACCAATGTCGACCAATACGAATTCGCTGTCGACTCGGATCACATGACCGTCGACAATCTTGTTGACAATAACCTGGCTTTCTGGTTCGAGAGTATCGAGACCGACGGCTTCGGTTCCCTCAATTGCAGTGGTGATTTCGTCAATAAGATCCTGATCATTTTCTAAATGTCGAATGAGGTTGCGGTTGACCATTTGCTTCTGCCAAGAACAATCTGCGCCCTCCGGAAAACGGGCCGCAAAAGTACCACCAACACTCAGCGATTTCCGGTTCGGAGACGTCCATCCGACGACAAGCCGGTGATGTACCCCAGATCACTGAGATCTCTCCATACGGTTTCAATCAGACGTCCTCAGTGAGACGGGACATCCAATTCAAGCAGGAGAGTCGAAACCCCACAGGTTAGCAAACTGAAGCAAGATTGAAAACACCACAGGACGGCGGAAATGGCCTTTTGCCAGCTGCTAGCCAGCCCCCAAACCACGGTCAAAAGCGTCCTGTTCGCGAGAAAATACCGCCAAAATGGATTCGAAGGTACCTCGACTGATCTGCCAGTTTGGTTGTTGATCCGTATGTGCGTTGCAATGGGCTACCAGCAACCGGTACAGGAATTTAAACAGGTTGCGGGGAACTCGCAACGAGCTCAGCGCTTCCAACAGACGTTGATCGGTTATCGAATCGTCCAGCAAAGTCCTCAGATTGGGAGTTGAGTCTTCACGCGCACAGGCTCGGATCCGGGCGTTGGCCATGTCGTAGAGCGAGACACCAGTCCATTCGAGTGTCGGAATCATGTTCTGCTTATCCAGACGTGCTCGCTGATAAAAATCTCGGTCCTCACGCTCGACAAACTCCGTTAGCTCAACCGGTAACATCAATTTCAGTCCAATTCCCGGCTGCTTGAGAAATTTATTATCAAGCATCGGCCACAGCAGCAGGCGCATGAGCTCTGCTGATCCGTTGATCAAATGAGGTTCGTCGATGCGATCAACTAACACGAAGATTCCCGTGTATCCCAGGGATTGAAGGATGCCTTGAAACTTAGCAAGCAATTCGTAGCGATCATCTGTTCGATCCTTGCTGGGGAAAGGCTGCCCTTGCCAATCACGAGTATAAAACCGCCTCAGGATTTGACGCAAATCAGATATTTCACCAACTCCGACACGGAGGTGTTGATGAATCCGTCGGGCTAACAGAAAGCAACGAATGGTTCTTAAGAACCATGGCACCCAAACCGCCAGCAAGACCGCTGAATATAAACAACAGTAGAAGGGGGTAAAAAAGGAGCTGTCGTGTCGGACTGCCAACAGAATCATCGATAGCCCCAGCAACATGGAACCCACAAGGCCAAGTCCGATGTCCCATTTAACAAACCAATTTCTGAAGCGAAGGTGTTTTCGCAGTCCCTCCCACCGACCGGTTTTAGTTTCGGCGGTGGACTGATCATAGCACGCTGCCAACAACAACATGTCCCGGCAGCGATGACGATCAAAACGTGTCGTGTTTTCGGTTCCCTTCATGATGCGGTCAACAAGTTGGGTCACGCCAAGTACGAGAATGGCGTCCATATGATCCCAAAGTTTCCATTCGAGCAACAATCGGTCAGCGCGTCGCCGCCGTCCACTGAACCTTTCGCGAAATCGATCCAGGAACGGATTGAAGTCATCATATTCGACGATGAAGACTTTTTTTTCGGGTATCGTTTCGTTGTGCATTTCGACATGCTTGGCAATCTGTAAACGTAGAGCTGTCTTTCCGGCTCCCTTTTCACCAAACACAATCGCCGACGCAGGCTCGGCAGGGTCCCCAAAGACTTTGTCCCATGCCGGATGGTAAGTCTCGTGGATGCACAAGTCCTTGAAAACCGGATCTGTTTGCGCATCTTCTTCAGAGAAGGGGTTGCGAGCGATGTCATGATGTTCAAGTAATTGATGAATCTTCACGATGCACAGTGTCGAGGGTTCCGGTTCCAGAGAACTGAGTCAGGTGTTTGCGGGTGTTGGTTGTAGCATTCTGGGATGATTGCCCAAAGTGTGATTTAAACTCCATTGTTGGTTCTAGCGTTTTACATTGCAACTTGACCCAAACAGAACCCACTGTGATAAGACCTTTTCTGAATGGAGAGTCCTGTTTTATTTCACGGTTAGACTGCTCAACATCTTTTTGAAACCGGCAGCATTTTTTTCGATGTTACCGGAAGGACCATAGAGCTTAATCGAAACCAGTCCGTACTTCTCAGTTTCAATCATTGCTGCCAACATTCGATAATTTGCGCGCATCTTTGCTGGCGCAAATGGCCCACGTTGATCTTTGTAGGTGCCGGTTAAATCCAGTAGATGAACCTTTTGGTCGGCGATGGTGGACGTTTGCGTTTCTGAATTGCCGTTGATCTTAGTGAATTGTCCGCGCCAACGGTCTAAATTGGCTTTTACTGAACCACCAACCGACATGAATGTAATACGACCATCTGCCGGATCACCCTTCTCTCTGGGGATCAGATATTCGTAGTCGATAATTCTGACACGAGGTTTTCGAGCTTGCCAGCTTTCTGGCACTGTCAATTCGATGTGACCATCGGACAGCTTCAGTAGATGGTCTTCTGCACGGACTGACGAAGTGATCAATAAGATGGCAATGGTTACAATAACGGCCCAATAGTGACACTCTTTTGCAGTTTTCCAAAACATTTCAACCTCACATGGCAACGTAATACAAAATGGGAATTAGAATGAGAATCACGACCAACAACAGCGACGTCCAAGCGAACACGTAGATAGATTTCAATTTTCGACGACGATTGTAATTGGCGTGTTGACGACGAGTCGTTTCAGGCAATTGGCTTTCATGATGAATGGACAGTAGCGATTGTTCGGTAGCCGTCTTATTCAATGGTTTCAAATCGGGAATGACGGTCTCAGCCTTTTTCCAATCTACCCATCCCTCGCGCCACATGAGACAATCGGCGGTGACACGACTCTCTTGGATCCACTTTCGGACCATTTCGCCGCTGGCTGGACCGTACTTGCCACCAGTTGGGGGGCAGACGTACCAAATTGGGCTTTGAGAATCAGCCAAAGGATCGTTAATGATTTGTGGCATCAGCGAGGCGTCGACAGATGCTGCTGCTGATCCATCGGTAACCAGGTTGGATTCCAAGTCACGTTTTAACACGACCTGATTTAACTCGGATTGTTGTAGATTGGTTGAATTTTGTTGTAAGTTGGGGCTCGATACACGCTTTGCAGAGAATGGTTCTCCGCCCAAGGGTTTGCTTGACAGGAGTGTTTCTTTTTCCATTGAAAGCCCCCTATTTGAGGGGGAGGGGGTAAAGTGATTTTCCGGCAACTTCTCGTTTGGCTCACTGGAAGGGATCAGGACACTGGCACCACAGTGGGGACAAATTCCTTTCATTCCAGCCAAAAACGACTTGATATTAAGTCGCTGGCCGCATTGTTGGCAAAGGAATTTGATGCCCATATTTCTACTACCTGAAGATGTCCAAAACGTGTTGAGTGTACCAAAATCCCCATTAACCTGGAAATCAGGCGAACTTTCACAACTGACCGAATTGGTCTCAGCGAAATAGACAGTCACCGATTTTCCCACCCAACATTCAACGGTCCTGTGTGCAAAGTGGGTGCAATTTATTATACTGGTGATCAGAAAGTTGTGAAGTTTACTGGGTTTGTGTCATTTGGAGTGGGTGGATTGGCGTTTCAGGTGTGTTTACCGAATAACGTGCCCTCCGTAACGATCGAAGAGTTTTAGCCAGTTGAGAGGTGGCTAGGTTAGGATAGCTGACTGTTTGTTTAAATAAGCTAGACTAGTAAAACTACCTAGTTATCCAGCCTGTAAGTCAAAATGGTTTAAGGCTGACACTTCTGTTGTGGGAAAAGCCTCAGCAAGGGAAACCTCGAATGCTTAATTCTGATGATACTAACGAATATGAAGGTCCGCTAGAAATCGCATTCATGGGTGATTTGACGGATCACGAGTCGGAGCTTACCGAAAAATTGTTAAGTGTACCGTTTGGTGGTGAATGCACACTTTACATTGATTCGCCGGGCGGCAGTCCCTATTGTGCCATGTCGTTGATGACACTGATTTTGATGCGACAGCTCAACGCTACAGGAATCGTTACCGGTGAATGTTCGTCGGCAGCTTTGTGGCCATTAGCCTCATGCAAGCGGCGAATGGTGACGCCTCACAGTGTGATGTTGTTCCATCCGATGAAATGGCAAAGTGAGGAGCACGTTGATCTGGCTGAGGCAGCAGAGTGGGCTCGGCATTTTGGTCAGCTTGAGTTGGACATGGACAGTCTTTTAGCAAAACTCCTGGACATTCCGCGCGAAAAATTAGATAGCTGGATCAAACCAGGTCGGTACGTTTCCGGACGCGAATTTGCCGAAGCAGGAATGGCTGAATTGCTGGATCTCAATTTGTTAACTCAGCAAGCCTCAAAAGGTGTTTCCCCACCATCTAAAAACGGTAACGGTGCCGCACAGCTCCGCAAAACGGCTGAGAGTCGTGAATAGTCCAGCTTTGAAATAAGTGGGACTGTCATGCTTTAGGAGTATACAGGATAAACTCACAGACCCTTTCAGGGCGTGGTTTTTGGGTGTTACGGTTCTGTTAGCACTCTTGGCCCGAAATTGAATCTTCCGATACTTGCAAAACGGTTTCGATTTTCAGGCTTGTTTGGCAAGCGATAGCTGCTGGAAAAAAATCAAGTGAAGTGTAAGCATGGTCGTAGTGTCTCTTGTGTGTATGAGATGTTGCCTTGGCAGATGAAATGTTGAATTTATGAGCAGGATAGAGTTATCAAATTAAGTGGCTAGTTGTATTTCAAGTGTTGACCGGGAGCACGTCACCGAACAATGGATTCATTTGCCATTGCGGCAGCTGTCAGGGAGAGCAGAAGTCATGCCATCATTCCGAATCACGTCTGAATCGAAGTTCCCAGCAAGCTGAGGAAATTGGCGATCCATGCCGGATGAGCTGGCCAGGCAGGTGCTGTTACAAGATTGCCATCGGTATGAGCGTTATCAAATGTCGCATTGGCTGGGATGTATTGTCCACCCGCTGATTCGACTTCCGGCTGAACTGCTGGATAGGCACTGCATTGTTTGCCTTTCAAAACGCCAGCTGCAGCTAATAGTTGAGCACCGTGACATATTGCCGCAATCGGTTGATTCGACTTGGCAAAGTGCTGGATGATTTCGATGACCTTGGGGTTGAGCCTTAAGTATTCAGGTGCACGCCCGCCAGGGAGAACCAGTCCATCGTAATCCGAGGTTCGGATTTTTGCGAACGTTGCATTCAATCTGAAATTATGTCCTCGTTTTTCACTATAAGTTTGTTCATTTTCAAAATCATGAATTGCAGTGGCTACCAGATCGCCGTCCCGGCGGTCTGGACAAGCAACATCCACATCGTGGCCCACCATGAGCAACATCTGATAGGGAACCATCACCTCGTAATCCTCTACGAAGTCGCCGACCAGCATGAGAATTCTTTTTTTTGTCATGACGTGTCTCCAAATGTCAGAGGGAACCGAAAATTCCAGTAACCGAGGCGATTTTAGATTGATTCCTATCGCTGGCGTTCACCAACGTTGGACGTCAATGAAACTTTGGCATGGCGGACCATGTTGCTGCGTTTGTGAATGGTCACACTGATTTTAGTGAGTACGGTGTAATTTTGGGATTGCGACTGGTTGGTAAAATTGTGTTGGGTCGGTAAAAGAATTGGCTTGGCGATCGCTAGCGATTCCATGATAGCGGGGCTGGCATTTCGAATCTATAAGTTGGATATCCATCAGGTTGACCAGGAAGATTGTCAGGACTATAATCCAGCCCTTGTGTGCTAAGGAGAGCACTACTGCCGGTTGCCCCAGAACCGGCGGATCGGACTCGTGTCACGGAAGAAACGTTTTTGCCGTGGTGCCGTCGGCAGCTTTCCCGCAGCCTTTGCCACAGGAGATGCCGGTGTCGGTCGCATCACGCTATGACGACAAAGAACGAGTTCGCGAGTCGGTCGACATTGTTGATCTGATTGGTGCGTTTCTGCCCTTAAAACGCCAGGGCCGCAATTACGTTGCACTTTGTCCCTGGCATGACGATAGTCGGCCAAGCTTACAAGTCAATCCACAGCGCCAAACATGGAAATGTTGGGTGTGTAATGATGGTGGAGATATCTTTAGTTTTGTTCAGAAAAAAGAAGGTGTGGATTTTCGTGAAGCGCTTGAAATTTTGGCTGATCGCGCGGGAATCACCCTTCATCGCTCAGGTTCCCAGGGTTTGGGGGCGACTGAAAATCGCAATGCGAAAAATTCTCTTTTTGCAATCATGCGGTGGGCAGCTGACCAATACCACCACTTCTTGATCCATTCGGCAGATGCCAAACCGGCTCGCGATTATCTTGTGTCGCGCGGGATCTCCGAACAAAGTATTCGCGATTGTCAAATTGGTTTTGCTCCGCACCAGTGGCAATGGCTTACCAGTCAAGGGGCCGAAGCTGGCCATTCCCAGAAGTCAATGGAATCGGTTGGATTGGTGATTCGGAGCGATAAGAACGGAAAATTTTACGATCGTTATCGGGGAAGAGTCATCTTTCCGATTCGTGATACTCAGAGTCGCACGGTTGCCCTGGGGGGCCGAATTCTTCCTGAGTTGTCAGACGATCGTTCACCAAAATACATCAACTCGCCCGAGACGCGTTTGTTTTCTAAGAGTGACCAACTTTATGGTTTGGATCTTTCGCGTGATGCCATTGCCAAACACAAGCAATCAATTGTCGTCGAAGGATATACGGATGTCGTCATGGCTCGACAGCACGGGGTCGACAACGTCGTGGCTGTACTGGGAACCGCACTGGGCCAACGGCACGTTCGTTTACTGCGGCGCTATGCGGATCAAATCACGCTGATTTTGGACGGAGATGAGGCGGGGCAAAGCCGTACCAACGAAGTTCTCGATTTGTTCGTAGCCGAACAGGTGGATTTGCGAGTCCTGACTTTGCCTGACAAAATGGACCCTTGTGATTTTGTTGCGACTCAGGGAGCGGAACAATTTCGCGCAATGATAGGTCAGGCCGTCGATGCATTAGAGCATAAAATCCGTGTGGAAACTCAAGGTTTTGATCCCAATGAAGATCTTCATCGAGCCAATCTGGCATTGGAAAAAATTCTCGGAACACTCTCACGGTCACCACGGTTACAGTCGGACACGGATTCAACGAAAAGGTTGCGGGAACAGCAGATTCTTGCTCGGCTTTCAAGAGAGTTTCAGATTCCTGAAACTGAGGTTCGTCAGCGATTAACGACTTTGCGGCGATCTGCTGGCTCTTCGAGAAATCTGGATCAGGTCGACTCGGTAATCCAATCGACGTTGGTACGTCAATTGGATGCCTGGGATTGTGAACTTTTGGAGATCCTTCTCCAGCAACCGGAAACGGTGGCGACGGCGGTTGAATCCATTCCTGTCGAGCAGGTTTCCGAAGGTCCGGCACGTCTCATCTTTTCAAAATTTCATGAGCTCAATCAAGCTCAAAAGCCGGTCGATTTTCACCGTTTGTTGACCGAACTGGAAGACGCCCGTTTGAAGTCTTATTTGGTTGAATTGGACGAACATGCCCAACAGAAGGCTGACCGTACGTCAGCAGCTCCAGAGGAAAGACTCAAGGGGCTGATTGATTCGATTGGCCATCGTCAGCTTGAACGTGAGCATGTTGTAAAATTAACGAAGCTTGAAAAACGTGGAATGAACCACGAGGAGGGAATGGAACTACTACACCATTTGATCGATCAGCAACGCAAACAACAAGGTACTTCCGGGCCCACGGATGGGTAGGATGCTTTGTTCCCAGTCGGCGCATGATGGCAATCCTCGCCAAAATTGCGACGATTGGAATTGTAACTGGTTAAGCGCAAGCAAGCGCAGGAGGGAATGGCACGTGGAATATGTAGACCAGGAGTTGAAAACTCTCATAGTCATGGGAAAACAACAGGGCTATTTGACATATGATCAAGTGAACGACTATCTGCCGGATGAGGCAGTCAGTCCAGAAAAACTCGACAACCTGTTGGTTGCATTAGACGATATGGGAATCGCACTGGAAGAACAAACGGCAAGTTTGCCAGTCGAACCCACGACGTCATCAAAAGAGCCGGTCAGGCCGGAGGTTACACGTTCGGTTGAATTAACGCCACCGGCGATTGCCCAAGATATTCCCAAGTTGAGTGATGATCCATTGAGAATGTACTTGTCGCAAATGGCAGAAATCGATCTCTTGTCTCGTGAGGAAGAAATTGCCCTTGCTAAAAGGATCGAAGTGACACGAAAGCGATTTCGGCGCACGGTGTTGTCATGTTGCTATGCGATGCATGCCACGGTGGATACACTGACAAAGGTTCATCATGGGCAGCTGCCGTTCGATCGGACGATCAAGGTCTCGTTGACCGAACGTTTGACGAAGGAGCAGATTCTAGGTCGCATGCCACATAATTTGCCAACGCTTCATCGTCTGCTGTCTAAAAGCCGAGCAGAATTTGAAAAGCTAATTAGTCGTCGGACACGTCCCACAGAACGGGCAGCCGCCCGGCAACAGTTTTTGAGGACGCGACGTAAGATGCTTCAATTAGTAGAAGAGCTCAGTTTGCGCACACGACGGGTACATCCACTGATTCGGCAATTGGAGGAATTTTTACAACGAATCCAGCAAATTCGTAGCCGTTTGGATGTCATACGCTTCGAGACAACGGCTGTGGAAGAACGTAGTCAGTTGCGCAAGGAGCTACGAGATCTAATGGTGTTGACGCAAGAAAGTCCCCATAGTCTTGCCAAGCGTTGTGCGGCTGTACGGAAGCAGTATCAGGAATATGAGCACGTCAAACGCCAATTGTCGAGCGGTAATTTGCGTTTGGTGGTATCCATTGCAAAAAAATACAGAAATCGAGGGTTGAGCTTCCTGGACCTCATTCAGGAGGGTAATACGGGGCTGATGAGAGCGGTGGATAAATACGAATATCGGCGGGGCTTCAAGTTCTCGACTTACGCTACATGGTGGATTCGGCAGGCAATCACTCGGGCGATTGCCGACCAGGCCAGAACGATTCGGATTCCCGTCCATATGATCGAGGTGCTTTCCCGGCTCAGAAATGTTGCCAAACGGCTCTTGCAAGAAATGAAGCGAGAACCGACAACAGAGGAAGTTGCCATCGCCGCTGGGATGGCACTGGAGGATGCAAAACGGGTGCTTGAGATGGGTCGCCATCCGGTAAGTCTTGATCGTCCCGTTGGGGAGAGCGAGGATAGCAGTTTTGGTGAATTTATCGAAGATCAAGCCCATGAGACGCCAGTTGGCACTGCCTCCAACGGCATTCTTCGCGATAAAATAAACGGGTTACTCAAAACTCTGACGTACCGTGAACGGGAGATCATTCGGCTTCGTTATGGGCTGGGTGATGGTTATTCCTACACGTTGGAGGAAGTTGGCAGGATTTTCAAGGTGACGCGTGAACGAGTTCGGCAGATCGAGGCCAAGGCGGTTCGGAAATTGCAACACCCGGTTCGTGCCGAACAATTGGAAGGCTACCTGCGTAGTATGGCAGGTTAAACTTTGCCAGGATTCGATGCCGCCGGTTGAAAG
>Ga0310342_100002764_pt1 | contig 11352 bp, 7 predicted proteins | sample S15DNA20500_MG_FD_206155 | JGI IMG/M metagenome (GOLD analysis project Ga0310342, IMG submission 206155) | Marine microbial communities from station ALOHA, North Pacific Subtropical Gyre - S1503-DNA-20-500_MG | ecosystem: Environmental > Aquatic > Marine > Oceanic | place: Pacific Ocean: North... | reverse complement strand
CAATTCGCGAATAATGATTGCATAGGCGGTGTCTTCTTCGGCAAAGGCTTCAGTCAGTGCTGAAATTGGTATTATAGCCTTGCCCATTAGCACCGAGACTATGAACAAGATAAGAACCAAGAAGCTCAATGCACAAAACAGCAACGGAAATGACATTTGGCTTGCCTGCCGTGTGTCAAGCGCCGGAGTCACTGGTTTGCTCTTTGGTCAAGGAAAGTCGCACGAGCCTCTGCTAAAATTGACACGGCTTTAGCTACCTGCGGCCCGCCACAATTCCAAAGGTTTGTTGGCAGTTTAACCCGGTGAGGGACCCGACCTTGTTTATCGAGTAACGTAGCATATGCGGGATGGCGCGTTGCGAGATGTCCCAGGGATGGCCAGGGCGGATCTGCATCAGAAATGATTATTTCTGGTTGGGCCTCGATAATACGGTCTAGGGTTAACCAACCAACTCCCATAATGCCGTGATCACCAGAAAGGCCAGTTAAGCCCGCCGCACGAAATATATCATCTAACAAGGAAATTTTGCCCACACCTGCAGCGCTTGGCTGGAGAATGATAGCTGAGATACGTGGCTCAGATATCGAGAACATATTTATTTTTTGGTTGAATTTGGTGACTAGTCTCTCAGCCTTGCTTTCCTCACCCAGGACCTTACCGGCCTTTATAATGTTTTGTCGTAAGGTGTCAAAACTGTCAGCCATCTCGAATACTACTACGCGATAGCCTAATCGTTTCATAAGTGACGTTGTGGGACGCATGTTGAAGGCACCTGCTAAAATGAGATCAGGTCTTAATGGCAGTAACTCCTCAGCCAATCCGTGATTTTTTTTGAGGCCGATTGCCCGATTTGCAAAATAGGAAATAGTAGGATCCCCCGCCAGGTAGGTGACAGATGCAATGCGATCGCGGTTTGCCAATTGCAGAAGCAGTTGATCGGTACAAAGATTTAAGGATACCACACGTTCTGGCTGGGCGCTAAGCGGCAACGAAACCAAAAAAAAGATAATACAAACGAAAAGGATAATAACGATGTGCATATATCGATCTCCTCTTCCTGTATCTTTTTTTGCGTTGGTCTTCTTTCTAGAAGTTCCAGCCGACGGTAAGAAGGAATGTCCTTCCAGGCAACGGATAAGCGTTGAAAACATTAGCCGCCGTTGCGCTAGCAATGCCATAATTGTAATAACTTTCGTTAAATACATTATTGATCTGGGCAGACCAGGTTGCGTTACCATATGTTTTAAAATTCAGTTGACCCCCCAGCTTCAGATCGGTAATCGCAGTCGCAGGAATTTTCTCAAAAATATTCCTTTCGTCGTTCTCCAGATATCTACGATCCCACCAATTGACCGTTCCTGACAACGTTAGTTTGTCTTCAAAAATTTTCCACAATACGCCGCCGCCGGCCGTCCAAGAGGATACCAGTGGAATGTTGTTACCCTTGAAGTCACCCTTCTTAAACTTTGCCTGTATTAGATTTAAATTACCATTGACCTTGAGCTTGTCTGAAAAATTGTAGACGGCATTATTCTCCACACCGTATCTTTTGGTGGGGTCATAATTCACGTTTGTCCCGAAAGCCACGGCTTGTGAATTAAATGCTATCTCATTTTTGATATTCATATACCAGGCGCTGGAATGCAGCGATAATCTTTTGTTGGCAAATCTAAACCCAACTTCCACATCGTTCGACGTTTGGGTGTTCAGGGCGAAAGTTGTCGGAGTTACATCACTGCCGATACGTTCATCTATTGTCGGAATTCGTATACTCCGGCCTGTACGACCAAAGACGGTCAAAGAATCCGTCAAATTATGATCCAAGCCCAGACTGGCTGCCCATTGCAATTCGTTCACGTCCAGCGCTTGTTTTTGCGCTGTAAACGTCCCAGAACGCTTTGAGTGCCCAGCAACGGAGTTTACATGCTGAAATCTGAGGCCAAAATTAAGGTCTGTCCTGGGCGTTAGGGCTAATGTGCTTTGGGCGTAAGGGGCGATGCTTTGCTGAAATGCGTTATAGCGATCATCCGGTACTACCGCTGACGACCCACTTTTACGATCTGAATTGTAGTTGGCATAATAGTAATCCAGCCCAAATTTTGTCGTCGTAGCGAGGGGTCCAATCAAATAGTCAGCATTGAGGCGTGGCGTAATTGAATAAGTCGTTAAAACAGTATCGACACGGTTGAAGTCAAAATTTGTAGAATCCTGATCCTTTCTTCTCATTCCGGCATCAAAGATCAGGTCAACATTGTCACTGAATTCATAGGTGCCGCCGATTGTCAGATCAATACCGTTTTGAAGAGAGATATCAACAGGTGTTGCTGCCCCTGCGGGATCGGTTGACACTAAATCAATGCCGGATGGTCGATTCACCTGACGGGCGCCCGGCAACCCTAATGAACTGTCGTCAAGCGCCAGCTTAAAAATTATGTCACCTCGGCCCCCTGATTTCTTAATCTCGCCGGCAAAATTTCTTTGAATGTAGTTATTGTTGTTCCGAAAACCGTCCGAATAAATACTATTGAGGAACAGTTGGGATGAATAACTACCGATCAAATTGGATGCCGATATTTTAACTTCTTTGCGCCTTTCCGAGCCATAGGAGATTTCCCAATTTGCCCCTACCGGTTTTCCCGTTTTTGATTTCGTTATAAAATTGATGACACCACCGACAGCGCCGTCGCCGTAAAGAACAGCTCCTGCATTACCGCGTATAATTTCGATCCGTTCAATATTGTCGATCGGAATTTTACCAAGATCGACGTTGGCAAGATCAATGTCGTTCAAACGTCGGCCATCAATTAATAGAAGAGAATTTTGGGTTCCGACCGTACCAAACCCGCGAATATCAATGGATGCTTGCGTACCATTTAGGCCGCCAAATAGATCTCTCATTTGGACGCCAGCCGCTTGACCTAGGATGATGGATAGATCGCCGGATGTTGAACTCTTAATGTCGTTCTGGTCGATGATGGTAACAGATGAGCCTGGTAAACCAACGTCAATACGCGTTGCCGTTACTAATATCTCAGGAAGGACCAGCACGTTAGTTTGCGCCCAGCTTGTCGAGCTAATAAGTAACCCTCCCGCACAATAAACCTTCAGAAGTTTCAATGTTGAACTTCTTAAGAAGTATTGAAAATGCATGAATCCCCCAATTCGCCGTTTAGCTATTAACCCTATCAGGAGTTAGGATCCAACCATTTGGCTTGGCGCCTATTTCCCCTCTGATACACCCCTGGTGCATCAACCAACTATCAGTTGCTTTGGAGAACGCCCTGCTCGGGCAAATTAGGACACCCCGTTGCAAAAACTGACAACTGATCAGCACCAACAAGGCGTCACCACAAACGGCTTATACCGCGCCTCCGGCAAACCCCGGCCGACGGCTGGGCGACGCATTCCTTGGCAGGTTTCCTGGCTCGCGGGTCTTGGGCTACCATCCACCTTCCCCGGGCGGGGCCCGAGTGGCATTAAATGACAGTCGCCTCTCCGCTTAAAGTTGCGGGGACAGCCGCAGATCAGGCTTTCCTCAAGGCTCCAGCCCTACTGCGTTCCCTTTTGTCCCCCCTGACAATTTCAGTTCAGGGGGAAACCAAGGAAGGAAATTAGGCTACAAAAAGTTAACAAGGTTGGCAAGAGTTGGGATCAAGTAACTCAAATAAATTCTTGTTTCAATTTAGCTAAAGCGGAACTCCCAATATCGAGAGCCCGTTCTATGAACGTATCGAAATCATATTCCATGCCTGCTTTTCGGATGTCCTCAAGGCCGTCAAGGTAGTCGAGCGCCGAATCAAATCGTTTGCCAATGGGGCATGAGCCATAGGAGCGTTCGTTAACGCCGTAAAATAGGCTGTCACCCCGCAACATCAAAGCCTTTAATTCACGATCTCCTAGCAGTAACTCGCTGAAGTTTTTCCCCGGGGAAAACTCAATTTGGGCGGGTACATCCTGCCAGGTGAACACATTTTCCTTACTCCAGTCGTTTGAGAAATAGAGGCCTGCTATCCGGTAATAGAGGGCGAGAATGAGTATATAAAGCTCATCCTCTAAAAGTTCCTCCAGGACTAAATAACGGTAGTCGTTGGGAAATTCATGCGTGTTGCCAATCACATGTTCCACATGGAGAAACTTTTCGAAAATGGGAAATTCGTGAATGAAAGGATGTAAAAACCGACGGATGTGTATTTTCTCCTTCGACATCTCGTAAAGAATGTCATAACGGATGTCCATGTTCATAAGCTTAGAAATATCCGCATGGCCACCAAAAAAGAAAAGGTCATGGATATAGAATGGTACTGTTGCCTCCAGTCCCCAGACACAAACTTTTTCATCAAATGGCGGTCTTACTTGGTTGAAATTTTGTGGAACAGTAATCGTTAGGTCTTTGGAAAAGACATGGGCGAGGGCATCCGGCTCAATATAAACATCTGTCCTAGTTTTGAGCACGTAATTGTCTTTCTTAGTCCGCCCCAATCCCACATAAAGGGATACCATCTGACTCAGCAAATTGCCGGACCATTGAACAGGTTCTGGTACAGCGGCTACGATGAGACCGTAGCGGTGCGAAAATTCAGACAGAAGCGTAGACTTTTCCTCTGCTTCTGTCTCCCAGGTAGCTAGAATGATCTCATCCACATGCTTTAACGCTGTTAACCGGTCCAGCGAACGGGCAAAGAGGTCGGGATCCCGCACCAACCCTGTGACAATGACCGAGACCCTTCGGTCGTCACCCACTGCCGACCTCCCAATTTTCTTGCAGTAATTCATATTCTTCTGGGACGCCGCAGAAGGTCAGTGCATTTGGGTTGATTTCATGGTAGCGAATATCGGCCCCCGCAGTGATTAGATGGTTATATAGAGGCGCCACATAGAGTTCTCCAATTTCATCATCGGTAACTTGCTTTTCAAATGCTTCTTTGAAGCGACTAATTTCTCGAAAATAATATAAGCCGGTGCAGCATAGATCGGAAATCTCAAATTTTTCCGCAGTTTCGGCAGCACGACAGTCGTCAGCATCCATGGGGCGGACATAAGACCAGTTTGGGCCGCTGCCGCGAAAGACTTCGAGATATCCATCAATCCGGGCTAAATCAAAATGTTCTGGAAGGCGGTATCCTGGCCGAAATGTATCAATATTAAATATGATAATGGGTTGGGAGTCATCAATTTGCGTAATGTTTAATCCCTGCACAACCGTATCTGCCTGCCCACGAGTGGGTGCCGCCAGTCCGACTAGCATCGGCATTTGCACGCCCATGGTCTCGCATTCTGCGATGAGGAACCTATCCAAACCTTCTTCTTCCCGGTAAACGAATAGAAACGGATTTGTCTTGAAATAGGTTTCAAAGCTACCGACCGCGTACCGGAAAACGGATTTTCCCGCGAGACGCAGTTTGAACTTGGGTTCTGCATAGCCAGCGTTCTTAAACCGCTGGCTCAGGCCAGCCATGGGAATGACTATGATCATATTTGGTTTAGGCATCCATATCGGCATAAAGCCGCAATGCTCTCGCGATGAATGCACGTTGTCGGTCAGGGCGGTCGTGGTGCAATGGAAGCATGGAGAGGAACAAAAGGATTGAAATTGGTAAGGCTGCCGCTCTAGCCATACAGTGGCCAGCGAATGTTCGTTCCCGAAAGACGACTTGTCTCTCTTCGATGTCTTGATCTGCCGGCAAAGTGAGGGCTAATTCGTATCCGCCGTTGTCCTCTAGCATATGCTGACCGCAAATAATCAAATCATAACCACCTACAGCTGAATGGTACAGCTTGGCAATGTCGTATCGGATGTCTCCATAAATTGTTGGGGTGTTGCCCGTCATGGTACCCCTAGGGTCAACGACGCGTATTGCCTTTGCTCTGAAGTCATAAAAAATGTTGCTGAAACAAAAATCGCCATGGACCACCTGAAAGTCCTCAGGCTGCGGCGGACGGATTGCGTCAGCGGTCATCCGAACGATAGCTCGTAGGCTTGGCAAGGTTTTCCCCCCGTAGTGCCAGTCTCGGTCTAAGTCGGTGCTCGATTGTTCCGCATAAGCTTCCAGGCGTTCTACAGTTTTTTCTCGGTAGAGCCGGTCGGACTGGGGTGGCAGTACGTCTGGCCGAAAATTTTTTCCTGCATTTAGGAAGTCATCGCAGGACTGAAATATACGTTGCCAGACATAGGTTGGCAGCCGGCCGAAAACGTGAAGATCGCTTAATGTGGATAGATAAAGATACTCCGTTTTATAACCACAACCGGTATCGTTGGAAAACTCACCCAAAAACTGGGGTGCGAATACTTTCAATGGATTCGGCAGGTTTTTGAACCAGGCGGACTCAGCACGCATTTTATCTTTGTCTTCACTAAATTTCCGGACTGTGCGGCTGGAAATGTCCATCTCGTTGAATGCACGTTCCGTCGTTATCTGGGCTTTGGACTGGTAGTAATTGCCTAAGTGACCTAGATCGAGCCAGAATCCGGTGTTCACTGGTGTTAGCGGGCATTCGCCGGCATATTCATTTAGTGAGGGAATAAAGTTATGATCCGCCCGCTCAAGTGATCGTATATAAAGATCTGCATCGCTAAAACAAAAATAACCCGATAGCACGCTTCTTTTTCCCCCTGGTGAATTAAAAGCAGAGCCTTCCAACAATCCGTCAAAATAGTATATTTTGCCGTCGGCAGAGGTTTTAAATTCGGCCCAGGAATAATATTCGGCTGTCATTCCTTCGGAGACCACATCTAGTCTTCCAAAAGGAAAATCTAAAACAAGTGTGTCACCATGGAGGATGCGAAGCTGGTCGCCTTTTATAGCGGCTTGCTTTAAAACGTAAGCGATTGAGGCACCCAAGCTTAATCCCAATGGAACTCGGATCAGTTCAAAACCGAGAGTAGCAATGTGTTCCAACTCATATTTAGTGATTTGGAAATCCGCTGGAATGGAGAGTAATTTACGGCTCCGAACATCCTTAACCAGGGCAGCTTGGGTATCATAGAGCCGTTTATTGGCAATCGGTAGGAAAGCGGGGGGTAACAGTCCAAAGTTGGAAACGAAATCGGAACCTGCGTATGCGCCGGATGTAATGATAAAGGTTCCACTCAAGATGAGGCTCCTGCAATGTGTCGTCTCGCAACTACTGATATCAGAAAACCCTTACCCAAAGGCAAAAATCGTTCTATCCCAGGGCTTCCGGAAAACGTTTTTTCAACGAAGTTTGAAGGGTTTCAGGTAGCTGGTGGAAAAACGTGCGGACGGTTTTCCAATTTACGTCTGGTATATTATGGCTGGTTTCCCACTCCCAGGTACAGCGGGTGATGAAATAAGCCCACGTTTTGACTAAGGATAATGCCTCTGCCTCATTGTTTTGGGCGAGTTCAGCGGAGACTCCGTAGGGCATCAAATCTGTGAGACTGGGGGGATAAAGATTTATGGCGAATTCAAAAGCTTTGGATACCGCCTGCCAATCCTCACCCAAGGCATGCAGAGCCTTAAACCTCAATCGGGCAGCTGGGAAGTGGTCAGAATAAAGATCCAAAGCGCGATCCAAGTAGTCTAGCCCGTCCCTTAAATTTTCCTTCTGGAGTTTATCAAGGGCTAAATAGCTCAGCGCCGTCGCACCAATAACCGATCGGGCATTTATTGTCTTCCCATCACCTTTTGCTAAATCTCTAGTTAACGCAAAGAAGTAATCCTGTGGTGGCATCATTTCCGATGATGCTTGAAACAAGTGAAGCCATACTATGTCCCGTGTGGGTTCAAATATGTATGAGTTCAAACCGTGTAAAAGGTTTTCAAATTTCTCACATGCCTCACCGTTTTTACCAATCATCCACAGAAAGCGGGCATAATTGAAGAGTAGGGCAACCGATTCGGGGTAAAGTGTCGAAGCTTTCAAGAAGATTAATTTCACAATCTCTCGCCGTCCTTCGTCCTTGGGGACCGTAAGAACGGCCTCAATGGCTCTATAAAGTGCAACTGAGAACCAGCTGTGACCATTCTTGTCGTCTACTCGCCCTAGCGCCAAGCATTGGTGAAATCCGGCCACAGAAGTTGTACGCCTGGTCAACATTCTCTTGCGTCGGTAGCCAGTCCGTGCCCATTCAAAAAGGCAAAATTTGAAAAATCTAGCGCTTCGCTCATTTGGGTCGAGAAATAGTTCTTTGAGCTCATCCGCAACGTTTTGATGATTTTCGGTATAATTTTGCCAGTCTTCGGGGAATGTTGAGATATTATGGGCGACATCACCTTCCAACGTATGTGGAGTGGAATTTCGGATTGCAAGGCGGCCAGCCTCGAATAATTCTATAGCAACATCGTCGCCACCGTGTAGGACAAAGGATCCATTGCAAATTGCGTCAATAGTGCGGGTTTGGATGCTACCACGCATCTTTGCGCAGAAGATAGGCATGAACTTGGTGCGGTCAATGTTAGTATGATATTCCTTATCCTCCATGTAACCATGGTGTATGCGGATATTTAAATCCGGGTTATCAATAGTCGCTATGCGGAATAGGAACTGTGCCTTCTCCCGCATGATAGGTATGAAGGAAAGCCCAGTGTGTAAAAAATCAATTTCTTTGCTGCAAGATGGCTTTGAAACGCAGAATGACGTTGGGTAAGCCGGCAAGGTGGTTACCGCTGGGTAGGATGGAAAGACGGTTACTGGGCAGTGGTAGATCTTATTCAAAAAATAATGTTCATAAGCTCCGTTTACGACAATAAGATCTGCCAATTGTAAGTCCTGGTATTGGTGGGGCAATTGTACATCAAAATCGTAGTTCAGAAAAATTACTGGCCCATTGAAGCCATACAGGTCATCAGGCAGGCGTTGGCCGTAAATGTCTAAGACGATTATGATGTCAGGCTTAAAACCTTTGGGTACCATCTCCGAAAGTGAGGATACACGTTGATTTCTCTCTACTTGGACGCTTCGGACCGCAAATCCTTCCAACTCTTGGAAAGGCACCCCGTGTCTTGTATGGGGGCCATATAAAATAAATACATTAATAGTTGACATTTTGAGGAGGGCGAGAAGATTTTCAAACCCTTGTTGCTCTTCAAGAATATTGACGGCGGTCTCTTTGTATCCCAGACACCAGTGACCAAAGGCGATTTGGGGTGTTTTGCCGGGATTAGGTTGTTTTAATCCCCGTTGCACGGCACCACACATGATGAGTGCGGCACTTTCAATTTCTGGTTTATTTTCGGCTCGAGCTTTTAATAGTGCTACATAGTAGTTGCCTGCGTCTAACGCATGTTCAGCAGAGGTATAAGAACCCAGTATATCAATTAGGTCGGGGGTGCGCTTGAAGTTTGGTTTTAGCCGAATACTCATCAGGCGTTTTTCATGCCTTTGTCGCAACTACCTCGGGGAAGAGGCCGGCTTTCATCACTTGGCCAGGCAAGGGACCCTCAAAATACTGTTCTGTCCAGTCTGCTACAGCAATTAATCTCTCTAAATTGACCCCTGTCTCATAACCCATGTTGCGGAGCATAAAACACAAATCTTCGGTGGCAATATTGCCAGTTGCCCGTGGCGCAAATGGACAACCTCCAATACCGCCAACAGACGCATCCAAAAAGTCTATACCAGAAATTGCGGCTGCAGCGGCATTAGCAAATCCTGTGTTTCGAGTATTATGGAGATGGCAGCCTAAACCAATTTCATCGCCTACCGCTTTCCGAATTGTGGCTATCATGCCGGTAACTTGTGTCGGTACGGCAGCACCAATTGTATCAGCGATACTGATCTCAGTTGCCCCACCATCGACCAATTGATGAGCTAAGTCACTTACCCGTTGGGCCTTTACATGACCCTCGAAAGGGCAGCCGAAGGCTGCGCCAATTGTGCCAGATAATTTTAATCCAGCTTCCTGCACATGGATAGCGATATTCTTATAGTCGGCCATGGTCGTTTCAATTGAGACGCCCTGGTTTTTCTGATTGAAAGACTCGCTAGCAACAACCACGTAGCGGACTTCGTCGACATCGGCCTCGACGGCTCGGTCGACACCACGAGCATTTAGCGCTAGTCCTGCGTAGGTGACATCTTTGTTGCGGGCGATGCCATCCATTACTGCTTCGGCATCTGCCATTTGTGGTACTCGTTTTGGGTTCACAAAACTTACAGCTTCAATACGTGCTACGCCGGTGGCGGTTAACTTGTCGATTAGTTCAATACGTTCATCTACATTCCAGAGGCGAGTCTCGCTTTGCAATCCGTCACGAGGGCCGACTTCACAAATTTCAACGGTTCCCAATATTGTTACCATTTCAAAACTCCTGAAATTACGAATTAATCAAACTAAAGAGCAGAATTTAAAATGACCAGCTCTGCTGTCATAGCGGGCTAAAATGAACGGGGCAAATCCAATACGTGCTCAGCAATATAGGAAAGGATCAAGTTGGTGGAGATGGGGGCTATCTGATATAGCCGCGTTTCTCGAAACTTCCGTTCAATATCAAACTCCTCGGCAAAGCCGAACCCTCCATGTGTTTGCATACACATATCAGCTGCCTGCCAGGAGGCTTCTGAAGCCAACATTTTTGCCATATTCGCCTCGGCACCGCAGGGCTGGTGATCATCGAATAGCGTTGCTGCTTTTTTAACCATCAAATTTGCAGCCTCGGTTGCAGCGTAAGCTCGTGCAATCGGAAATTGAATGCCTTGGTTCTGCCCGATGGGCCGGTCGAACACCTTGCGGTCTCGAGCGTAGGAAGATGCCTTCTCGATAAACCACCTGGCATCCCCAATGCATTCGGCTGAAATCAATATGCGTTCCGCATTCATTCCGTCAAGGATATATCGAAAACCCTCCCCTTCATTTCCAATTAAACAATCTGCAGGAACATGGAGTTGATCGAAAAAAACCTCCGTGGTCGCGTGATTAATCATGGTTGGGATTGGTCGGATGGTCAGTCCGTTGTCAATAGCATCACGCAAATCAATTAAAAAAACAGACATGCCATTGTGCCGCTTTTCTGCCTCTTCTCGGGGTGAGGTTCGTGCCAGAAATAACATTAGGTCCGAATGTTCTGCGCGTGAAGTCCACACTTTTTGCCCGTTTACTAAATATCCATTGCCGCCTTTACTAGCTGTGGTAAGGATGCGAGTGGTGTCGGTGCCACTTGTAGGTTCAGTTACACCAAAGGCTTGAAGTCGTAGTTCACCAGAGGCAATTTTAGGTAGATATTCAGACTTTTGTGCATCGCTGCCGTGCCTAAGGACTGTACCCATTGTATACATTTGTGCATGACACGCAGCTGCATTACCGCCACTCTTGTGTATTTCTTCCAGAATTGCTGCAGCGGCGGCGATACCTAAACCACTGCCGCCATATTCCTCCGGTATGAGAACGGCGAG
>Ga0310342_100002763_pt1 | contig 11353 bp, 9 predicted proteins | sample S15DNA20500_MG_FD_206155 | JGI IMG/M metagenome (GOLD analysis project Ga0310342, IMG submission 206155) | Marine microbial communities from station ALOHA, North Pacific Subtropical Gyre - S1503-DNA-20-500_MG | ecosystem: Environmental > Aquatic > Marine > Oceanic | place: Pacific Ocean: North... | reverse complement strand
GCCAATATCCTGTGCAATCCTCTTAACTCGATCTGAATCAGTCAGTTCTATATCCATACCTGGAATGATCGGAACGCCAGATTGAACAGCAGTCCGACGTGCAGAAATTTTTTCCCCTAAAAGTTCCATGACCTCTGCCGAAGGACCGATGAAACAAATGCCATTTTCCCGACACCGCCCAGAAAATTCGGCATTCTCGGCAAGGAAGCCGTAGCCGGGATGAATGGCATCTGCCCCACAAGCTGTTGCTGCTTGGAGAATTTTTTCCATATTAAGATAACTCTCCAGCGAAGGTGATGGCCCGAGACAGTAAGCTTCATCGGCCAGGCGTACATGCAGGGCCAGCCGATCGCAGTTGGAGTATACCGCCACACTACGAATATTCATTTCACGGACCGTTCGGATGATTCGAGTTGCAATCTCACCGCGATTGGCAATCAGGATTTTATTGAACATCTTAGCTGCCAGATAGCCTACTCAGTGGAGGGCACTGATGAAGGTGTTTATCTGTCTCTTGGAAGCCTCATTTAGAGGATAACTTCGGGCAAAGAGGGCCTCTAGTGTGTCGACTGAAGAGGCCTCCTTGGACGCTAATTTTAGAAGAAAACTCAAATAGGGACGACGGTATTTCGGAAACCGCGTTTTCAAATAGAGATAACCGGCGTGAAAGGCAGCATTTTCTCGCACTCCTGCCATCTGGGTGTTTAGATCTGCCGTGCCAGATAGAACATTTGCCACTACCAAATCGTCCGTCGATTGATGGATGGTCTCATGCAAAAGGACAAAGAAAGAATGCATTGCCTCTTGTTGGCTAGTTGGTAGAGGAACCACCACGTGAAACAAGAGATCCTGGCCTTTAACAACGAGTATTCCGCGACCATTTTTATGCATCACTGGAGAAAGAAAAATCTTAAACTGCTTGGCCCCGCAATTGGCGGCCCAAGGCCACAAGATCCTTAGACCTTGTCTCTTCCAAAACCCTTTGAACAGCTCCATTCCCTGCTGATCCCATTCATCCCTGGCCTCTCGATAGATCTTGTAAAAGCGAGAGTTCTCTTCCTCGAGACAGCTGGCAAATTGCTGGGCAAAGGCACGCTCTTCTGTCGCCGGAAACTTCTTTCTGAAGAGAGTAATTAACCTCTGGCTATTGTAAAACATGAGGGGCTTTTCTCCTCGTTGTCCTTTGTTAGGACTACCAATGGTCTGAGTCCTATTGCTATAATCGATCAGCGCCAAAGCCTGCTTAAAAGAGGAAAGGTCATCCGCCATGAAAGGTGCTCTGTTCAGAAACCGCAAGCGAGGATATTTACGGTAGCGCTGCTGAAGCACAGCTAACTCATGATCTAACCGGGTCGCACCAACCTCTAAATCCTCTTTAGCCTGCCGGATCTCTTTGATATAGCTTTCCGAGAAAAGGTTCAAGACATCATCAGGTAGGTCGAGATGCGCCAAAGTGTGGTAAATGACGTCAAGGTCTGGGTTCATTAAGATTTGGATACGGTTGGGATCGAAGACAGCAGAAGCGGAGTTTCCAAGAATAGCCGTATGTAACAAGACAATAAATACTACAATAGCTGGATAAGTTTTCAAGACCATACCTCAAGTCGGCCAGCAGCAGTGGACTAGTGGTCAAGATCGTTAAACACAAGTTCCCTAGCTCAGCCAATCTTATTGTAGCTCAAGTCCTAAAGGACCCTAATTCCCTTCTTCGCTCATAGTAATTCTTAACCAGAGTATGGTGGACATCACTGGGCGCTGCTGATCCGCACGATCGGAATTTCTCTCTCCCTTAGCTCCCCTATATAAGGCCAGCGCCTAGGTTTTGAGAGACCCTTCAGGACTAGAGAGGAATGTTACCGTGCTTCTTGGGGGGATTGGTGTCTCTCTTATTCTCTAACATGGAGAGGGCAGTGATCAGCTTTCGTCGGGTCTCTCTTGGTAGAATTATTTCGTCAATAAATCCTTTTCCAGCTGCAACGTATGGATTGGCAAACTTTTGACGGAACTCCTGAACGAGTCGAGTCTTCTCCACATCTAGGTCTGTTGCCTCTGCCAACTCCTTTCGGTAGACGATACTAACCGCTCCCTCCGGTCCCATGACGGCAATCTCAGCTGTGGGATAGGCAAAGTTTATATCAGTGCGAAGGTGTTTTGAGGCCATCACGCAATAGGCACCACCGTAAGCTTTCCTCGTTATGACGGTGATCTTGGGTACGGTAGCCTCTGCGAAGGCATACAATAACTTGGCACCGTGCTTAATGATTCCTCCAAACTCCTGGGTTATCCCCGGAAGGAAGCCTGGAACATCCTCAAAACTGATTAGTGGGAAATTGAAGGCATCGCAAAAACGGACAAACCGAGCGGCTTTGATGGAAGCATCAATGTCCAGGCATCCCGCCAATACTGCTGGCTGGTTAGCGACAATCCCTACTGGACGCCCACCTAATCTCGCAAAACCTACCACAATATTTTGAGCAAACAGGGAATGAACTTCGAAGAAGTGTCTATCATCCACCACGCAGTTAATGATCTCCTTGATGTCATAGGGTTCATAAGACTCAGTGGGGATGAGACTATCGAGCTTCTCATCCTCACGATTGATCGAGTCCTGGCTGTCCTTGCGCGGAGGACTCTCCATATTGTTTGATGGCAAGAACGACATCAGTTCTCGGAGTAACCGTAGACATTCTCGATCACTATCCACTGCAAAATGGGCCACGCCACTGCGAGAGTTGTGCGTCATGGCCCCTCCTAGCTCTTCTTTTGAAACTTCCTCGTGGGTAACAATCTTGATGACATCGGGACCAGTAATAAACATGTAGCTGCTTTGCTTGACCATGACTACGAAATCAGTAATAGCCGGGGAGTAAACCGCCCCTCCGGCACAAGGCCCCATGATAGCTGAGATCTGGGGGACGACGCCAGAAGCCAGGGTGTTCCTCAGGAAAATGTCTGCATAGCCCGCCAGAGAAACCACTCCTTCTTGAATTCTCGCTCCCCCCGAATCATTCAGGCCAATAATTGGGGCACCGGCCTTAAGAGCTAAGTCCATAATCTTGCATATCTTAGATGCATTCGTCTCAGATAATGAGCCACCAAAAACAGTGAAATCTTGGGCAAATACATAGACTATTCGGCCTTCGATCCGACCATATCCCGAAATGACACCATCCCCCAAGATCTCCTGGTCCTTCATCCCAAAATCCAAGCAGCGATGTGTCACAAACTTGTCCAGCTCCTCGAAAGAACCAGCGTCGAGCAAGAATTCAATGCGCTCACGGGCACTCATCTTACCAGCGCTGTGTTGTCGCGCTAAGCGCTTGGCACCGCCTCCAGACTCGGCACACTGATTAAGATACTGAAGCTGATCCACTGGACAAATATTCTTTTTAAGAGGTTTTTGAATCGACATTGGACAACTCCGCTTGCTTAAGGAAGAGTATTATTCTAATCCATTGCTCACCACTTTCGAATATCCGCTTTCGTTTCCTAGGTGGTCAACGGCAGTTACTCGATAGTAGTAGTGATGATATTTTTCGATATTGCGGTCTATGTATGAAACTCTTGATATCAGCTCGGACGTGATCTTTTGAAAACTTTCCTCTTGTTTTCTTCGATAAACATGATAACCGGCCAAATCCACTTCAGAATTGGGCAACCACACCAGGCTTAAAGACTCACGGTCACTCACAATTGTGAGCTCCAGTGGAGGGCTCGGAGGATACGTATCCCAATTGATGACTGAATTTTCCTCTGAATCCCCACTTTCCACCAGTCCCTCTTTGCTTTCAAGGACCGCGCGGACCCGGTAGAATATTTTTTTTCCAAGCATCGCCAATTCATCTCTAAACCACATCCTTGAAACCGGTAAAGAGTTAATTGGAGTGGTTCCATTCGCTCCTGGTCGCGAGCTTCGGTAAACGTTAAACTTCACTCCAGTAGTGACCGGAGACCCATCAATGTTAGTCCGAGCAGGAACCCAATGGACCTCAATAAAATGCTCATCGAGACTGAAGTTTAACTTTCTAGGTGGCCGGGGAACCGGAAGGATGGGAACACTAGCAATGTTAGAAGAACCTGCACTCTGTTTCTTGGAATTAAACACTTTTATTCCATAACTGATTTCACGACCCAAAATTTGAGCATCCTCTAGACCGTCAAGAGAATCAATGATGACCACCTCATCCAACCCACGCAGAGCATTCAGTTGTTCGGATTGGAGAAGTTGCCATAGATCCCAGTCTGTTAATGACTCGGCCATTGTGGGATGGTCATTCTTACGATGAATCACTCGAAAAATCTCAATAGCTGAGATGCTCTTGGCTGTACTTCCGTCCGTGTTCAGTCTAGGAAAAGTCCAACTAAAGATCACCTGACGACCTCGCTGTTGAGCAACCAGGTCCGCAATAGGCATGGGAATACTAATCAGAGGGGGCTGTGGATCTCCAACTCTTCCACAAGCTACCGAAATCAATACCAAGAGTACGAAAAGAACCACCCAGTAGCTTAGCTGCCTATTGATTATCTTCAAATTAAATGAGGAGGAATTCAGAATGATGATGAAAGAATAAGAACATCTAGGCATACTACCTGCTTAGAGGATGTATCGACTCAGATCCTGATCATGCACAATAGAGGCTAGCATTTTTTGTACGTATGCCTCGTCAATAGTGACGTCTTTCTGCTTAAGATCGGGGCCTTCGAAAGAAATATCGTCCAGAAGCCTTTCCATAATGGTATGCAAGCGGCGGGCTCCAATATTTTCAGTTCTTTCGTTGACCAAAGCAGCAAATTCAGCGATGCCGTTAATAGCCCCTTCACTGAAATGGAGCTTAATACCCTCGGTTTCCATTAAGCCTATATATTGTTTGATCAGGGCACTCTTAGGCTCCGTCAGAATGCGTACAAAGTCATCGACCGTCAATGATTCCAGCTCGACGCGAATGGGGAAGCGCCCTTGTAGTTCAGGAATCAGATCAGAGGGCTTGCTGACATGGAAGGCTCCAGCCGCAACAAACAGAATGTGGTCCGTACGGACCATTCCATAACGAGTATTCACTGTAGTTCCTTCGACAATCGGAAGAATATCTCGCTGCACTCCTTCTCGACTAATGTCGGGACCATGTCCCCCCTCGCGACCCGCAATTTTATCGAGTTCATCGAGAAAAATAATACCATTTTGTTCCACCCGATCCACCGCAAGACGTGTCACCTGATCCATATCGATAAGTTTCTGTTCTTCTTCTTGAATTAGATAGTCAATCGCTTCGGCGACGCGCATCTTTCGATTTTTAATTTTCTGTCCAAAGATCCCAGGAAGCATATCTTTGACGTTAATATCCATCTCCTCGACTCCAGAATTTGAAATAATCTCAAAGGCCGGAAAGTTTTTTTCGCGTACCTCCACTTCGACAAGACGATCATTCAGCTTACCTTGGCGCAACTGATTACGAAGTTTCTCCCGAGTTCTTACAAATGCTTCCTGAGTTCTAGATGCTTCCTCGGAAGTACTCTCTCCCTGGGGTGACTGGGGGAGAGGTGGAAGCAGGAGATCGAGAACACGCTCTTCGGCATTCTGTTCGGCCTTGGCAGCCACATCTTCCAATTTTTCGTCACGGACCAAATCAATCGCAATTTCCACCAAGTCCCTAATCATGGACTCCACATCACGGCCTACGTAGCCAACCTCGGTATACTTCGAAGCTTCCACTTTCAGAAAAGGCGAATTCGCCAATCTTGACAAGCGCCGAGCGATTTCTGTCTTACCTACACCCGTTGAGCCAATCATAATGATATTTTTTGGCATAACCTCTTCGGCCATTTCCTCCGGTAGCTTCTGTCTTCGAATGCGATTACGCAAGGCAATAGCCACCGCCCGTTTGGCAGCTTTCTGACCAATCACATGCTTGTCCAGGTGGGCCACAATCTGTTTGGGAGTCAGTTCATCTAAAGCTCCCACTTCTTCAACCGTCCCCGGCAGGTAAATAACCATATTCCCTCTTGGATTCTTTCGCATAGGATGTCAACGGCTAGACTGTAGTACCACAGTGAATTCTCTTGTAGCGTCCCAACTCTCGTCAGTTTCTCACAATTCCTCGATTGTGATTGATAAATTGGTATAGATACAAATATTGCCGGCAATCTTCATAGATTCTACGGCTATCTCGGCGGCCGACAGACTCGTATGAGTGACCAAGGCTTGGGCAGCGGCCATAGCAATCGGTCCCCCCGAGCCAATTGCTGCAATGTCATCGTCAGGCTCAATCAAATCACCATTACCACTCACCAGAAAAATTCTCTCTTTGTCGGCTACAACCAACAGCGCTTGAAGATGACGTAGAACTTTATCTGTGCGCCATTCCTTAGCCAATTCAACAGCCGCACGGGCCAGATTGCCACGAAACTCCTCCAGCTTGCCTTCGAACCGTGTAAACAAGGCAAATGCGTCCGCTGTGGAACCGGCAAAGCCTGCCAAGACCTGTCCTTTGTATAGTCGTCGAAGTTTCTTGGCACGATGCTTAATGGCCGTTTCTCCAAGGCTTACTTGACCGTCAGCAGCTACAGCTGTTTTCCCATCTCTTCGAATGCAAATTACAGTGGTGCTTCTAATCATGATATTCGAGACAATCTTATGGACTACTTTTGAGGGGAAGAAAACAGAGATTCTGACAAGTTACTGTTTATCACGGCGGAGGTTAGCTGCATCTCCGAAAACTTATAGCCATTGGAATTGAGAATAATGGTGAAAGGGATCTTTACTCCTCCAACAACATGATAGTTGTGGAAAAGCCTCTCGTCCTCACTAGCCCAGCGTTTGCCTCGTGGAGGAGATTCAAACTCCATCTTAACTGGCAAAGATGTCCGAGAATTAACATAAATTTTGATCTCATCACCCTCCGCGTCTATAAGCTTGACCCCTTCTACGTTGATAATGTGGAAACGACTCTTCCCTAGATATCGGAATTTCATGTCCTTTTCGCCACGCCGCAACCGAAGAATATGACCCAGGCTATGCTTCATTTTGATGCGAAAGTTCCGGATCTCCTCTGGCGTTTGATCCGTTATGTTCTTATACTCAATCTTCCAACCCTGGTCACCATTGTTGATCAAAACAATTTTCCCCTTGTTGAGCTCCAGTCGCCTTTTCAAAGGGTGTTCCTCAAACAGAAGAAACTTACCAGAACCACGTAAGGAATCTCGGCGAAATTGAAAGACTTTGCCCTCCATGGTAATATTTCGAGTCGCCAAATAGGCCTGGCCTCCTAGGGCCTCAACAGTTTTTTTAAGAATTCCCCTAGCTTTTCTCTCAGACTGACTTAAAACATCCGACTGACAAAACAATGGTCCCAGGCCTACTAGGCCTACAGACCCACAGATCAAAACACTGATTATACATCCTTGAAAAGGCACTCCTATACGTCCACCAGCAGTCATAAGAAAAGTTTAGCCAAAGCCTAAAAGCCAGTCAAACACCAAATTCTCCTAGCAAGGCTCACAACAGTCCAAGTCTTACCAAAAAGAGACCGGACCGTTAATCAAAACAAAGAGCAAAGGTGGCCTCAGGAAAACTCAGGCCACTACCCATCCTCTCAGGAGGTCATCGAGTTGGGCTGTGGAGAGTGGACCTGCATCGGCCAATCGTTTGATTTCCTGCGTTATCTCTCGAAGTTGGCTGTCTCCAAAGTGTAGTCCCAGTTCCCGAGCTCGGCCCTGAATGGCATTCTTACCCGTAAGGCGGTGGCCGATACTAATGGTGCGCTGCATGCCAAAATCTTGAGGATCGATCGGCTCATAGACTCCCGGATTGAGCATAACCGCCTTGGTGTGCATCCCCGCCTTGTGAGTGAAGCTAGTCTCTCCCGTAATGTAGTTGTTGAAGGGAATTTGAACACCCACGATTTCGGCTACCATCTTGTCCAAAGTGCCAAGAGTATCCAATCGGTACTTGCTGACTAAATCTTTGTTGTAAGAATAAATGCGAGCGATCAACCCTCCAAGAGAAGTAATCCCATTACGCTCTCCAATTCCAAGAACACTAGTGTCAATATGGGTCGCACCTGCTTCCAAGGCAGTAAAACTATTAGCGATAGCGCAACCGCTATCATTGTGGCCGTGAAACTCAATTTCTGCCTTAAGACATTTTCTTAACTCAGAAACCAATGCATACAGCTGTCTCGGGGTAGCGACACCCACAGTATCTGCTAATCCCACTCGATCTACACCTAGCTCGTCTACAGCCTGGTAAACTTTCAGTAGATCGACTTCTTCACTTCTAAAAGTATCTTCGCTCGAGAAACGAACCTCACAACCCGATTGCTTTATGAACTCAATCACCACCCGGGCACTTTCAATGATTTCGTCAATGCTCTTTCCATGGCTAAAACGACGCAGATATGATGAAGTCCCAAAAAGAATATCTATCCCATCCACCCCGGTTTCCACAGCTTTTTTCGCATCTTCCATATGGCACCGAGTGTGGGTCAAAATCTTGCACTTCAGCCCTAAATTCGCAATGATTTTGCAATCTTCGAAAGACTGCGGAGAAGCCACCGGTGAGGTAAGCTCAATATACTCAACTCCAAATACGTCCAATGCTCGAGCTATCCGAATCTTCTCTTCTGTCGTATAGTGAGCCTTGGCAAACTGTTCTCCCTCCCGAAGTGTGGAATCAATGATAGAGAATCTTTGAATAGACATCACTGACCTCTTTCAGCAGACGGTGAACGGAAATTCTTCGGGAAGCTAGGCCAAAAAAAAGGTGAGAGCACTTCTCTCACCCATGTTTCTAGCTAGACCGGCTCATCATCCTGATATTACTCCGCCCGAATCCTTCCAGGTGACAGCTAAGTGGTTACCCATCCACTTAACCAACCTCTCGGCTACCATTGCCAACTAACTTTCGGTGGTGATTTTTCCCTGCTGGATTATTCATCTTCGCTACCTCCCCCATAGTAGTCTTAGCGTTGCGCCCCTTAATTTTCTTTTTTACCCATCCTCTCTATTGTATTTAAAAGGACGGGGATCTTTACTTTTTTACCAGGTACTAGTGGGTATGTAAACCTGTTTTATGACTGACTTGAATTCTTATCAAGGCCTTCTGTAAACTAGTCCTGGCCCTCAAGAAGTCAATGGCCGCAGCTTGAAAACTTGATAATCGCTTCTCAGCTCGTTGTAAGGAGGCCTGCGCACGCCTTTGGTCAATCTCATCAGCACGTTCAATTTTCTCTGCCAATATGGTGACTTGATCAAGCAGCACCTCACAATAGCCACAGGCTACTGCCAAATAAAAAGTTTGTTCTCCCTTGCGATAGGCAATCTCTCCAATTGAAACCTCAGTAATCATAGGGGCATGCCCAGGCAATATACCCAAGTATCCGGTTGCTCCAGGGACTTGCAATTCCTCGACCTCATCAGTCAAAACCAGTCGATCGGGAGAAACAATCTCAAGCCTAATAGTTGGAGTCGCCACGGTTTTTAGTTTGCCTGTCTCGCCTTCTTAGCTTTTTCCAGAGCTTCCTCTATGTTACCCACCATATAGAATGCTTGCTCCGGAATGTCATCATGCCGCCCCTCAACAATTTCTTGGAAGCCGTGGATCGTCTCACTGACCGGCACATACTTTCCTGACAAACCGGTGAACTGGGTAGCCACAAAGAAGGGCTGAGAAAGAAATCTTTGAATTTTTCTAGCTCGGGAAACCGTTAACTTATCGTCTTCAGAAAGCTCGTCAATTCCAAGAATGGCAATAATATCTTGCAGATCCTTGTACTTCTGCAGAATCAACTTGACATCACGCGCGGTGTTATAGTGCTCATCACCAATGATACGAGGATCCAAAATTCGCGACGTAGAGGCAAGGGGATCAACAGCTGGATAAATTCCAAGTTCTGAAATGGACCGAGAAAGATTGGTTGTGGCATCCAGATGGGCAAAAGCTGTGGCTGGCGCAGGGTCGGTGTAATCATCAGCTGGCACATAAATAGCCTGTACTGAAGTAATAGAGCCTTTCTTTGTTGACGTAATCCGCTCTTGAAGCTCCCCCATTTCAGTTGCAAGATTAGGCTGATAACCAACAGCAGAGGGCATTCTTCCCAGTAATGCCGAGACTTCTGAACCTGCCTGGGTAAATCGGAAGATATTGTCGATAAAGAGAAGAACATCCTGTCCTTCTTCGTCACGAAAGTATTCAGCAACCGTCAATCCAGTTAGTCCCACCCGTAGGCGAGCCCCCGGAGGCTCAGTCATCTGCCCATAAACTAGGGCCGCTTTCTCGATCACCCCTGATTCTTTCATTTCCAGCCATAGGTCATTACCCTCACGCGTACGCTCTCCCACCCCAGCAAACACAGAAAAGCCCCCATGTTTGGTGGCAATATTATTAATTAACTCCTGAATGATAACTGTCTTCCCAACGCCAGCCCCCCCAAAGAGCCCGATCTTTCCACCACGGAGGTAGGGTTCCAATAGATCTACTACCTTGATCCCGGTCTCAAACATCTCGAGATTGGTATCCTGTTCATCAAACTGGGGAGCCTGCCGGTGAATGGGATAGCTTTTAGCTGCACCGATATCTCCCTGTTCATCCACCGGTTGTCCAATCACATTAATAATTCGCCCTAACATTTCACGTCCAACCGGCACCGAAATAGGCCCCCCCGTGTCAATAGCTTTCATGCCGCGGACCAGGCCCTCTGTGGGCTGCATAGAAATTGCTCTGACTCGTCCTTCACCTAAATGCTGCTGCACCTCAGCAATGATATCTATTGGATTGGGCACCTCAAAATCTTCACTGGTGACCTGGATTGCGGTGTAAATCGAGGGCAATTTTTGTTCATCAAAAGCCACATCGATGACAGGACCTATTACTTGAACCACGCGACCAATATTCATAATATTCTCCACAACAAAAATCTAGCGTAACCCCCCAGAAGAAATCGGAAAAACACGACCACTTACCTCATCATCATGAAACCTACTTCAATGCAGCAGCTCCGCTGACAACCTCTATGATTTCATTTGTAATTCCTGCCTGGCGAGCCCGATTCATTGTGAGGGTCAGTGATTCGATCATATCCACGGCATTGTTAGTAGCAGAATCCATAGCTGTCATTCGAGCCCCATGTTCAGCAGCGGATGACTCGAGCAAAGCCCTATAGACCTGCACCTCCAAATGCTTAGGCATCAAAGTCGCTAGAATCTCACCAGCAGGTTGCTCATAAATATAATCGATGAGGGATTCTTGGGGCGATGGCTCTAGTTTCGGAATCGGCAGTAGTCGTTCCACCACGATTCTCTGCTGAATCACCGATTTAAACTCGTTGTAGAGTAAATAAATGGCATCCACCTCTTGAGA
>Ga0310342_100002760_pt1 | contig 11355 bp, 7 predicted proteins | sample S15DNA20500_MG_FD_206155 | JGI IMG/M metagenome (GOLD analysis project Ga0310342, IMG submission 206155) | Marine microbial communities from station ALOHA, North Pacific Subtropical Gyre - S1503-DNA-20-500_MG | ecosystem: Environmental > Aquatic > Marine > Oceanic | place: Pacific Ocean: North... | reverse complement strand
ACCAAGACGACCATCCGCGAGGTGCTGGTCCGCCGCTGCGTGGACGGCATCCGGCTGGTCGAACGCAACCGCGACTTCATCCTCAGCGACTCACACCTCCTCGACAACCACCGCTACGGGCTGTTCTTTGACCGCTGCAACCTGCACCAGATCATCGTGCACGGCAACCACATCAGCTGGAACAAGCAGGCCGGCATCAAGTCACTCGACGGCGACGTCCACAACCTGCAGATCACGGGGAACGACATCGAGTACAACAACAACCCCGGCGTGGACAAGTCGCCGGGCGGCGAGCCGCGTGGTGCGGAGATCTGGTTCGAAGCACCCGGGGGCGTGATCAGCGAGGTGACGATCAGCAGCAACACGCTGCAGGCAACCATCCAGCCGGGGGGCTGCAACGTCCGCATCCATGGCCAGGACACCACCGGAGCGGCCGCCGCGCGGCTGGTCACGATCGCCGGCAACGTGCTGGGCTCGCAGACGCGGGGCATCGAACTGAAGCACGTCGAACGGGTGGCGATCACCGGCAACACGATCTACGACTCCCAGGACCTCTCGATCGTCGCCGAGGACTCCTCGGGACTGTCCATCGGCAGCAACACCTTCGTCTGGCGGGGCGACGACCAGGCCCCGCCCCGTGACGGGTTGAAGTTCACGAGATGCCACGACGCCTCGCTGATCGGACTCGTCGCCCGCCGACTCTGCTCCGGAACCGCCGACTCGGGAGCAGCAATCACGCTCGAGAACTGTCACGACTTCGCCATCAGCGAATGCCAACTGCTCGACTCGCTGGTCCGGGGCATCGAGATGATCGATTGCCACCGCTGCCGCATCTCGGGAAACAGCATCATCGATCGCCGCAAGAAACCGTCGATGCAGCAGGCGATCCGCATTCGCGGCAACAGCCGCGACAACCTGGTCCAGAACAACCTCTTGGGAGGAGCCACCGCCGGCCTGCTCGACATCCCCGCGGACACCGCGACCGTGCAGGGGAACACCCTGCTGTGACCCGCCGCAACGTCGAATTGAAGGCCCGCTATCCCGACCTGCAGGCTGGGCACGACACCGCACTTCGGGTCGGCGCCGTCGACACCGATTCGCTCGAGCAGGTCGACACCTACTTCCACGCCGCTGACGGGCGGTTGAAGCTGCGGGAGATCAACAGCCGGGTGGAGGGCCTGTCGGCCGAGTTGATCTGGTACGCACGCCCCGACCAGGTGGCCGCCCGGACCAGCCAGTTCCACGTCGTTCCCGTGCCGCGTCCGGCAGCCATTCTCGAAGCACTCGACACGGGACTGGGCATCCAGGTCGTGGTCCGCAAGACCCGGCACCTGTACCTGCTGGACAACGTCAGGATTCACCTCGACGAGGTCGACAGGCTGGGCAGCTTCCTCGAATTCGAAGCGGTCCTGGACCGGGGGCAGGAGGAGGCCATCGGGTACGCGCAGCTGCAGGAACTGCAGCGCGAATTCGGGATCGCCGCCGAGGCGATCATCGGGGCGTCGTACTCGGACCTGCTGCTGGCAGGCTGAATCGACCCGCTACATCCACTCGCGGATCGGCTTGCCCTCGATCAGCTGCACCGGGCGGCCGTCGGGCGAGTTCACGACCAGGTCGTGCGGGATGCCGAGCTTCTTGTAGACCGTCGTGGCGATGTCGTCGCTGTGGTACTCGTTCTTGACCACCCGACCACCTTCGCCGTCGGTCTCGCCCAGGATCTGTCCCTGCGGAATGCCCGCACCGGACATGATCGCGAACCCCGAGGTCGACCAGTGGTCGCGGCCGCTGGCCGAGTTGATCTTGGGGGTGCGGCCGAAGTCGGTCAGCCACATCACCAGGGTCGAATCGAGCAGCCCACGGTCGGCCAGGTCCTCGAGCAACACCGGCAACGCCTTGTCGACGGGCGGGATGCGGGTGTTTTTCAGCGAGTTGAAGTTGTTCTGGTGCGTGTCCCAGCCGCCGTCGGTGACGGTGACGAAGCGGACACCCGACTGGATCAGCCGGCGGGCCAACAGGCAGCTCTGGCCGAATTTGTTGCGCCCGTAGCGGTCACGCAGCTTGGCGTTCTCCGAATCGACATCGAAGGCCTTCTTGGTCTCCGGCGCGGTAATGATGTTCATCGCCGCCTTGTAGAAGTCGTCGAGGGCGTCGAAGGCCACCGGCTGCAGGTCGGCACGACGCTGCAGCGCGTCGATCTTCGAGAGGATCTGCCGGCGGCGGTCGACCCGCTTCATCGAGACCCCCGTCGGCGGAGTGATGTCGCGGACGCTGAACTTCTTGGCGTTGGGATCGGCCAGCATCTCGAACGGACTGTGCTCGATGCCGAGGATCCCGGCCGTTCCACCGCCGTAACGACGGTCGATGTCGCTGCCCAGTTGCACGAACGGCGGCAGGACGCTCTTGAAGCCCTTGTGGTGGCTGACCACCGATCCGTAGGTCGGGAATGCCATCGCGGGGTTGAACCGTCGACCGGACATCACCCACTGGTCGGCGGTGCCGTGACTGCCGTTGCGCGGGTTCCAGCCCCGCAGCACCGAGTACCGCTTTGCCTCGCGGGCCATGTTCGGCACGATCTCGGTGAACTGCACACCGGGGATCGCCGTATCGATGACGCCGAACTCGCCCTTGACGCTCAAGGGCGCCTCGGGCTTCGGGTCGAACGTGTCGTGGTGGCTGGTGCCGCCACGCGTCCAGACCAGGATGCAGTTGATCTCCTTGGTCGTCTCGCCCCGTGCCGCAGCCGCCTGGCGTCCGGCGAGCATCGTCGGCAAGGACAGCCCCAGGCCGGCCAGGCCACCCACCTGCAGCAGGCAACGACGTGAAATCCGTTCGCAGTCGTGGTCGAGTCCGGGCAGGAGATTCAGCATGAAATCTGTCTCGTTGAGGATGTCGGCTGCAGGGCGGCTCTCGCCACAAAAACCGAATTCGGGACCGATCGGGACGGTCCCGGTGGGGCCCTGATTCTACCAGTAGGGTTTTGGATGTATCAACGCAGATTGACGCGACGGCCCTCCTATAGCATCGGCTTTGGCCACCGGACATAATGAACCCACCTACCGGCGGTCACTTCGCCACGACCGCCCCCCGCCGTCCCCACCTCGCCGTTTGGCCGAATCGGCTTCGACAACACGAGCCGCCCGCTCGGCAATCACCGGAGACCTCATCGTGAGACACTCCCCGCACCGTCCTTTCCGACACCGCCTCGGCCGATGGCTGCTGTTGTCGACGTGCCTTCTGGCCGGTCAGGCGATCGCTGCCGACGCACCCCGGATCGAGGTGGTCCCCGAAAAGGCCACGCTGGCGGGCAACTTCGCACGGGTCCAACTGGTCGTCAGTGAAATCACCGACGGGAACAAGTCGAGCGATCGGTCGCATGACCTGACCCGCAAGGTCCTCTACACGTCGCTGAACCCCGGCGTGGTCAGCGTCAGTCGCTCGGGCGAACTGCTGGCCCGCGGCAACGGAACGACTCGGGTCGAGGTGATGGCCCCGGGTACCGGCAAAGCGGTGCGGCTGATCGAGGTGACCGTCAGCGGGGTGGCCGCCGATCCGGGGATCGGTTTCCGCCAACAGGTCAGCCCGATTCTCAGCAAGCTCGGCTGCAACAGCGGCGCCTGTCATGCCGCCCAGTACGGCAAGGGCGGCTTCAAGCTGTCGGTCTTCGGGTACAACCCCGATTTCGATCGGAAGGCGATCATCCGCGAACGGCACCAGCGACGAGTCAGTCTGGTCGCCCCGCGGAAAAGCCTCTTCCTGCGGAAGCCGACGCTGCAGGTCCCGCACGGTGGCGGCCACCGCCTGGATCGCGACTCGGTCGACCATGACATCCTCGTTGCCTGGCTGCTTTCCGGAGCCCCCCTGTCCAACGGCAAGTCGTACGACGTGACCCGACTGGAAGTCTTTCCCAAGCGACGCGTGGGCACCGTCGGCACCAAGCAACAGTTGCGGGTCATCGCTCACTACAAGGACAAGACCACCCGCGACGTCACCGCCTGGGCCAAGTACGACTCGATGGACGAGTCGATTCTCGACGTTGCCCCCTCGGGGCTGGTCACCGCCAGCGGCCGCGGCCAGGCCCCGGTGATGATCCGCTTTGGGAGCCAGGCTGATATCTCGATGTTCGTCACCCCCTTTGCCACCAACGCCAAACTGGACGGCTGGAAGAACAACAACTTCGTCGACGAACTGGCCGCGGCGAAGTTCCGCGAACTGGGCATCGAGCCCTCGGGCCTGTGTGACGACGCCACCTTCCTCCGCCGGGTCACGCTCGACCTGATCGGGACGCTGCCCACGCCGGAGATGGCCCGGGCCTTCATCGACTCGAAAGTCCCCGACAAGCGACAGCGGCTCATCGACGAACTGCTGGGCCTGACCGGCGACCCGGCCCGGGACCGCTTCAACGACCTCTACGCCGCCTGGTGGACGCTGAAGTGGGCGGACCTGATCCGCAACAGCAGCAACAAGCTGGGCGAACAGGGCATGTGGTCCCTGCACAACTGGATCCGCGAGTCGTTCCGGACCAACAAGAGCTTCGGCCGTTTCGTGGGCGAACTGGTCACCGCCAAGGGCTCGATCTACTCGTCCGGACCGGCCAACTACTTCCGCATCAACAGCAACGCCAACGACCTGACCGAATCGACCGCCCAGCTGTTCCTGGGCATCCGGCTCGAGTGTGCCAAGTGCCACCATCACCCTTTCGAGAAGTACAGCCAGGGCGACTACAACGGCTTCGCCGCCTTCTTCAAGGGCGTGGGCACCAAGAGCAGCGAGGAGTTCGGCCTGTTCGGCGGCGAGTCGGTCGTGGTGGTCAAGGCGGGCACCACCGGCAAGGCGACGCCGCTGGACGGCAAGCCGGTCGAGCACCCGCTGGATCTCCGCATCCCGCTGGCCAAGTGGTTGACCGGCAAGCAGAACGAGTTCTTCTCGCAGAACGTCGTCAACCGCTACGTCAGCTACCTGCTGGGCCGCGGACTGGTCGAGCCGGTCGACGACCTGCGTTCGACCAACCCACCGACCAACGTCGCACTGATGGACGCCCTCTCCAAGCACTTCGTCGACAGCAACTACGATCTCAAGGCCCTGCTGCGGGCCATCGTCTCCAGCCGCCTCTACCAGCTTCGCTCTCAGCCCACCAAGGCCAACGCCGGCGACACCCGCTTCTACAGTCACTACCGGGTCAAGCGGCTGGCGGCCGAGCCGTTGCTCGATGCCGTTGACGAAGCGACCGGAGTGAAGACGAAATTCAAGAGCCTGCCGCTGAGCACCCGCGCGATCGAGTTGCCCGATGCCGGCGACTTCTACTCGAACTACTTCCTCAAGACCTTCGCCAAGCCCAAGCGGGCCAGCGTCTGCGAATGCGAACGGTCCAGCGACGAGAACCTCGCCCAGGCCCTGCACACGCTCAACGGCGACACCATCGCCTCGAAGGTGGCCGCCAAGAACGGTCGGGTCGGCAAGTTGCTGACGGCCAAGGCGACCCACGAGAAGATCGTCGAGGACCTGTACCTGGCCACCCTGGCCCGGCGGCCGTCCGCCGAGGAACAGGCGGCGTGCCGCGAGTTCCTGGCCGCCAGCCCCAGTCCCAAGGAATGCTACGAGGACCTGCTCTGGGCCCTGCTCAACTCGAAGCAGTTCCTGTTCGTCCACTGATCCCCAAGGCGCTTCCGACATGTTCCGCCACCCGCTTTACGTGATCCTCGGACTCGGCACCGTCCTGCTCTTGGTCGCCGCGTTGCCGTCGATCGCACTGGCCGAGTACCCGATGCTGATGGGTCTCAAGCCGGTCGCCGCCCAGGTCGGCGGGACCTCCGAGCACATCGTCAGTTCCCGCTACAACCTCTACGGGACCTACAAGGTGCTGGTCACCGGCCGCGGCGTCACCGCCGAGGTCGTGCCGGTCGCCAAGCCCAAGGACGGCAAGACACCCACCCTGACGAGCCTGAAACTCAAGTTCACCATCGCCCCCGATGCCCTGCCGGGAGTCCGGGATTTCCGCCTGGCGACCCCGCGGGGCGCCAGCACCGTCGGCCAGATCGTGATCGTTCGCGACAAGATCGTTTCCGAGACCGGCAACAATGACTCGGTGGCCAAGGCCCAGGCGATCACGCTTCCGGCGACCGTCTGCGGAGCAATCGAGAAGGCCGAGGACGTCGACGTCTTCAAGTTCACCGCCAAGAAGGGCCAGCCGCTCTCCTTCCACGTCCGTTCGCAGCGGCTGCAGGACCGCATCCACGATCTCCAGCAACACGTCGACCCGATTCTCACCCTGCGGACCGCCGCCGGCTCGACCCTGGCCTCCTCGGACAACTACTACTTCGCCGATCCCTTCCTGGCCACCACCGCCCCGGCCGACGGCGAGTACACGCTCGAAATCCGTGATGTCCGCTTCAAGGGCAACGGCTACTGGCAGTACTCGATCGAATCGCACAGCCGACCGGTCATCGAAACCGTCCACCCGCTGGCCGTCGCGCTCGGCCGGGACGTCGCGTTGGCCCCGGTGGGACATCACCTGTCTTCGGCCGTCACGCTGAAGATCAATCTGCCGGCCGACACCCCCACCGGGTGGGCCTGGCAACGACTGGCCCTGGCCCCCGGACGCAGCAACCCCGTGCGGGTGGTCGCCAGTTCTCTGCCGACGGCCATCGAGGGCGATGCCGGAAACAACGACGTGAAGTCCGCCCAGGCCGTCGCCGTCCCCTCGACCATCAGCGGGCGGATCGAGTCCGAGTCGGACATCGACTGCTACCGCTTCGAAGCCAAGAAGGGCGAGAAATACACCTTCGAGGTGGTGGCGCGGAGGGCCGGCAGTTCCCTGGACCCGCACCTGAGGATCCTCGATGCCACCGGCAAGCAACTCTCGCTCAACGACGACTTCCGACGCCTGAAACGGCTGACTCAGGACTCGCAGGTCGAAAACTTCTCCGTCCCGGCCGACGGCAAGTACGTGATCGAGGTCCGCGATGTGCACCTGCGGGGCGGCCCGCGGCATGTCTACGCCATCCGCACCACCAGGGCGGTGCCACACTTCGAGTTGTTCCTCGACTCGGACAAGACCCAGCTCTCACCGGCCACGCACGGCGTGATCTTCGTCCGTGCCGAGCGGCACAACGGATTCACCGGAGCGATCGACCTGGCTGTCGACCACCTGCCGCCGGGAGTCACCGCCCGCTGCGGCCGGATCCTGGCCGACGGCACCGACGGGTGCATCATCCTCAGCGCCAACGCCGACGCCAAGCTGGCGATCTCCAACATCTCCGTCACCGGCACCGAGATCCAGACGGCCAAGTCACCGGCCGGGCCACCCCTGACCGACATCGCCCGGCCGATGCAGGAAACCTACATGCCCGGCGGCGGACGCAACCACTGGCCGGTCAACACCCATGCCGTCAACGTCGGCGAACTCTCTGACATCCGGTCGATCCAGTTGAGCACCCAGACGGTGACCCTCAAGCCGGGCGGTTCGACCACGATCAAGGTCAACTTCGAACGCGCTCCCGGGTTCACCAAGAACGTCACCCTCGACGTGCTGTTCCAGCACCTGGGCACCGTCTACGGCAACTCGCTGCCCAAGGGGGTCACGATCGACGCGGGGGCCAGCAAGACACTGATCACCGGCAAGGCCAGCCAGGGACAGATCGTACTCAAGGCAGCCAAGGACGCTCCGCCGGTCAAGATGCAGCAGGTCTCGGTCATGGCCAACATCTCGATCAACTTCGTGATGAAGGCCACTTTCAGCAGCCCGCCACTGATGGTGACCGTCACCAAGCCGTAAAGCGTCCCACCACCTGGTGTTGTCCGCGACGCACCCAGGAAGCCCGCTCCCGTGCAGCAGTCTCTCCACGCCGCCATCCAGGACAAGTCGGCCCGGATTGGCATCATCGGCCTCGGCTACGTCGGACTCCCCCTGGCCAACGCCTTCATCGACGCCGGTTTCACCGTCCTGGGCTTCGACGTCGACCAGACCAAGGTCGATCGACTGGCCGCCGGTGAGAGCTACATCAAGCACATCAGTTCCGAAACCGTCTCGGGCTGGATGAATGCCGGGCAGTTCGAGGCGACCAGCGACCAGGCACGGATGAGCGAAGCCGACGTGCTGCTGATCTGCGTCCCCACGCCGCTCTCGGACAACCGCGACCCGGACCTGCAGTACGTCGAGGGCACGGCCCGGGCGATCGCCGCCACGCTGCGACCCGGACAACTGGTCGTCCTGGAAAGCACCACCTACCCGACCACCACCCGCAACGTCGTGCTGCCGTTGCTGGCCGAAAGCGGCCTGGCCGTCGGCAACGACTACTTCCTGGCCTACAGCCCCGAACGCGAGGATCCGGGCAACCCGGACTACTCGGCCGCCGGCATCCCCAAGGTCGTCGGCGGAATCGACGAACCCAGCGGCCAACTGGCCGCGGCACTTTACGAACAGGCCATCGTGCAGGTGATTCCGGTGGGAAGCCCCGAGGTGGCCGAGGCCTGCAAGATCCTCGAGAACACCTACCGCGCGGTCAACATCGCGCTGGTCAACGAACTGAAGACGCTGCTGGATCGGATGGACATCGACATCTGGGATGTGATCGATGCGGCCAAGACCAAGCCCTTCGGCTTCCAGGCCTTCTACCCCGGTCCCGGCCTGGGCGGACACTGCATCCCCATCGACCCCTTCTACCTCAGTTGGCTGGCCCGCCAGCAGGGGCTAACCACGCGGTTCATCGAACTGGCCGGTGAAATCAATTCGCAGATGCCCGAATATGTCGTCAGCCGACTGGTGGAGTTTCTCGGCGAAGAGGACAAATCGCTGCGGGGCAGCCGGATCTGCCTGCTGGGCATGGCCTACAAGAGGGACGTCGACGATCCCCGCGAAAGCCCCTCGTTCGTGCTGATGGACCTGCTCCGCGATCAAGGAGTCGAATTGACCTACAACGATCCGCACATCCCCGTGCTGCCGTCGATGCGACATCACGACGTGCCCGATCTCTCGAGCACCGAGCTGACACCCGAGTTTCTCGCGTCGCAGGACTGCGTGCTGATCGCCACCGATCACACCGCCTACGACTACCATCACATCGTCCGCCACGCCCGGCTGGTCATCGACACCCGCAACGCCACCAGCAGCGTGACCGAGGGCCGCGAGAAGATTCGCAAGGCCTAGGCACCCAACCCGGATCCTCACCCGATGACCGACTCCGATCAGCAGACCGCCTGGGACCGGGACGGGTTCTTCATGACCCGCGGGCTGTTGACGGCCGAGGAGGTCGAACTGCTGGGGCGGATCGCCCGCGCCGATGTCCAACTGCGTGCCGACGCCTCGGTGCGCGACGATGGCGAGGGCCGGGCCGTTTCCTTGCGGGTCCGCAACGAACTCCAGGACGACATCTACAGCACGATCGCCCGCAGCCGACGGATCGTCTCGGTGATGGAGCAACTGCTCGGCGGCGAGGTCTACCATTATCATCACAAGCTGATCTTCAAGGATCAGCAGACCGCCGGCGCCTGGGCCTGGCACCAGGACTACGGCTACTGGTACGACTACGCCTGCCTCTATCCGCTGCTGGCCAGTTGCCTGATCGCCGTCGACCCGGCCACTCGAGACAACGGCTGCCTGCAGGTGCTGGCCGGTTCGCACCGCATGGGACGGATCGAACACGGGATCAAGGGCGACCAGACCGGTGCCGATCCCGAACGGGTCGCCGCCATCGAGCAGCAGCTCGAGACCGTCCACGTGACCCTGGATCCCGGTGACGCGATCTTCTTTCACTGCAACCTGCTGCACCGCTCCGACGCCAACACCACGCCCGAAGCGAGGTGGGCGTTGATCTGCTGTTACAACGCCGCCCGCAACAACCCCTACCGACAGATCCGGCACCCGCAGTACACCCCGCTGGAGACCGTCGCGGACGAGCAGGTGCTGGCCGTCGGGCACGACCACTGGTCCCGGTTGACTACGTCGTGAACTCCTTGCCCCCCCCACCCGGCGAACCCGTTGACCGGCGAGCCGTCTCGGAGGCGATTCGCACCGAGGCCAGACGGATCGGATTCGAACTGGTCGGCATCGCCCCGGCCGGTCGACCCGAGAGCCTGGATCACTTCAGCAACTGGCTCGAATCGGGCTTCGACGGACACATGGGCTACCTGTCGCGTCGACGTGACGCGTACGCCCACCCGGACGGAGTGCTGTCCGACTCGGCCAGCCTGGTGATGCTGGGAATGCTCTACCGTTCGACCGACGAAGCGAGCATGGGAGCGGCCTCCGTCGAGCCCGGCGGCACATCGACTGCAATCCCGGCCCGGGTGGCTCGCTACGCCACCGGAACACGCGATTACCACGACGTGCTGAGAGAACGCCTGTCGGAGCTGGCCGTTTTCATCCACGACCAAATGCCCGGCTGCCGCACCCGGGGCATCGTCGACACCGCACCGCTGCTGGAACGGGACTTCGCACGGCAGGCCGGGCTGGGTTGGTTCGGCAAGAACACCATGCTGCTGGACCGTCAATTCGGCAGCTGGTTCTTCCTGGCAGCACTGCTGATCGACCAGCCGCTCGAACCGGATGCCGCTGCTCAAACCGACCACTGCGGCACCTGCACCGCCTGCCTGGACGCCTGCCCGACCGACGCCTTCCCCGAGCCCTACGTGCTCGACGCTCGACGCTGCATCAGCTACATGACGATCGAACTGAGGAACGAACCGATCCCGGTCGAATTCCGCGAGGGCATCGGCGATTGGGTGTTCGGCTGCGACATCTGCCAGGAGGTCTGCCCCTGGAACCGTGAGGCTCCACCGACATCCGAACCGGAGTTCGAACCCGTCGCCGGGCTGGCCAACGCCGACGTCCTGGATCTGCTGAGACTCGAGGAGACCGATTTTCGGCAACGGCTGGGTCCCACGCCGCTCGAGCGACCGGGGCGGTCCGGGGTGGTCCGCAACGCCACGATCGTCGCGGGGAACTCGCGGCGGATCGACGCCGTCGAACCGCTGGCCGCACTGCTCAGCGACGATGAACCGATCGTCCGCGGCAGTGCCGCCTGGGCCCTGGGGCGGATCGGCGACTCGACGGCGTTGACCGCATTGCGACAACGACGCCCGGTCGAGAACATGGAAGAAGTTCAGCACGAAATCGATGCGGCGATCGAAGCCGCATCAGCGGGGAGTCCATCGCGATGAGTGACGTGATTCGAGTCGGGGTCAACGGCGCCGGGGGCCGGATGGGGCGACGGATCGTCGCGCTGACGCACGCTGACCCGGCACTGGAAGTCACCGCAGCAGTCGATGCCGAGGCCAGCGGCCTGGTCGGCCAGGATGTCGGCGAACTGGCCGGCATCGGAGCGATCGGCGTCGCCGTCAGCACAACCCTGGCCGAGAACA
>Ga0310342_100002759_pt1 | contig 11358 bp, 9 predicted proteins | sample S15DNA20500_MG_FD_206155 | JGI IMG/M metagenome (GOLD analysis project Ga0310342, IMG submission 206155) | Marine microbial communities from station ALOHA, North Pacific Subtropical Gyre - S1503-DNA-20-500_MG | ecosystem: Environmental > Aquatic > Marine > Oceanic | place: Pacific Ocean: North... | reverse complement strand
CCGAGGAAAGTTGGATCTCGTCTGCCGAAAGCTCCCGGGCGAAATCGAGCCAGTCCTCGACGGCGCGATCCGGGTCGGGATCTCGCACCTCGCGCGGCGTCAACTCCTGCAGCGCGGCAGTCAGCACGCCCAGCTTCATGAACCGGGGCTCGAAGCTCTTCGCCATCGACGCGCACCTCCGGGTGGATCGTGGATCGTAGTCGAAGTGATAGGATGAGCGCATGGAGTCGATCGAGATCCGAACTCGTCAGCGCGCGGCCGAGATCGCGTGGTTCGCCGGGCTCTGCAGCGACGACTACGAGTTCCTGGGCGTGCCCGACGGCGAACTGCGGAGCAGCTTCGCCCACTGCGCGAACATCGTGCAGACCGCCGATCGGCTCGGCTACCAGAACATCCTGCTGCCGTCGTCCTACCAGGTGGGCCAGGACACGTTGACGTTCGCGGCGGGGGTCGGCCCGACAACCGAACAGATCTCCCTCTTGACCGCCGTCCGTTGCGGCGAAGTCCATCCCCCGATGCTGGCCCGGGCGCTCGCCACCCTCGACCACCTGCTCGACGGCCGCCTGACCGTCAACATCATCAGTTCGGATCTTCCGGGCACCCAGGAGCCTGCCCCAGAGCGCTACCAGAGGTCCCGCGAGGTGATCGAGATCCTCAAGCAGGCCTGGAGCCAGGAGCGAATCCGCTTCCAGGGCCGCTTCTACGACCTCGACCTGCCCTCCGACCCGGCTCTCCCCTACCAGCAGAACGGCGGCCCGCTGCTCTACTTCGGCGGCACCTCCGAGGGTGCCCGCGAACTGTGTGCCGAGCACTGCGACGTCTTCCTGATGTGGCCGGAGACCGAAGATCGCATCCGCAACACGATGCGAGACATGAGCGAGCGAGCGGCGAAGTACGGACGCACGATCGACTTCGGCTACCGGGTCCACGTGATCGTGCGCGAGACCGAGTCCGAAGCACGGCAGGCGGCACAGTGCCTCGTCTCCGAACTCGATGACGAACTCGGGCAGGCCATCAAGGACCGAGCCCTCGATTCGAAGAGCCTCGGCGTGAAGCGCCAGGACGCGCTGCGTGCGGACGCGGACGACGAGGGATACATCGAAGAGCACCTGTGGTCGGGGATCGGCCGCGCGCGCTCGGGCTGCGGCAGCGCCATCGTCGGCAATCCCGCGCAGGTTCTCGCAAAGCTCGAACGCTACATGGATCTCGGAATCCGGGCGTTCATCCTGTCGGGCTATCCGCTTCGCGACGAGTGCGAGCGCTTCGCAGACCTCGTTCTACCGAAGCTCGAGACCTTCCGTCTTGCCGACGTCCACGGCCGGCGCCCGCAGCGGACGCCCTCGACCCCGCTCACCACCGCAACCCGCGTCTGACCCGGGAATTGCGCAGCGCTGCTCGCGTGCGATGAGGCCCGGGAAGCGCGGCTAGATCCGCTCGATGACGGTGGCGGTACCCATCCCGCCGCCCGTGCACATGGCGATCAACCCCGTCTGCAGGTCGCGTCTCTCGAGTTCGTCGAGGACCGTCTGGATCAGCATCGGGCCCGTGCCGCCGATCGGGTGCCCCAGGGCGATGGCGCCTCCGTTCACGTTCACCTTGTCGGGATCGACCTGCGAGTCCTTCAGGAACTTCAGGACCACGGCGGCGAACGCCTCGTTGACCTCGAAGAGATCGATGTCGTCCCAGCTCATCTTGGCCCGATCGAGACACTGCTCCGCTGCCGGACCGGGTGCGGTGAGCATGATCACGGGCTCGGTGCCTGCGGTTGCGGTCATCTTGATGCGGGCTCGCGGCGTGAGACCGTGGGCCTTCGCGTAGTCCGGAGAAGCCAGCAAGATCGCGCTGGCACCGTCTACGACGCCCGAGGAGTTGCCGGCGTGGTGGACGTGCTCGACCTTGTCGATCTGCGGGTAGACGTCCTTGCAGTGGTCGTCGAAGGTCTTCTCGTAGCCCTTCATCACCGTGGTGCCGAGCGCCTCGAAGGAGGCCGACAGCCCGCCCAGCATATCGAGGGTGGTGCCGGGGCGCGGATGTTCGTCCTTGTCGAGAGCGGGCGAGCCATCGTCGTTGTAGATCGGAACGATGCTGCGCTCGAAACGGCCTTCACCAATCGCTTCCGCTGCGCGTTCCTGGCTGCGAACCGCGTAGCGGTCGCAGTCCTCGCGCGAGAAGCCTTCGAGCGTGGCAATCAGGTCAGCAGAGATGCCCTGCGGCACCATCGGGTGCTTCTCGAAGAGGTGCTCGTTGCTGGCGTGGAAGCCGTGGGCGTGAATCGGCGCGTAGCGTGACATCGACTCGACACCGCCCCCGACCACGAGGTCCTGGTGCCCGGCCATGATCCCCATGGCCGCGAAGGTCACTGCCTGCTGGCCGGAGCCGCAGAAGCGGTGGAGCGTGACGCCCGATGCGGAGTTCGGCCAACCCGCGTCGAGGGCCGACATGCGCGCGATATCGTGGGCATGGTCCCCGCTGCCCGCACCGCAACCGACGACCACGTCGTCGATCTCGGCAGCATCGAAACCGACCCGCTCCTGCAGGGCGACGAGCACCTGGGCCATGTTGCGTTGGGGGTGTAGATGGGTGAGGCCGCCCTTGCCGGGCTTGCCCCGGCCGCGGGGCGAACGAACACCATCGATGATCCAGGCTTCGGGCATCTTCTCTCTCCTGCAGTCGTCGTCGCGATCCGGAATGCTAGCAACGCCGCTGGACGCCAGATAGGCTAGGCACATGCCTGATTCGAAGCCCGTTCCCGCCGGAGACCCGAACCGGCACCTCGCACTCGAAGTCCTCGAAGCCAAGCTGCAGGCCTTGCCGTCGGCCCCGAAAGATGAAGGCCGCGTGGTCGCCCTGTTCGCGAGCCCTGGCACGAATCAGCGCATCGCGCACGAGCGGGCTGCCTTGACGGTGGCCGGTGGCATGCCCCAGGACCGCTGGTCGGAGAAGAAGAATCCCAAGCCGAGCCAGCAACTCGCCACCATGCAGGAGCCCGTCGCGGAGTTGCTCGCAAACGGGCAGGACTTCTCGATGTTCGGCGACAACCTCTTCCTCGACCTCGATCTATCGACCCCGAACCTGCCCGTCGGCACCCAGCTGCGCGCCGGCAGCGCGCTGCTCGAGGTTACGCCCGAGCCCCACGACGGCTGCAGCAAGTTCAAGGCGCGCTTCGGCTCGGATGCGCTGCGTCTCGTGGCGCGCAAGCAGACCCGAGACCGCAACCTGCGAGGCATCTACCTGAAGGTCATCGAAGACGGCGAGATCGCCGCCGGCGACCCGGTGCGGGTGATCCGAAGATGACGATCGACCACGCAGGGGTCTGCCGAGAGGCGATGAGCCCGATCCTGTTGATGGAGCGCAACCTGCGGGTCTTCCCGCAGCGAGTGGGCGTGATCTACCGCGACGAGCGCTGGACCTACGCGCGCCTGGGCGAGGAGATCGCGCTGCTTGCAGGTGCGTTGCAGCGTGCCGGCGTTGTGCGCGGCGATCCGGTTGCGGTCTTGTCACCGAACACTCCATTCCACCTGGCTGCCCACTTTGCCCTGCCCCTCATCCAGGCGCCGATCGTCTCGATCAACACCCGCCTGGCCGCGGCCGAAATCCAGTACATCCTCGAGCACAGCGGCGCGAAGGTGCTGCTCGTCGATCCTGAACTCGCGGTTCCGCTCGACGGCATCGTGTCCGAAATCACGACCCTCGAAAAGGTCGTCGAAGTGCCTGATCGCGATTTCCCCGTACGCGACGGCGCTCTCGCGTATGCGGATTTCGTCGCAGGCGCCGAGCCGGTGCCGATTCGATCGACCCTCGAGGAAGCACCCGAAGGCGAGGATACGATCCTCGCCATCAACTACACCTCGGGCACGACCGGACGACCGAAGGGCGTGATCTACACCCACCGGGGCGCCTACCTGAACGCCCTCGGACAGATCGGAGCCCTGTCGCTCACGAAGGACACGACCTTCCTCTGGACCCTGCCGATGTTCCACTGCAACGGCTGGTGCATGCCGTGGGCTGTTTCTGCGGCGGGCGCGCGACACGTCTGCCTGCGCGGTGTCGACCCGACGGAGATTTTCCGACAGATCGACGCTCACGATGTCACGAATTTCAACGCTGCGCCGACCGTGCTCTTGACGCTCGCTTCGGACCCCGCCGCCGCGGGACGCCGCTTCGACCCGCCGATCCACGTTTGCACCGGCGGCTCGCCGCCCTCGCCGACCCTGCTCGAGCAGATGGAGAAACTCGGCATCCGCATCGCCCATCTCTACGGGCTCACCGAAACCTACGGCCCGCATGTCCTGTGCGAGATGCAGGACGGCTGGGAAGACCTCGCTGCGGCCGAACGTGCCGTGGTGATGGCGCGCCAGGGTGTCCCATTCGTGCACGCGACTCACCTGCGGGTCGTCGACGACGACATGAACGATGTTCCGGCCGACGCCGAGACGATGGGCGAGGTCGCCATGCGCGGCAACAACGTCATGCGCGGCTACTACGAAGATCCGGAAGCCACCGCCGAGGCGTTTCGAGGCGGCTGGTTCCACTCGGGCGACGTGGGCGTGCTCCACCCCGACGGCTACATCGAACTGCGCGACCGGAGCAAGGACATCATCATCTCGGGCGGCGAGAACATTTCCACGATCGAAGTCGAGAACACCCTCTACCAGCACCCCGACGTGCAGGAAGTCGCCGTCGTCGGCGTGCCTCACGAGAAGTGGGGCGAGGTTCCGAAGGCCTTCGTGGCACGGAAGCCCGGCACCTCGCCCGACGCAGAGGGCATCATCGCCTTCGCACGCGAAAGGCTGAGCCACTTCAAGTGCCCGAAGTCGGTCGAGTTCATGGAGCTGCCCAAGACCGCCACCGGGAAGATCCAGAAGTTCAAGCTGCGCGAGAAGGAATGGAGCAGCGAGCAGCGCCGGATCTCCTGATCCGGGTGCTACGCGTGCCAGCTGCGTCCGGCCGGCCCGCCTAGACCGTTCAGATCGGGCCCTTCATCGGCCCAGCCGTAGAAGCTCCGGCTTCCCATCAAGGTCGCGAAGCGCGAGTCCTTGCCGTGCCGTTCGAGCACGTCCGGCGCAACGTTCGCCTTGTAGGCCTCCTGGGGCTGGATGTGCTGGCGGCAGAAGTACATCGCGAGATTGATCCGAAGGCCCGGCGTGGCATCTCGTGGGAAGCTCCCGTGCCAGGTATTTCCGTGCCAGACGACTGCCGCGCCGGCGGGCACCTCGATCGCGACGGCATCCCGATTGGCCCTGTCGGGCTCGAGGCGAATCTCGTGCCGTGTCGGTTGGCGGAAGAAGCGGTGGCTGCCGGGAACGATCGCAAGAGCCCCGCCCTCGCGCGTGTAGTCGGTGAGGGCGTAGTTGCAGTTGGCGACGTGCGACACCGGCGACAAGCCCGTCGGCGGCATCCCGTTCGCGCTGTCACTGTGCAGCGGAATCTCTCCGCCGTTCGGTCCCTTGAAGTGGCTCGTCATGCTCGAGAGCACGCAGCTCTTGCCGAGCAGGTAGGTGATCAGCGCCAGCGGCTTTGGGTTCAAGAGGGCGGCTTCAAAGACCGGATCCTTGAAGAGCAGGTAGGGAATCAGCTTGTAGCCCTCGTGGACCGTCTCGTTCTCGACGTCGAGCTTGCGCGCGAGGCGTCGCTCGGCCTCCGCGACGACGGCATCGCGCAGGGACTCGCAGAGCGGCGCGTCTAGCGCGTCCTCGATCACCGTAAAGCCGAAGGCTTCGAGTTCAGCGAGCTTGGTTTCGAGGCCGAGCTCGCGGATCTCCTGGTAGAGGTCGTTCAGGTCCCGCGTCGCACGCCAGTCACCGATCTCCACGCCGTCTCCTCCGTGCGGTGATCATAACCCGATTGTGCGAGCGCTCTTTTCAGCGATCCACGAGCGCGCGGCGCGTCTCGAGCTGCACGTCGCGATCGATCGCGTAGTAACGGAATACCCAGATCGCCACGATCGTGATGAGTCCGGCCGACAAGTTGAGCAACCCGAGGCTCTGGATCGCCTCGCTGCTCACCTCGCTCGGCTTCGACTCGAGCGGGAACGCGATCCAATCGAGGCCGACGCCCGCGATGAAGTGACCGAAGCCGGAGGCCAGCTTGCCGCTGAACGAGGTCGCGCTGAAGAAGATCCCCTGCTGGGCCTTGCCCGAGCGCAGGACGTGCTGCTCGGCCACGTCGGCCATCATCGACCCGGCGGACACGAAGCTCGTCGCGGCGATCGTGGTATTGATGAGCAACAGCATGAAGACGACGGGGAGCAGCCAGGGCGAACCGTTCTCCGGAAAGGCGCCCAGCAGGCGCAACACGATCGCGGCGTTCCCGACGAACGCCGACGCGATGCAGCCGAACATCAGAGTCGGCAGCTTGTCGAAGCGCTTGTGCAGGGGGCCGACCAACGCCGACCCGAGCGCAAAGCCGATCAGGGCCGGCAACACCAGGAACTGCAGCTGGCCGGTACCGAACTCCCAGAAAAAGACGTTGACGTGAGTGCCGAGGGTCCCGAGGACGCCGAAGAAGATCCCGAAGAGCGTGAAGCCGACGAAGAGGGAGCGGAAGGAGATGTTCTCCCAGGCGGACCCGAACTCTGTGACGATCCGCCGGAACGAGAAGCGCTCAGGAGACTCCGGAGCCTTCGGCAACTCCGGGATCCGGTCCCGCGTTCCATAGGCGGAGTACCAGATCGTCACGATCATGATCACGGCGGCGAAGACGGAATAGCGCGAATAGCCGTCAGGGTTGAGCATGCCATTCTCGAACTGGGCAGTCTCCGGGAAGAAGAGCCGGTAGGAGGCAATCGTCACGAGGCCGCCGCCCACCACGGCGAGCATCGTCCGCCAGGCGACGATCGACGTCCGCTCCTGGTAGTCGTCCGAGAGTTCGGCGCCCATCGCGAGGTGCGGCACGTGGTAGAGGGTCATCGCACCGCGCACCGCGATGGCGAACACCGTCAGCCAGATGAAGAGGCCTGTCTGGCTATAGGCGGGCGGATTGAAGAGGATCACGTAGGTGATCCCCAGCGGAAGCGCGGCCGCGTACATGAAGGGGTGCCGCCGGCCGCGCGATCCCTTCCAGTTGTCCGACAGCGACCCCGCCACCGGATCGGTCACGGCGTCGAAGACCAGGGCGATCAGGATGGCCGTCCCCGCGAGACTGCCCGAAAGCCCGAGAACCTGGGTGAAGTAGAAGAACAGGAAGGCGCCGAATCCCTGGTTCTTCACCTGCTCGCCGATCTGGCCGAGCCCGTAGGCGAACTTCGTGCGCTTGGACACCGCGCTCACAGGCCCAGCTCCGCGAGGTCGACGGCTCGGCCCTCGTCGATGGAGCGGTGCGCGGCGACCCCGAGCGCGACCGACAGCAAACCGTCGTGCACCGTCACCTCGGGTGTCCCACCGCTGCGGATCGCTTCGAGAAAGAGCAGGTGCTCGATGTAGCTGGCGCCATGGTGAAATCCCTCGTGAGCAATGCGGGCGTCGCGGGCCGGAGGCACCTCTTCCCACTTCCGGTACTCGCGAGCGCCCCGGAACATCTGCCCGCTGGGCAGCACGACATCGAGCTTTCCGTCCGTACCCGTCGCCATGATCTCCTGCTCGTTGCGACTCGACTCGGCGAACATGCAGAGATCGAGACACGCGCGGCTCGCGCCCGCGTACTCGACGATCACGTATGCGTTGTCGAGGATGTCCGGAACCTCGCCAGCGTAGCGCTCTTCGAGATGATTCACGTCCTGGGCGCCGGAGGCGAGTACACGCGAAGGCTTCGAGGGCATGATCCGGTTCATCAGGTCGAAGAAGTGGCAGCACTTCTCCACCAGCGTGCCGCCGGTGTTGCGCGTGAAGCGGTTCCAATTTTCGACCTTCGGCAGAAAGGGATGCCGGTGCTCGCGGATGAAGAGCGTCTTGACCTCGCCGACACACGGCAACTCGGCAAGGAAGTGGGCGATCTGGGGCATGTAGCGGTACTCGAGGCCGACCTGCACGACACCCGCGTGCTGCTCGGCGCCGGCGGAGACCCGACGGCAGTCCTCGAGCGTGGTGCACATCGGCTTCTCGAGCAGTACGTGCTTGTCGGTGTCGAAGATCGCGTCCATCACTTCAGCGTGGGTATGGTTCGGCGAAGCCACGACGATCGCGTCCACGGGCGCCTTCTCGAGCATCTCGCGGTAGTCTGCGAAGGCGGCGACCTCGGCACCCGCGTCTCCGCACGCCAACCGCGCCCAGCGCAGCGACTCGGCCTGCGGGTCGGCGACCGCGGTGACGACCGCGTCGTCGAGGGCCGCGATGTTGCGGATGTGCTCGCAGCCCATCATGCCGGTGCCGATGATTCCGTAGCGGATCACGTGTGCGCCCCCAGGCTGGCGACCTTCTCTCGGAGCTGGATGAGCACGGGCCCCGGCGCGTCCTGCTCGTCCTCGAAAGCCGCAATCTCCAGGAAAGCCCGGAGCTGCGGGGGAGAATAGTGCCTTGCCACCGCATCGATATCCTCAAGCATCGCGGGAATCAGCTTCGCCCCCCCCGCGACGAAGTAGGGATCGATCAGCTTGAGCTGGCCGGACGCATCCTGCATCAGGTTGCCGGGTCGAAGATCGAGACCGCCGAACCAACCCAGCGTGCGCTCGCCCACGGCGAGCGTTGCGTGTAGCAAGCCGAAGAGCTGCTGCAGTCGCGGGTCGGCTCGTCGCTCGGCCTCCCACGCCTCGATCTCGCGCGGCTCCACCTCGCGATCGAGGTGCTTCGTCACCCCCAGCAAGCAGCACAGCTGCGACGCCTCCGCCTCGGCGGCCGGCTCCAACCGTTCCATCGCGACGACCTGGCCCGCGGGCGCCAGATCGCGATGCCAGTCGATGCGCTGGAAGTGCGCGACGTCGGGGTTCGCGAGGCAGGTTCGGACGTGCAGCGCGTAGGCGGGATCGAAGGCGACGACTCGCGCCACCTGCCGGCCGTCGGGCGACACATAGACGTGCGCCCAATCTCCGTTGGCCAGCCACTTCCAGCCGTCCGCTTCGAGCCGTGCCCGAACCCGGCGATGATCGTCTTCAGGGGAGAGACCCGGGAGCATGGGTTCCGATGCTAGAAGAGTTCGCGCTGATCGTCGCCGTCGCTCTTCTTCGCGGGGGCCTTCTTCTTCGGAGTCCTCTTCTTCTTCGCCGCGGGTTTGAAGCTCACCCGGGCGACGGGCTTCGGCGCCAGCCGGGCACCGCGGGCGGTCGGCGACGTCGGCTCCAGCTGCGAGAGGTCGTAGTTCGAGCCCTTCACGCGCTGTCTCTTCTGCGCGACGTAGGTGAGCTTTGCGGAGCCGGACTCGCCCTCCTGCAGTAGCAGATCCACGCGGCCCTTCTCGTCCTTGACGAGCCGGTACTCCTTGTTGCGGATGAACTTATGGATCCGGAAGCGCTTGCCGAAGCACATCCGCTTGGCGTCGCGGTAGACGACGGTGAACTCCGCGCCCGCGTCGGGATCGAAGGGGTGGCAGTAGAGGAGCTTCGCGCCGAAGAACACCTTGTCGACGGGCGGCATGATCCGGTAGCTGCCGTCCGCTGCGACGGCGAGAACGAAGTCGTACTCGGAGACGCTCATCCGGAAGAGATCGCCCTTCACCGCCGATCCGAAGAAGCCGGTGTCGGGGTCGTAACTGAGCTTGATGTTCTGCCGAGCCACGGCCTTCTTGTCGACGGTCTCGATCTCGGTGATCGCGGTGCGCCGCGGAAAGTCGTCGCCATAGCGCTCGAGAAGCGACTCCACGTAGTGGATCGCCGTGCGCTTCATATTGGCGAGTTTCTCGTCCACGGCCCCGATCTTCGAGATGATCTCGTCGATCTCCTCGCGGTTGCGCTCGATGTCGTAGGCCGAGATGCGTCGGATGCGAATCTCGAGCAGGCGCTTCACGTCTTCGTCGACCATCGGCCGGATGAAGTGCTCCTCGAACTTCTTCATCCCCGCGACGACCACCTTGTGAACCTTCTCGGCGGTCTCGGCCTTCTCGAGCTTCTTGTAGACGCCCTTGTCGATGAAGATCTGCTCGAGCGTGAGCCAGTGCTGGCGGTCGAGAAGACGCTCGCGCTCCCACTCGAGTTCGCCCTGCAAGTGCTCGACGAGTTGCCCGGTGAGTTCGCGCAGCATCTCGCTGACCGTCATCGAAACCGGCTTGCGGTCGCGAATGACGGTGATGTTCGAAGAAACCGTGACGCTGCAGTCCGTATACGCGTAGAGCTGGGGGATCACCTCCACGGGCCGCACGCCACGCGAGAGGGTCAACTCGATCTCGGCGTGGTCCGTCGTGAAGTCATCGATCGACGCGAGCTTCACCCGGTCCTTCTGAACCGCACTCTCGATCGACGCGATCAGGCTCTCGGTGGTGGTACCGTGGGGGATCTCCGTGATCTTGACGCGCTTCGGGTCGATGGTCTCGATCTTCGCCCGCACCTCGACCTTGCCCCGACCGTCGTCGTAGGCCGAGACGTCCACCTGGCCCCCCAGCGCGAAGTCCGGGAAGAGTTCGATCTTCTTCTTCTTGAGGACCGCGACCTGGGCTTCCCACAGTTCCTTCAGATTGTGGGGCAGGATCTTCGTCGCCATTCCGACGGCGATCCCCTCGGTCCCAAGCATCAGCGCAACGGGCAGCTTCGCCGGCAGACACACCGGCTCGAGGGTGCGACCGTCGTAGCTCGGGACCATCTCGGTCAGGCTCTCATTGAAGAGGGTTTCGAGGGCCAGCGGCGACAACCGGCATTCGATATAGCGAGCAGCGGCTGCGGGATGGCCCGTCAGCGGGTTTCCGAAGTTGCCCTGGGTCTCCATGAAGAAGCCCTTGTTGGCGAGCACCACCAACGCATCGGAGATCGACGCATCGCCGTGGGGATGCAGCTTCATGCTCTCGCCGATGGCGTTCGCGAGCTTGTGGAAGCGGCCGTCGTTCATCTGGAAGAGCGTATGCAGGATGCGCCGCTGAACGGGCTTGAGACCATCGCGCAGCTCGGGGATTGCGCGATTCAGAACGAAATAGCTCGCGTAGTCGACGAAGTGCTCGCGCATCATCGTCTCGAGCTGCGCCATCAGATGACGTCCGTCACGAGATTCTCGATGATGAACTCGCGCCGCTCGGGCGTGTTCTTGCCCATGATGAAGTCGAGCACCTTCCCGACCTCGCCGAGGTTCTTGATGGCGACGGGCCGCAGGCGCATGTCTTCACCGATGAATTGCCCGAACTCCTGGGGGCTGATCTCTCCGAGGCCCTTGAAGCGGGTGACCTCCGGTCCCCGGATCTCCTCCATGGCCGCATCCCGCTCGGCCTCGCTGTAGCAGTAGCGCGTCTCCTTCTTGTTGCGAACCCGGAAGAGCGGCGTCTCAAGAATGTAGAGATGGCCCTTGACGA
>Ga0310342_100002758_pt1 | contig 11362 bp, 8 predicted proteins | sample S15DNA20500_MG_FD_206155 | JGI IMG/M metagenome (GOLD analysis project Ga0310342, IMG submission 206155) | Marine microbial communities from station ALOHA, North Pacific Subtropical Gyre - S1503-DNA-20-500_MG | ecosystem: Environmental > Aquatic > Marine > Oceanic | place: Pacific Ocean: North... | reverse complement strand
CGAGACATGGATTCCGTTTGAGTTGGCTGATGATGCGTCAGTTGCTATCAGAATTTATGGTCAACGGGGTAATGTTGTCCGACATCTGGATGTTGGATATCGTCCTGCAGGATACTATGTGGCAAGGGATAAAGCCGTATATTGGGATGGGAAGAACAACAAAGGCGAGTCTCTTTCCAGCGGCACTTACTTCTATCAGATATCTGCCGGGATTTATTCAGCGACACGTAAGATGATTGTTCTGAAGTAACAAATTGTAATTTACTTTGGAATAATCAAATTTGACAGCTATACTTGACTAAGAATTTTTTTCCTCCCTTCCTTAATCAAGCCTCTTTGTGTCCGTGTTTTAACTCGCATTTTCTTGTTCTGCTGAATTTATGAAACTTACAAAACAAGGCTTTCATTTCAATGCGCATGGCCCAATTTAGTCCACGGTTTCGATTGTTATGTGTTCTGTTTTTGGTATTAGTGTTGTCAGCAGTTAGCGTATGTTATTATTTGACACTCCGTTATTCAAAGGAATGGAGCTATTGGAAAAGGCTTTCCAGTTCGGAGAAATATCTGGCCGTTGAATTAGAGATTGAGAGGTTTGGGCATCGAGTATTTCCTCCCTCCCTGCAACCTGATTGCTATTCGCATGTCACGCTAGAGAGGCTCGAGCATTCGATGAGGCTTGGTGCTGAGTGGATTCTCTCTATGCAAGAACCATCCGGACGTTTTCAGTACTGGTACGATCCAGTTCTGGGTCAATTTAGTAGCAAGACTGACGACAATTTCTTGCGCCAAGCGGGTACTTCATTCTCTTTGATGTTAGTGTATAAAATGACTGCAGATCTTCGTTATTTTGCTGCTGCGCGCCAAAGTGTCTCTTACCTTTTACAATTTAAGAAGCAACTTGGTGTTGATAAGGCGTACTTTCTTTTTCACGAAAAAGCAAAACTGGGAGGAATTAGTCTTCCAATGCTTACTATGCTTGAGATGCGTCAATTGACTGGCACGCGTGAATTTGACGAAACCTTGGTTCAGCTGGCGAATATGATTCTATTTCTACAAGAGAAATATCAGACAGGACAATATAAAAGTACATATGTTTATCGTGGCAATTATGCATATGAGAAGGAAACTGGGTGGGAGTCGAAAATCTATCCCGGTGAGGCATTATATGCTTTGGCGAAAATGTACCTCGCTTTTGGAGATGCCCAATATAAGCATAGCATGGATTGGGCATTAGAATTTTATTCACGTGAACGATGGATTTCACAAGCTTTTCTGCCTTGGACGATTTCTGCTTTTGTCTCTTTATACGAACAGGCTAGAGAACCAAAATACTCCGAATATGCTTTTTACTTGACTGACCGCCTTTTGAAGCAACAGAATTTGGATAGTGATGATGAAGTTTATGGTAGTTTTCACGGAGTACCTTCCTCCAATACTGGGAGTTACATGGAAGCCCTAGGAGATGCTGTACATCTTGCCCAATTGGTGAAAGATCAACAGCGGCTTAAATTATATTGTGAACGTGCTAAAATGGGGTATAGGTGGTTGTTGATGTTGCAGTATGTAAAGTCTGATCCCGTTGATGCCGATCATCTTGGAAAAACAGTTGGAGGTTTTCGGGAAAGCTTGGTTAAGCCCCGGTTACGTATCGATAATACTCAACATGCGATTAGTTCTTTTGCTAAAGGATTGGAATTCATTTTTGGAGTGGATTCTCCGGCATATATTAAATAACTTTGGTTGTGAGTCGAAACAGCAGGTGGTTCAGAGAATACATTCATTTTTGAACTTACATCCACAATGGCGGATGAGAGCTGACTTTTAGTCGGAGTTTTCAGGGTTACTGGCGAAATTCTGGTTTCTTTGGTTAAGTGACAAAAATTGCATACCTAATAAAATTTGGAGCACTCGGTTGCTTCGCTTCCTAATGATTAAGAAAATTTTAATCAGAATTGAAAGAAATGAAGAATTGGCTGTTTTTTGCTGTTTTCGTAACGATTATGATAGCGTCGGCTGTTTTTTTTCTTTCTTTCTATTCTTATCGTCTTTTCGAGTGGCCAGCACGTGGGCATTGCTCAATACAACTAACTCGTGCTGATCTGGACCATTCGCTTGAACTTGGCACTAAATTTCTGATCAACCACCAAAAAACTGATGGGCATTTTACTTATGAGTATGACTGGGTTAATGAGGTTTATACCCAATTGGATAGTCCGGTTCGACAGGCCGGAGCAATGTGGGGACTAGCGTTAATATATCAGGATCAACCGAGTTTGGAAATTCAGACTGCAGTAGAAAAAGCAATGGGATTTTTTAATCGTCATTCGAAAATTACGACTGATGGACGACGCTATGTAATCTATCCTGGCAATACTTTTGGTCGTACAGGCACAGTAGCGCTTTGCACTTTGGCATATATTGAATACCTTCGTGTTCCAAGTTCTAATATTAATGTGGAAAGGAGACAACGTTACCACCAGCATCTTGGAGAATATCTCAAGTTTCTCATTAACGCCCAAACGCGAGAAGGACTCTGGCATCGATATTATGATGCAGATGGGCTTCCTTTTGGTGCTTCTTCCCCTCACTATGATGGTGAGTCGTTATTGGCTTTAGTAAAGGCCGCAAAGTATATGGGGTATCAGGAACTTCAGCCGGTTATCGTGAAGGCAGCGGATGTTGGTTATAATCACAATATTCAAGAAGCTCTGCGAGTTGATCCTGATTCTCGAATAACCAAAGGTTATTATCAGTGGAGTTCCATGGCTTTTTTTGAACTTGCTACAGCAGGATGGGCCGACATGGAAAAGTATGGAGACTATGTAATTAGGCTTGCCGACTGGATGATTGATACACATAAGACATTGTGGAGGAGACGTAACACCGCCTATGCTTATGAAGGTATCATCCATGCATATCAATTATCGGTACTAGGTGGCTATGATCAATATATAAAGAAATTTGCCTGTGTTATCGACACGGGGTTAACGAAACTGACTTCTTGGCAAGTTGGCAGTCCTGCGGCAAATTGGTTTATACGTAGGCGTCCTACGCAAAACCCATATGCCATAGGTGGAATTCAAAACCATGCTTTTGAATCCCTTCTACGAATTGATGTAACCCAACACCAGATGCATGCGGTCATTCTAGCTCGTCGTTATGTCTATAATTAATAGAGTTTTGACTTGATAATGAAAATGAAGAATGCTTTTAGACGGGTACTTATCGCTTTATTTTTATTTGTTCTATCCTTGGTGGTAATTTTAATATTTATTATCATTAATTGGGTTGAATTTGAGTCTATACCAGATCTCCTGATGATGGTTGACTTTACCGGGATTTTACTTTCAACATTAGCAGTATCGATACTGATCTTAGTAAGTATTGGATTAGTTTTTTGGTTAGCTCGTGCGTGGTCTGCCGAACAACCTGAATTAGGTGACAAGATTATTCAGTTAGCAACGATTACCAACGTAGTCTTAATTTTCGTCTTTGGCGGGATGGGTGTTGGGCTTATTATATTGCGAACACTCTGGACAATTGGTTACTTTTAGTATGGTTAATTCTTTTGAGAAACAGACGCGTTATTATACTCTGAGAAATCAAATTTTACAGTGAAATGTCAATTGAAAGCACAAAATGTCCAATCATGAATATTGGGTTGCACTTTCATCCGTTGAAGGGATAGGTCCTGTACGCATTAAGTATTTATTGAACCGGTTTGGGACAATTGAAACAGTTTTTGATGCTGAACTGCTTGAGATTGCTAGACTTCCACTGTTTGATCAAGTTCTGGCGTCACGTGTTTTGCGTGCTAGATTAGGTTTGACTGAAATCCGGCGTCGGATTGAGTGGTTGAAGAGTCAAAATATTAATATTATTTGTTTTGAAGACTTAGAGTATCCAATGCAATTGCGAGAACTTCAGAATGCGCCGCCAGTGCTCTGTTATCTTGGGGAACTACGAAAAATTTCGTGTAATCGATCTGTGGCAATTGTCGGATCAAGAAATCCTAGTGATTCAGCTATCGTAGAAACGCTAAATTTAACAACGCGACTTGTAGAAGCTGGTTTTACAATTGTCAGTGGGTTTGCTAATGGGATTGATACGACAGCGCATTTAGGTGCGATTTCGGCTAATGGGGAAGTCGTGGCTGTGGTTGGGTCGGATCTTCTTTCAATCTATTCCGCGGACAACCGTCAATTGGTTACTCAAATTAGTCAGAATGGTATGATTTTATCTGAATTCTTGTTACCAGCATCTTTCTCTCGGGCAAATCTGTTTTTCTGCAATCGAATCATCAGTGGATTGACCATGGCAACAATTGTGATGGAATCGACTATTGGTGATGTTTCTATGCGCACAGCAAAATTCGCACTGGAACAGGGCCGGTTTATCTGTGCATATGACTGGCAATCAAATGGGGAATTGAATGAAGGAACGCGAGAATTGGTTAAGCATGGGGCATATCCGATTACTGCTGAAGGCTTGGATACCTTTATTCAGGCATTAATGAAGCCGGAAGCAGATGAAAAGTTTCGTAAAGTTGGTCTTGATGGAGAACAAATGGATTTGTTTTAGGAATGATTCGCGCTGGTGCCCTGTGACGGGTTTTTAGGAGGAAGCTAAGGAATCATATAAAATATCAAAAAAATGCTAAATTTTCCCTTTACAAAGACTTTAAAGTTTGTTAGACTATGCTGAAATTTCATTAATGTCCTTGAAAAAGGCGGATTGGCTAGGCTTTACAGGGTGTACAACCTGGGCTATTGGTCTAGTTGATATTTGAGTTTTTAAAAAATCTATTCTATAGAGAATTCTCTTTATTTGAAGGAGTGCGTAAAGATGCAAAAAATATTCAGAGCCCTAGCTTTGATGTTGGTTGTTACTTTAGCCCTTTTACCTTTCGTGGGTTGTGGTGGTGATGACGATGATGATGATGCTGGTGGAGTTGCCGCTGTTACGGGGACTGTTCCAGCCGCAGGTGGTGAGATCGCAGCAAATGGTGCTCTCATCATTAATTTTGATAATGGAAAAAATATTGAAGGTGGAGCTGTTACCGTAAATGGTACGCCGGCAACGCTCGCTGGAAATCAGGCGACTTGGAATGCCACAGGGTTAACGCCAGGTGGTTCAACTTTAGCTGTCGCGTGGACAAATACGGATGGCACTGCTGGTTCAGCTAGTGTTGCAGTGACGGTCAAGGCTGAGGATAACACTGCTCCGACGGTTAAAGGTGGAACAGTTAAGAACGGTGCCAAGGATGTCGACCCGGGTCCAATTAATGAGGCTGGGAAACTTGAAGTGACGTTTAGTGAGGCTGTAGTAAAAGGCGAAGTGTCTCTTGGTGTGGATGGTGGAGATGCGCTAGGTACCCAAGCTGAATGGGCTGGTGACAAAGTGACACTCTCCCTGAATGCAGGAGTAGCTTTAGCTAATGAAACGACCTACGTGATTACTATCAAAGGTGTGAAAGATGCCGCTGGTAATGATATGGCCGAAGCTAAAATTTCTTTTACCACGAAGGGTAAGGAGTAAGCACTCCGATCCTGAATTTTAATGAAAAGGCAGCGTGTCTTCTGGCATGTTGCCTTTTTTTTTGCTAGTTGTTGAGAGGTAAATGGGAATGGGGAGAGGTAGGAATGAATTGGCAGGTTCTGGTTGTACTGATTGCGTCTTCTTTTCTCTTCTTCGGGTGTTTGTTTAATTCTTCTTATTCGATTTCTAATGATCCTCGAAAGCGGATATCTCATTACACTAGCGTATATAAACTGAATCCGGAGTCGGGCCAGGCCCGTCAGGCGCAGTTGGAAATTGGAAAGATTTATTATAATCAGTTTGATAATCCTGAACGTGGGCTTGAGATATTTGAGAAATTAGTTTTGTCCAATCCAATGGCACTGGAATCGGGCGAAGCATTGTGGTATATTTCCAGACATCACTTTCGAGAGAATGAGTATGGGCTAGCATGTCGAAATTTTTTGCAATTTATGCTTGATTTTTCAGACGATGAACGAAGTCAGGTTGCAAGGCTGCGTATTGCAGATTGCTTTTTTGAGTTAGGGGATCTGGACTCAGCTGTCAAATATTACGTGGATTACCGAAATCGACATCCTGACGATTTGCAGAACCTGCCGTATGTTCTGTTGAGAATTGGTACGGTTTATGCCAGTCAGCCGGACTCTGTAATTCAGGCGAGAAAAGTGTTTTCACGCGTTGTCGAGGAGTTTCCGAATGCGATGCCACATGTTGAAGTCGCTCGAAAAAAATTATTAGATCTTGGTGGTGTTGCTGATATTGGGTCTTCTGATATGAAAGACTTGCGAACTCAGTCAAAGGTGAGTTCTGTTGATCTTATCCGACAGAACTCGGAAACTGGCATTGGCCCACTTACACGGCCGGATGCGCAATCGGCTTTTGCTAGTTGGACGAAATCAGCAATTTTCGGTTATAATGCCAAGGTGTTGTTGCAGCAAAGTGGCCTACTCGATGTTGCTGAAGTTAAAAGCAGTATGGCGGGTAAAGGCGAATTACTCGATGATGTTGTTTTCAATATTGGATTACAGTTCTATATGACACAAGATTATCATCGTGCGGGTACCTGTTTGGAAAAAACAGTTGAGCTTGGAATTCGAGAAGCAGAGCTGTATTTGAAATTGGGTGTTTGCTATAGAAAGGTAGGAAAGTGGGGAAGAGCAACCGCAGCGTTTCGGGAACTAGCTAAGGTTGCCCCGGAAGACGTTGGAATACTAATTGATAGCAGTGCGCGAGAGTATAGACAAGGCAATCGCGAGTACGGCAGGAAATCTCTGGAATGTTTAATTGGGGTCTCTGATCAGTTTGATGGTAAAATCAATAGACTCTTGGAAGAATGAAAACAATATTAATTTAGCATTTTAAATTGAACGGTTTATACATTTGAGTTGTCTTACTTAATTAATACGTAAAGGGATATTGTAGTTGGAGCGAGTTGGATCTAGTGTGTTACTGGTCGAGGGTTTGCAACATGGGAAAGCTGGAGCACTAGCGGAGTTGGTTCATAAATATCAACGTCGCATATATCGTATCGCAATGCAGATTACCAGAAACCATGAAGATGCCAGTGATGTAACGCAGGAAACGTTTCTTAAGGTATATGAATCAATTTATAGTTTACGTCGGAAGGCCGCTTTTGAAACTTGGGTTTACCGGATTGCGGTAAATAAAGCTACCAACTTGGTTAAACGCCGAAATCGTCGTTGTGAATCGTCTCTTTCAGCCGTCTGTGAGAACGACGTCCATTTTGGCTCTGGGCGAAACTCGAATCTGATAAACGTTCCCCATTTACATGTTGAGAAACAGGAATTACAGAAAACAGTAACGCAAGCGGTAAATAGCCTATCGCTCAAGCACCGGACCGTTGTCGTTTTATACGAGTTTGAAGGACTCACACATGTGGAAATTGCTTCGATTCTAGGGTGTTCAGAAGGGACAGTCAGATCTCGGTTGCATTATGCTCGAAAGCAGCTCAGGGACAGGTTGAAATCATATATTGATACCACTTCGGTGGACTTAAGATGAAAAACAAGTGTTCTTATATCCAGCTTTACTTGTCTGATTTTATTAAGGATAGTTTGTCGAGTGGGAAAAAAAAGCAGATTCGTGATCATATACGGTTGTGTCTTCCATGTCAATCTGAGTTGAAATTGCTCAAACGAACGAATCACTTGTTGGGCTTTTATGTCAGTCCGGATCTCCCAAACGGGTATAATACGCAACTGTTAGATGATTTACAGCAGTTAGTTGATAAAAGATCATGTCAGGTATGGTGGCGAGTACCTGCATTTTGCCGTGAGGTCTTCTGGCGTATAGAAGACCTCCGTGAAAGATTGGTATCTTCAGTTTTACTTTTGATTAATCAACGTTTTTACAATAGGTGGATAATGGGCTTCGTGTTTTTTGCGATGCTTCTTGTTTTGTCTTCGGCGTTATTTTTTCCTCAGTTGATTAACGTTGCCGAAGATCATGTTTTTCAAGCAAATGTAACGTCGGATTTTCTTGAAGTTTCGAGTGAAGTTGGCATCGTGGAAAACCGTCAATTGGCTCACAACCGCCAGCCAATTGTCCTTGTATCTCAATGGAACCGGGTTGATAAGAGAATCGATGATATCCTTAAGCAACGGGAATCAATTGAAATGAAGATGGGAAGTTTGATTTCAGATCGTCGTCAAGTGAAACCGCTTTATAGCGTGGATGAATCGGATTTTGTATTCTTTGCGCAACCTGCAGTACCTACTAAAGCTGATCGGAAAGTGGACTACGCGTTGCCTTCAAGTGTAGCGTTCTCTTCTTTCTCTAAAAAAATTAAGTGGCGAAGATTGGGCCATACTAATCGTATTTTAAATAACTTATCAGTCGCTCGGGTTTTTGATCCTGTTCGGCTATAAAATCTAAATTTCTGTCAAATTATTGAAGAGAGGTGTTTCTTAATGAATCCGAAGGTGTTAACCGCTACGGCACTGATAACATTAGGTTTTGTCCTGTTTTGGCCATCTGGTAGTTCCAAGAAAGTAGAACGTCTATATAAGGACGGAGAGCAACTTTATAGTACAGAAAATTATGAGGAATCGATTGCGAAGTTTGAAGAGGCCCTTATTGAGTCAGAAAAATGGGGCGTAAAAACCGCAGTTATTGACAAGGACTTTGTGACATTAGCTAAGTACAGAATTGCTGTTTGCTATTCAAAGTTAGCAGAAGATACAGGAGATGTTAATTATTTTGATCAAGCAGTTGCGGAAATTGAGGAAGTTTGGCCCAATGCGAAGGTGGCCAAGCATATGGAAGGGTTGACTTACCTTTGGGGGCATATCCTCTACAAGCAAGAAAAGTATGAATTGGCAGAACCAAAGTTTAACGAGCTGATTGAAAATTATCCAAACAGTCTTTTTGTTGAAAACGCTTGGTATGCTATTGGTCAACTTAACTACAAACTTCAGAATTATGATGCATCCCGTCAGGGGTTTAAACAGGTACTTGATGGTTTTCCTAACTCTGATTTTAAAGATGATGCACAACATCTAATAGCTCAATCATTTCTTGATGAGCAGAATTATGAACAGTCTGCCCAAGAATTTGATAGGTTGGCAACTGAAGAGTTCAAAAACTATCCGGATTTACAAGCTGAAGCAATGTATAAAGCAGCCTATTGCTTGAACCAGATTTCTCGTTTTGAAGAAGCAATTACTCGCTATACGAACTTTGTCACCAAGTTTCCGACAAGCAAGTATGTGACTGCAGCTTACTTTGATATGGGAGCAGTCTACGCGCGTCAGAAGGACTATGACAATGCGCGTGTAAACTATGAACTTGCTATTCAGAATACCAATGATGAAGATGTTCAGTCTGAAATTCAAACTGCAATTGGTCGAACCTACTACGACGAAGAAGATTATGCGAATGCGATTGTCGCTTATGCTACACTTTTGGAAAATTACCCAACCAGCCAGTTTATTTCTGAGGCGAAGTTAGGAATTGCTGATAGTCACTTTAAGTTGAGTAGTTGGTCTGAAGCTTCTGTTGCTTACCAACGTGTACTTGATGAACACGCTGACCAGTCTGATTTGGTTCCGTATGTAACCTTCCAGCTGGGAGAGGCTCATTACAAATTTGCTAGTAGTCTCAAGGAGACAGGTCAAGCTGATTCAGCTACGGAAAACTTGGAAATATCGCTTGGATGGTATCAGAAAGCTTATAATGATTATCCAACTGATCCCGTCGCTCCTCACGCTCTTTATGGTGCAATATGGGCTCTCAATGATCTTGATCGAAAAGAGGAACTCGAACAAGTTGCAAGAGAGTTTATTGATAAAAATCGAGAGGATCCTCAACTGGATATCTTGGCAGCGGAAGTTCAGCTGAGGTTTGCTGATATGAAGTTTAATGATTTCAAACAGTATAACGAGGCAGCAGTAGAATACGCTAGACTCTGGGACAAACCGGATGGTGATTATGAATCATTACCTAAGTTCCACCTTCTCAAAGTTATTGCCAAATTTCAAGAAGGGAGATCTTATTACGAGATTGCATTGGAGGATAGTGAAGGTGATAGCTTAGATGTAGACTTGTTGGCAAAATCGATTAATGCCTACGGGCAGGCTATTGATAAATTTAATGATGAATCGTTTCTGCTAGGTGTGGAAGCTGGACGATATGATGATTTTCCAGAACGTACCCAGCAAGTTGAAGCGGCGATATTGAACAAAGCACTCGTGCATGAGAAAAGGGACGAGTGGCTTATTGCGCGTGGACTTTATGAAGCTATTGGTGAGAATAGTGACAATTACGAACGTGCGCAATTGCTGATAGCCCAAAGTTATATTGAGGAAGGTAAAATAGCAGAAGCTATCGTTTTCTACGGGACTATTTTGGATATACTTAGTGCCGATAATCGCTCGCTGGCGGAAATTAAGCTTGCCGACCTCTTACGAAACGAAGAGCGCTTTGTCGAAGCAGCGAACGCATATGAGCAGGTCGTGGCTGGTAATCCTGCGGGTGAGTATGCGGATGACGCACAATATCTGATTGGTCTGTGTTACTACAAAGCTGCTGAAGACGATTCTTCTGCATTGGACAAGTCGATAGCTTCGTTTCAAAAGATGATTAATGATTATGCTGATAGTCCAAACATCGTCGAAGCTTATTATGGGATTGTGCTTGCATTTCGGGATACGGATCAGTGGGAGAACGTAATGTCATATGCTGATGAGGCAAGCGATAATTTTAGCGACAGCAGTGAGGTGAATGTCCTTAAAACCTTGGGGCATATCGATCTCGTTAAGGCTACAGCTATTGAGAAGCAGGGAATTGACTCAGAAGAGGATAAACAATTACTTATTGCTAGCTTACAGCGTATTGTTGGTAATACAGGTGCTCCACCTGAAGCTCGGACACGAGCACAGTTGAAGATAGGCCACCTTTACTATCGTGATAAAGATTATAGTACTGCAGCTTCAGAATATCAGAAGGTTGCGCAAGAATTCCCAGGTGCTGATCCCGAGATTTTAGCTAATGCATATTATCAAACAGCTGTTTGCTATTATCAGCAAGCACAGTCGGTAGAAGACTCAGGGGCAAAGAATCTTGCGTTGCAAAATTCAGCTAGTAGTGCGGATAAGGTCATTGAGCTGAATCACAGCGTTGATAGCATGATCAGTGGGTATTATACACTCGGTTTAGCAAAATTTGGTTTGGGGGATGACGAAGCTGCTGTCGTTGCCTATGCTAAGGCTATTTCGTATGAAGGTGAAACCGAAGATGAAGCACGAAAAGATTTGATTTTTCAATCTCATTCGCGTCTTGCTGAATTGTATAATTCGCAGGAAGC
>Ga0310342_100002757_pt1 | contig 11369 bp, 14 predicted proteins | sample S15DNA20500_MG_FD_206155 | JGI IMG/M metagenome (GOLD analysis project Ga0310342, IMG submission 206155) | Marine microbial communities from station ALOHA, North Pacific Subtropical Gyre - S1503-DNA-20-500_MG | ecosystem: Environmental > Aquatic > Marine > Oceanic | place: Pacific Ocean: North... | reverse complement strand
CGCCATGGCCGTGCGTACCGACGACAAAAAAAAGGAATACCTCGATCTCGGCGGCGGTCGGATGTCGAAGGTGATCCGCAACGGCTACCCGGTCGGCGTGGCGCTGATGGATCGTTTCGGCGGCATCGTCTACGAACGCGAGCCGAAGACGGGCTCGCCCTACATCGACAGCATGCCGCTCGGCGCAATGGATGCGAAGGAGCGGATCCAGCGCCTCGACATGGAAAACGTCGAGCGGGCGATCCTCTACCCGACCCTCGGCGTGCTCTGGGTGGCGGAGGCCGAGGACGAGGCGGTGATCCAGCCCAACCTGACCGCCTACAACCGCTGGATCGTCGACTTCTGTGCGGATTCCGGCGGCCGGCTCGTCCCGATCGCACAGCTCTCGCTCGGCGACGTGGAGGCGGCCGAAAACGAACTGCGTCGCGCCGCCGCCGACGGAGTAAAAGGTGTCTGGGTGCCGCCTTTCACGACCGGGCGCCTGCCGCTCGGCGATCCGGCTCACGACCGCGTCTTCGCGGCCTGCGAGGAGCTTGGTCTTCCCCTCGGCATCCACCCGGTGTTCGAGCCCAAGTGGTGCGCGCCGGGACGCTTCGGTGAGTACAGCAGCGCCAAGTACGGCTTCTTTCTCAACGTGACCGCAGGCGATGCCGTTCGCCACGCTTTCACCTCGCTCTTCCAGTACGGCGTCTTCGGGCGGTTTCCGGAGCTTCGCGTCGTGGTGCTCGAATCGGGCGCCGGCTGGATCGGCTACTGGCTCGATCGGATGGACACGATGTACGGGACCTTCCAGGGCGCGCCGGTACGCGCGCTGCTTCCCGAGCTGCCGAGCCACTACTTCAAGACCCGCTGCTGGATCTCGGGCGACCCCGATGAAAAGTCGCTCGCGGCGGTGATTCCAACCGTGGGCGAGGACCGCTTCTTCTGGGCGTCGGATTTTCCCCACCCGGACCATCCGCCGGATTACATTCCCGAGGTCGAACGGCTCGTGGAGCAGCTGCCGGAATCGGCGCGCGCCGGCTTCCTGGGGCGCAACGTGCTCGAAGCCTACCGGTTGGAGGACTGAGCACTGGCCGCTTCCGATGCGCCCCCGGGGCGCGTTCCCCTCCGCACGCTCGTGATCTACGGCGCGCCGGCGATGCCGGTGTGGTTCGCCTTCATGCTCCAGTCGGTCTTCCTGGTGAGCTTCGCGGTCGATACCCTGCTGATCGCGCCGGCGGTGATCGGCACGATCTACGGGGCGTCGCGCCTGTGGGACGCGGTGTCGGACCCCGTCGCCGGCTATCTCTCCGATCGGACCCGCTCCCGCCTGGGCCGGCGTCGCTCGTGGTTGCTCGCCTCGATCCCGGTGCTCGCCGTGGGCTTCGGTATGGCGTGGAGCCCGCCGGAGGCCCTGACGGGAACGGAGCTCACGGTCTGGGTGGGCGTCGGGGTCTTTCTCTTCTACACCGGCACCACCATCTTCACGATTCCTCACGAATCGCTCGGCGCCGAGATGACGACCGACCACCACGATCGCACCCGCGTCTTCGGCGTGAAGCAGATGGTCGCTGGCCTGGGCACCCTGGGGGCGGTGGGCGGCATCTACTTCCTCGCCACCACGGACGACAAGCGCGAAGTCGGCAGCGTGCTCGCGATCATCGTCGCCGTGGCGTGCTGCGTCCTGATCGGCCTGGCCGTGTTGGCCCTGCGCGAGCGCTCCGAATACCAGGGACGCGGGTCGACGAGCCTGCGCCGCGCGTTTCGCGACGTCCTAGCCAATCCTCACGCGGTGCCGCTGCTCTTTGTCTTCTTCGTCGAGAACTTCGGTGTGGCGATGCTCGGCGTGATGGCGCCCTTCCTGATGAAGTACGTCTACGGGTCGGAGCAGATGACGCCGGTCTTCATCGGCATGTACCTGCTCCCCGCGCTGCTCTTCATCCCGTTCTGGATCTGGCTCTCGCGGAGGGTCGGGAAACGGCGCCTCTGGCTCTTTTCCACGGCGACCCTCGCCGTCGGCTTCTCGCTGATGTACTTCGCGAGTCCCGAACGCATCTGGCTCATGTATGCGGTCGTGACGATCGTGGGGATCGGCGGCGGCTGCGGGCAGGTGGTCGCGCCGTCGATCCAGGCCGACGTGATCGACTGGGACGAGTGGCGCACGGGCGAGCGCAAGGAAGGGGCCTACTTCGCCGTCTGGAACTTCATGCGCAAGACGGCCTACGGCCTCTCGGCGATGGCGGTCGGCTACGTGCTCACCGCGGTGGGGTTCGTGCCCAACGCGGAGCAGACCCCGGAAACGCTCGAGGGCATGCGGGCGATCATCGGGTTCGTGCCCGGCGCCTGCTACGCCCTGGGCTTCCTGCTGCTGCTGCGCTTCCGCCTCGACGAGGCGGAGCACGCCCGCATCCGGCGGGCGCTGGCGGAGCGGGCCGTCAGCTGATGATGCCGCCCCCGCCTCCGCCCCCGCCCTTCAGGCCGCCGACCGGCATGTCGCCCGGCACCACGATGCGCGAGGACTCGCGGCGCTGGATCTCGCGCGCCTCGTCCACGAGGCGTTCGACCGCCTGCTGGATCGCTTCGGGAAACTTCGCAGTCGCCTCTTCCAGGGTCGCCCCCTCGAGCGGACACTGGACCGGCACCGGCCCGGCCTGGGACATGAGCGTCGTCTGGCCCGTGAACAGAGTCGGTCGGTCCGGGTCGTCGGTTCCGTCCGGGCGGATCGGCACGAACTTGCGGATGGAAGCCACGCGGAGATCGGTGATGACCTCTTCGCGATACAGGTTCGAAGTGTCGACCTCGATCTCGGTCAAGCTCTGGCGAGTTTCGCGCTGCTCGTTGCTCACGGATGCCTCCTTGCCCGTCCTGGCGACGGGCCCGGTAGAATGCGCCAGATGGGCACTGGCCGCACCCGCGCGGCACGAAGCTCCGGGCCGCGTTAGGGGAGGATGGCGCTTCGTCGCTGCGCCAGGATCTCGCCCACGATGGTCATCACCTGGGTCTGGAGCCGCGGAAGGACGGCGTTCAGGCCCTGGGCGCCGAGGGCCGGCATTACCCGGAGCACCTTGCGGCCCGGCGGCGAGCGGTAGAATGCTGCGATCTCGCGCAGTTCGTCCTCTTCGAAGTAGCGATCGTAGAGCGGCACGTAGACAACATCGAAGATCTCCCGGACATCGACCCGCGCCTCGAACTGCTCGCGAAACGCCTTTGCAAACGCGTCGAAGTCCGCCAAATCGTCCCGCAGCAGTTTTCGGTCCGAGTCGCTGAGGTCGGGCTCCGAGGCAAGCACCTCGTCGACCAGCGACCCGTAGACGGGTGCGATCTGGGCGAGGGCCATCTCTGCGACTCCGTTCAGCGTGCCGGCGCCTGCCGAGTGCACGAGCAACTCCTCGATGAGCGTCCGCTTCGACGCGGCAATCTCCGCGCGCCCGGCGGGCGCGAACAGCACCAGGCCGAGCAGCAGCAGAAGCGTCGTGTGTTGCAATCCCATGAACCGAGTCTATCGCGCACCGTGGCCGATGCCCGGCGAGTCGGGTTGGCGCGCGGTGGACGTTAGCTGCTGCGGCCCGAGCGTCCGTTCAGTCCCGGGCGGGACCTCCGGAGCCGAAGAACACGACCATCGTGATGTCTTCGTCGATCTCGAAGAACGAGTGCTCCGACGTGGCTTTGACGTAGAGGACCGATCCTGGACCGATTACGCGCTCCTCTTCCGCCAGGCGCACGCGCCCCCGGCCGCTCACGACGAAGTAGACCTCGTCTTCGTCGTGCGGGCTCTGCAGGTCGGTTGCGCCGGTGCGGAGTGAGTAGACCCCGCAGCTCATGCTGGGGACGCGCAGGAACTCGTGGTAGGGAGCCGACGAGCCCCGCTGCTTGTCGATCAGGTCGCCCAACTCGAACGCGCGCCACGGTGTGTCGGACATGTCGGGGCGAGAGGATATCACGCGTCCGTGAGCCGCGGAGCCATGCGTTCGAGGAAGGCGATGTCCGTCTGCGTCAGGGCGGTCGCGGGCCGGCCCTTCTTCACGAGCTCGACGGCCGTGGCCACGTCGCTCGCGGCGCCGCGCGCCAGCAGCACGGCGGCGGCCGCGGTCGGCGCCCGGCCGCGCCCGGAGATGCAGTGCAGGTAGAGTGGGCCGCTCGCGCCCGCCAGCTCCCGCACGAGCGCCGCGAAGCTCGTCTCGTCGGGTGGCCATCCGCCGTCGAGCACCGGGTGTCCCCGGTAGCCGCGGTGGCGGCGCACGGTGGCGGGCGCCGGGATCTCGCTGGTGAAATCGACGACCTGAGCGGTGCCCGGAGGCAACTCCGCGGCCGGGACTCGGCCGCCTACGAACAGACCGGGTGTCACCTCGTTCCACGTGGGGTGGCTTCGCATGCCCGTCCGGATCGTGGCCGCGATGCCGTAGGCGACCAGGAAGGGCAGCGTCGCGATGGCTCGCCAGGGCACGAGCCTGCCGTCGCGCTTCCCGTAAACGCCGGGCCGGTTCGTGAGGTAGGCGAATGCCGAGAGCGTACAGGCGAGCGTTACCCACCAGGCGAGCAGCCGCGCCACCCCGTCGGTTGCGAGCCCGACTGCGAAGAAGAGCGCGCCGCCGGCGCCGATTCCGGCAGCGAGGACGCGGCACTTCGTCACGATTTCGCGCGGGCCGCGACGGGGCGCTGGATCCGGTACACACGCGCGATCGAATTCGCCCAACGGCACCCGATCGGAAAGCCGCCCTCCGGTATCTCGGGTTTCTGGAAGGCCGTCACCGGGAGGGCCAGCGTGTCGACGATGGACGTCGGGATCAGGTCGATCGTAAAAAAGACCCGGCCGTCCCAGGGAACCTCACTGCGGATGTCCGCGTAGTAGCGCACGCCGGAGTAGATTCCGGGACAGCCCTGCTGCCAGGACCGGGTCGACTGACACCCCACCAGCAGCAGCGCACCGATGACCAAGGCTCCGAGGGTTCGCACGCGCGGGAAGATAGCCCCGCCGATGGGTCGTGGAGCCATTCCCCTGCCAGCGCCGGAATGCGCTCGATGGGGAGCCATTGTGCTATTCCCCACTCCCCTCGCGGCGCCTCGGGAGGAGCCATGAAGCCCGAACGTCGACCCCGCAGGCCGCAGTTCTCGTCCGGGCCCTGCGTCAAGCGCCCCGGCTGGACGCCCGAGGCCCTGGCCGGGGCCGTGCTCGGCCGCAGCCACCGGGCAACGGCGGGCAAGGAGCGTATCCGCGCGGTGATCGACCGCAGCCGTGCGCTGCTCGGGCTTCCCGCGGACTGGCGTCTCGCCGTGGTGCCCGGCTCCGATACCGGGGCGTTCGAGATGGCGCTCTGGGGCCTCCTGGGCGACCGGCCGGTGGACGTACTGGCCTGGGAGAGCTTCGGCCAGGCCTGGGTCACCGACGTCGCCACCCACCTTGCGCTCGAACCGCGCGTCTTCGAGGCCCCATACGGCGAGCTTCCCGATCTCGGCGGGGTCGACTTCGCGCGCGACGTCGTGTTCGCCTGGAACGGCACGACCTCAGGCGTGCGGGTGCCGAACGGCGACTGGATCCCCGCGCAGCGCGAGGGGCTCGTCCTCTGCGATGCGACGTCGGCTGTCTTCGCCATGGAGCTTCCGTGGGAGAAGCTCGACGTGGCGACCTGGTCGTGGCAGAAGGTCCTGGGCGGTGAGGCGGGCCACGGCATGTTGGCGCTCTCGCCCCGAGCGGTCGAGCGGCTCGAGAACTGGACTCCGCCGTGGCCGCTGCCCAAGATTTTTCGGCTCACAAAGGGGGGCAAGCTCGATGAGGCCCTCTTCGAGGGTGCGACCATCAACACGCCCTCGCTTCTGTGCGTCGAGGACGCGCTCGACGGGCTCGCGTGGGCGGAGCGCAGCGGCGGCCTGGCCGCGCTCGTGGCGCGGTCCGAGTCGAACCTCGCGGCGGTTGCGGAATGGGTCGGTGGAGCGAACTGGGTCGATTTCCTGGCCCGCGACCCGGCGACGCGCTCCTGTACCGCGATTTGTCTCGAGGTCGTCGACCCGTGGTTCGGGGGCCTCGGCGAAGCGGCGCAGCGGAGGGCGATCGCCGGGCTGGCGGGACGGCTCGAAGAAGACGCGGTGGCCTACGATCTCGCGGGCTACCGCGATGCCCCTCCGGGTCTTCGCATCTGGGGCGGCGCCACCGTCGAGCGCGAAGACATCGAGGCGCTTCTGCCCTGGCTCGACTGGGCCTTCTCCGAAGTCCGGGGCTGAGGCGCGGCGCGGGCGCCGTGGCTAGGCGGGCCGCTCGAAGCGCCAGGCCAGGAAGGTCTCGAGGTCATCGGCCGCCGAGTGCGCGCGGTCGCGCACCAGCTCGTTGGGGGCGAAGAGTCCGATCTCGACCAGCCGGTGCACGCGCCGGCGGTCCAGGGCGCCGAAACGCCGCGCCAGGTGCCCGAAGCCGAGCAGGGCTCCGCCGCGCACGCCCGCACTGCGGTGCCGGGCGAGCTGGGCACACGTGCACTCGGCCCAGATCCGGTCATCGGACTCGAGCGCCACCTCGATCACCAGCTGTTCGAGTTCGACCGGGTCGTCGCGCTCGAGCGCCTTCTCGATGCGGCTGCGTAGTCTCGCTTCGTCCGGGGACTCCGGCACTCCGGCAGTGTAGGTCACGGGCTCCTCGGAGGGCGGGGGCCGCGTTCTCCGGCAAGCGGAGCCGGACTTCGCCGTCTACATGCGGACGGCGAATGGATCCGTCAGCTCGCGGACGACGTCTCCGCGCTCGAGGGCGCAAGCTCGAGGCGGTACGCCACGACCTCGACGTCCAGCTGGCGCAGGCCGAGCTCGCGGCCGGTGTGGTAGCCGGAGAGCCGCATCCCGAGCTTTTCCATGATGCGGGTGGAGGCGCGGTTTTCGGGACGGGCGATGGCGAGCACGCGACTGCGCCCCGTCTCGCGCCGGGCAAAATCGACCACGCCGCGGGCCGCCTCCGTTGCGAGGCCTCTTCCCCAGTGCTCGGGCGCGAGCCACCAACCGATTTCGACGTCGGGCGTGGTTCCGAGCGGTTGCATTCCGCACAAGCCAACGACGCTGCGCGCATCGCCCAGGCAGAGTGCTCCGAGACAGAAGCCGTTCGTGGTCACGTGGCGCTGCTGGTTCGCCAGGAACTCGTCGATCTCGTCGTCGGTCCACGGCCGCCCGTCCGAGATGTAATGCATCACGCGTGGGTCGGTTGCGATTCGCGCGAAGGGTTCGCGATCCGGCTCTTCCCAGGGACGGATCAGGGTCCGCTGGGTCTCGATGCGAAACGTCACGGGGCGACCGGTCCCCACGCGATCCAGTGCCGGTCCGAGATGCACGCGGATCCGAGATGGCTGAGTCCGGCTTGCGCGAGCTGTGCGCGCACTTCGTCCAGCGCGTAGGCGGCGTGGAGCGAGGCGTGGAAGTCGCGCCGCAGCACGTCGGGCTCGCCGGCGGCGTGACGCTCGACGAGGGCCCGTGCGGCGTCCGGTGTGTCGGGCCGGTGGAGGTCCATGACGAAGAGCCGCCCGCCCGGCGCCGCGCGGGCCTTGGCCACCTGCCACAGCGTGGCCGGGTCGGGCAGGTGGTGGAGCAGGCTGTTGGAAAGCAGCAGGTCATACGCTTCACGCGGCGTGGGATCGTCCGGCAGCCGGCAAGCCGCGAGCCGCACCCGGCCGGCGAGCCCCTCGACGTTTGCGCGCTCCCGGCCCAGGCGCAGCATCGCCGTAGAGGCATCGACCCCGTCGATGGTCCAGTTCGGAAAGGCCCGGGCGAAGCGCAGCGTCACGTCGGCGGGTCCGCAGCCTAGATCGAGGGCGGCCCCCCGCGCGGGCAGCTCGGGCAGGTGCGCGCGCAGCGCGTCGAGCAGGCGGCCATGGGGTTCCGAGAAGTCGGCCTCGGCGTATGCTCGCGCCTGAGCGGCGCCTTCCATCAGTTCCGGCTCCGGCGTGCGCTCCACAGAACGGCGAGCTTACCGGGTGGCGTGCGCTCGCCCCAGACCTATCGTCAGGGGCCCCGTCCCCCGGGAGAGCGCGCTCCGCCAGGAGGTCACGATTCCGCTCCACCGTCTCACGCGACTCGTCCTCGGCGTTCCCGACGTCGATGCCACGGCGGCATTCTACCGGGACTTCGGCCTCAAAGAGGCCGCCCCGGCCCGGTTCGCCTCGGCCGACGGGGGCGAGCAGCTGGCGCTGGTGGAGGCCAGCCGCCGGTGCGTCGTCGAAATCGGTCTGGGCGTCGACGACCCGGAAGACCTCGACCGGCTCGACGCGCAGCTCGGCGCCAGCGGCGCCGCGGTGAAGCGTGACGGTGGGGATCTCGTGTCTGTGGATCCGGGCACGGGCGTCGGCGTCCGCGTCGGCGTTGCGCCGGCCATCGCGCCGCCTAACGAACCGAGGGCGCCGACCAATTCACCCGGCCGGGCCGAGCGGATCGACGTCCGGGCCGCCGCCATCGATCTCGAACCGCCGGTGCGGCCCTCGAAGCTCGCGCACGTCGTTCTCGTGTCTCCGAACGCCGAGGCGACGCGGCGTTTCTTTCTCGAAGGGCTCGGGTTCAAGCTCAGCGACCGCGTCGGCGACGCGATTTCCTTCATGCGCTGCTCGACCGATCACCACAACGTGGCGGTGCAGGCGGGGCCGGTTTCGTTCCTGCACCACGCGGCTTGGGAGCTGGCGGACCCGGCCGAGATCGGCCGCGGCGCGCAGCGCATGGTCGAGGTGGACGCGGCGCGGCACGTCTGGGGCCTCGGTCGTCACTACATCGGCTCGAACTTCTTCTGGTACCTGCGCGATCCCGCCGGAAACTTTGCCGAGTACACCTGCGACGTGGACGTCATTTCCGACGGCGAGAAGTGGGCGCCCGGCGTCTTCGAAATGGGGAAGGTGGCCCTCTTTACCTGGGGGCCGCCGCCGCCGAGTTCTTTTGTCGAACCCGATGACCTCGCGGAACTGATGGCCGACCGGTGAGGACCGAAGGCGGTGGGGCTCCGGTGGACGGCGGGGCCGCGAGCTGTTTGGCAGCTTGCTAGGCCGAGACGGCGGGATCTCTCCGCGAGAGCAGCCACGCGGCGAAGCTTGCGGTCGCCAGTTCGAACACGATCGCGCCGTTCGTGTACTCGGAGAATCCCGCGTCGAGAACGGCGCCGAGCAGGCGCGAGACCCCGAGACCCGTACCCAGCACGAGAAGCATCACCAGCGCGGGTCTTCGCAAGGAAGGGCGCGCGAAGGCCAGGCCGGTCAATACGCCGATCGCCGCCTGGAGCCCGCCGTACATGGCGCGAAGCTCGGTGGTTGCCGTGGCGTCCGTCGCCAGGACCCCGGCGGTAGCGGCGAGGAAGCCCGGCGCGAAGAAGCAGAAGATCCCGTACGGGAGCCAGATCAGGGTTTCGAGGGCGAGGAAGGCACGTTCAGCCATGTCGTCTCCAGGCTCATCCGCTCGAGCCTCACCGGGGGTCGCTCAGCTCCGGAGTTCTGCCAGGATCTCCTCGTCCTCCGGGAAGCGCCCGACGGCGTCCTTCGAGAAGATCTTCCGTCCGTCGACGACGACGTCGAAGATCCCGTTGCCGCCGCGGATCAGTTCGGCCTCGACGCCGACTTCTTCCAGGATCCTGGCCGCCAGACTGGAGGCCTCGGGGAGGAAGTTTCAAGCGCCGCAGTAGGTGATCTGGATGCGCATGGTCCGTAGTCTAGCCGTCCGACGGCGCGCTGGCAGCGGCTTCAGGAGTGTCGCGCCCTGCCCCTTCGAACTGGGCGTCATGTTGGCGTGATCGCCTGGAGGAGTGGGAATGGCACGAGAAGACAGGGCGTGACGGGGGCGCTCGCTACTCGACGAGCCCGCGCTCACGCAGGTTCGTGCGCAGTTGTTCGACGCGTCGCCGGTTCACGCCCATGTCGCCGTAGCCGAGACGAGACGCGGAGCGTACGTCGATGCGCGATTCCTCGGGCCGCAGGTGGAGTTCGAGGTCGTCCACGAACCCCATCAGCGCGCTGCGGCACTCGGCGTGCAGGTAGCCGGGCTCTTCGGCCACGATCTCCGTGCGGGGCAGTTCCAGAACGGCTTGCCGGGCGCCGGACCAGGCCCGGTCCGGCTCGGTCACGAGGGCGAAAGCCGGGATGCCGTGGATCCGGTCGTCGGCCTGGCTCGAGACGCAGTTGGGCGAGGACGGGCACGCTGCGAGGCGGTCGTTCGTGACTCCGATGTCGGAGGGCCGCTTGCCTGCGCAGGAGAAGAGGCTCAAGGCGAGGAGCGCGAGGGCGACTGCCGCCCGGTGGTTACCTGGAGACAGTCGCTTTGAGATACAGCGGGCGGGCAATTCCGACACCCGGGATGGCCCGCCCGCGGATCGATCGGAACGCCTACCAGCGGTCGCGCTGGGGGCGGCGCTGGCGCTCCTGCGCCTCGTTCACGCGCAGTGCGCGGCCGCCTATGTCCTTGCCGTCGGCCTCGCGGATTGCGTTCTCCGCGTTCTCCTGGTCCATCTCCACGAAGCCGAAGCCGCGCGAGCGGCCGGTTTCGCGATCCGTGATCACAACGGCGGAGTGCACCGTGCCGTAGGAGGCGAACATGTCATTGAGTTCCGCGTCCGTGGTGCTCCACGGCAGGTTGCCCACATAGATCTTCTTCACGATTCCATCCTCAATCGGTCCTCGAGTCGATCATCGAATCGGGCCGGAAGTTGGCGTGGCCCGCTTGACCCCACGGGGTTGCGGTACGCCAGTCTTTGCGTCCGTTGCGGGCCCGATGCCCGCACGGACTGGCGTCGAAACTGACTCTGAACCGATTCTCTAGCTGGGATAGGGAAAGCACTGGAAGGCAATATTCTCGGGCAGGGACGTTCCTCGGCTGCCGGAACGCTAGGTCATCTCATGGGGCCGCGCCAGTGTGGCACGCGGCGTTCCTAGTCGCTCGCGGTCTCTCTGCAGGGGCCGAAGACCGCGCCCTCTCGGGCTGCGGATACCGCTTCCCCGACCGTTACCTCGCCGGCGTCGGAGCGCTCATAGGGGAGATAGACATTCACGCAGTAGCCCTCGGCGTGTTCGAGACCCACTTGGATGGCGTCCGTGTCCTTGCCGCTGTGCGAGATGTGGACGTCGGCTGCGATTGCGACCGCGCGGTAACGACCTTCGGCGGCGCGCGCCTGGAGGATTTCCCGAAGCGCTTCGAGCAGTACGGTGCCCTCGTGATCGCGACCCTCGGTGAGCGCCACCTGTCCGATCTGGCCGTTCTTTTCGATGACGAAGGCGAACGGGTGGAAGCTCGGGTACTCGCCGAGGAGCTGACGTGCCAGGGCCAGGCTGTAATTCATGAGACCGCGCACGTCGGCCTGTTCTCCGGGCGCGTCCTTCTCGGCTCCGGCTGCGGTTTCCTCTGCTCCGGCTGCGGTTTCCTCGGCTTTGGTGGCGGTTTCCTCGGCTCCGGCTGCGGTT
>Ga0310342_100002756_pt1 | contig 11371 bp, 5 predicted proteins | sample S15DNA20500_MG_FD_206155 | JGI IMG/M metagenome (GOLD analysis project Ga0310342, IMG submission 206155) | Marine microbial communities from station ALOHA, North Pacific Subtropical Gyre - S1503-DNA-20-500_MG | ecosystem: Environmental > Aquatic > Marine > Oceanic | place: Pacific Ocean: North... | reverse complement strand
CGCTTCCCTGGGTTGGCAGCTGCCCATGTCGCTAAGGTAGATTGCCCGCTTGTCAAGATCGCCGGACAGTCGCCTATCCCAGGGAATTGCCAGGCTGGATTGTGTGCCCGAAGTTTCCGCGTTTTCAAAAAATTGGAGATCTTTAGCGAGGTCGTTGCCTGCCGCAATGGTAGCAATCGAGCTTGCACTCAGCGGCCGATCAATGACATAAAATTCGTCGATAAGCACTCTGCCGACATGGTTCTTAAGTGCCGCGGCACCCACGTAAAATTCCTCGATAGGCGTAACGTCATGACGGGTCACCGGGCTGGGGCCTGTCTCGCCGCTGAGTTTGCCATCGATGTAGATTCCTGCGCCGGATTCCACATCCCATGTCACCGCCAGGTGGTACCACTGGTCGGCTTTCCACTGGTTCATTTTGTGGCTGTAACACTCCATCCCGACCGGAGTACCGATCGCAAATCGCCATGCCTGAACGCGTGGATGAAATCCGAACAACATGCACTGACCCTGGCTTTTCGGATAGAGCGAGTCGAACAGTTGCTCATAGCCGTCGTGCGTGCCGTTCCAGGGTGTCTGCACCCACATCATGATCGTTCCCTGGTGACGGTTCATATTGCCCTTCACGGCGTACCGCAGTGGTCCGCCGTCAGCACGCAGGGCCTGCCCTTTTTTTCCAGTCACAAAGGTTGGCGAAGCGGTCACATGCGGGGTGGGATTACCGGCGGCAAACTGTGCCTGGGTGGTTCCGTCGAACGGGGCGTACAGGAGCAGTTGTGGAAGTTTTGCCGTGGCCGAATCGATCCAACAGATGACCAGCAAACAACCTGTCAGCATCAATCGAAAATGTTGGGTCATGGTTCGCCTCATGGATAGGACGTGTTTAATATGGAAAAGGAATTTGTGAAATTACCACCAACATGTTTTAGGGCCTGTTGCTTCGAGTGGGAACTTGCCATGGCACTGCGCCACCACGTTGTATTTGGACGCGTAATACTTTGGCGAGCTCATTGAATTTCTCGCGACTTTTTTCAGCCAGATTGTTCTGCTCCAGCGGGTCGGTTGACAGGTTGTAGAGTTCGAGAGATTCAAAAGGACTGTTTTGCAAGAGCTTCCAATTCCCGCGAATGATGGCATGGGTCGTGAGCCCGCCGTAACGGTTGCCACCTTCACGACGATGAAAGAAAAAATCACGAGTGTCCGATGTGTGGTCTTTTCCTAACAGTGTAGGCAGCAAGGACCGCCCATCGATCGCATGATGGATTGGCGCACCAGCAATTTCACACAGTGTGGGATAGAGGTCCATCGTCAGTGCACGACGTGATGTGACGGTGTCGGGTGGGATGTGTCCGGGCCAAGAGACACAGGTAGCGACTCGTAGGCCACCTTCGTACATGCTTTGTTTGCCATCCCGCAGATGTCCATTGCGTCCACCAACGTTGACTTGACCACCGTTGTCGGAAGTGAAAACCACGACCGTGTCTTCCGTGAGTCCCAGCGCGTCGAGTTGCTCGAGCACCTGTCCGATGCCCCAGTCCATGTGTTCAATGAGTGCGACGAGTTGAGCCCGAGTCTTCGAGATGCCTTTTTCCCGTTGCTTAACTTTTTCCAGCCATTGCGGCGGTGGTTGGATCGGTGTGTGAGGCGCGTTGTAAGACAGGAACAGGAAGAAAGGCTGTTCAGAGTCCTTTTGTTCTTGCAGGTAATCGCAAGCCCATTGTGTGAATAAATCGGTGGCGTGACCCTGGGGATGAATCGTCGTTGTATTGCGTCGCATGTAATGGATGTCATGGCGTGTGTGCAGATAGTAGTCGTCCATCATGTCACCAAGCCAGCCGTGAAAGAAATGGAAGCCACGATTGTTGGGCCAGTGTTCCTGGGTCAAACCGAGATGCCATTTGCCGATCAATGCCGTGTGGTATCCCGCCTCCTGCATCTTGTGGCCAAGGGTTACCACATCGCGAGCCAGGTAACCCCAGCTATCCTCGGCGTGAGTGCGGACGACGCCCGGGACCCCTACAAGTTCAGGATAACGGCCGGTTACGAATGAAGCTCGTGTTGGTGAACATACAGGACAGTTTGCATAGAAGTGGGTGAACTTCATTCCACTGCCGACGAGTTTATCGAGGTGAGGGGATTTCAGATCGGTAGCTCCATAACTGGCCAGGTCGCCATAACCGAGGTCGTCGACCATGATCGCCAGGATGTTGGGTTGTTCAGCTGCCTGCAGCACTGGCAGGAAGGTGATCGTAAGCAAGATTGTCAAAAACGTTTTCATGACGGAGGAAAGCTTTCTCGAGTAGGACGAAAATATCAAAGGGAAGTGGACAGTAACTTTTTTATCGCCGTCAATCTGACCGTCATTCGGTGGCGACTTGTTTGCCGCCGCCAGGAGTTTCATCAGCAGGGGGCGTTAGGATCTGTACCTTCTTTATATCGGGTCGGATGCCGCAGAAATACCCGCTGATGTCGTCAGGTACAACCTTCCTCTGCGGGAATTGCCGAATGCTTGTTTTATTGAACAGGTGGGATGCGAGTGGAAAGATTGACCGTCCCGTGGGGAGTTTAAAATCCTGCTGTCGATGGTTGTCGAGTGAGCTGCTGAAAGTGATGGACGTTGCCGTTTCGGCTGCTGAGTCACTCTTCCTAACCCTGGAAGATCGACGTTGACAACCTGTACAGCGCAAACTACGAAGGACATTACGCAACTTTTAGCAAGGGCCATCTCCACGTTGACCAGGGCGATCAGTTATGGATGCCGTTGAGAGTGGATTTTCCGGGTAAGGTATAAACCAGGGGTGCCGGGACTCTGCTGGCCAAGTGCATCCTGTTGCTTTCGACCGACAAAGGACGACCGTGGGAGATCAAGTAGCAAAATTCGCCGAAACGGCCTAACAACTGCGTCACGATGTCCGACGAGACGATGCTTCTGGTAGGTAGCAGTGGTTACTTCCGATTCTCGCGCAGCGAAGCCAAACGACTGAGATGGAACGCCGTTGATTCTTTTCCGTTGGTGTTGGCGCAGCGTTGCTATGCGGCTCGGGACCGGGTCGCAAGGAACTTCTCATAAATTTCCCAGAATTGTCGGAAATTATGATCAGTAGAATGGTTCTCCATCAACTTGCGTGCCTCCAGTCCCATTGTCTGTCGCTGAGCGGGGTGCAGCAGGGTCATCAGATGCTGAACGAGCAGATCCGTGTCGTTGGGATTGGGAATAATAAAGCCTTCACGTCCATTAGAAATCAATTCGCCTGCACCATTCCATGTTGTGGTGATGGCTGGCAGACCGCAAGCCATTGCCTCCAAAACGACGAGGCTGCAAGCGTCGTAGTAGGTTGGATGGACGTAGATATCGGCAGCTGCGTAGAAAGGCACGGTATCTTCGACGGGGCCCAGAATCCAAACGCTTTCATCGACGACCGTTTTGGGAAATGGTCCGCGAAGATGTCGTCCTCCGCACACGACTAATCGAACGGGACAACCTTGCTGGATCAAGGTGCGGTGCGCGCGAAGCAGGTTGGGTAAGCCTTTGAGCTGAAAATTATGGGCCACGAATAACAAGAGCACTTCGTGATCGGAGATCTTCAAATAGTTTCGAATCCGACTCCGATGTTGGAAACAACTTTTCGGTGAGAATCTCTCTGTGTCAACACCATTTGGGACAATCTGAATCAAATGGGGTGGCACATCGTGATACCGTTGAAGATCACGGGCTACCATCTTCGAAAGGGCGACGTAAATTCGCTGGTGCGAGGCGTACTGGTGCGCGACAAATTGATCAATATGTTGATAGCGGGGAAGTCGACGAATGATCTGCTGGCGGAGGCCCTGTTGCCATTTCGGACGCCTAGCGTTGTTGCGTTCCCGGTTGGCGAGCCTGGACCCATAGTGAGGTTGGAACACATTTCCGGACCAGGAATCACCCATATCGTGGGTAATGTTGGGGGAAATTTTTGGCAAATACCGTTCTACTGCCTTGGCAAACAAGAACGGTGATCGTCCGCCGGGTAAGAAATGGGGCTCGATGGTCAGTGACAGCTCGGCTTCGCCAAATTCACGGGCCAGAATATGAACCTGGCAGCCCTGCAGCAAAAGCCATTGAGCGAACTGGTGAGTCCATTGTGCAGCACCGCCCAATCGACGATCAAAACGCTCTATCACCAACGCAGTTTTCATTGGGTTCTCGAGGGATGCTAGCTCGATACAAGCCGCGTGGTTGGTGGCAACTGCCGTGCTGTCATCTGATGCCTGACAACTCAATTGGTTGTATCGTCAAACCCAGTAGCCGAATTTAAAGTTTATCGATTAGAGAGTTTATGCCGATAATGTTTGGTCGAGCGGGCCCGTTCGCTGTATTTCCAAAGCGGGCTTTTCCAAAGCGGGCTTTTCCAAAGCGGGCTTTTCCAAAGCGGGCTTTTCCAAAGCGGGCTTTTCCAAAGAAGTCTCGGCCGCCGAACCTAACTGACAAGATGGTTAGAAAGTCTAACGGCGGGCGTTGAACCTGGTGATTAGCAAAGGAACCTATGAATTCCTGTCAGTTTACCATCGTTATCCCGACTTTTAATTATGGACGTTACCTTCGGCGGGCGATTGATTCGGTGCTGGCCCAAGCGGGTGACGACTTCGAACTGATCGTGGTCGATGATGGATCGACGGATGACACTTCCGCCATCGTCCGGTCCTATGACGGGAGACTGCGATACTTTCCACAACAAAACCAGGGGCCCTACCTTGCCTGTCGTAAGGGCTATGAAGAATCGCGTGGTCGCTATCTCATTTTTCTGGATGCCGACGACCTGCTTTGTCCAGGTGCCCTGGAATCGCTGAGACGCCAGACGCACCGCGACACAGCAGTAGGCATGGTTGTCGGCAGGTACGTGAACGTTCACACCGACCGGCAACGGCTTTCTTCGCAGTCTCGGCTTACCTCATCGACGGAAAAGAATTTTCATCGGTTTCTGACCGGCAAGCTTGATATTGTCACCGGGGCAACGGCTATCCATCGTGATGGTGTAGGACTTCTGCGGCCTTACTTGGGACGCATTCGCTGCGGGATGGAAACCGCGTGTATTGCCCAGACGCTCTGGCATTTTCCAGCTGTGGCGATCAACGATGTGTTGCTGGAAGTTCATGATCACCCGGGTCGTTTGCGCAATAATATGCGGGAAATTGAAAATGCGGGTACGGAATTGCTGGACGCGGTTTTCAATCCCGATATTCTGCCACCAGCAGCGTTGAAGTATCGGAATCGGTATGCGGCACGGCTGCTTCGTGATCGTGCGAGGTCCTATTATCGCGCCGGAAATCATGCCAAGGCAAAAATGCACTTCCAAAACGCCTGTGGTTGTGATTGGCGGTCAGTGATGGATTTTCGCAACACACGAAGGTATCTCATCAGCACGTTGCGGACCCAGTTTTCCAAGCCGGAGTTGCCTGAAATCACGGTTGGCGATGTTCGCAGCGACGGTGTTGTGCAGGTGGGCGGAGCCCACCGGTTATGGGGACATCGACGGCACATCAACGAGGATCCTCTCAGATCGATCACGCGTTGCGCCGCACTGGGAGACACCGTGCTGCTGCGTTTACGTCGTCCGACGTTGCTTGTCAATCGACTTCAGGACATTCGTTACGTTCTTGTAGAGCAAGGCCAGACTTTTGGACGTACGGGATTCAGCGACGGTTTTCGCCAATTTCTTCGCAGCAGTCTTTTCACTCGCTTTGGAAAAGACCACATCACAAGCCGCCGGGTTGTCCAACCTGTGTTTCACCGGCGCCAGACGAAGAACTTTGACGGTGCCATTTGTGGTGCCGTCTCTTTCCACATGGATAGTTGGCAAGACCGACAAACATTGGAACTGCCTAGTGAAATGATGCAACTGACGCTGCGGGCGGCATCACGAGCAATCTTTGGCATGAGTGACAATCGAACTGCCAATGAGTTCTTGGAGTCCATACAGATAGGGCACTGGCAATTTGTCAAAAACATGCGATCACTGGTATCGTTACCCACCTGGTTACCTAGCAAGCGAAATCGCATTTACCGTAAAGTGTTGGCAACTTTAAGTGAGAAAGTGATCAGGATCGTTCAAGATCGACGTCGACAACCCGTGGAGGAGTTCAATTTTCTCAATGAACTGATGGCCTTCCGTGATGGGCGGGGTCAGTCGTTGCGTGATGAACAGATTTGTGATCATATCCTGCCGGTGTTCTTGGCGGCTTACGAAACCACAGCAAACGCGATTACCTCCGCTCTCTATTTGTTGGCAAATCATCCGCAGTACCAACAACGGATTCATGATGAATTGGATCGGGTGGATTGGACGGCTGGAGCCAGTTGTACGGATCAACTTCCAGTGACGACGTTGGCGGTTAACGAAACTCTGCGATTGTATCCGTCCACCTGGCTGATTGCGCGCCGGACACTTGTTCCCCACACATTGCCGGGGGGTGCTGTTTTAAAAACTGGGATGGATGTTTACATCAGTCCATTTGTGGTGCACCGAGACGAGCGATACTATGACGACCCGCTGGCCTTTCGTCCCGAGCGATTTGAGGATACCCTGGAACGACATCGCTCTGCGGCGACTTACTTTCCATTTGGGATGGGGCCGCAGGCTTGTTTGGGCGAATACTTTGCCAAGTCATTGATCACAACGACGATCGCGGCCATTCTCAACGAGTACTCGATTTCGGTACGCGGCCAAGATCCCTATCAGGTCTACTCGGTGAACTTGTTCACAATTCAACCAAGCGAATCGTTTAAGGTAGACCTTCTGCGGCGACGCATTTCACGAAAGGCAGCCTAGCGTAGTGGGCCCGGCGGGTGCTGCATCATGTGCGGGCACCGGTTGGGTCGCTCACTGGAGAGGAATGCATCAAGCGCTTTCAGCAGGGGAGGGAGTCCGACGAAATCGAAATAAGCTCGCTGCCTGCGGGTGGGCTGTGCCGTTGGGGAATGTTAACCGCAGCGGCTGATCCGGTAGGTTGCCTGATTGGTTGAGAACCATTGGTCTAGCCAGCAAGTTCCCAGGCCCGGACCCTGTGGCAATTCCGCATAGCCCTGGGTAATCACCGGTTGAACATCGATCAGTTTGTCGTAGAAGGATTCGATGTGGGCCCGCACGATTTCCTGATAGCAAGCGTTGGCAGTAGCGGCCATCAGGTGGAGGCCGGTAAGCAGCGTCAGGGGTCCGGTACAGTCGTGGCAGTTAACCGGGATGTTGTGAGCAGCGGCGATGTTGCAGATCCGCATTGATTCACTGATGCCGCCGGCCCAGGTTGGATCGATCATCACAAAATCGGCGGCCCGTTGTTCGAGGGCCGTGACAAAATCAGGAGCGGTGAGCAACATTTCACTCACACTGATCGGCATGCGGGATTGCCGTCGGAATTCAGCCAACGTGCCGATGTTGTCCATTTTCAGAATGTCCTCCAGCCACAGGGGACGGATCTCCCGCAGGGCTTCGGCGATGCGCAGGGCGGTGGGCAGCAGAAAGAAGCCGTGACCATCGACCATGATTTCCAATTGATCTCCGACAGTGTCGCGGATGATATGCAGTGGTTGGATTGCTTCCTCGATGTCAGCCCAGCTGATCGATGCGCTGCCGTGACGATGAGCCAACGAGTCGAAACACCAGACCTTGACACCGCTGAACCCTGCCGCAACAAGTTCCCGGGCCAGAGCGGCTGGCTCGTGGAAAAAATTGTAAGAGTCCGACAGCGGCCCCGGTTCACCAATTCCACCATAGCCAGGCCAGCCGACATCGGCACCGGGTGTTAATGCCCCGTATTTCGGATGTCCAAGGCTGTTGTAAACTGGTACACGATCTCGCACGGCACCGCCCAGCAATTGATAAATGGGTTGTCCACAGACCTGTCCGAGAATGTCCCAGAGGGCCACATCGATTGCCGAAAGCGCACGGATCTCGGCTCCGCGTACACCGATATTGGCAGCCCGTTCGTACAAGAAACGCCAGTGGCGCTCAATGGTCATTGCGTCGCTGCCAAGCAGACGCCGGGCCATCCAGTCGTGAATGACCGCAGCGCACGCTTCAGGAATGTGATAAGTTTCGCCACATCCAACGACGCCTGCATCGGTATGAACTCGAACCATCAACAGGTGTCCCATGACATCGGTAGGAATGACGGTTTCGATTGCCGTAATGCGCATTGTTTCCAGGTTTCCGTTCAATGGTGAAGACACCGACGACTAGTTGGCCACGCAGATCAATTGGCTGCGGGTGCGAATGAAAATCCGGCCATCACTGATCGCCGGATTAGCCAGGATGGCATCACCCATATCGTTGCGGGCGAGAATTTCCAGGTGCGAGCCTTCATTCTTGAGGACGACTACAAAACCGTTCTCGCCAGCAACATAGATTTTTCCATCGCCATAAACCGGCGAGGCAAAATATTCGCATGTATTTTCAATACGCTGGGGCCGACTGAAGAGTGACTTGCCGCCCTGGGTGTTGAAACAGGTTGCAATCCCACCACCCTTGATCAGCAGCATCTGATTGCCTGTGATGATGGGCGAAACAATGTGGTCGGTGTGTTTGGTAGAGTGTTTCCAAAGCAAATGAGTTTGAGTGACATCACCTTGACCACCGGCCTGCAGAGCGAGGATGTACTCGTCTGCCGGAGTTTCGTCATCAAAAGATGCGCCTGCATGGTTGTCCGGGTGCAGGAAGGCACGGTCCAGTTCTTCACCTTCAAGAAAACCATCCTTGTTCACATCGCCCCGATCAAAGGTCCTTCGATAAAACGCCTCGGGGACCTGCTGTTGACCAACAAAATCCTGGATTTCCTGCTTGTCCAAGCGATCATCGTTGTTTCCGGTTTCCGCACGGTCAACCGACGCAAGCCACTGGTTGGCAATGCCGCCACTCTGAAGTGAGATGTAGATGGTGTTGCCGTCGACCACAGGCGTGGTTTTAATGTTGCGCAATAAAACTCGTGATTCCCAGATTCGTCCCCCCTTTTCAAGGTCATAGCCGGTGACTTTGCCAGTACCGGCGACAACCAGTTCCGTTCCGTTATTGGTCTTGGCGACGACCGGGTGTGAGTAGTTGACAGCCATATCATCGCGTGACTCTTTCCAGAGAATTTTGCCGGTTGTCGAGTCCATGACCATGATTCCGGGATAGAGGTCGTCATCCTGGCAAAAGATGAGCTTGTCCTCGTGGAGTACCGGGGACATGCCCGCTCCCCACTTGAACACAAAGAATGGCGTGGGCATTTCGATGTTCCAGACATCCGCACCTGTTGCTGCATCCACCGTTATCAGTCCCAGCGTGCTGAAGTAGAAATAGACACGCTCGCTGTCGGCGCAGGGAGTTGTCGCAGCTTGGCTATTGGTTGTGTGGATGTCGACCAGATGTCCCGTCTGCCAGGTGCGTTGCCACAGTTGTTTGCCTGTGGCAGCTGTGAATCCTGTCAAGGCAACCGTTTTGTTGTCTTTCATCGAGGTCACAAACACCCGACCGGCCGCAACCACGGGGCTGCCAATGCCATCACCTAGGTCGGTTGACCAGACCACGTTACTCTTTGCCGAAAAGACAGTTGGTAAAGGGGCTGGGTCGCCGGCAATCCCGCTGCAATTGGGACCGCGGAACTGGGGCCAGTCAGCCGCTTTGCAATGGGTGCAGGTTGAGATCAGGATCACCGCCAGGGAAAGCGCAAGAGGATGACATGACATGTTTTAAAGTCCAGTAAGGGAATGGGGGGTGGTGAAAGCTTTCTGTTTTTTTGCATGGCTGCCGCCATTGTCAGCGCTCCGCAGGTTAGGCGTTGCAAGTTAACCATTTTTAACACAAACAAAAACAAAGTAGAGGGGTCGGGCCAGGAAGTGGACAATGAAACTCAGCGGTTGTGAAGGATCGTGAAAAAACATCAAAAATAGGGGTAATTCAACTTTGGCAGGTCCTCAGCATCTACCTTCGCCCGTCCACTTCACGTTGGCTCGGTACGCTGCACTAGTTTATTTGGGGGGGGAGGTGATGTCACCTAAAAACAATGATGAAATCAATCGGGTCAGCAGTGCCGATGCTTGACTTCTCAGGTCCGTTTCTTCATAATAGGCAGTCTTGGAGTATGCCAGGGGAAACACCCTTTGAATGTGATGGTGTTTTGTCTGGATCAGTCCTGTAGGTAACGCTAAAAAATAAAAAAGCCGTTTAGAGAAATTTCTCTCTCCCAATGTTTGGGTCGGGAGTTGATTCTTCTAAACGGTTTTTTTTATTGATATGTGATGAATCGAGTCAAGGAAAGGTAAATGAGGATGTTGAATCGACAAGGGGCAAGATTCGCTCTTTCTGCAGGCTTGTTGAACGTGGTCTTGGTTGCCGCGGTTCAGGCGGGCCCCTATCGAGACGCTGTATTGGCCGACAATCCAGTTGGTTATTGGCGGTTGGAAGAAAACGTTAACATGATCGGTTCTGCCTTTGATACGGCCAGCGGAAACCAGGGTTCGCAAGATGGCACGGTCAACGGCGGGGTCACGACGGTCGCGGGAGCCATTGGCAGCGAGACGTCCAACCAGGCGATGCGTTTTGATGGCAGCAGCGGCTATGTGGACGTGCAGGATCCAAATGGCGTATTGGGCAGCTCCAATGCTAATTGGACCGTCGAATTTTGGATGAAGCCCGAGGGAGGCGGTGGGGCACATCAAAATCCGATAGTCAAAGGACATTTTAGTGGTGCCGGAGGTACCTTCTTCAATCACACGTCAGGTCTTGGCAACCTGGGATTTGGCATCAACAACGGAGCCCCAGCAACATTGGTGGATGTTGACCTTCCGGTAGATGATGAATGGGTGTACGTCGTTGGCATGTTAGAACAGGATGTGCCCAATCCCGGGGAAACCCAAGGGACGGTGTACCTCAACGGAGAGTTCATGGGTCAGGGTTCGGTCCCGACTGTGCAAAATGATAACGCTTTCGAACCGTTCACCATCGGTAGTTTGTTTTACAACGATCCACAGTATGTCAATCATTTTCTTGGTACGTTGGACGAAGTGGCGATCTATGACAAGCTTCTCAATGCCGATCAAATTGACGCACACTATACGGCAGCCGGTTTTACCGTGGCGCCGACACCTACAGGTCAGGAATGGGGCACGGATGTTTCCGGCAACTGGAATGTGGAAGCCTCTTGGAACAACGGGATTGTACCTGATGGAAATGATCAGGAAGCAACTTTGGGAGGGGTAATCTCGTCACCTCGAACGGTCTTTACCGAAACCGATGTTACGGTCAAGTCCATCACTTTTCACAACGCCAGCCAATATGTCGTTGCGGGCAATGGTAGTCTGAACCTGGAATCCAACTCGGGCAATGCCGCTTTGACGGTGGCCCAGGGAAGTCATCAATTG
>Ga0310342_100002755_pt1 | contig 11381 bp, 12 predicted proteins | sample S15DNA20500_MG_FD_206155 | JGI IMG/M metagenome (GOLD analysis project Ga0310342, IMG submission 206155) | Marine microbial communities from station ALOHA, North Pacific Subtropical Gyre - S1503-DNA-20-500_MG | ecosystem: Environmental > Aquatic > Marine > Oceanic | place: Pacific Ocean: North... | reverse complement strand
AAAAAGTATAAGACCTATGTCATTAGGAATCTTGAAGCAGATGACATACTAGGAATATTGGCTACCAATAAAGACTTAATACCAGAAGATGCTATTATGGTATCCGTAGACAAAGACCTCCAGACTATTCCGGGTAAGCATTATAATCCTAATCACCCTGATAATGGAATCATTTATATTGATCCGTTTATGGCTGATAGAAACCATTTACGTCAGACTTTAATAGGAGATACTACTGATGGATATAAAGGATGTCCCGGCATAGGACCAGTAGGTGCTGGAAAGATTAAATTACATGGAGAGATGGCATGGTGCAATGTAGTTGCTGCCTATCTCAAGGCAGGTAAGACTGAGGAAGATGCTCTGCTCCAAGCCAGAGTGGCAAGGATATTAAGAGCGGAGAACTATTCATTCCAAACCAAGGAGATAACACTATGGACCCCAGAACGACCCGCGCATCTTCGACGATGAATCGTGATGAGCTATTGAAACTACATGATGCTCTAACCAAAGAGGCTAAGGAGTTGATGGCGAGAAAGAACCATGATTACTCTGGAGGAGAGAGTAGGGAGTTACCCTTCTTGAACTTTTCAAGGGTAGAGAGCATGGGCATCACGACTACTGAGAAAGGATTCTTAGTACGCATGACAGATAAGATGTCCCGTCTATCTACCTTCTGCAAAGAGGGGGACTTTAAGGTTTCAGATGAAACTCTTAAAGATACTATATTAGATATAATCAACTATTCCATTCTACTCTATGCTTATGTAGAATCTAAGAAACAACATGTCCCCCCTTTAAGCAGGTAAAATATCATGGATAAACTAGAATTTCCACCTGTGAGTCAAGCATTAATTGATTGTCTTAGCCAAAGGTTTGACTTAAGTCCACCCAGATCTAATGAGGACTTGCCCAGATTGTATACTAGATCTGGATGGTCTGAAGTTATAAGCTTTCTTCAACTGATATCCGATAAACAAAATACTGGCATGAGTAATCAGGAGTTTAATGATGTGCTTCTCAAAACCGAAGATACCCGATCCACCTCCAGTAGTGGACGTACCCCCCGTAGACGAACCCGGAGAAGTTGAAATAGGAACAGATGCTATGGCTGCAAAGGGTACGAGGCGAAAGATTAAAGGTCGAAGAGCATTGACCGTTGGCTTAACAACTCCCGTCACTTCTGCTGGCATTAGTTACTCATAACAAGTATCTAAGGAATTCTTTCTAATGGCAATGTCATATAAGTCTAGTAATGACAGTACATTACATGGACGTTATGAAGCATTGTCTTCAATTAGAAGTCCGTATTTGTCCAGAGCAAGAGACATCGCTGCTCTAACGATACCCTATCTTTATCCAGCAGAGGGGGACAATAGAGGACAATCTATTCCAGATCCATACCAATCTATCGGGAGTAGAGGGGTGAACAATCTCTCCTCAAAGTTCCTCCTAGTGACCCTACCCAGTCAAAGAGGATTCTTTCAATACAGAATGTCTCCTGCTTCAGAGTTTGAACTGAAGAATCGTGGAGCAGAAGAGAAGAGCAGGGTTGAACGCTTGCTTATGTTGCATGAACGGTATGTGTTAAGGCAAGCAGACGATGCTCAACTACGTCCTGTCATGTTCATGTGCTTCAAACACTTATTGGTATCTGGGAATGTACTGCTGCATGTTCCAGATGATGGACCTTCTAGGTACTTTCCTTTATCTCATTATGTATGCAGAAGGGATCCCTATACTGCACAACCAGTAGAAATAATTTTAAAAGAAAGCGTTAACATTTCTACTCTTCCCGAAGTTGTTCAAAAGTTAATTGCTAGCAGTAAGCAAGGCGAAGTGGCATCTAATGTGATGGGAGATAAAGACGATGAAGCTACACTCTATACATACGTTTGCCTAAAACAAGATAAGAATCAAAAGAAGGGGGAGACTAAAAAGAGGTGGTATTCTTGGCAAGAGATTGATGGGATTGTGATTCCTGATAGTGAGGGGGACTATCCTGAAGATGATCCTAGATGGTTTCCTTTGCGGATGATTCGTATAAGTGGAGAGGATTATGGTAGAGGATATGTGGAAGAGTATGCTGGAGATCTCTCAGTATGTGAAGACCTTAGTGAAGCTTTGGTTGAGGGATCTTTAATTGCTGCTCAGACTAAGTTTGGAGTTCGCCCCAATGCAATGACCTCCCCTAAAGAACTGGAAGAGGTTAGAAACGGAGGGTTCTTTGATGGTGAAGAGGGAGATCTATGGACACTTAAGACAAATAAACAAGTAGACTTTAGAGTAGCATTAGAAACTCAACGAGATCTAAGGGCATCATTAGGCTATGCATTCCTTCTTAATACATCTGTCCAACGTCAAGCTGAACGAGTAACTGCGGAAGAGATCCGTACTGTAATGCAGGAATTACAGGATGCATTGGGAGGTGCATATAGTAATTTAGAAGCAGAGGTTCAAAGACCTCTAGCTAATAGACTAACTAATAGAGCTTCTAGTAAGGGAATACTAGAACCATTACCAGATACTGTAGACCTGCTTATAGTAACTGGCTTTGAGGCAATAGACCGTGGTCATGAAATGAATGCTTTAACAAGTGCTATAAGTATAGCTACGCAGTTGTTGGGTCCAGAAGCAGTGGCTAAAGTCATTGACAGTAAGAGAGCATTGAATGAAATCTTTACTGCTCATGGTGTAGATAAGATGGATATATTCTATACTGATGCAGAGATTGAAGAACAAGAGAATCAAGCCCAAATGGCTCAGATGACTGAGAAACTTGGACCTAATGCTATTACTCAAATGGGAGCAATGGCTAGACAACCGCAAGAAGATCAATCTGAAGTTCCTGTAGAAGAGACAGCAGAAGGATAACATAGGAGTACACTCTAATGGCTGAATCAGTAGAACTAATGGGTGGTGGAGATGTAGGTGGTGGATCTCTTTCCCTCTCAGAGATAAGAGATGACGTTCAAGAGAAACCAGAAGGAGTTCCAGATAAGTTCTGGAATAGTGACAAGGGAGAGATAGACTCGACTTCTTTGCTTGCTAGTTATTCTGAGTTGGAAAAGAAATTAGGTAGTCCTGAACCCCCTGAATCTGAATCTCCTCAATTAGATATCCCTAGTGAATCCAACTCTTTTGATCTTGGAAAATATGAACAAGAATATTCAGACAATGATAGTTCGCTAAAAGAGGAGACTTATGTTGAACTGAAATCCAAGTTTGGGTTAGATAAGACAGAAGTTGATAAGTACATTGCATACCGACAAGCTGATTCTGAAGCTTTCAATCACGAGATCTTTGCAATGGCAGGTGGTGAGAAATCGTACCAAGGCGTGATGTCTTGGGCTAGTAATAATCTGTCTAAGGAAGAGATAGCGAAAACAAACAGTATGTTGGAGACTGGTGATAAAGATCAAGTTCGTGTCGGAGTTATGAAGTTAGTAAATAAACACAGAGAAGCAGTTGGTGCTGAACCCATCAGATCTTTGAGTGGTAACACAAGCGAACAAGGTTCAGGTGTAAAACCCTTTGCTAGTTTGCAGCAAGCAGTAGAAGCTCGAAAGGATAAAAGATTTGAGACTGATCCTGCATACCGACAACAATGGGAACGACGAGTAGGTTCATCGCCTTTCATCTCTCGAAGTAAATAGGAGACACTCTATGGAATGGTTGCTTTCACATTGGGCTGAAATCTGCGAAGGACTTCTTGCTGCCTACGGTTTGTTGTGCATTGTGGTAAAGATCACACCCACCAAGAAGGACGATAAGGTTCTTGAAGCTTTGCGACCTGCTTTAGATAAGCTAGAAGCAGTCACTAAGAAGGTAGAGGTTGCCTCTAAACCTAGTGATAATGGACAAGCATAAAGATGATAAGTATTATCAGACTAATCTCTCTTGCTCTGGGTGTAGTAGACGGAGTTATGGCTTATCTAAAAGATAGGACTCTAGTTCAAAAGGGTAGATTAGAACGAGACAATGTATCCTTGAAGACCTCCATAAAAAGGGCGACTATATATCGTGAAATTTCTAAGCGTCCTACTCCTGATGATACTAGGGACATTCTCGACAGGATGTAGGACTGCTGCCTTTGATCATGCTTTGCTTTGGATTGAACCTATAGAGTTTAGTCAACCTACTAAGGATTGGATCCTAAGTCATGAACCCATACCTGAGTATGTTCGAGAGGATCTGAATAAGATTGCTATCTTGAATGATACTATAAGAGAAATCAAGAATTAAAATAAACTGGACCTATAGAGGGAAACTTCTATAGGTCTTTTGCTATTGTGGTTGTGGCTACTTCAGTGAATAGAGCCTGATGCGTCAGACAACTCTATCTGTTGAATACCCTGTATTACAGTAGATGTGTTCAAGTCACTCCACTTTAGAATAAAGGAATGTCAATCATGGCATTTAACCGCTTAGGTCAGAAAAACTCTACTGCTTCTATCTCTGCATGGGATGGAGCAACTGGAGTATCGGAAGTAGAACTGTTTCGTACAGTTTATTTGACGGAAGTAGTCGCTGCTTTCCAAGAGAATAACATCATGTCGGGACTTACCCAGTCTCGAAGCATTGAGAATGGAAAGTCAGCTACATTTCCTACGTTCTGGAAGACAACTGCTCATTATCACAAGCCCGGTGATGCGGATCTTGATGGTACTGATCGTGTTCGTCATAGTGAAGTAGTCATTCCCGTTGATCGTGTCTTGATGAGTGATATCAAGGTTGCAGAAATTGACGAGTTGATGAATCACTTTGATGTTCGTGGTATGTATGCTGCACAGCAGGGTGCTGCACTAGCACAGGCTTACGATAAGCAGTTGATGGCAATGGCTTATAATGCCACCAACATTGTGTATGACCGTCTTAATGATTCGAGTACAAACATTCCTGCATGGGCAGGTTCTGCTCGACAGACTTCTGCGACGGCTATGAATACCCCCGCTCTTATTGTGGATGGTATCTATGAGGCACTGGAAACTCTTGAGACATACGATGTACCCACTGAAGGTTTGGTGTGTATCCTTAAACCTCAAGAGTATTACATTCTTATCAATGGCAACAGTAGTCAGTCTGTAGCTCTAGATAGGGACTATGGTGGTGAAGGCAGTATCGCTGCTGGTGTCATCCCACGGGTTGCTGGTATTCCCATCATCAAGAGCAACAACCTGCCGACTACAAATCTGAAAACGGCAACAGGTGTATCGGTAAACGGTACAGCTTTAGAGGAGCATCAGACTAGTGGTGCGCCTGACTTTGATGATGGTGTACCTGCGACTGATCCGGGTGGAACCAACTCGAAGTATGCCGTTGATGCTTCGGACTTCAAAGGTTTGATTCTTCACCCAACTTGCTTGGGGACAGTTAAGCTAATGGATCTCAAGTATGAAGATGAATACTTGATTCAGAAGCAAGCAACTTTGATGGTTGCTAAGATGGCTGTAGGTCATGGTGTGCTTCGTGAAGAGGCTTGCTTTGCCTTGAAGAGTTCTTAATACCTAGTTCTCTGCTGCCTCTTCTTCGGAAGATGTGGTCTCCTTGGGTGGGATGACTCTTAATCGGGTCATCCCACTTTTTTTCTATCCTCTAAGGAGTTGTTTAGCGATGGCTTCAATTAACCCAACTGCAAGAATGACTGAGTTGGATGCGGTTAATTCAGTCCTAGCTAATATTGGACAATCACCAGTAAACTCCCTAACAGATAACTCTGTTGATATTGGACTGGCTACTAGGCATCTAGGTAATACTAGTAGAGAACTCCAATTAAGAGGATGGTCTTTTAATGTTGATAAGTGCTATCCACTGACTCCTGATTCTAGTACAGAAAAGATTGCAATAACTTCTACTATGCTAGCAGTGGATATTGATAGGGTTAGCTACCCCAAACTGGATGTAGTTATAAGAGGAAGTTTTCTGTACAACCGTTATGACAGAACGTATCAGTTTGGAACAGGTGATATAGAAGCAACTGTAACATGGTTAGTCCCTTGGGATGAACTCCCCCCTCATGCACAGAACTATATCGTTGTTACAGCAGGTATTCGTATGGCTGATGATACAGAGTCTGGACAAGTATCACACAAGTTTGGACAAGAGGATCAACTCCATGCTTGGAATGCATTCAAATCTCAAGAGATAGATACGAATGATGCCAATCTAGTTAGGTATCGTAGGTCTGCTTCTCTCAGAAAAAGGGGGTGGTAGCTTATGGCTAAGAGTAGACTGGTTGGCGATACAGTCCCTATGCAGATTAATGGGGTTAGCCAACAGTCTGAACTTTTACGACTACCTAATCAAGTAACTGAACAAATAAACTGCATTTCTTCCCTTGTCGATGGAGTTACTAAACGTCCTCCTACAGAATTTATAAAGAGGTTGACTGATTCTTCTGAAGATTGGAGTAATGCAAAGATTCATCTGATCCACAGAGATGAGGCTGAAAAGTATATCGTTGTTCTCCAAGATGATTCAGTAAGAGTCTTTAATCTTCTAGGAGAAGAGCATACTGTAGATAGACAGTTCCTACCTGCTGGAGATTCTTCTTATCTTAAAATAGATAAGAGCGGAGCATCACTTGAAGTTCAATCCCTAGATACGGGTAAGTACCTATCTCCTCTATCTGCTTTCAGACTACATACTATCGCTGATACCACATTTATTACTAATCGTAATCAGATTGTGCGTATGAATCCCAACTTCCCTGCTCCAAGTAACAGACCCTACAGAGGTTTAGTGTGGATTAAATCGGCAAAGAGTAAGAGGTCACATCGAATCACTTTAGAAAGTAGAGGTTTCTCTCTGGGTGATTCTCCGACAGGCTCAGTAGCAGCAACAGGAACAATAACCTTTGTTACAGATGATCCTGCTATTGATGAAACCATCACAATAACAGATGCTGTTGGACAGAGTGTTACATACACTGGGAAAGCGGCTCAAGATACGGCAGCAAATCAATTTAATTGTGAGGGTTCTGCTTCGGGCAAAGCAGGCTCATTACAAGCCTGCATTGACGCAACAGAGGGACACAACGGAACTATTACCTTAGAAAGGGATACAGGTGTACTGACGTTAACACAAGCAACAACGGGTGTGTCTGGAAACACAGCGATAGAGAACGACCTTACAAATGTTGACGTTGTGGCCTTTGCTGGTGGTCAGGACGGAAGGGCAGGATCAATTACTGTTAACTGGGAGCAGAAGGATGATGATCGACTAGATCTAACACATGTAGCTGAGAAACTAGCAAAAGCATTAAATGACAAATTCACTGAGTTAGACATTGCTGAAGATTGGAAAGCCGGTTACTTCACTAACATCCTGTACATAGAAAGTGCGCATGAGGATTTTAGTCTCAGTGGTGGACATGACTGGTCCGATACTTACATAGCTACGATTAAAGATTCAGTTTCTGGTGTAGCAGATCTTCCTAGTCGTGGATTTCCCGGCATGAAAATTAAAGTTACGGGAGCCACTGAAGATAGCGACCAAGGATTTTGGGTTACATTTGTGCCAGACAGTGAGGATATAAAAGACTTAGATCTGAATGGGTATAACATAATAGAAAGTTTTGGGACCAACAACGGTGCGCTTAATAGTTCAGAACCTGCTGAACTCGTTGGATTCATTTCTGATTTTGATTCTGTATCAGATAGAGTCTCTGTGCATGGGCATCCATTCATGGATCGAAGAAGTCCTGCTGATCTTAATGACGCAGGAGGTGAGAGAGAGTTAGTTCAGTACAAAGAATCCAGCAGTTTCAGTGTGGATGGACTAACAAATAATGAGTGCTACTTTGTTCAAGTTGTAGACAAGGATACCATTGAACTAAGCGTTGATCCTTCAGATGCTTATGATTGGGATGCAACTCATGCAGAAATGGAAGCGGCAGGGTCTGCTGTAAACATAGGAACTGTTGCAGCAAAGGGGGATGTTGATACCGACAATCCGGGAGGAGGTAAATGGATTGGGGATACAGATTATGAACCTGCTCAATTTGTACGCTTGGCTTTGATGCCCGGAAAATGGATTGAGGATATCGCTCCTTATACTGAAGACAAGGAACCTCTTCTATATAGGATAGATTCAGACACAATGCCCCACATCCTTATTAGATCTTCTAAGAAGATGAATGATAGGTACATGTTCTTTCTTGCACCTGCAAGTGGTGTTACCTATGAGACTGCTACTGGAACAGGTATAGGAATAAAGTGGGGAGATCGAATTGTAGGAGATGATGTTAGTGCGGCTGATCCTACTTTCATAGGAACCACTATTAATGATGTGTTTGAATGGAGAGATTCATTAGGGTTTGCTTCAGATCAGAGCTTTGTCTTATCTCAAAGAGCAAGCTTCATGAACTTCTGGCCTATTACAGTGGCTACAGCATTGGACGATGCAAGAATAGACGTAGCTGCATCAGGTTCTAATGTTAGTAATTTCCATTCAGTACGGGTATTCCAAGATGAACTGGTAGGATTTACAGAGGATGGGCAGTACACACTCACCTCCAGTGGTTCTACCTTAACTCCTGCCTCTGTATCCTTAACAGAGACTACAAAATATGAATCTTCTGATACTGCCCAACCCCTAAATATAGGGTCGGCTGTTGCGTTTGCTACAAAGCGTGGAGACTTCTCCAGTATTTCCGAATACTTTATACGCGCAGATCAAATGGCTTATGTCATAGAGAACACTCGTCATGTTCCTCATTATATTGAAGGGGAAGTCACTTCCTTATCGGTATCACCTGTAACAGATTCATTGGTCTGCACTACAGATACTTCTGCAACGACTATTTATTATTATCAGTGGTTCTGGCATGGAGAAAATAAAGTTCAAAGCTCTTGGTCTAAATGGGAATTTAATTCTAAAATCATAGCAGCATCCTTTTTCAAGGATAGGCTCTATGTAATCACTCAGGACAATATTTCTTCTACTCCCTATCCTGAACTATATGAACTAGTTCTAACTGCTGGAGACTTAGACACTGGAAGTGAGTTTAAAACATCCCTAGATCGTAGGATCCATTCATCTGATACTACGAATGTTTATGATGATGGGGAGACTACTGTAACTCTTCCCTATAGTATTGAATCGGGGTCTTCAATGCAGGCAGTAGAAGACTATTCTGCTTCTGTTGGTCGAGTGATCCCTATTGTTTCTGCGAGTGACAGTACCGTTGTACTCAAGGGAGACTACTCAACTAATGGTTTCTATATCGGTGAATCCTATGATTCTCAACTAGAATTCTCTAAACCTGTAATGAAGAGCAGATATGAAGAGAATCCTGATATAAGTTCCCGACTACAAGTACAGACCTTCTCCATTTATCATGAGAGAACAGGACATTATAAAGCTAAAGTATATCCTAACTCCTATACAGCGATTCCTTACGAATACATAATGGATAATCAGTTAGGAGGAACAACCATAGGTACACCTTCATTGCAAAGTGGTGTGACTACTGTTCCAATTAGGGCTACAGCAAAGGATATGAGACTGGTTATACACAATGATTCACACCTTCCGCACCACATTGTCAGTTCCGAATGGAATGCACGTTATAATCCCAAGTCATATCGTCGATAATGGGGGACATGTTCGGCAAGCCTGCTTGGAGGATGTTGAATATATGGCTGAGAACTTAAGACCAGAAGACAAGGAAGAGATCAAAGCCTCAAGTGGGTTGAATCCTAAAGAAGGACTACAGGTAGCAGTAGAATGTAATGGATGGGTAGGAGTACATAAGGAAGGTCCGTGGGTCATATGGGGAAACCATGTAGTAAGCCCAAACCTCACTACAGTATGGTGTCTTGCTACCACACAGCTACAGAAGCACAGATCTGCATTCCTACGGATATCTTCTTGGTGGTTAAACTCCCTGAAGTTTGATCATATTAATTGTTTTACAGATAGTCGGAATACAGAACATCATCGGTGGCTTAAACTAATGGACTTCAAACGTATTGGAGATCCCTTCAAATTCTATGATCCTGAAGTTGACTTCTATGAGTACGTCAAAGGAATTTAATCATGTGTAATCCAGCAGCAATAGCGATAGGAGGGGCGGGGACTCAAATAGCTGGAGGTTTGCTGTCTGCAAGAGCTACCAACAAAGCTTCAGAAGCGAATGCTGAAGCTATGGTTAAACAAGCTAAAGCTCAGATGGGCGCACAACTCATAGAGCGGATAACAAATCTACAAGACACTGCTAGAGAGACTTTCGGAAGGAAGAAAGCTACTCAAGAAGCTCTGGGAACGGTTAGAGCAAACTTCTCAGATATCTTAGGAACACCGGGAACTGATGCAGAGAGACTAGTAAAGAATGATGCTATGGATGCAGAGTGGGCATTGGCAAAGACAATGGATGTAACCCATTTGAATACTAAAGAAGCTGTCCAGAGGATTGCTTTGGGAACCGCAAGTAGAATTGCTTCGCTACCAACTGTAGGAATCACTGAGCAAATAATGGGAGTAGCTGAAGCGGGGATAGGAGGAGCATCAACGTATATAGGGCTTAAGAATATGGAAGCCAATACTTCGTTGGCAAACAAGAAACTCGGCTAATAAGAAGCTCAAGGAATAATAAAAATGGCTCAACGTAGATCTGAAAGAGCAGTCCCAAGAATTACTGGTGGGTCTACAGTGAGCGATGCTCTTAAGACAGAGAGGGGTCCGGTTCTTCCGGTTGAGGGCTATAGAGAATCCGAAGAGCTAGATGCTGTAACAAAAAGTTTAGGGAGAACTTTTGGCAGTGTAGAGACTATTTATAAAGATCATACCAAGAAGCAGATCGAAGAAAGTAAACTAGAAGGTAAACGATTAGCGTATCTAAAACTTACAGAAGACGAAATTATTCCGAGGTTGCAGGAATTCGGAGGGGTTGCGAGTACGCATGGTCATATAGCATTTCTGGAGACAAATGCAAAAATTCTGTTTGATAGAGCTAACACTATCATCACGGAAGAAGTGCTTAAGTTAGGTCTGGATCCTAAGAATACCCCTGAAATAGTAACAGCAAAACTAGAGGAACTGTATGCCCAACATCAGGCAGATGCTGGGGTTGATTCAGTAATTGGAGATCTAGTTTGGAACTCTCTTAAAGAGCCAGCTTCAAATGAACATCTTCTAATCTTTAATAAAACCAATCAGACCGAACGTTATAAAGTACTAAAAGAAGAGGCAGGGAACGCCATTTTCAATGTGTTCGAGAATATTTTTGGACATTCCAAGACAACAGAGAAGGATGGACACGCACGATTCTTTGATAAACAGACTATATATCTAACTACACAGAAAGCTCCTCAAGATATTGTAGAAAACCTCAATAACGCCATTCAGTATCTGCATCCTTCTCAAGGTCGAGCATTTAT
>Ga0310342_100002752_pt1 | contig 11388 bp, 16 predicted proteins | sample S15DNA20500_MG_FD_206155 | JGI IMG/M metagenome (GOLD analysis project Ga0310342, IMG submission 206155) | Marine microbial communities from station ALOHA, North Pacific Subtropical Gyre - S1503-DNA-20-500_MG | ecosystem: Environmental > Aquatic > Marine > Oceanic | place: Pacific Ocean: North... | reverse complement strand
CTGATCTCTATCGACAACAACGTTAATTCTCAAGTTGGAGCAGAAATTTCAAATAGACTTGCGGGCTATAGAATCTTACCTACAGATCATGAAGATATAGACACTTCTATAACCGTTAATAAAACTCACTATTTCATTAATACTCAATCTACTGTTACCATCAAAGCTCTGGAAGCCATGGCTGCTGCGAACGTAGTTATTTGTATAAAAAATGAAGATACTGAAACCATTATCGAGCATGATAAGACGGGAATTTTGATTGATAATTTAGATTCTCTACCGGAAACTATAGAACGTTTAGAAAAATCTAAAGACTTAAAATCTAAAATAGGTAACGCGGCAAGAAAGAAAGTTATATCAGAGTGCTCTCTAGAAGATTTTATTTCTAAATGGACTAATGTTTTTACTATGATCAAAGCGAGCTTTTATACTCCCTCCGGATAGGATACTTTTATGAATGTGAATGTAGTAATGACAGAAGATGCTCCTATGGTTGATAATCATCAAAACTTCTTGGTTAATCAATTAGAAGGAGTACCTCAAAGTGCTTGTAAAAGTATTGTTCTCAATGGCAATCTAGGATATTTAACAGATATGCAATTAAAAGCTGTACTTACAAAAATTAGAAAAGGAGGAGTGATTTCAATCACAGCGTCCGATGCTATGGAAATAGCCACGGCTTTATGTTGGGGAAAGATCGATATAAATACTTTTTCATCGCTAACCTCTAATATGCAGAAGCAATATGGTCTAATGGACGTAAAACATATATTAGAACATAACGGATATGTTGTAGAAACAGCTACAATTCAAGACCTTGCATTTCATATCAGAGCAAAACGACCATGACCAAAGAATCTATTAAAAATGATGAAGTAAATATTCAAGTCTCTTCTACATCATGTTATAATTGTGTATTCGCAGAATATTCTGATAATGTGCAGACAGGGTGTAAAGCAAATCGTTTAGAAATGTTCGCAAAACATGGTCACGACATTATTCCTATTCAAAATGATGATGAAGACGAGAAGATCTTTTTTGTGATCGATGGCAAAGTCTGTGTCTATTACAGAAACTCCGAATGGGCACATGCATATTATAAGAAAGATTCTGTTGAAGAAATAGTGACTTGTGTACAAAACGAGTTGAAGATTCCTTACCATGTCCTGTTATTCTTTCGTGACTCTGATAGTTTTGAAGATATTAACAACAGACTATCAGAGCTAGAAAATCAAGACGTAAAACCTAAAATTATTACTATTATAGATCGTTCACATTCTATAGAAAATTATTCTGCCAAGCTCATGAAGATATGTCAAAACTATAAATTTTCGCATTGGAGAATACAAACTGTACAGGCTACCGATCAAATAGACAATGACGTTATAGATCTTGTATATGATAGCACGAAAAAAATGAAATATATGTTTTATACAATACTAGAATGTAGTCATTCAATTCCTAAAGACATGTCTAAAGACATCCATAAGTCTTTACATGATGATATGAAGTCATTTGTAGTATTAACACCCAATAGTAACGGTGTTGGAAAAACTGTTTTAAAAGTTGCTCATGAAAAATATAGTGGAAACTCTTTTACTATTCCTCTTGAAGATAAAATAGTCCACTATGACGATGCTCCTCATTTAATCAAAAAGGTTGAAGAAATATGTCCAAGTCTGCAAGTGTCTTAGTGGCAGTAGGAGCCCATGAAGCACCAAAAATTCCTAATCAAAATTACAAAAATCTATTCACTGAATATAATGTGCAAGCAATTACAAAGGTGTCAGATGCTAATTTTTATAATAGAGTCATAGCACAGCCTAATATAAAAGATAAAACAGAGTTTGACATATATGGCTTTCTACCGGGTAACTGTAAATATACTTATAATTACAGTATAGAACATATTACTACCTTTTTTCAACGACATTCTAAGATTGAGATTGTAGTTTGTGATATTATGACTGTATATGATACACATTCATCTTTGCGATATATCCAGCCCGAAGCTCCTAACGACATTCCGTTTTTTATAAAAGACTCTTTGAAAAATAAAATTAATTTTGTTGACGACAAACTTATGTTACAAACACAGTTGCAAAATCTAACGAAACAAGGATTACCTATTTTTCATATAGCGTCTCCATTATTGTCTTTGTTAGAAGGAAATGTATGAGTGAAAATAATATTAGTATTATTATCCCCGCAGCAGGTATAGGACGTAGAATGAAGTCCTATGGACCTAAACCGTTAATTAAAGTGGGAAATTCTACTATTATTAAAAACCAGATTAATCTTTTACGAACATATGTTGCTAACTCCAATATTGTTTTAGTATGTGGATTTAAAGCCGACAGACTAATGAATGAAACTCCTGACTTTATTTTAAAAGTAGAGAATGAGTTATATGAACAAACCAATGTGGTGCGTAGTATTGGAATGGGCCTAAGAGCGTCTGTAAATTGTTCAGGTGTTATGATCGTCTATGGAGACTTAGTTTTTAATTCAGAAGCCATTAAGCATATCTCCTTCCAAACATCTTCTGTAGTCATAGCTGAAAGAGGCATGGGTGATGAAGAAGTGGGATGTATCATAGGAGCAGATAATAATCTAACCCATTTAATGTATGATCTAGCTCCAAAGTGGGGGCAAATCTCCTTTTTCACAGGAACAGAATTACAGCTTTTAAAACGTTTATGCTGGGATGAAAAAAATAACACCAAATTTGGGTTTGAAATTATAAATAATATTATAGACAAAGGAGGAAATTTTAACTGCATACAAAACGATAAAATCAAAATTATAGATATAGATAGTTCTAAAGATATCCAGAGAGCTAGAGAAATTTTACTATGAGAATTATTATACCAAACTTAGCCATCCCCACATTACACAATGTAGCTAGATGTTTAGAAAGTATCAAAAACAATTGCGGCATTGAGCCCCTTTTATGGGATTGTACCCAAAAATCTTTGATTGATATGTTTGATGAGACTCATCCTGATATAATATTTTTACATTCGTCTCAATTAGATGCTGCATTTTCCTTAGTGTCTCAAGAATTTAATTTTAAATATATTTTGATTGCCGATCAGCCAATGCCTGTGCCTAAGAATCCGGCTGCTGTTTTAACGTCGCCTTCGTCAACCAAAAACTGGAAAGATAATATTCCAGTTGTTGTAGCTACAGATGGTTCCCGAATTGCAGAAATTCATAGCGCATCCTATGATTCTACAATGGCATCCGACATACTGATACAAACCAACGGCGGACAAATTACAAACGATATGTTTAATTATATATCATTTTTAACCAGCTCGTATCATACTAAAGTGATTGGCGAAACACCTGTTGCTTTCCATCAATATCTTGGAAAAGTTAATATATTTGAAAGAGCAACCTTTATTAAGTCGACGCGAATACTAATTGATTTTTATGGCACTGAATGCTGGGATGCTGCTTATTTAAAAGTTCCTGCTATATGTAGAAAAAAGGCGGCTGATAATTTTTGGGAATTTAACAACATCAAAGAATTAGAAGTTCGTATAGACGCTCTTTTACACAACGAGCAAAAGCGATCTAAATATATTGAAGAATGTTACGAAACAGTCTATAATGGAAATACCCAATATCATGTAGCAGCTAATCTTTTTCAATGTATAAATGAAAACAATATTGCACAAACCTTACATTCTTTTGTAAAGGAGTTGCAAGTATGATTGGAATTCTGAAAGGAAATGTTGGTAATAAAGATCGAGATTTTTTTGCCATGTACAATCTTAATAAGTTGTCTAAAACAGACACCCCATGTTGTTTATTCTGTGATTATATAGATCCTAATTTTGTGCTACCGGTTGATATTAATATATTACAACGTAATCATATTTTTAATTTTGATGGCATCACAATTACAGACGATCTAATGATATCTCAAGATTTTTTATATGCAACATACAATCACAAACGTTTCTTATATCTTTATCATCTAGAATGGCCCTATATTAATGGGTTGCATTTTAGCCACCTTAAGAAAGTACTATTTAATGACAGTATCGACTTAATTGCTCGGAGTGAGACTCATGCCACCCTAATTGAACAGCTTTTTAAAAAGCCTAAATATATTATGCCTGAGTGGGACTATAACATATTAAGAGAGATCGATAATAATGAATAATCAAGAGGAAACTATTTTATGCTTATATCAAGATTTAGGATGGAGTACGTATGAAATTGCAGATTCTATGAAGACATATCCTAATAAAATTAGAAGAATTTTAAACAAAAACGGAGTTCCTTTACGTAATTCAAGCACAGCGCAAAAAAATGCTTTAAAAAAGGGGCGAGCGCAGCATCCTACAGAAGGCAAAAAAAGATCTCAGGAAACAAAAGATAAAATTAGTGAATCACAAGGGGATGTTTGGGATTCTTTAAGTGATGAAGAAAAAGAGTACCGATCTAAAATTGGCAAAGATTCGTGGGAGCAAAAAAGCGACGAAGACAAAGCTCGTTTGATTGCTCAAGCACAAGACGCCGTAAGAGAAAGTAGTCGAACAGGATCAAAGTTGGAACATTTTTTATTATCTGAGCTAGGAAAGCGAAAACTGAGAGTAGAATTCCATAAGGAACATTGGTTGAAAAACCAGAACTTGCAAGTAGATCTTTATCTTCCCGAATATAGATCAGCTATAGAAGTAGACGGACCTTCGCATTTTAAACCGGTATGGGGTCAAGAGAACTTAGAAAAAAATATAAAGGCTGACCTCCAAAAAACAGGATTAATATTGGGAAGTGGATTAGTTATGATACGCATTAAACAAACTCAATCATTAACTCAACGATACATGAGAAACATTTTGCAAAGTCTTTTATCATTATTAGATACAATTAAGGACAAATATCCCGAGGAAAATGAAAGGTATTTTGAGCTATGAGCAAGAAAACCGACTTTGAAGAAATGGTTGAAGTTACAGGTAGTCAGACAGAAGAAGTAGCAGTTATAGATCTTGAGAAGGGGCCTACTGAGTACGATCCGGAATGGTCTGAATTCTTATTAGATCAGCTATCAGATAGTGAATTAATTAATGGTGCGCCAACCGTAGATGGGTTACGGCGCATTACAGAAAAATGTTTTGGAGAAATTATCGAATCTCGTAGCTGGGTAGTAGAAACTCCGAACTCTGAAAACAATCAGAGATGTACCTTAGGTCATACGCTAACCTTAGTTAAACACAGAAATGGACAGATTATAAAAATTGATGGCTGTGTGGACGTAGTATATCATAAGACTCCCTATCCTTTTAAAGATCATTTGGTTGCAACAGCAGATACTAGGGCCGAAGGTAAAGCATTAAGAAGGGCTTTAAAGATTAGGGTTGTTACCGCCGAAGAACTACAACACGAAGATGAAGAAGAAGTATTGTCATCGGATGAAGTTATTAATGATCAACAAATTCTAGCTATTAATCAACTGTGTAAAAGATTAGATGTTTCGGTTGCGGGTATTACAGTTAATCAGTACAATACATCCAAAAGTATTACCGATCTACGTAATTTAGAAGCTAGACTATTAATCGGCAAATTATCAGAATTTCAAAGAACGCCAAAAGATATTCCAGAAGGGTGTGTGGGATATGACGAAAACTGGAAGAGTAATTTTTATGGGAGTACCAAATGAAAGCTAAAATTAAAGCAACAGATAGTCTCTGGTTTGATGTAGAAGCAGAGCAAGAAGATGAACTCTTCAAGCAAATAGCACGAGTTCAGGAGATATTCCAACATAGAGGGTGTGGTCACTGTCAGTCTCCTAATGTAAAGTTTGTATGTCGACTAGATAGCTCGAATAACGATTGGTTAGAAGTGACGTGCCAAGAGTGTCGCGCAAAGCTCATATTTGGTCGTACCAAAAAAGGCGGTCTTATCTTTCCTAAGATTAGATGGGATCAACTCTCTGAAAAACAACAAGAGCAGCGCATCAATGAAAAGACATATGCGGATAAAAACAGAGGTTATCTACCGGATAAAGGATGGTTTATTTACAAGCCTAAGAAATAGTCCCATTTTAAGGAGAAAGTATTATGCCAACTAGTCAACAAGAAGCAGAAAGGATCGTACAAATTATTGGAGAGTTTATTGACTACGAAACCGCCGCTCAAATTATGCATAAATTGTATGATGAAGTGGGTCAATACACTCAGAATGAATCGTTAGCGGTTAGTTTGGAAATGTTATCTCAAGCTTATTCTAAATAGGAGATTGTGGATGTATAAAATGGTTGTGTCACTTGTCATTACTCTTAGTGTTACTTCTGGAGCATGGGCAGCTGCTCCTGCAGAAAGACGTATGGTTTATACCGTATATCCACTCAGAAATTGCGTTTCAAGCGCAGGACACTTTGTGTGTGGTACTGCAAAAGGAGTTGCAAAAGGTGCGGTTACTGTATTGGAAGGAACATGGGGTATCGTTACGGCACCTTTCCGCGTGGAATGGAAAAAGCCTAGTCGACGATACTTCTTTTATCAACCTCCTGAGCTTACTTATAAGCCCGGAAAAATGTATGAGGTTATTCCTCCTGATATTCAAATCGAACCAATTATAGTGGAACCAGTAGAGTAGTTGAATGGGACTATTATGGGGTTGTTGAGATTCACCGTGTCATCTTACTTGTTGGGATTCAGGGCGTTATCTTATTAAGTTAAGATTCACACCGTTATCCCATCAGGTGAGATTCATTTCATCATCTCAAAACTCCTTTTTTAGAAAGAATACAATGAGATTAGACCACATCGCATACAGAGTAGTCGACAGAGATAAGGCCGCAGAATTTCTGAAGGCAACTCTGAACTATAGAACAGTCACAGAGTTTGAAATTAAATTTGATGATGAGTCTACGGCCGAATGTCTAGTCCTAGAGCCAGCTGCTGGCGCACGTCATATTTCTCCTGAAATTTTTGTATCCAATGGAACAACTGATTCTATTGTAGACAAATGGGTACAAGAGCGAGGAGGGACAGGGGGTATTCATCATATGGCTTATCAAGTTCTTCATATAGAAGATAAAGTGAAGGAGTGGAAGGACAAGGGAGTAGAGTTTCTCACAGAAAATGTCATTGATTGCCCCGATGATAATATGAGACAAATATTTACTAAACCTTTAGATCATTTAGGGGGTATTATTATAGAGCTTATAGAGAGAGGAGATAAGGGATTTTGTCAAAATAATGTTAAAAACCTAATGAACAGTACTAAAGGATTATAATATGTGGGAAGCTCAAAACTATATTAATGGTGAATTTGTTGATAGTGCGTCTGATTCTTTCTTTGATAATATAGACCCCTGTACTGAAGGGTCATTGGGTCAGTTCTTTAATTCTACCGAGTCGGACATAGACGAAGCCTATAGTGCAGCAAGAAACTCTCTGGCTGCGTGGAAAGCCATGAGTCGAGTACAGCGTGCAGAATATTTATACGAAGTTGTTAAGCTTATTGAAGAAAGGCGTGACGCATTAGCTCGTGTTATATCATATGAGACTGGTAAAAATTATAACGAGTCCATAGCCGAAGTCAATGAAGCACTACACATGGCTCAGTATGCTTTTAGCTCTGGACGCACCCCACAAGGAGAATGTCTTGCGTCCGAAATTCCTGAAAAAGATGCCTATATGTTGCGAAAGCCCAAAGGAGTTGTTGCTGTCATTAGTCCTTGGAATTTTCCTCTTGCCATTGGTGCTTTTTGGTGCGCTGCTCCTGCTCTTGTTGAAGGGAATACTGTCATTCTTAAACCGAGTGAAGACGCACCCTATACTTCTCAGATGGCCCTAGAGCTTTATCATGACGCGGGAATTCCTCCCGGAGTTATTAATCTTTTACATGGAGGGGGGCCTGCGGGAGACTATCTGGCACGAAAAGATGTGGATCATATTTGCTTTACAGGAAGCGCAGAGGTAGGTCAACATATCCGATACGTGTGTGCGCATAGTTGGCATAAAACATGCTCCTGTGAATTAGGAAGTAAGTCTGCCGTTATTGTATTTAATGATGCTAATTTTGATCTAGCAGTTTATTCAGCGGCTGCTAGTGCATTCAAGTTATCTGGTCAGAGATGCGTATCTTCTGGAAGAATTATAATTCATAGAGATATTTATCCTGCATTTTGTGACGCTTTTGTAGAAAGAGCCTCTACTGTATTTGCAGGTCCTCCATTTGTAGACAATGGGTATATAGTAGGTGGTGATTTAAAACCGAACGACCATGCTTATATGGGACCCTTAATTAATCAACAACAACTTGATAGGGTGTTAGGTTTTAATGATATGGTAATGTTAGATGCAGATGCTAAGGTTTTAATAGAGTCTAAATATAGCCCTCCCGGATATTTTGTTAGTCCTTTAGTTTACCAAACCGAATGGCGTGACGCGCCTTATCTTAAAAAGGAAGTCTTTGGACCTCATGTAGCCCTTATCCCATTTGATACCACTGAAGAGGCCGTTCATATTTATAATGACACGGAGTATGGTTTGGCCGTAGGAGTAGTAACTGAAGACTTTAAGAAGGCGAGGTATTGTCGTGACAACTGTGATTATGGTATGTGCTATTGGAATGGTGGCTCTATCGCTGCTGAGTCTCATATGGGGTTCGGAGGAGTAAAAAAGTCGGGGAATGGATTCCCCTCAGCGGCAAGAACATTTCGAGCCGTTACTCATGAGGTAGCATGGACTGTTAATCATGATGATCAATTAAGCTTTCCACAGGGAATGAAATGAAAGTTTTACTGTGCTCCCCAGAATATTTTGATGTGCGATATGAAATAAATCCGTGGATGGATGTTAATAATAATTCACAGTCACATCTCGCGATGTCTCAGTGGCGACACCTGATTAATGCACTTACTGCAGCGGGAGCTGAAATAGCACACATACTCCCTCATCCAGACCTTCCTGATATGGTATTTACTGCCAATGCTGGTCTTGTAAAAGACAAACAAGTGATTGTATCAAATTTTAAATACGAAGAAAGGCGTGGCGAACAGTATCTATTTGAAAAATGGTTTTTACAGCATGGTTATGAAACTGTTTTGTTACCTGATCATATGTATTTTGAGGGGGCGGGTGACGCTCTCTTCTTTAGAGACTTACTATTCATGGGACACGGTTTTAGAACTGATGAAAAATCCCATAGTCTCGTAGCAGAAATTTTAGATGTAAATTATATTTCTCTAGAACTAAAAAATCCTAATTTCTACCATTTAGACACATGCTTATTTGTTTCTGATGATCATATTTGTTTTTATGAAAAAGCTTTTACTCCTGAATCATTCTCCAAAGGAATGGCTAAGCTAATCCAGTATATCGCCAAAGAAAATCTTAGTATTAGAATTAGTTCTGCATCAGAAGAACAGGCTCACAATTTTATATGCAACAGTATTTGTGTTAGGGGGCACGTTATTACTCCGGCCTTTAATTGTAACAATGTCTTTAGTAGCGTAATCAAGTGTGACATGTCAGAATTTATGAAATCTGGAGGAGCAGTTAAATGCCTGACTTTGACGTTATAAATAGATTATCTAAGTACATCATCACGGATGGATTTCATGTAGTTGTAGATCCAGACCGGAGTCAAGGATCTTGGATTGTAGATGCAGAAACCGGACGCAAATATTTAGATTGTTATTCTCAGTTTGCGAGTCAACCCTTAGGATGGAACTATGAACCCTTACTCAAAGCTAGAGAACACTTGGGTGAGGTAGCCCTTCATAAGATAGCTAATAGCGATATGTATTCAGTAGATTATGTAGAGTTTGTAGAAAAATTTGCAGAGATCACTCCTGACTTTAGTCATTACTTTTTTATTGATGGTGGCGCTCTGGGAGTAGAAAATGCTCTTAAGGCAGTTTTCGATTGGAAAGCACAGAAATGTGGCATCAGAAATCAAGAGTCCATTAATAATTTAGACGTAGTGCATTTCTATAAAGCTTTTCATGGACGCACCGGATATACATTGTCTTTGACTAATACTGAATTAAATAAAACAAAAAGATTTCCGCAGTTTAATTGGTCCACTATTTACGATATTGATAAGCTTGATCAATATATGCATCATGATGTTGCAGCTATTATTGTAGAGCCTATTCAAGGGGAAGGAGGAGATAGGCATTTTGATCCTCAGGTTTTTCATGAGCTAAGAAGCTTAGCAGATAGTTATGATTCTATGCTTATATTTGATGAGGTACAAACAGGGTTAGGGGCTACCGGTAAAATGTGGGCCTACGAACATGTGGGAATAGTGCCGGATATGATGTGTTTCGGCAAAAAAACTCAAGTGTGTGGATTCTGTTCTACCGATAGAATAGACGAAGTGAAAGAGAATGTCTTCTCCACTAGTGGAAGAATTAATTCTACATGGGGTGGAAATATAGTTGACATGGTGAGGTTTACATATATAATAGACATTATACAAAAAGAAAACCTAATAGAAAATGCGGCTCAAGTAGGTGGCCATTTTATGAATGCTCTTTCTCAACTTAAAGGATTAAAGAATGTTAGAGGGAAAGGATTAATGATCGCCTTTGATCTAGAGACAACGTCTGAACGCGACAAACTCAAATCCATTATTCAAGAAAAAATGTTGGTGTTAACATGCGGAACTAAGTCTATCCGACTTAGGCCTGCCCTGACTTTTTCTAAAGAAGAGGCAGATAATGCTTGCCATATTCTAGAACATGCTTTATTTAAATTAGAACAAGGATGATACATGAATACGCTGTTGGTGCGCAACTTGATTTTATTAGTAGGACTAGTGGTATTTTCATTAATATGTGTGGTATTGCCCTTGTATGTAGTTAAACCCATATTAGGAAAAACCCTACTGGTATCTATTCCTCCCATGTTAATTTTTACATTAAGCTGGATTATTCCCTTTTGGAAATTCCATAAGAGCAATGCATTCTTAGTTCTTACTACTTTAGGACTTATGCCTATTAGGATAATACTATGCCTTGTGTATTGCTATATGATGCTTGAAGCTGTCCCAGAAATTAATTCTGTGTATCTTGTAGGTGGTCTTATGTGGCATTGGATATTATTTGCTATACCAGAAATAAATATAATGCTCTCCACTACAGCCCAAAGTGAATTAGAGTCATTTTTAATTTTAGAACAAGCAAAGGAGGCGTAATGCAAGTCACTATTGATAAAATATTTGCAGACTATAAAGGAATATTAGCTGCTGATGAAAGTACAGGCACTATAGAAAAGAGATTTAAAAGCGTGGGAATGCCTTGTAATGAAGGGTTGAGGCACGACTATCGGCATCAACTTTTTGCTACAATCGGATTAGAAAAGTTTATTGGAGGTGTTATATTATATGACGAGACCATCAGAAATGAAGAAA
>Ga0310342_100002751_pt1 | contig 11390 bp, 10 predicted proteins | sample S15DNA20500_MG_FD_206155 | JGI IMG/M metagenome (GOLD analysis project Ga0310342, IMG submission 206155) | Marine microbial communities from station ALOHA, North Pacific Subtropical Gyre - S1503-DNA-20-500_MG | ecosystem: Environmental > Aquatic > Marine > Oceanic | place: Pacific Ocean: North... | reverse complement strand
GTGCTCATGGCGGTGAATCGCGGCATCCATCTGGGTGTCGCCACCATCATGGCCGCTACGCTGAACATCGTGTTGAATACCCTGCTCGTGCCGGCCATGGATGAAAAAGGAACTGCCCTTGCCACCTGTATCAGTCTTCTCGTTCTGAATATCGTTGTGGCCTGGCTCGTGCGGCTCCCGAGGTGGCTACCTCTCTCGTCTCTGCAGCCGCTCCGTATGGCCTCCTTTTACCTGCTTTGCGCCGGGGGATTGCACCTACTCCAGATTCATCTTTCCGGTCACAATCTGGTCATACTGGCGTTGGGCGCCGTGTGGTGCCTCGTCGTACTTTTCGCGTTGGGCATGGTCCGCCGCAAGGACGTCATGCTCATGAGGCAATGCCTTGAATCTAAATCGAGCAAAGAAGAGACTCCATGATCGCCGCGGCCATCGGTCATATGCTTATCCTCGGCCGTAAGGTGGGAGCGGTATGCATACGAGAGTACTACCTGAGAAACTTTTCCAGCGCCGGCAAGGACGTGAGCATGGGCCATCACTTCGTCTGTCATGGTCCTGAGAATATCCGGGTCGGGAACCAGGTAGGTTCTGTTATGCCGGTGTGAAATCAGCGTGTGCGTTGATCCATCGTCGGATTGGACGAGGAATCCGCCATGAGCCAAATCACCGACGATAGTCTTTCCTTTTTCATCAAGCACCGAAAGGCCAAACCTGATCACGGTCACGCGACTCTCATCGTCGTGACGGGGAACGGAAAAAGTCCGCGGCTCGGACAATGCGCCGATCGGCCCCATCACAAAAACAGGATATATGGCCTCGACGTTCATTCTTAAGTCAAAGTACAGCAAGCGGTTCTCGTATAGTGCCTGGAGATCCGTCGGATCCATTCCCCGTAGCCGGCGGCCCAGAACGAAAATATGGATCCCTTGTGATTCCGAATTGTCCCTCTGAGCTCCTTCACGATCCCGAATTTGTTATGGGGATAAGCCAGGAGTCCAACGATGCGAACAAAGCGAACACCGGACGGAAATGACGAAACCACGTGCGCGACCGGAGACCGCTCATCCGGCAGAACCACCAGGTCGGTCGTGGCCGCCAGCCCGAGCACGAACACGACATTGGTAAGTTTCATGCCCGCTACCCCGCCCGCAAGAAGGCCTGCAAGCAGAAGGACAGCTGGCTGCCATCGGGAAACCCGCGCGCCATCGACCCGGAGCAGCAACAACAGGCTGCAAAGCACGAACACCGAGCCCGTGTTGTCGTGAAACATTCGGCCGGTCTGAATTCGAACCATGGGCATGGCCAGCGCCAGGCACATTCCAGCGAGGGAGATCAGTCACAGCAAGAACCGCCCCATATCCGGGCGCAAAAACATTCGGATCAGCACGAAAACAAACCAGAGATTCACACCCTGTAAACCGCCCAGCAGAAAGCCGGCACATCGGCCTGAAAGTCGGGTCGAGAGAAAATAGCAGGTTGCGTCGATCCGCGGGTTGAAATAGGTCTGCAGAAACGCAGGCGCGATGTCGACATCCAGGCGGCCATGAAAAAACGAATAGCCGTTATACCTGTGATAATTCTGGTAGTCCCAATTGAAATCTTTTCCGAAATGAAGGCTCAGCAAGCCTGAAGTCGCGAAACAGACGATCGCCAGCACGATGTGAACGGCCCACGACGAAACATGCCGCCAGGCAGTTTACAGGTGCAGCTTCATAATGTTCCTGTTTGATTCTCCTGAAAATTTTGATACGTTGTACCGCCAGATATCTCGTCGCTTTGGAGGTCAGCGCAATATCCGTGGAACGAAATAAAAAGTCCAATGATAACCGTCCCATCCCCCCATCTGCCGGGCTGCTCTTGGTTCGCGCTGATTCGGGATGAAGCTCGTCGTCCAGATTCCCGCGCTTGACGAGGAAGCGACCATTGCCGATGTCATTCGTGGGATTCCGAACGACATCGCGGGAATTACATCTACCACGATCCTCGTCATTGACGACGGCTCCAGTGACCGAACCGGTGAAATTGCGCGGAACGAGGGCGCACTCGTCATCCGGCATGAGCGACGCCGGGGGGTCGGAGCAGCATTCCGGACCGGAACCCAGCACTCCACCGAGCTGGGCGCCGATATCATCGTTACGATTGATGGAGACGGTCAATTCAACCCGAAAGACATTAGTGCCCTCACAGAGCCGATTTTGAGTGGAAACTCGGACTTTGTAACCGCGTCTCGTTTTGCTGACAAAGCCCTGATTCCGGTGATGCCATGGATTAAGAAGTGGGGCAACAATTTCATGGCGCGCCTCATCAGCACCATGGTGGGAAGCCGCTTCCACGATGTCTCCTGTGGATTTCGAGCCTACTCGCGCAACGCGTATTTGCGTTTGGTCCTGACGGGAGACTTCACCTACACGCATGAGGTATTCCTAACCCTGGCCTACGCGGGCATATCCATTCGAGAGGTACCCCTGAAGGTGCGGGGTGTACGGGAGCATGGGACTTCGCGTGTCGCACCGGGCGTGCTTCGTTATGGACTGAGGACGGGCACAATTATTCTCCGCACCTACCGGGACTACAAGCCGTTGCGATTTTTTTCGCTGATCGCATTCGTCCTCAGCGCCGCAGCCGTCTGCTTTTTTATCTTTCTCATGTACATAAAAATAACGACCGGCGGATTTACACCGCACAAGTGGGCGGGATTCGCGGCAGCAACGCTCGGCGGCACCGCGCTGGTCGTTTTTCTTGCCGGTGTCGTCGCAGAAATGCTGGACCGGGCCCGCATCTCACAAGAGGAAGCACTTTACCGGATTCGGAAACTGGAAAATGAGATTCGGGAGCTCAAGGAGAAGTTTCGCCCTTAAAGCCCAAGCTTCAGGGCCGACCATCAATCCACCGGTCCCCATTCCAATCCGAACATTTGAAATCCCAAGGTTCTTGATTCCGTTTCGGGTTGCCAGGCGTCAATGGAGAATTTCAAGACTTCGAGACCGTCGGTCAGTTCGTTAGCGGCCTCAATTGTGATTTCCTGCTTCGCCCGTTCGTCGGGCGGGTCGACGATCTGTTCCGCGCCTGCAAAACGGAGAGTCAGCGGCCGCTTGTGTCCCGGATGTCCACCGGCGAAATCCAAAACGACCCGATAGGTCGCTCGATCGCTGCGCACTGGAACTTTCACGAGGCTTTCATCCTTCGACCACCAGAACGTCGTCTCCTTATTGTTGAAATCTTCAAGAAAAGCGTCCAAGCCCGAATCCGGGGTGATTTCCATTTGTTCTCCGACGCTTACCCACTGCGCATCGATCAGGCCCGCTCCTTCGAATTCAATTTCCAGTGGCGTCGTGCGTCCCGCACAGTCGACTGTAATCGCCAGTCCGTTCCAGGTCCTGCGGGGATCGGCCAAGCACTTCGCGCGCCTGATTTCCTTGCCGTCGATTCGAGCAGACCACGCGTGAGAACCGGGACCTGCCACCATCGGAGTGAGCCGCCCGGTCAGTCCCATTGCCAGCGCATCTGCAGGCGGCATTGCAGCAGCACGCGTGTAGCCTACGTAAGATTCCACCCGCATCAACTTCATGCTGGTGGGCTCGTCGCTATGGATACGGAATCCAGCGTGACCCGAAAAGAGCTTATCTGCCGGCGGGAGATGAAGGGGAAAATGGATGACCGCAGAGCCCGAATCAGCAATGAATTGCTCTCCGTTCGGCAGATCGATCCGGGTCGTTGCGTCTTCAGGAGCCACTTGAACTTTCAGCCCGATCGTGGTGAAAAGATCCGGTCCTTGCCTCACCGGCACAAGCATGCGAACCGAGGAATTCGTCACCGTCCGCGATCCGGCGTCGATCCGGTCGTCGACACCGTCAGGAAAGAAGACGGCGTCAGAATGGAGCGCATCCGTTCCCAGCCACGCGCCGATTTCTTCGTGCCATCCGATCAGCCTGGTGTCGGCGAGCGATGGAATCGGCGCCCCTCCGGCGGACACTTCGAAGACCACTCCCTCGCCGGGCGCAACCCGGACCGGCTCGTAAAAATTGTTCTCGGGGGAGCCGGGGAAGGCGGTCTCCCCCAAGGTTATCTGCAGGGCTTGCCCTGCACTCCGGGGATCGACGAAAAGAAACGAGGCGCCATCTTCCGGCACCTCCAGGGATCGTCGTACGACGGTGTTCGTCCAGGCCGCGACCCGGTAGGCGGTCAACTCCTCTTTCCCCAAAAAAGATTTCAGTCCATGCAGGTCTTCCGGAATCGTGAAGGCCGGGGTGAGGTCGAAATCCTGCAGCAGCCACTTCTGGTCTTTGCGGGCCCAATTGACGAGACCGACATGGACCGGATCCTGGTCCCGGTTATCGAGAAAAACGACTTGTTGGCCACGGTCCATCAACCATCGGATAACCTCTTTGATATCACGATCGGGATGAAATCCTGCGAGATCGTGCAATCGAATCACCGGAAGATTTCCGTATACGTCGAGAAGGTTACGTAGATCACGGTTGGAAAGAAGCACCGCACGCGCGCCCGCGGCCCGCTCGATTTCGGAGGTCAGCGCAATTGCGTCCCGAACCCGGAAGCCGGGCCCCCCGGGGGGTTCTAAGGGCGGCGCCTTGGCGGCGAGAAGGATCAACGGCACCAACGGCACCCAATGCCGATACAATTCAATGCCCGGAACGGGACGCAGCACCCACTTGAAAAGCTGAACCAGACCCAGCGCAAAACACAGGCATATCGGGATGTGCGCAAAGTAAGAATGGCGAAATTCCGCATTACCCCAACAGATGTAGACCGTCACATGAACAAGGAACAGAGAGGACATCGCCTGCACGATCGGAGCGCGGCGACGGCAAAGGAATCCAATGCAAACGAGGACAATAATGACCACCAGCAATGTCGCTCCGAATTCGCCAACGTACTTGCCCACGTATCGCTCGACAGTATTGGGAATATTGCCCCCGGAAAAACCAAAGCCCGGTTCCGTCGGAGTAAACTCCCTGGTCGCTCGCTCTACCTGAAGACTTCGAAACGGATTTCCGGAAGTTGAGATGTTCTGAACGAAAAGAGGCAAGATGCCGAAAACTCCGGATATTCCGAATACGGAGACCATTTTCACGATCGAAGAGATGCGAAACGGCCGGCGAAAGAATAGCAGGCAGATTCCGAGGGCAAACGCATAGACCACGCTCGCCTCCTTTACGGCGCAGGCATACCCGAGAAGAAAACCAGCCATCGCAACCGCTCGCAATCGGCCGTACTCGGCATACCCCGCTACTGCCCACGTGGCACCGATCACACAAAGATAAAACAACGGCTCGCGCCATGGGGCGGAGAATTGGAGAAATGTTTCGGGACTGGAATAAACGAGTAGCAGCGCACTACAACTGCCAACGGAGAGCGAAAACAAATCACGACCCAACCGGTCCCACAGGCATGCGGCCAGTACCAGGAGAACGAGGGTTAGCAGCAACAGGTTCAAGTGAGTTGCCAGCCACGCCCCTCCAAGAATCCACGCGACGGAAAGTACAAGTGGGTATCCCAGCGCAATGGTAAATACGGTTCGCCCGTCCGGGGATACGTTCGTGTTCCAGATCGGTCCGGAGATCGTTCTCTCGTTGTTCGCGAACGCTTCGACTGCATCTGCAAGCACACCTGTCATTCGCAAATGGCCGTCGGCCAGCTCTTTTGCAAACACCAGGTAGGAATACGAATCCGCTTTTATGACGGCAGACCGATGTTGCGCAACCAGGGTCATGATCTGCGCTACTGACACGAGGAGAACCAGGAGTCCCACGATGAAGGGAGGCCGGCGATCGGCGAGAAAGCGGCACAACCTGGCCGTAGGATCCATCTGATCCTTCTGTTTATCCTGCCGCGGCGTTGTCATGGAACAATTTCTCGAAACGCGTCCACGTACTTGGAAGTGATGACATCCCACGAGAACTCGTTTCGAGCCCTCGTAGCCGCTGCCTCGGCGCAGCAGGTTCGAAAGGCCTCATCTGTCAGCATTCTGGTCACGGCTGCGCGCAACCCTTCACAATCTCCGGGTTCTACGAGCAAACCGGTCACGCCGTCGAGGACCGCCTCCGGAATGCCGCCGATGTTCGTCGCCACGCTGGGGGACCCTGCGAGCGCCGCCTCCAGAAAAACAATGCCGAAGCCCTCGGCGTCCCCTGGAACACAAATCGCCGGAAGAACGAACAGGTCTGAGCGGAAGAATAACCTCACAATCTCTTCATAAGGTAATGTACCCGTAAGCACGACATGATCTTCCAGCCCCTTTTGCCCTACGATTGCCTCAATCCTGCCCCGGATTCGCTCCCCGTGCACCAGGGACTTCGTGGCGTCATCGCCGGCAACGACCAGGATGAGCTCCGGAAACGTCTGGACCAAACCGGGCATGACCTGCTCGACGAACTCCGCCAGACCTTTCCGCCGGACAATTCTCCCCACGCTCAGCAACACTCGCCGCCCCTTGATCCGCTCCAGCAGCGCTTCGCCACAGCCGGTCGGCTCTGATTCGAAATCTTCAACGCTCACGCCAGGATAGATCAGGGTGATCCTCTCGGAGGGGACCCCGATTCCCAACAAGAGCTCTCGCGTCGAATTGCTGATTGCTACCACCAGCGGCGCCCGCCGGAAAAGCCAGCGGCTCACGGGCCGGCAAAGCCACCCCGGGTGAACCAGGTCACTGCCGTAGGAGATCAATGCGAACGGAATGCGGTAAAGCTTCGACAGAAAAAGACCTACGGGCACGGAAACCACGCTGCCGCACAAAATCAGGTCGGGACGGCTCTCTCGACACAAATGCCGCCCCCGAACCAGAGAAAATGAAAGAAATCTCGGCACGCCCGGCCCTGCCGCACGATAAACACTTTCCCGGGTCTCGACGGATGGGGCAGCGGTGGTAATGACGTCCACACGGTGCCCAGCCCGCAGCAGTCCCTCAAAAAGATGACCGATGAGAGATTCGATGCCTCCCACGGTGGGGGGAAAATTCCACGACAGCATCAGGATCTTCATGTCAGTAAAACGACTGCACTGTCTTATTCATGCCGTCCTGTGTCAAGGAAGACGCCAGTGCACGGGATGTTCACGCTTTACCTTCCCGCCGATTTTCATCTTAACCGATGCTGTCGCGCCCGGCGAGGTCCCGGTCGTAAGGAGGATCATACTGGGCAATTCCCACATGCCACATGTCCTCCATCACCTCCGTAACGTGTGGGAAAAGTTGGAAGCTTCAGTGGAAGGACTGCGTCCGATCCAGTGGTATGCCTATCCAACTTCTGTCACCTATGTAAAAAAGGCCGGAGTAACGTTCGAGCCGCAGATCGAGTATTGCGGCTTCCTGAACGACGACGTACTTCACGAGCAGCTTTGCGAGGCGGATTTCGCAATCGTCCCATTCAACATCCACGACAAACCGGAGTATCCCTACGCGAGATTCTCAATCCCATCTCGAATTACCGAGTTTGTAAACGCCGGGCTGCCGATTTTCGCCGCCGCGGGAAAGAAAACAGAGGCCTGTCGATTTATTTCCGGCAACGGGGTCGGAAAATGCGCATCGATTGCAGACGAAACAGGTTTCGCGACCCAACTGCTTGAATTTGCAAAAGACACCGCGGCGCGGGAATCGATGGGCGCTCACAATCGACACTTCGCGGAAGAGCATTGTGATATCCGGGTGTACCGGAAAAAGCTGCTGCGAAAATTCCAGCAACTCACAACCGCGACAGCCCAATGAAACCACCCGCAGAAACGGGCTCAACAAAACAGATTTCGAACAGAAGGAAACGAAGATAACGGAGTGGAGTTTTGGTCACTCAGCGCCTCTCTGCGGTAGAAAATTCCTATGTGGAGGAAATCGCAGAGACTTGCGTCCAGGCAGTAAGGCGACATTGCGAAACGGATAATTGAATGGTTGGTGATCTGCTGGATCGAACTTGGGAGGAAGCGCTAGGGTCCAGCCCGGAGGGCGACTACCCAGTGCTGAGGCCGTAGGCGTATGAAGACAATTCAGACCGGAAAGACAAATGAGCGAATTTGTTGAGTATTTAAACGAAATGTTCGAACACTTCGGCCCAATTAACGCACGGCGTATGTTCGGCGGTCATGGGGTGCATCACAACGACCTAATGATCGTGCTCGTGGCCGATGACGTTCTACATCTAAAAGCCGACTCGGACTCGTCGATCCATTTCGATAAACTTAGATTGAGCCCATTCGAGTTCGACAAGAACGGCAAAAAAGTGACGATGTCCTACTTTCCTGCGCCAGAGGCGATATACGACAATCCCAACGAGGCCAGAATCTGGGCAAATCGCGCTCACGAGGCGGCTCTGCGCTCGAAACGTCAAGTAAATAAAAAGCAAGTACACGAAACCTGATGAAGCACGTTGCTACATATTTCCATCCGCGAAATATGACCTTGATTGAGGGAACACTGTGTGAATATGAAATTCCTTATATCTTACAGAGAGGTGAAGAAGATCTCGATACCACCGAATTGTACGTTCCCCCCGAGTATTATGAGACAGCTTGCGAATTGGCAGAACGCCTTGATGAATTTCTTTTGGAAAAGATGCAGGAGGATGAAAAGAGCAAAAGAGAGTGCGTCAACTGCAAGAGCACTGACCTCCGACCTCTATCGAATCTCAACTATGAAAAATCCATCACGGGCCTCGCGATGGTATTTAAATGCAACAAATGCGGACATGCAAATCCAGACTCATGGAGTGGGTTGGATTGGTAGGAATTGGACTGTATCGGCCGACTTATGACAACTCACAATCTTAGGTCAATTGAACGAAGAAACAGGATCATCGAACGGGTTAACGCCGATGAGCATGCGCCTCGTTATCACTTCATAGCTCCGGAAGGGAACGCCCTTCCGTTTGACCCGAATGGGGCCATCTGCTGGAACGGGGCCTACCACCTTTTCTATATTTTCCAGGATCCTGAACTGCCTCAGGGCGGACATTGCTGGGGCCACGCTTCCAGCACCGATTTGCTTCATTGGAGGTTCCATCCCTCGGCCCTTGTTCCTGCACCTGGCGATGTGGATAAGGGAATCTTCAGCGGGAACGCTTTCGTGAGCATCGAAGGAATTCCGACGCTGGCCTATTATGGAATCGGCGCCGGCATTTGCCTTGCCCAAAGCACGGATGATGATCTGAATGACTGGACCAAGCTGCCGGGCAATCCAGTAATCCCTGAACCGAAGGAAGACGATCCCGGCTGGGGCGTGTACAACGTATTTGACCCGCACATCTGGGTGGAGGGCGATTCGTACTTTGCGATACTGGGCGGCATGATTAAGCCGCACGAAATTCGTGATACGGCATACCTTTTCCGATCGAAGGATCTGCTGCGCTGGGAGTATCTCCGTCCCTTCTACAGTCCGCATCCCGATTGGACGGACCCACTCGAAGATTGCGCTTGCCCCGATTTTTTCAAGCTGGGAAATCGGTATGTGCTTTCCTGCATCAGCCACGCGCGCGGAGCACGCTATTACCTCGGGCGATACCAGGACGGTACTTTTATCCCCGAAGAGCACCATCGGATGAATTGGCCAGGCGGGCCATGTTTCGCGCCGGAAAGCCTTCTCGACGATCAACAGCGACGAATTTTCTGGGCGTGGGTTATGGATCAGCGCTATTGCAACCGGACCTTAACCAACGAACTCGGAGTGTTGACCATGCCGCGTGTGCTGTCGCTGGATTCCAGCGGTCAACTCCTGATAAATCCTCCCGACGAGTTCGAAATGCTGCGGCGCAATCCGCGCCGCCTGGAATCCCTCACAGTCGAGCCCGGGAAGGATTTGCGATTGGAGGATATTAAGGGCGATTGCATGGAACTGGCCATCGAAGCGGTGATCCCCCGGGACGGAGTGCTCGGTCTCAAGGTCCGGGCGACACCAGATGGCGAAGAGCAGACAGCCATCATCGTGGATACTTCTGCTCATTCGCTTTGCGTGGATACCTCCCAATCAACACGGAGGCCGGACATCCTTCAACCGTTCCCCATCATGCGTACCGATGAGCGCGATGACGTGCGCGTCCAGGCAGCGCCCTTAGCCCTTGGCCCGGATGAGCCGTTGCAGTTGCGAGTATTCATCGATCGATCAATTCTGGAAGTCTATGCCAATGGCCGGCAGTGCGTAACGCAGAGAATCTACCCTACGCGCGCCGACAGCCTTGGCGTGGCCCTTTTCAGTCAACGTGGAGCAACGTCGGTCCTCTCTCTGGATGCATGGGATGTGACGCCAACCAACACACAAACGATGGAATAGGCCCGACATAGTTTGGAGAAACGCGCATCATGAACCATAAATTTACCCCTGCTACGTACTACACGACACTGGGTCCGCACGAGCCCGTGTTGCGTGTTGCGGATGGCGACACCATCGTTACCACAACCGTCGATGCCGGCGGTTGCGATCACAGGAGGGAACGCGTAACGCCGAGCGGCAATCCACAAACCGGGCCGTTTTTCGTTGAGGGCGCCGAGGCCGGAGACACGCTGGCAGTGCACCTGGAACAAATTCAACCCAACAGGAGGTACGGCTATTGTGGTTCTTCCGTCGCGACGAATGTCGTGGATCCATCCTACGTTCGTGAGTTGCCTCAAGCCGATTCTGCGCAGTGGGATGTTGACATCGACGCAGGCACAGCAACCCTGGTTGCCCCCGAGTCGAGATTGGGGCGGCTGGTGTTGCCCCTGGAGCCGATGGTTGGTTGCTTCGGTGTCGCGCCGCGGGGCGGCCAGGCAATTTCCACGGCCACCTCCGCCGAGCACGGCGGTAATATGGACTATCGCGGGTTCGTGGCCGGCACGACGGTCTACTTCCCCGTGTTCGAACCCGGCGCGCTCTTCTTCATCGGTGACGGACACGCAGTGCAGGGAGATGGCGAAATCGTAGGCTCCGGGATCGAGATCTCGATGAACGTGCGCGTGACACTTCGGGTGTTGAAAGGGAAGAAGTGCGGTTGGCCCCGGGCCGAAAATGACGAGTGGATCATGACGGCGGGTAACGCACGCCCCCTGGACCAGGCGACACAGCACGCGACGACGGAAATGTTACGCTGGTTGCAGCAGGAACATCAACTGGACGCCCTCGGCGCAAACCTTCTGCTCGCACAGTGCGTTCGTTATGACCTGGGGAACATGTTCGATCCGGCGTACACAATGATCTGCAAGGTCCGGAAAAGGTGGTTGCCAGGATCGCCCTAGCCCGCGCACCATGACGGCTTTTTAAACGTGGACCCGATTCCCCTGAATTCTTCAAGGCGGCTACCTGCATTCGCCGCACTTCTCGGCCTTTTCGTTTTTGCCGTTTCGGCAAATGCGTTACCGGCGGCATTGCTGCGGGCAGCGAAAGAATTCGAAGTGGGAATTGGGGCCATGGCACAGGTGTC